>Ga0209021_1004569_pt1 | contig 10104 bp, 7 predicted proteins | sample PinacodermFT_FD_187299 | JGI IMG/M metagenome (GOLD analysis project Ga0209021, IMG submission 187299) | Host-associated microbial community of the marine sponge Aplysina aerophoba from Gulf of Piran - sponge pinacoderm, lysed by freeze-thaw... | ecosystem: Host-associated > Porifera > Sponge >... | reverse complement strand
CGCCGGATCGTCCGTGAACGGATCAAATCGCGCCTGTTCGGCGGCTGCGCGGGCATTGAACGGCGGGTTGTCGCGCCCGAGCCCTTCTCTGGACCCGAGCCACATGCCCTCGAGATTCGGACGCCCGTCGGCATGTCGACGGGCGAGTGCCGGGATCACGGTCGGCGCGGCTTCCTGGCGTGTCGGCCGAGAGACGGTGCTTGAAACGGAGACTGTTCGAATGACCGTTCCATCGGCAGGATCGAGTTCGACGATTCTGCCGCCGTGGATGTCGTCCGCTTCCATCAACAGCATGGGTCCGCCGTCACGGCTCTTTCTGCCGAAGATACGCAGGAACTGACCCGGCTGAATGGTCTCCGGCGTCCAGCCCCAACGGCGAAACGGCGTTGGGCCCGGCCCGGTCGCCATCCACTCTGTCTCGACGCCGTTCTCGTCGGTGACCGCGAGAATGATGTTTATGTGAGGGTTCTTGAAGTTGTATTCGGTAACATGGCCCTCGATCTCGATATCGTCTCTTGAGAAGACGGCGGCCGAAGTGTGGTGCGCCTGAATATTGCCTGCCGCAAGCGCGCTGGCGAGGCAAACCGCTTGTATAACGCAAAGCTTCAATTTCTTCTCAACCGATGGCCCTGTTCCCCTGCCTACCATTGCAAATGTCGACACGGGTTACAACACTGCGTCAATACCTGCCCACAATCGGGCACCTGGAGGAAAAATCTGGGCGGGATCAGGGATTGATCAGAATCTTGCCGAACTGGCTGCCGCTTTCGGAAAACTCGTGAGCTTGAACCGTTTCCTCAAGCGAAAACCGCTTGCAGATGACGAGACGCAGTCTGCCCTCGTTGAGGTCGTCGGTAATGACCTGGACCGCCCTGGACAGCGCTGATCGATCCGTCAGATAAGGATCGTCGACGGTATACCCCCGAAGCGAAATATGCTTGTTGATGAGCACGTCGGGGTCGAAGCTGGCGAACTCGGGATAGGTGAGTACGCCGTAGATCAGCACTCGGCCGTTTTGCCGCACGGCTTCAAGGTGCCTCGCGACGAAGGGCCCGGTGATCGGGTCGAATATGAAGTCCGCACCCCGGCCGCCTGTCAGCGCCAGCACTCGGCCGATGTAGTCTTCCGCGTCGGTACTGATGACGTGATCGGCGCCGGCGGCCAGCAATTGCTCGCGCTTGTCGCCGGACCGGGTGGTCGCGATGACCCGGGCACCCGTCAGCTTCGCAATCTGCATGGCCGCGATGCCCGTGGCGCCCGATGCCGCGGAGATGACGATGGTTTCACCGGCCTCGAGCTTGCCCACGTCAATGAGCCCACCGTAGGCCGTCAGGTAGTTGATCCAGATGGCGCCGGCATCGCGGTCGGGGACGCTTTCCGGCGTCTTCGTCAGCCAATCCGCGTTTGCAACGAAATAGTCCGCGGTCCGCCCATAGTTGGCGACGTCGATGAACTCCGAACAAGGCAACGTACCCACACGGTCGCCTTCCCTGAAGGTCGAATACTCGTCCGCCTGCACGACGATGCCGCCGGCCTCCTTGCCGATACCGCACGGCAGGTGCGGTGTGATCGGGTAGATACCCTGGCGGCTGTCCACGTCGGCGCGATTCATCCCGATGGATGTCGCCCTGACAAGCACTTCATGCGGCTTTGGACTGGGAATCTCCGCCTCGACCAGTTCCAGAACGTCCGGAGGCCCGAACGAGCGCATCATCACCTTTCTCATGAATTGATCAGGATTCCGGTGGCGGGAGCGTGCGGCCAACCAGGATCGTGAGCACGAGAACGGTCAGGAATATGCCGCCGTATACGACACCCAGCGTCTCGTATGTGCCTGTCGTTTCGGCCATGACGCCGCTGAGGAACGGGGCGAGTGCGCCGCCGATCAGGCCGACGCCCATGGCGGCAACGATGACGCGACCCTTGGGGTCCATGGCTGCCGCGGTGCCATAAACGAAGGGCAGGGCAAAGGCATAGACGAAGTTGTAGGACAATTGCGCGCCCATCAGTACGCCCTGCACGGCGGTATGCGTCAGCACGTACACCGAAGCTGCCATCCCGCTCAGCCCGATGGCGAGCGGCCAGTACCTGCCAAACCGCAGTCCAACCGCCGACGCCAACGCCGCGCCGAGCGGGACTACGAGCACTGCCACGCCCAGAACCCGTCCGTAGGTATGGATGTCGATGCCGATCGAGATGGCGACACGCTCGGCAAATGACCAGGTTCCTCCATCGCCGATCAGGAACAGGAATATCGCGAAAATCATCACGATCTCCAGGAACTTCGGAACCCACTTTTCCGCCACCGTCGTTTCGGCCGCCGCCACGTCCCTGGGGAACAGGAACCAGGCAATGGCGATGAAGCCCAGCGCCCAGGTCGCCTGGTACGCATACGCGCCCGAGTGGCCGCCGGACGCGACGAAGTAGGGCATTACAGAGATCAGGACGGCTTGAACGGGCGAACCGAGCATGAACGTCCAGGCGTATATCTGCTCGGGTTCATCCAGCGACGCGATCGCGGCGTTGGCCGCCGCCATGGCGCAACCGGCGCCGACGCCGGCCACGACCCTGCAGGCGATGATCAATGGGATCTGGTCAAACAGCGACGAGGCGCCGAAACCTGCCGCCGCGATCGTCATGCCGATCAGTGCGAGCCGGCGCCGGGCGATATTTCCCATTCGCGGCGACAGCACGATGATGGTTCCCGCCAGGAACATCAGCTCGATGGTACCCACCAGCCCTGCCCGGCTTTCGCTGAGACCCATCCCTCCCGAGACAAGCCCCTCGATCAGGTGCGGCATCGTGAAAAAGGACATGTTGCCGACGCCCCACAGCGTGGCGAAGATTCCGAACGAGACGATCGCCCGTTCCCGATGGCGTCTAAAACGGTTCAACTGTCTTCTCGCGTTCGCGGGGCTCGGAATGTGTGCAAGCTATCCACTAGCCGACTGGCGGCAACTCGGACGGGATGATCCCGTTCCGAGAGACGATCTTGTCGTCGAGCCGGAGGGAGGGCCGCTTCATGACGACGTCCCAGTGGGCCGGCGCTGCCAGGTCGCCTTCCATGTCATCGGCCATGCCCAACACGCCCGACAGCACGCTCACGTCGCCCATCCCGAAGGTGATGACTCCGCGAACCCGTTCGAATTCGGAAATCTCCGAGAATCGCGCGCGAGGGTTGTTGCCGATATTGATGTGGACCGGTCCGTTGTAGGCCTGGGCGCTGTTGAGCGATTCGAGCCAGATCCTCAGTCGGTCGGCGCTGAAGCCGTTACCGCCGATATCGACCACACGGCCTTTCTCCAGCGTGACGAAAACAGGCGACTCGGGATAATCCTGCCCGAACGCCGGATCGGCCTGAATGACGGCGTCAAGCGCAATCACGCCGTCCCCGCGGCCTCGCGGAACGATCACGCCGGGCTGTGCAGGCGGAAGGAACACGAATGACGTACGGTATTCCTTCTTTTCGAAATCCCACAGAAAGCCGTCCATGGAATCGCCCTCGAGGTCGCTGATGTCGATCTCGAAATCCGTGCCTTCCTCCGATGTGATGTAGCAGGTCTTCGCCTCGGTGAAGAGCTCGGCGATGTGCTCGGCTTCCTTTTTCAACGCATCGAGATCCACGTGCAGCATGGTCCGGATCAGGGACTCTTCCGTGCACCATCCGCCGGGACCGTCGCCGGGTGACACGACCACGCCACCGCGCTCGGTAAACTCCTGCATGAAGTCACCGTAGCCGACCGACATGTCGACGATGATGTCCGCTTCGCGGCTCGCGGCCTTGACCATGTTGTTCCACTTGTCGCTGGGCTGCATCGGGATCGGCAGGGCGTGGCGATTCTCCGCCACCATGACCTCCGCGCCCATCATCATCGCCACACCCTGAAACGCGATGACGGTTTTTCTCGGCATCCGGGAATCCGTGAGGATGAGAACATTCGCTCCCTTCTGGAGATTGACCATCCTTCGATAGATATAGTCGACGACCTGCAGGAACTCGGGCTGGAGATCCGGTGTGATGCTGGAGATTAGCGAGGGCATTGAATTGTCCTTGTTCCTGGCTTTGTGGTCCCCGGGTGCCGGTACTGCGTATGATCCGCTCACCGATCCTGGCGCTTGTGTCGTCGGGAGCCTCCCCGGACCCTGGCATCATTGTATATTGTATATGGAGCCCCGCAAGCGGGATTGATCGAACCGATGTCGAAACTCAAGACCACTCAAAACGAAGCAGACGTCAACGCATTCCTCGATGCGGTGGAAAATCCGCGTCGCCGGGCGGATTCCAGGCAGGTTCTCGACCTGATACAGGCGGTGACCGGGGAGCCGCCGAAGATGTGGGGTTCGAGTATCGTCGGCTTCGGCAGCTACCACTATCGGTACGCCAGCGGCCGGGAGGGCGACTGGCCTGTCGTGGGTTTCTCGCCCCGCAAGCAAAACCTGGTCATCTACATCATGCCCGGGTTCTCGGACTACGGTGATTTGCTTGGCAAGCTGGGCAAGTTCCGGACCGGGAAATCCTGTTTGTACGTCAACAAGCTCGACGATGTGGACCTTGAATTGCTTGAGCAACTCGTGCGTGAGTCGGTCAAGGAAATGAAGCGCCGCTACGGATAAGGCCGCGCCGTTACGGACAAGAAGGAGCAGAATCATGCGCGAACCCATTCCATTGACCCTCCTCCTGGCAAGCCTGTGCTGTGCGTCCATGAGCGCCGGCGCACAGGACGCCACGTCGGAAAGCCTCCGTTGGCAGTGGCGGACCTCCTGCATGATCCGTCATGACAAGTTCGACTACGTACTGCCGGGCGCCATGCGCCGCAGCGGCATCGACATGTGGATCGTCACCGACCGGGGCCGTGGCACGCAGCCCATGGCCAGGGACTTCGGGATCGCCACGGTCAACGGCCAGATCATCTACGTGTTTTACGACAACGGGGGCGATCGCATCGAGCGCATCCAGTTGGGCGGCGAGACTGATCTCGCGGAGGAGTGCGCCGCCTACGACTACTTCGGGGGCATGGATGAACTGCAGGCCATCGTCGAGGCGCGGGACCCGCAGGCAATTGGGCTGAACTACCTTGCCGTTCCCTACGAAACCGAAGGCCTGCACGTCGCCGATGGGCTGACCCACACGGATTTCAGGTTTCTCGAGAGCGAACTGGGGCCGGTCTTTGCGGATCGCTTCGTCTCGGCCCAGCACCTGATTGCGGATTTTCACGGCGAGCGGGTGGCGAGCGAGATCATCGAGTTCTCCAAGATCGGCGCCATCACCGCGCATCTCGAGGAGCGTGCCCTTTCCAACGAGGTCATCACCCCGGGCATGACCACGCACAATGATGTCTCGCGGTGGCTGGAGGAGCAGGCGGCGGCCATGGGACTGCTGCGCGCCTGGTACCCCACGACCTATACCCACCTCCCGGACGGCGGCGAAATCGGCAATACCGAGCGGGTTATCCAGCGCGGCGATGTCCTGCAGATCGACTGGGGCGCCGACCGCAACAATTTCACCACCGACATCAAGCGGTTTGCCTACGTGCTCCGGGAAGGCGAGACGGAAGCGCCGCCCGGGGTGGTCAATGCCTTTGCCGAGTCGAAGAAGGTCCGCGAGATCATCCGCAAGTTCGTAAAGCCCGGCCGCACCGGCCGCGAGCAACTGGACGAACTCAAGCAGATCATCCGGGATGCGGGCTACGTCTACACGGAGGCGGAACGGGCCAGCGACGTCGAGGGCATCGAGGTGAACGTGGGCATGCATGCGGCCGGCAACATCGGGCACGACATGGCGGCCAACCTGTTCGAGATCTTTCCGGAGAGAACCAGGTACATGGTTCGGCCCGACCTGATCCTGTCGCTCGAGTTCATCGTCTTTACGCCGGCGGAGGAATGGAACGGCGTCAAGATCCCGGTGAACGTCGAGGAAAACGTGGTCGTCACCGAGCGGGGCATCGAGTGGCTGTACCCGCCACAGGAAAGGGTGCTCGTCATTCGCTGATCGAAACTACAACCCGTTGGCCGGGATCGAAGCATGGCTCTTCGATCCATCACCTCAACCAAACTGCCGGGCGCAAACATGAACAAATCCCTGCTGTCGATTCCCATCCTGATATCCGTAGCTGTTGCAGGTGCGGTCGGAATTCCTGCCGCGGCACAAGAGCGCGGGCTGAGCGAGGCGACGCTGGAGCTGATGAGGCTGCAGATTCGCCGGGACAAGTTCGACCACGTCCTGCCGCAGGCCATGCGCGACCACGGTGTGGACATGTGGATACACGTGATCCGGGACCGGAATCCCGACGGGCTGGCGAGGGAACTCGGCGGGCAGTCCGGGGCATTCGTTTTCACCGACCGGGGCGGAGACCGGATCGAGCGGGCCATCCTGGGCCATACGGACGAGGCGCTGTGGGAGGACGACTCCTATGACATTCTGTTGCCGGGTGACGAGGGCTTTGAAGGGGACCCGGGCTGGCCCCAGGTGATCGGCGAGTTTGTGGCGGCCCGGGACCCGGAGCGAATCGCCGTGAACTTCTCCGGGATCAATGCCCTGGCCGACGGGATTTCGCACACCGATTACCAGATCCTGGTCGATGCGCTTGGCGAGGAGTACGCCGACAGGATCGTCTCCGCGGAGCATGTCATCGGCGACTTTCTGGCGGGTATCGTGGTCGGCCAGATCGCGCTGGCCGGCTATTATGGTCTGATTACCACGGAAGTGATCGACGAGGAATTCGCCAAGATCGAGGTGGGCGTGACCACGCTTGCGGAAATCGACGGTAACGTCTTTGTCCGGGACCCGGACGGCAACGAGAACAACGGCAATGAGTACGTGCTCCAGCCCGGTGACATCATCACAATATTGAACGGTGCCGGCGAGGGCCTGTTCGTTGCGGACCTGGGTGGTAACGGTTACGTGCTGCGTGAAGGTGAAACCGAGCTGCCGCCACACGTGCAGAAGATATGGAGCGAGGCGACGGACGTGCGGGAAATTCTCCGCGCCAACATCCGCGTCGGCCCGACGGCGGGGGAGACGCTCGAGTTGCTGATCGAGAAGCTGGAGGAAGCCGGCTACCTCTACATCGACCGGGATCAGTACGACCCGAGCCTCGACCCCACCACAACCCAGGTGCACCTTGACCTGCACGCCCAGGGCCGGCGGGACATGGATGCACCGAGGATCTCGCCCCTTGGCGCGGACTGGCAGCGGGACATGCGCCTGCCGCTGTTCCACAGCTTCACCCTGGAATACATGGTACACATGCCCGTTCCGGAGTGGGGCCCGGGCAAGCACCTGTATATCGCCTTTCACGACGGCGCGATCGTTACGCCGCGGGGCATCGAGTTTCCCTATCCGCCGGATCAGGGGATGCGCATCATCCGGTAGCGCCGATGAACACGATCCATCGGGCTGCGGATTGACGCCGCGACTGACCACCGGGGAGACGACCGCCACATGTACGACTGGACCATCGACTACATAACGCTCGGCGTCTACCTGATCGGCGTAACGGTGATCGGCACCCTGACCGCGCGCAAGGTCACCAGCGCATCCACGTTCTTCATGGGCGAACGCAAGTTCGGCAAGTGGATGATGACGATGTTCACGTTCGGTACCGGGACGAGTACCGATCAGGCCGTCACCACCGTCGCGAAAACCTACACCGTCGGCGCGTCGGGCATCTGGTACCAGTGGTTGTGGATCTTTGCCACGCCCGTCTACTGGCTGCTGGCGCCGCTCTTCCGGCGCATGCGGGCGGTCACCACCGCCGACTACCTCCATGCCCGGTACAACCAGAGCGTTGCGGTGCTGTTCGCCATCGTCGGCATCCTGGGCCTGGCCGTACTGATCGGCGTCATGCTCAAGGCCTGCGGCGCCATGGTGACGGCCGTAACCGGCGGGGCGATCAGCGAAGGCGTGGCGATCTACGGAATGACGATACTGTTCGTGATTTACGGTGTCGCCGGCGGACTGACCGCGGCCGTCATCACGGACTTCATCCAGGGCATCCTGACCGTCGCTCTTTCCTTCCTGATCCTGCCGTTCGCGCTTCAGGCCGTCGGCGGACTGGACGGGCTGCGCGTCATGATCGACGATCCATCGTTCTTCGAACTCATTTCCGATGCGCCCGGAACCGAGCGCCTGACCCTCTTCTACGTCATCATGATCTTCCTCAATGGGCTCATCGGCTGGGTCACCACACCCCACTCCATGCAGATGTGCGGCGCCGGCCGAACCGACCAGGAAGCCCGCGTGGGCCTGGTCGGCGGGATGCTGCTGAAGCGTTTCTGCACCATGGCCTGGGTGCTCACGGCGCTGTGCGGCGTTGGCATGTACATGAACACCCCGCTCCACGAAGACCTGGTGTGGGGCACCATGGCCCGGGATCTGCTGCCCGGCATCGCGCCCGGGCTTGTGGGCCTGTTCATCGCCTCGGTGCTGGCCGCGGTGATGAGTTCCTGCGATGCCTTCATGGTCTGCTCGGCGGCGTTGTTCACCGAGAACATCTACCGTCCCCTCATCCGCCCGGACCGAACAGAAAAGCACTACGTGCTGGTGGGCCGGCTGGCTTCCATCGCCGTGGTGGCGGGCGGCATTCTTCTCGCGTTCGAATTGCCGAGCGTGGTGGACGGGCTGGAACTGGTCTGGATCGTGCAGGCCATGATGGGCGTTTCCATGTGGTTCAGCTTCTTCTGGCGCCGGGCGACTGCGGCCGCCGCCTGGGCCTCGACGCTGGCGGGATTCGCGACCTGGTTCTTCACCAGCACCGTGCAGGTCGCCGGCGTCGTGATCTGGGACTTCAACGGTCGGTTCGGGCACCTGTTGCCCGAAAACATGATGATCGGCGGCGTGCTGTCCCTGCCCTGGCAGATGCTGATCTACCTGTCCGTCGCGGCGGTGGTGATGGTGGTTGTCAGCCTTTTCACCACACCTCCCGCAGGGGAAAGGCTGGACAGCATCTATGCCACCCTGCGCACGCCGGTGGCATCGGACGAGCCTGAGGTCGCACCGCTGACGCTTCCGGAAGGCATCGAACCGGCGCCGCGGGATCCATTGATCGACCTTCCCGGTTTCGAGGTCATGAAACCCTCGGCATCAGGCGTCGTGGGGTTCATCGCCTGTTCGGCCATCGTGGCCGCTCTGATCGGGTTCTTCGCCTGGATTATCGGCTGATCGCAGCCCGGCCCGAACCCTGCGTCATCTGTTTACCGAACAACGAATAAAATATACAATTAAAGACAGACGGGCAGTTGGATGCACGCAACAGAACAGTGCATAACCGCCCATCCCTGAATTTGTACGGAGGAGAACAATGACCGGGACACGATTCCTTATTCGAACCTTGACCGCGCTCCCTATGGCTATCATCGTCTTGTCGGGCACCTCACAATCAGTGTGGGCCCAGAGCGGTACGGCCTCGGAGGGGATGCTTGAGGAAGTTATCGTTACTGCAACGAGGCGGGAGATGTCCTTGCAGGACGTTCCCATGGCGATTTCGGCCGTCGGTCAGGATCAGATCGAACGGCTGGGAATTACCAACATGGACAACTATTTTCGCTCCGTTCCTTCCCTCAGCCTGATCGACGGCGGCGGCTATCAGAAGCACATGATCATCCGCGGCGTTGCCGTTGAAGAGAACCCGGAGACCAAGGCGGCCACCGGAGTCTATGTCGACGAAACGCTGGTTTCCGGCAATTTCGCCAACCTGGACCCGCGTATCTTCGACATGCAACGAGTCGAGGTGCTCAGGGGGCCCCAGGGCACCCTCTATGGCGGCGGATCGATCTCCGGTTCCATCCGCTACATCACCAACAAGCCGGACGCCAGCCAGTTTGAATACAATGTTGCCCTCGACCTGAGCCAGACAAGCGACGCAGGCTCCAACCAATCCCTTGACGCGATGGTCAACATTCCACTCGTCGAAGATACCCTGGCCCTGCGTCTGGTCGGCTTCTCCGCGGAAACTTCCGGAATTTACAAAAACCCGAGGTTCAATCTGGACAACCAGGCCGGTTTCGATCAGACCGGTGGAAGGGTGTCCCTCAGGTGGACGCCGACGGACAACTTTTCGTTGACTGCCATGTACATGGCGGACGAACTGATCCAGGATGGACAGG
>Ga0209021_1004566_pt1 | contig 10111 bp, 12 predicted proteins | sample PinacodermFT_FD_187299 | JGI IMG/M metagenome (GOLD analysis project Ga0209021, IMG submission 187299) | Host-associated microbial community of the marine sponge Aplysina aerophoba from Gulf of Piran - sponge pinacoderm, lysed by freeze-thaw... | ecosystem: Host-associated > Porifera > Sponge >... | reverse complement strand
CCGCCATCCGGTGCTCGCCGGTGCGGTTCTTGCGAACCCGCAGTTCGGTATGGCTGCCGCCTTGCCAGTGCAGGACCAGCGTGACGATGGTGTCCTCGACCGTCACGACGATTTCCACCAGGGCCGCACGCAGTATGCGCTTGCGCAGCTCGGGAGGTGCTGCCTCGTGCCGCCAGGCGCGCTCCAGATCGGCGCCCAACGACAGCCAGGCCTCCCGATCTTCCGGCGTAAACTCCTGGGGTCGCGATTGCGCCTGCGCGCGCGACAACCGATCCTCGCACGTCTGCAGTTCTTCAAGCCGGTCATTCCACAGCCGCTCCAGATTGTCCGCCACCAGGCGGTTATCGGGATTGACGGCTTCGTAGCGCCAACGTGCCTCGTCAGCCCGGAACCGAGCCTCTTCGAGCGCTCGCTCCGCCTGCAGGACAGTTTCGGAAGACGCCGTGTTCGCATCCGCGATCGCCAGCAGCGCCGCTTCCACTCCCTGCGGCTGGACAGCACGGACCACGGCATCACCGACGGCCTCGTCGACGCGCAAGGCGCCGAACGACACACAGCGCCCGCCGTCTTCGCCCTCGCTACCGCGACACTTGTAGCGAGCGCTGCGCCTTCCCCGATAGTTGACCTGGAGCCTGCGGCCGCAACGACCGCAGCGCAGAAGTCCGGCGAGAAGACCGCTCCCGTGGCGAACCGCCCGGCGCGCCGTCGGCAAAGAACCGGCGTTGTCCGCGATCATGCGCTGGTTTCTCTCGTATTCGTCCCAGTCGATGTAGCCGGGATGATGATCCCGGATCAAGATCGGCCAGTCCTCAAGCGTGCGCTGCTGCTCGCGCACGACGCGCTTGTGTCCCCCATCCAGCTCGATCCGAACGATGCTGCGCCCCCACACGTAGGCGCCCGCGTAAACCGGATTGGCCAGCATCTTCTTGATACTGTTGTAGCCCGGCAGCCTCCAGACCACTTCACGACCCCGCGGGCCGTAGCGGACCGCCGGAAGTTCAATCCCCTCCTGACGCAGCCACAAGTGAACCTGGCGACCGCTCCCGAACTCCGCGAACTTGCGGAACACAAGGGCGATGGCGTCGCGCACTCGCTGGTCGGGATCCATCTCGATCCGGTCGCGCCCGACCCTGACGTAGCCGATCGCGACTGTCGTAAACAGCTCGCCGCGCCCGGCCTTTTGCCATTGCGCCTCGCGCGAGCGCTGGCGCAGCACAGAGAGTTCGAGCTCATAGACGGAACCCTGAAGTCCATATGTCGTGCAGCCCGTTATGTCGTGCAGCCTCCGCAGATCGCTGTGAATACGAGCTTTTTCCCGAACGTGCCTGACATTAGATTTGCCCGTCAGATTGCCTTGAGCTGTTCGAGCAGACCACCTCGTGCCTTCCATCGCGGTTTGTCTCCGGCATCGCCGGAGCACGTGGACTTCATCGCCTCTTCCTTCATCTTGAGATCGACCTCGGCGTAGATGTTGGTGGTGTCGAGCGACACATGACCGAGCCAGGCGCGGATGGTGTTGATGTCGACGCCGGAGCGAAGCAGGTGACAGGCGCAGCTGTGGCGCAGAACATGGGGCGTGATCCTTTGCCCCTTGAGTTCCGGCACACGGGCTGCGGCACGCTCCAAGAGTTCGATGATGCCATGCCGGGTGTAGGGTTTGCGATGCCGGCTCCAGAAGACGCTTGCGCAGCCGGTCGGTCGGTCCCCGGAGAGGGCGGCGATGGCCTTGGCGGTGCTCGTCCAGATCGGCGTGACGCGGATCTTTCCTCCCTTGCCATGGATCGTGGCCCGTGCGTTCTCGCCTGTGCGTTCCGGGAGATGCAGATCCTCCACCTTCAGTCCCACGGCCTCGGAGGCTCTCGCCCCGGTGTTGTAGAGAAACAGCAGGAGGGCATGCTCGACCCGCCCGGCTGCGGTTTGCCTGTCCGGCCCCGCGATCATGGCGTCCATGGTCTCCGCCGACAGCCAGGTGATCCGGGGCCGCACCGCTTTCTTGAGCGGAATGGCGCGTATGTTGCCGGCCCATTCGACACGTGCAGCGTTGCGCACCGCGATGTAGCGGGCCAAGGAACGGATTGCCGTGAGGCGCAGATTGCGGGTCTGCACCGAGCAGCCCCGTTCCTGTTCCAGGTGGCCGAGAAAGGTCGTCACGCGGTCGGCGGACAGATCGTCGACCGCGAGGCGTTCCACGGGCTTGCCGCAGCGCTTGGCCACGAAGGGCAACAGCAGCGTCAGGCCGTCGCGGTAACTCTTCTGAGTATTGAGCGCCAGATTGCGCTCGGTCGGGGGATACTCCAAAAGGAAGCGTTTGATCCATGTGCCGAGGACAGAGTTGCGTTCAGGCATGGCGTGTGCCCCCTTTGTGATAGTGCCCGGCATCCGGGCTTCGGTTGTGCTCGATGTAGCGCTCAAAGCGGCGGCTGGCCTCGTCGAGCAACTCCGGGGTCATAGATATGTAGACCTGGGTGGCTGCCACGCTGGCGTGGCCGAGATAGGTCGAAAGCGCCGGCAGAAGCGTTTGAACGTCGACCCCCTCGCGTTACCAGGAGGTCAGGCGGTGCGTCGCGAAGCTGTGTCGCAGCGAATGCAGGCAGGGTGCCCGGCATCCGGGCTTGCTGGTGCCGATTCCGGCCGTCCGAAGCGTCGCATGGAAGGCATTGCGGACGATGGCCTTGTTCAGCGGCGATCCGTCACGGCAGGCAAGGAAGGTGGAGGCCGAGCCCTCGGGGAGGGGAAGCTGGGTCCGGATGGCGGCGTAGCTGCGAAGCACGCCAGAAAGGTCAGCGCCGACCGGCACGAGACGGCTCTTGTAGAACTTCGTGTCGTTCACCGCGAGCACCGCGGAGTCGAGGTCGACGTCCGCCACGGTCAGTCGCCGCGCTTCTCCGGAGCGTAGCCCGGCACCGTAGAGGAGCAACAGGAAGGTCCGGAAGGTCTCGACATCAAGCTTGAGACATCGCTTGCGGCCACCGCCGGCCGCCTTGAAGAGACGCCGCAACTCCTCCCGGGTGAAGATGAAGGACGGCGCGATCTCTGGCGGCCGCGGCTCCGCCTCCCGCGGTGGCATAGGACTGCGGCTCACATGGCCACGGCTCAGGGCGAAGCTGTAGAACCCGTCCAGCGTTCCGTACTTGACGGCACGTGTTCTCGTCAGCGCCCCCTTGCCGGCAAGGAAGCGACGGATGTGATCCTCCTCCACCGTGTCGCAATCCCTGTCCCCTCCGATCCGACGGCAAAATGTATCGAGGGTTTGCGCGCTTGAGTGGAACTTCGCGCCATGGTCGCGCTGCCACGCAACATAGTGGTCAACGGCTTCACGCAGTGTCATCGAGCAACTCCTTCAGACCGATGTCGGCGACCGGGCGAAGCGAGGCGAGATCGACCTTTGCATAGGTGGCCGTCGCGCTCGGGCTGGAGTGGCCGAGGAAGTCGCCGACCGTCTTCAGGCTGGACCCCTCGTCGACCAGCCGCTGTGCTGCCGCATGGCGAAGTGCATGGGCGCCCAGGCGCTTGCCGGTGATGCCAAGGCGGTTTGCGCGGCTGCGGACGATCATCCCTATGGTGCCGCTCGTCAGCGGCCTGAATGGAGCCTGCAGCGTCAGGAACAAGGCCCGCTCCCGTCCCGCCTGCGGGCGCACCTTGAGAAGGTAGTCCATCAACGCATTGCCGACGGAGGGGATCAGCGGGAAGAGGTCGGTTCGGCCGGTCTTGGAGCGAAAAACGCGCAGCATGTCCCGCTCCCAGTCGATGTCGTCGACGCGCAGAGCGCCAACCTCGCCGGCCCTGAGTCCGCAAGTTGCCAGGATCATCAGGACCGCACGGTCGCGAACGTCTGCCGGGGTCGCCCCTTCCGTCGTGGCAAGCAGCCTCTCGACGTCGTCGCGATCGAACGCCTTGGGAACCGGCCGGTCGGGATAGACCAGCGGTGGCATGATGCATCCCGCGATGCCGGGCCGGCACCAGCGCCGTGTCTCGGCGAAACCGAAGAAGCTCCGCAGACACCCGGCCACGGCGCGCGCGGAAGTCCCACGAAGGCCTCCTTCGGCAATCCGGGCGGCAAGGTAGTCATCAACTTCACCGATCGTCATGCCGGCAAGCGTCAGGTTCCGGTCTGCTGCCCAGGCAAAGAGACGGTCGCTCTCGTAACAGCAATTGCCGATGGTCGCTTCGGACAGCCCCCGATCATCCCGCATCCAGACCGCGAAGGCCTCGACCTGTCGGGTGTGCGGATGGGTGTCCCGCGGCGATTCTTCCAGCCAGCCAAGAAAACGCAGCCAGCGAAAACCATGGCGGCGGAGATCCGCGGCGGAGACCTCGGGAACGCTCCGGCACCATTCCCGAACCCCCGCCTCGACCGTCTCCAGGCGGATCGGAATGTCCGCAACAGGCAGGTCCAGGAGGTCCATGAGAACAAGCTGGGCGCGCGCCACACGGCGTGCGACATCGTTGACCACACCCGAGGCAACCACGACGCACAGATAGCGTTCGCGCTCCTCCAACAGGGGCGAGAGTCGATATCTCGCGATGGTCGCAGGGTCCTTGTCCAGAATCTCGAACATGGTTCATCTCCGGAAGGGGTGGAGATGACGTCATGTCAAACAAGGCGCGCCAAGAATATTATGTCAGGTACGTTCGGGAAAAAGCTCGTGCTCACAGCGATCTGCAAAGACTGCACGACATAACGGGCTGCACGACATATGGCATGAAGGGAACCCTCTCGGAGATGGAGTTGTCGACCCTGCGCCTGCGCTCGGAAGAGGCTCTGCAGCGCCAGGCGCGGCGAGGGGAGCTCTTCACGACGGTGGCGGTAGGCTACGTGCGAGACGGCCGCGATCGGATCGCCATGGATCCGGACTTCGGGTTCAGGAAGCGACCGTGCTGGTGTTCCGCAAGTTCGCCGAGCTTGGCAGCATCCGACAGGTCCATCTGTGGCTGCGTCACGAGGCCATGGAGCTTCCGGCCCAGACGCACGAGCTATCCCAGCGCCGCATCGTATGGAAGCTGCCAGTCTACAACAGCGTGTATCACATCCTGACCAATCCGGTTTACGCTGGCGCCTACGTGTTCGGACGCAGCCGAAGCCGAACCTGGCTCGAGGACGGCCGCACGCGGGTCGTGCGTGGTATCAGGCGCGAGCGGGACGATAGGGAAGTTCTGATCCGTGATCATCACCAAGGCTATATCAGTTGGGCCGACTACGAGAGGAACCAGCAGTTGATCGCCGACAACGCAACCTGCCACGGAGCGGCGGCCCGCGGTCCCGTCCGCAAGGGAGAAGGGTTGCTGGCGGGCCTTCTGCGTTGCGGACACTGTGGCCGGAACCTGCATGTCGCCTATTCGGGCGAGCATGGCAATACCCTGCGCTACCACTGTCGGGGGGCGCATCTGAACCACGGAACCGAGCGATGCATCTCGTTCGGTGGATATCGCGTGAACCAGGCCGTGGGCCAGGAGGTGCTGCGGGCTCTGGGGCCATTGGCAATGGAAGCTGCGTTGCACGCGATCGGCGAACGCGATCGGAGATCGATTGAGGTACTGCAACAAGCCGAGCTGGCGCTCGAGGCAGCTCGCTTCGAGGAGCGCCGGGCGCGGCGGCAATACGACGCGGTGGATCCTGATAATCGTCTGGTGGCGGGAGAGCTGGAACGGCGGTGGAATGACCGACTCACCGTTGTTCGCCAGCGCGAGCAAACGGTGTCCGGATTGCGCCAGCGCGCGGAGCGCGACACGCTCTCCGTCGATGAACGCAACGAGTACCTTGCGTTGGGCGCCGATCTTGAGCGTGCCTGGACGCATGAGCGGGCCAGTCCGGAGAGCCGCAAACGCATCCTTCGGGCGGTGCTGGTAGAGGTCGTCGCGACCGTGCAGGGGAACCGGATTCATCTGCGGCTTCACTGGCAAGGCGGCGATCACACCGAGTTGACGGTGCGCAAACACCGCACCGGCAATCACCGCTGGACGACCGACGTCGAGACAGGTGCTCTGATCGCACAGTTGGCTCGCCTGATGCGCGATCGCTCGATTGCGAACCTGCTCACTCAGTCGTCTGGGCAAAACAACCGGGAAGGGGAATCCTTGGACCGAAGCGCGCGTCCGGAGTTACCGCACCTCGCACGGTATTGCGTCTACCGAGAAGGGGAGCGTGAGGAGCGTGGCGAGTTGACGCTTCAGGAAGCGGCGGAGCGCCTGGGCGTGAGCAAGATGACGGTTCTTCGCGAGATCCGGCGCGGTGTCATTCCGGCTTGTCAGGCGTGCAAGGGAGCGCCCTGGGTGATCGCGACTCGCCATCTTGAGGCTGCACAGCTCGCCAGAACGGGTGCACGGCATGGGCCGGTAACAATGGATCGGCGACAAAAAACTCTTGCATTATAAGGACGTAGCGAGGTGGGCATTATGAATCAGGATCTGAGGGCCCGGTGATCAGAATGTTGGCGTTTGAGCGGATCCACGAGCAGTCGGCGAGGCCGAGGACGACGCGGCGGGGGAGGCCGCGGGGGTGGGCGAGGTTGATGTCCTCGAAGCAGGCGTCCTGGTGGCGCAGCCTTGCCTTCTTGAGACGCCGCTGCAGGGACCGGGACCGGCGCTCGTCGATCCCGCGGTCGATGAGCAGCGAGAGCCGGTCCTCGAAGGTCATGGTGTCGAGGTCGTGACGCTCCATCTGTTCGAGGAAGGCGGCCAGCATGCCGGGCAGGCGCAGGGAGGCTCACCAGTCAAGGACACTTCTTGCAAGCACGAACGTGTCGCCCTTGGCGTCGGCAAATTCGGCGTAACGCATCAGGGTCCGCTCCTGCGTCTTGAATGACATGCCCAGCGCTTTCCTGCCGGCGATGTAGTTCTTCGCGTGGTCCGTCATGGTCATCGGGCTTCTCCCTCGAACGGCCAGGGCTGCACCAGTTCGCGAAGCATCCGGACATCGACGCGAGCATAGATCGCGGTGGTGTCGGGAGAGCTGTGTCTGAGCAGGGCACCGACGGCTTCCAGGGGGGCGCCGTCGCGCAGCAGGTTCGTCGCCGCCGAATGCCTGAACAGGTGCGACGATGCCGGGCCGACGCCCCGGATGCCGGTCCGCTTGATCGCGCGGCCGACGATGGAAACGCTGATGCTGCTGCGTTCCAGAGGGAGGTACGGCGCCCTGCTGCGGAGAAACACCTTCCTCTCGTCTCTGCGCGACCGGGCCTCCAGGATGTAGTCCCGCAACGCGTCGCCAACGTCCTGCGCTCAGTGGCGCAGCCGGGTGAAGCCGCGTGGCAGCACATGCAGGAGGAAGCGGCGGATGAACTCATCGGCCTCGAGCCGCATGACCTTGACCTTGTTGTCATCGGCGTAGTCTCGCCAGCGGAAGCGGACGTGCCCACCGTCGAAGTCGACGAGACGGTGGTTGGTGATTGCGGTCTTGTGGGTGTAGCGCCCGAGATAGCCGAGGACCTGACCGGTGTCTCTGAACGGGGCCTTGGTGTAGACCACCCAGTCCCTGGACCTCAACGCTGCTGTCAGGCGTCCGAAGGCGTGGTCGTCGCGCAGGGAGCCCAGTTCGGCCTTGTTTCGAGCTCTGGCGAGGAAGTCGAGGTACTTTCCACGAAAGACCTTCGACAGGGCCCTTGTGGGGAACAGGAAGCCCTTTCGGGCCGGAGTGAGCCAGCGGTCCTGATCCGGGCTCAGTCCGCCGTCGGTGACGATGCAGTGAACATGGATGTGCTGTCCGAGGTTCTGTCCCCAGGTGTGTCCGAATCTCGCAAAGACTGCCGACAATGGACCGGGACAACCTGTCCATGTGGGCCGTACCGCAAGGCGACCGGCGAGGCACGCGGCCGTTGACGACGGCTCGACTCTGTCTTCTCCCTCATCGGCCGGCGTGCGCCGCGTTGACGGGTGTAGTCAGCAGCAACAACATGCGTCATGAGTCACGACACGAGGCCGCTCAGTTGGATCAGGGCCGCGCGAAAGATGTTCGAAGCGTTCCCCGCGACCGTAGGGGGACCGGGCCGCCACGGCGTTGACGATCACGACCGAGGGCGGCAAGGCGGACATCGCCAAGCCGCTGAAGGCCTTCGGGTCGGGCGTGATCGAGATCGCCGTCCGCTACCGGACGGATGCTTGGCGGGTGGTCTATGTGACGGAACTGGCGGGCCGGCGCTGGGCGATCCATGCATTCCGGCTGAAGTCGAAGACGGGGATGGGGACGCCGAAAACCGAGCTGGATCTGATCGGGAGCCGGCTCGCGCGACTGAGAAGGGAGTTGAAGGCATGTGCGAGAGCGACCTCGAAGTCATCGAGGGCAGCGGCAACGTGTTCCCCGATCTGGACGATCCGGACGCGGACCTGAAGCAGGCCAAAGCGATCCTCGCGGCCCGAATCGTCGCGGTGCTGGACAGACGAGGGCTGTCGGTCCGAAAGGCGGGTGCGCTGACCCGTTTCGCCGCGGCGGACTTCTCGCGCGTCCGCAACGCGGATCTCGGTCGGTTCACTCTCGACCGGCTGATGAGGATGCTCGCAGCCCTCGATGGCGACCTCCGGGTCACGCTCCGTGTCGATGCGGGGCACGGGGGCGAAGCGGTGATGACGAAGCAAAGGCGGTCGGCGAAATGCGACGCGGGCTGCTTGCCCGCCAGAATTGCCGCGAATCCGGCCCGGCTGGCGCATGTTCGTGGGAGATGATTCGCGAGAAGGCGAAAGCCACCGGCAAGACGGCGTCGGGCTACCTCGTCGCCCTGCTGGCGGGCGACGACGGCACGCCGTCGCTGTTTGCCGATATCCAGGCGCGGATTGCGGTGATGTTCAACGTGTGGGCCGAGGACGTTATCGGACGCGGGCGGGAGGACGATCTCCAGGCCGAACTGGCGCGGGTCGTCGGGGAGGAGCAGGCCGCCTCCGTCAGGAGAACGAAGATGAAGCGTCCGCGCACGCGGGCCACGGACCAGCCGGATCTCTTCTCCCGACGGCAACCGCACCCGAAGAAGACCGTACGACTTCAACTGCTGGATCCACTGGCAATCAAGAACATCACTCTTGCGGCCCGATATCTGCTTCGTCGCCCGCGGCGACACCAGCACAACGTCAAAGCCGGTGCGATCGAGAACCTCGAAGACCGCAATTCAGTACACCGAGGTCGACTCCATTGCCACCGTCCTCACCCCGCACGACTGCAGCCACTGCGACATCTCGTGCAGATCACGGGTGAACCCAAATAAACGACCGCACCGGATCATCACACCGCTCGCCGGGAACCGCGACGTAGTGAGTGTCCTTGCCAATATCAATGCCCGCACAGTCAGGCTTCACAACCTGAAAGCGTTCCTGACGCCTGCGCTTCTTCGACATCACATGATCCTCCAATCCGTCCAGCACAAACGCGCACGGGGAAGAACCACGGCAATGTCCAGTCTCTCGAGCGAGGTCACGGCAAACGCCGCACCATCCGTGAGTAGAGTCAGGGGCTGGCGCGCCAACTTTAGGGTCCGGTGGTACCACCCCTTTCGGGGATCCCGTCACTTTCGTTCCGGTCCTCAGTCCGGCTCCCCTGGTCGCGTTTCCACACCCCTGCTCGTCGAACCGGGCATGCGGTTTTCCCGCACCCGGCTCTCAGTCGGGATCATGCCTTCGCCCACGGAAAGGCCTTTGTCGTCGGCGCAAGATGTATCAGACCGAAGTCCTTCCTCAGTCTGGCGTCCGGGAAGCGCACATACTGTCCGGACTTCATCTTGTGCTTGTGACCGAGCCACCGTCGCAGCCGCCGGGTCGTGTGTCGGTCGATGGTGCTGTAGGCCGGTGAGACCTGCCCCAGGGTGAAGTAGTTCGCCCAGCCGGAGATCATCCGGTTGAGTTCGGCCACTTTCGCCTCGGCGTCCATCCAGACGGACTTGCGGTCCGTCACCTCGCTGATCCGGTGGCAGATGTCCTGGACGTTCACCTTGCTCGGGCGGGTGGCGACATAGCGGCTGCCGTTGGTCCGGCGATAGTTCCAGCCGATGCGATATCCGAGGAACTCGAACGGCTCCTGCGGGCATCGAAGACATTATGAGCAAGCACGGTATCTGATAGTGGTTCAGTCACGGAGTTTGATGGAGTTGTGTTGCGGGGGCGGGATTGTGACGACGGCGGTTTGATGTTGGAG
>Ga0209021_1004556_pt1 | contig 10129 bp, 8 predicted proteins | sample PinacodermFT_FD_187299 | JGI IMG/M metagenome (GOLD analysis project Ga0209021, IMG submission 187299) | Host-associated microbial community of the marine sponge Aplysina aerophoba from Gulf of Piran - sponge pinacoderm, lysed by freeze-thaw... | ecosystem: Host-associated > Porifera > Sponge >... | reverse complement strand
GCCCCAACGCACCCCCGCCGCCGCCCGTCGTGCGCAAGGTGTCTGCCACATGAAAAAGTGATGCCCGGAAAGGTATAGACCTCCGGTCGGCACCCGCTGGGCCGAGCCCAGCGGAACGGAATACTCCGACGCAGCCCCCCCACCGAAACGGCCTGGAACGCCGGCCTCCAGCCCGGCACCGCGGGCCGGGAGGCCGGCGGCGGCACCACCCAAATCCAGCGTCACGGAGACGCGGGTAGAGGGAATCGTCGCGCGGTGGGCAGTCGCTTTCGGTACCGCCGTCCCTCGCTACCGGCGGCGTGCGGTCGGGAAGACCACGACGCTCTCGTTCCCGTCCGTCCCGACGGAGGCGACGCCGAACAGGTAGTTGTCGATCACCAGGTTCTCGAACGTGTATTCGGTCACGTCGCCGACGAAACGCGAGTGCTCCCACTGGGGCGCGGTGGTATCCCGCCAGTAGACGCGGTAGCCCGCGAGGTTGCCCGAAGCCACCGAATCCCACGACAGGACCGCGGAAGCCCGCACCGCTCCGGCGATCCCGACACCCGCGGGCGGGGCCGGCGCCCAGGCAAGCCCGGCGAGGGTGATCACGTTCACCCCGGTCAACTTGGCTGCGTAGTCGAAGTTCACCCCCTCGATCACGTCGCCGTACTCGATCCCGTCCTCGACGCGGATGTCCTGGTGCTGGCGCCGGTAGTTCTCGTGGGTCTCCATGATGCGGACCCCCGGAAAACCGGCGTCGTTGAAGGGCCGGTGGTGTCCACCGCGCCCGAAACGGTCGAGGCGGTAGATCATCTTGGCTTCGAGGTTCGGGATGTAGAGGTCCGTCATCCGCGCCACGTAGCGCGCAAGTTGCCGGGAGACACCGTCCACCTCGCCGCCGGTCGTGCGCCGCCGCCGTCGCGCCTCCTCGGTCTCGGTAACCGGGGTCGGCTCCGAGAAGACCCGGAAAACGTCGTTCCGGATCACCCCGTCCACTCCTTCGATGTTCCCGATCATGTCGTTGTTCAGCACGGCTTCGATGGCCCAGCCTTCATCCCGGGCGACGCTCGCCAGGTGCCGGCCGCCGTAGAGTCCCTGCTCCTCGCCGGAAAGGCCGGCCAGGATGATGGTGGCGGGAAAGGAACCGGCGTACCGGCTCAGCACCCGGGCCGCTTCGATCGCGCCGGCCATGCCGCTCGCGTTGTCGTTGGCGCCGGGTGAATCGTCGGTGAAGTTGTTCGCGTCGGAGATCCGGCTGTCGATGTCGCCGGACATGATGACGATCCGGTTCGGTTCGCTCCCGCCGCGCAGGGTGGCGAGGACGTTCACCACCTCGGTGTCGACCGGGATGCGGGTCCCCTCCCGCCCCGGAACCACCGTCCGCTGATAGGAGACCTCGAGACAGCCTCCGCAGGCATCCGAGATCAGGGTGAATTCCGCGTGAATCCAGCGCCTCGCCGCGCCGATGCCGCGGGTTTCACTCTCGGTCTCGGAGAGGGTATGCCGCGTGCCGAACCCCGCCAGCCTGCGGATATCGGCCTCGATACGGTCCCGGGAGACGGCCCCGAGGAGGTCGTACATCCGCGGATCGCGTCCCGGCGGTTCGCCGGTCTGGGCAAGCACCGCTGCCGGCGCCGCCAGCGAAGCGATCAGGAGGGCCAGGGGTAGGGCGCGGGTCGACATGGCCGGGGTTTGTATCACCGGGGCGTTCTTTCTATCGGCTCGATCCACGCTATCGGCGGACACTGGCCCGCAGCGCTCACACCGGATACGTCCTGCACGGGACTGGCCGCGATTCCGGCCTAGAATGCCAGCGGTTCGACGCTAGGTTCTCTGCCTGACCTGCCCAACGGGATCCTCGGGGCGCTTCTATTCCTCCTGCCTGGGTTCCTGGCGGCGTCTGTGTTTCACGAGTTCACGCCTCACCCGAAGTCGGGCCAGTTTGAGAGGACGGTTCAGGCGCTCATCTTTACCGTCGTCGTCCAGGCACTGACCCTGGGCAGCGTTCATCTCGGCGTCCCGGAACATTGGTTGATCCCATACGCGATAGCCGTTGTATTCGGGATCGCATTGGCAGGGATTTTCAATCATGACTTACTCCACCGGCTTCTTCGTAAAGTCAAGCTGACCAAGGAGACGCCGGACCCTTCAAATTGGTGTTCTGCCTTTGCGCGGCATCAATGCAACGTCATCCTGCATCTTGAGGGTACGGAGGAACAAAGACGGGTCTACGGATGGCCTGAAGAATGGCCAACCGCTCCCGACAAGGACTATTTCTGCCTCGCAAACGCGCAGTGGCTGAATCCGGACGGTTCCGTTATCGCACAGGGGGCGCCAACTACACTGATCTCAGCCGAGGAGGTCGTCTTGGTAGGGTTCATGGAAGAACCCGTGCGATAGCGCGGAGATACGCATGGCGAGAGCACCCACACCACCTCCCGTGAGAATCAAGTGGATATACGCAGAAAAAAGGGGTAAGAACCCGCGACCCCAGAACGCTCCCGCCCAACCACCGAAAGTCCCTCCTCCACCGCCACCGAAGAAATGACTACGAAAAGAATGCAGCCTCGACTTACCTTGGCATCTTTTCCCTCCCCAGAGCGCATCGAGAAGGGACGAACGCCTGGATCCAGGCCACAGCCACAAACGCCACCACCCTCGCCCGAGCCACCTCCGCCCAAGAAGTAGCCGCCCGCCTTTGGGTCATCCGAGCGGACGGCGCCGATGCGAGCCGTGGTGAACGACTTGAGCAGACGATAGAGCCAGCTTCGATCGCGGGTTCGCCCCTCGCGTGGATGAATCCGGCGCGACCGCCACGGTCGTCAAGAAGTATGGGATGGCTGTTCCAGGATTCTCCTCGCAACAATGCCTAAGAGTCACTGGTCTCCGGCCCTTCGCGCTTAGTCACATTGGCCGGGGCCGGCGCTCCCAAGCGAATTGGGCGATTTCGGCTGACAGACTGACGTGAGCCCGGCTAGTCCGACGAGGTGTGGTCGTGCGAGATCTTCCAACCGTCCGCGGTCCGCTCGAAGAGGAGCGTGAAAAGGCCCGTGGGGGCGTCGGCCTCGCGCTCCAGGTTGTAGCGCCCGAACACGAACACGAAGTCGTCGGAGAGCACGCGGACGTCCAGATCGGTGAAGGTCAGCGCCCCCATGGCGGCCCGGTCCGGGTACGTCCGGCGATAGCGATCCAGCACGTCCTCCGCGCCGTAGCGGACGCTCCCGCCCGAGACGAACCGCATCCGGGGAGAGTCCAGGTAGTCCGCTACGAAGGTGACGAGATCACCTCCGTTCCAGGCGCCCGACTGCCGCTCCAGGAGGGATCGGATGTCGGCCTCGATCGCGGCCGCCTCCGCCGGCGTCACCACGGGACGCTCCTCCGGGGCCTCATCACCGGCATCACCGGAGCCGTCCGGAGGGGCGCACGCGCCCGCCAGGAGGACGAGGAGTCCAAGAGAGATCGCATGGTTCCGCATCCCGAAAATGGTAGCGACCGGGGCGCGCGCTACGATGCCTCCGCATCAGGAGGCGAGAGCGAATGGCGTTATATGACAATCCAGGAGGCAACGGACCTTGGGGGGGGCTTGGCGGGGATGGACCCGCGATGCCCGATCTGGAGGGTTTGCTACGGCGTTTCGGAGGAAACGCCCGCCGGACGGCCGTACGGGTAGGGATCGGGATCGCAGCGGCGATCCTGTTCTTCATGTCGGTCTATCAAGTCCAGCCCGACGAGGCGGGAGTCGTCACGCGATTCGGGCGCTACTCACGCGTGACGGATCCGGGCCTCCACTTCATCGTGCCGTTCCTCGAGACGGTGACCAAGGTTCCGGTGGAACGCCAGCTCAAGGAAGAGTTCGGGTTCCGGACGGTCGAGGCCGGGGTGCGGACCACTTACGACGAGCGGCAGTTCCTCGGAGAGTCCCTCATGCTCACCGGAGATCTGAACGTCGCGGTGGTCGAGTGGATCGTTCAGTACAAGGTTCAGGATCCGCGGGCCTATCTCTTCAACGTCCGCGAAATTCGCTCGACTTTCCGGGACATGAGCGAGGCCGCAATGCGGGATGTGGTCGGAGACCACAGCGTGGACGAGGTTCTGACGGTGGGCCGGGAACAGATCGCCGCGCGGGCGAAGGATCTCCTGCAGGAGATGAACGAGCGCTACGAAACCGGCATCAGCGTCCAGCAACTCGTTCTTCAAGACGTGAATCCTCCGGACGTGGTCAAACCGTCATTCAATGAGGTGAACGAGGCGATCCAGGAGAAGGAGCGGCTCACCAACGAGGCGCTCGCCGAATACAACCAGGCCATCCCGCGGGCTCGCGGCGACGCCGAGCGGGTCCTCCAGGAAGCCGAGGGCTACGCGGCCGAGCGTGTGAACCGGGCCCGGGGCGAGGCAACCCGCTTTGAGGCCATCTATGCCGAGTACCGGAATGCACCCCGGGTCACCAGGGCCCGGATGTACCTGGAAACCCTTTCCGAGGTGATCCCGAAGCTCGGGCAAAAGGTGATCCTCGATGAGAGCGGCACGAACGTCCTGCCGCTCCTCAACCTGAACGGCCAACGGCGGCAACCACCCGATCCGGGTGGTCCGGGCCCGGGGTCGCAACCGGAACGGGAGGAATCACGATGAAGCGCGCGCTGCCCATCCTGGGAAGCCTGGCGGGACTCGTCCTTCTCTTCTCGGCGACCTACACCGTCCGCGAAACCGAACAGGCCATCATCACCCAGTTCGGGGAGCCGGTGGGCGGTGCGGTCAACGAACCGGGCCTCCACTTCAAGCTCCCCTTCATCCATCGGGTAAGCCGTTTCGATCAACGCTGGCTGCCCTGGGACGGGGACGCCAACCAGATCACCACCCGCGACAAGAAATTCATCTGGGTGGACACCTATGCCCGTTGGCGGATCTCCGATCCGTTGCTGTTCTTCCAGTCGGTTCGCGACGAGCGCGGCGCCCAGAGCCGCCTCGACGACATTATCGACGGCGAGACCCGAAACGCGGTGGCTACCTACGACCTCATCGAGATCGTCCGGATCACCAACCGGGATTTCGAACTGACCGAAGATCTCGTCTCCTTCGCCAACGAGGAGGCGGTGCGCGAGATCGAGTTCGGAAGGAACGGGATCACCCGGACCATTCTGGAGAAAGCGTCGGAAATCACGCCGAGCTTCGGCATCGAACTCGTGGACATCCGGATCAAGCGCCTCAACTACGTCGAGGAAGTGCGGGCCAAGGTGTACGAACGGATGATTTCGGAGCGCCAGCGAATCGCCGAGCGCAGCCGCTCGGAGGGTGAGGGACGCGCGGCCGAGGTTCGCGGCCAGCGCGAGCGCGAACTGAAGTCCATCGAATCGGAGGCGTTCCGCCAGGCCGAGGAGGTTCGCGGCCGGGCCGACGCCGAAGCTTCCGCCATCTACGCCCGCGCCTACCAGCGCGACGCCGACTTCTACCGCTTCATGAAGTCGCTCGAGACCTACCGGACGGCCCTCGACGACGGGGTCACCCTCGTCATCGGGAGCGACAGCGAGTTCCTCGACTTCCTGCGCCGGTCTCGCTGAGATCGGGCGCCAGGGCCGCGCGTTCCGGGACCGCCAGGAGCGCGCGGTACGGGTTTGCGAGAGGTGACACGTATTCCGTGCGCGCGTATAATGTGCTCCGTGAACGTGACCCTCTCCATCGAAGATCGAGTGGTGGCCGAAGCGCGGCGCATCGCCGCTGTCCGGGGCACCAGCATGAACCAGTTGGTGCGCGACTTCCTGAACGATCTGACCCGGCAGCAGGATGTCGAGTCGGTGGTCGCGGAACTCAAGGAGTTCTGGGCCAAGGAGAGTTTCCGGTCGGAAGGGCCGTGGACCCGCGAAGAACTCTACGACGATGAGAGGTCGTGAGTTCCTCGACACCAACGTCCTCGGTTACGCCCACGATGACCGCGACCGGGGAAAGCAGGCCCTTGCTCGGGAACTGATCGAACGGCTCCTTCTGGAGCGGCGTGGCGTGGTGTCGCTCCAGGTCTTGCGCGAATTCTTCGCTGTTGCCACCCGAAAGCTGGGGATGAGCAGCGCGCAGGCCCGGCGTTGCGTCGTCGGGTACGCGCGGTTCGAGGTCGTCACGCTCGGCGTCGCGGATCTCCTCGGAGCGATTGACCTGCACCGGATGCACTCTCTGTCGTTTTGGGACTCCCTGATCGTTCGGGCCGCGCTCAACGGATCCTGCACCGTCCTGCACACCGAAGACATGCAGTCCGGCTACATCGTGGACGGATTGACGCTGCGGAACCCTTTCGCGGACCACCCTTCGATCTGACGTCGCCGCGCGGTGCAGCGTGGCTCGGATCTTCCTCTTGGTCCCTCCCCCCGGTTCGGGCATGATTCGGGGTCGCGCAACTCCCTTCCCCCGAGGTCGATATCCATGACGAAGATGATGTCTTTCCGCCGCCTGTTGTTCCCGCTGGGCCTTCCGCTCCTGGCCGCGGCGTTCGTGACCGCGCCGGGACTCGCCCAGGACGCGCCCCCCACCATCGAGGAAAAAACCGCCGGCATGACGGCCATTTCGGGATTCGTGCCCCTCCACTGGGACGAGCGCACCGGACACCTGTTCGCGGAGTTCGCCGACATGGAGGAAGAGTTCATGTACTCGGTCTCCGCGGCTTCCGGGCTCGGCAGCAACCCGATCGGGCTGGACCGCGGGCAGATCAGCCGGCGCGCCGTGCTGAGTCCGATCCGCGTCGGCCCGCGCATCCTGCTCATGGAACCGAACTACCGCTACCGGGCGGTTAGCGACAACCCCGACGAGGTCCGGGCGGTTCGCGACGCGTTCGCACCCTCGGTGCACTGGGGGTTCCAGGTCGAGGCCGAAACCGACGGCCGGGTGCTGGTGGACATGACGGACTTCTTCCTGCGGGACGCCCACGGCTCGGCGGCGCGGATCGCGCGAGCCGGGCAGGGGACGTTCCGGCTGGACCGGGATCGCAGTGTCTTCTTTCTGGAGAACACCAAGGGTTTCCCCGACAACACCGAAGTCGAAACCATGTTGACGTTCACGAGCGACAACCCCGGACGACTCGTCTCGGGCGTCGCGTCCAGCGGGGACGCCGTAACTCTCCGGCACCACCATTCATTCGTGCGGCTTCCGGGTCCCGGGTTCGAGATTCGGGTGGCGGATCCGCGGATCGGCGTCAACGGTCCGACCTACATGGACTACGCGACGCCGATCGACCAGCCGATGACCGTCAGGTTGGCAGCTCGGCACCGCCTCCAGAAGGTTGATCCCACCGCGGAGCGCTCGGAAGTCGTGGAACCCATCGTCTACTACCTCGACCGCGGCGTGCCCGAGCCGGTGCGCACCGCGCTCCTCGAAGGCGCCCGCTGGTGGGCCGAAGCGTTCGAGGCGGCCGGATTCATCGATGCCTATCGGGTTGAAGTCCTGCCGGAGGGAGCCGACGCCCAGGATATCCGCTACAACATGATCCACTGGACCCACCGCCGCACCCGCGGCTGGTCCTACGGCGGGGGCGTTCAGGACCCCCGAACCGGCGAGATCATCAAGGGGAACGTGAACCTGGGAAGCCTGCGGCTCCGTCAGGATCATCTCCATGGAATCGGTCTGACCGCTCCCTATACGGGAGCCTCCGGCATGACGCCCCCCGGGCTGCTCGACATCGGCCTGCCGCCGGACCCGGACGGGCCGGACTCCTGCGGGTTGTCCGCCGCTCCGGGCTTTTCCTACCTCGCCCAGGTCGGGGAGGGCGCCACCTCCGTGGACATGGCTCTCGCCCGGGTGGCGCAGCTCTCGGCGCACGAGGTCGGCCACACCCTCGGGTTCCCGCACAACTACATGTCCTCCACCTACGGCGGTCGGGCAAGCGTCATGGACTACCCGGCGCCGCTCGTGGTACTTGAGGACGGGGTCGTGAAGCTGGACGACGCCTACGGGGTAGGGGTCGGCTCTTACGACATCCTCTCGGTCCGCTGGGCCTACGGCCACTTCCCGCCGGAGGAAACCGCCGCCGCGCTCGATGCCATCATGCAGGAAGGCCTGATGTCGGAGACCCGGTTCATGGCCCACACCGACAACTACATCGGCGCCGGCGCCCACCCGCTCGCCTCGGTCTGGGACAACGGTCAGGACCTCGTCCGGCACCTCGAAGCGGAAATCGCGATTCGGCAGGCCGGACTCGACGCCTTCGGCGAGAACGTCATCCGGCCCGGCGAAGCCATGTCCCTGCTCGAGCCGGTGCTCGTGCCGCTCTACCTGCACCACCGCTTCCAGATGAAGGCGGCGCTCAACACCGTCGGCGGCCAAGAGTACTACTACGCCGTCCGGGGGGACGGACAGCGCCCGGTGGCGCCGATCCCCGGCGACCGCCAGCGGCAGGCGCTCGACATCGTTCTGCGCACCCTGGAGACGGATTTCCTGGCGCTGCCGGAGCGCATCGTCGAGATGATCCCGCCCCCGGCCTACCGGGAGGTGGGTGGTGAGACCTTCGACGGCCACACCGGGCTTGTCTTCGATCCCCTGGCGGCGGCCGACACCTCAGCGGACTACACGGTGGAGCTTCTGCTCCATCCGGAGCGGATGGCGCGGCTCGTGAATAACCACGCCATGGATTCCGACCAGCCGGGGCTCTCGGACGTTCTCGACGCCCTGGTCGAGAGGACCTGGGGCGCGGCCGAGCCGGAGGGCAGCTACCTCCGCGCGGTGCAGGACGCGGCCGAACGCAGCGTGCTGAACGGGATGATGCGGGAGGCCATGAACCCCGACAACCCGGCGCGGGTCCGGGCGGTCCTCGAGGACCGGCTCATGGCGCTCGGCGGGACGCTCGCCGGCATGAGCGAGGCGACCCCGCACGAAGCGCTCGCGGTCGCGGACATCCGGCGCTTCGCAGATCGGGACGTGAGCCTCGACCCGAACGCCAGCCGGCCGGAGCGGCCGCCGGGTTCGCCGATCGGCGGCGCGAGTGCGTCCGGCACACGCCGGATCCCGGGGCGTTGACCTAAGGGCGCCGGCCTGTGGGCCGGCGCCCACATCTCCGGCGGGTGGGGCCCAGCTCCGCCGACCCGGAGGTAGAGAACTACGCATTCGCTGCGCTGGCGCGCAGCGGTGTCGGCCTGGAGGCCGGCGTTCCAAGCGGTGTGGGCTGTACCGGAGGGTTGGGTTCCGAGGGGTCTTGGCTGTGGGGGTGGGTGGGGGTGTCCTGTTCCGCTGCGCTCTCGCGCAGCGGGTGCCGGCTGAAGCCGGCGTTCCAAGCCGCTTCCGCCGTGCGGGCGGATGGAGTTGCCCTCTGTTGTCCTGACGGATGGCGTGGTGCGGTTTCGAACGCCTAGTGGTGGGCGGGGATCGGTAGCGCCAGGACCGACGCTCGGGCGCGGATCATCATGTGGACTGCCGGGTCCGGCCGGAAGAAGGAACCGGCGTGGCCCTGGTCGTAGCCCAGCACCAGCAGGTCCCGGGGTCCCGTCAGGCGGGCGAGCTGACGCGGCGGGTTGCCTTCCGCGCGGATGACCGGCACCCGAACCCGGTAGAGGTCGGCCATCCGTTCGATCGCCGCCAGGACGGACGCGACGTCCTCCCGGCCTTCGAGGCCGCGCCCGATGAAGGACGGCGGTGTGACCAGGACGGCGGCCAGCGGGATGCTGAACTGGCGGGAAAGGCCGATGGCGGTGTCCGCGGCGCGGAGGGTCGCCTCCACGTCGGTGATGGGGATGACCAGCCGTTCCCAGGGGAAGCTGCCGCCGGGGATGAGCACGGGGCAGGAAAACCGCGCCATGGTCGAAAGGAAGTGCGCCGCGTTCAGGCCTATCCGCGCCACGAAGGACGCCTCCCCGTGATCGATGAGGACACAGCCGGCGTCCGGGCGGGCGGCGGCGAACGGGTCTTCCCCGGGAGGGATCCGGGTGACCCGGTCGGCGGGCACGTCGAAGTCCGCCGGCGGCTCGACCCCTTCGGGGGCAACGATACGGAGGCGCCGGGCGCGAGAGGTGCGGAACAGGTATTCCGCTTCCCGCCAGGCGACCTCCGGGAGTTCCCGCTCCGCGAAGACCACGATGTGGCTCCCGAACTGGAGCGGAAAGAGGGACTTCCCCTCGCGCAGGAACTCCGCGGCCCCGGGCGCGACCTCCGGCTCTCCGGTGATCAGGAGGCGGTCGCCCGC
>Ga0209021_1004544_pt1 | contig 10153 bp, 4 predicted proteins | sample PinacodermFT_FD_187299 | JGI IMG/M metagenome (GOLD analysis project Ga0209021, IMG submission 187299) | Host-associated microbial community of the marine sponge Aplysina aerophoba from Gulf of Piran - sponge pinacoderm, lysed by freeze-thaw... | ecosystem: Host-associated > Porifera > Sponge >... | reverse complement strand
ATGCAATTCTGCCAGGTTGTCCACGTACTTGTGCCCGCTACCCGTGTTGAAGAGCACGACCCGGTCGGCCCGGTCGATGCGTCCCAGCGCGATCATTTTCCGCAGTCCGGCCAGCACGGCGCCGCCTTCGGGCGCCGCGAAGATGCCCTCGCAGGTCCCGATCTCCCGCACGCCTTTCACCATGTCGCCGTCGGGTACGGCCACTGCGTCGCCGCCGCTCTCCCGGATCGCGGCCAGCATCAGCTTGTCTCCCACCGCGGCGGGCACGCGCAGTCCGCTGGCGAGCGTGCGGGCATTCTCCCATTCCAGAGTGTCGGGCCACTGCTGTTCCCATGCGCGGACGATGGGCTGGCAGCCGGCGGCCTGCACCGCGATCATGCGGGGCCGCTCCGCTCCGATCCATCCGAGCGCTTCCATCTCGGCGAAGGCCTTCCACATGCCGATCAGTCCGGTGCCGCCCCCCGCGGGGTAGAGGATCGCGTCCGGCAGCACCCATCCGCACTGTTCCGCAAGTTCGTACCCCATGGTCTTCTTGCCCTCCACCCGGTAGGGTTCCTTCAGGGTGGACACGTCAAACCACCCTTCCGCGTCCTTCCGGGCGGCCACGAGCTTGCCGCAGTCCGTGATCAGGCCGTCTACAAGTTCCACTTCGGCGCCGTGGGCCCGGCACTCGACGATGAAGGGACGGGGCGTGTCCCGGGGCATGAACACGTACACGGGGATATCGGCCTTGGCGCCATAGGCCGAGAGAGCCCCCGCCGCGTTGCCGGCGGACGGGATGGCCAGGGACTCGGCTCCCAGTTCCAGGGCGCGGGACACGGCCATGGACAGGCCCCGGGCCTTGAATGAACCGGTAGGATTGACGGACTCATCCTTGATGTATAGCCTCGCCATGCCCAGGCGATCGCCCAGGCGCCGGGCGTGGATCAGCGGCGTGCCGCCCTCGCTCAGGGTGACGATGGCCGATTCGTCGCGTACCGGAAGCATCTCGCGGTAGCGCCACATGTTGGGTTCTCGCATCGCCAGGATTTCCGGGGTCAGCGCTTCGGTCGCACCGTCCGTGTCGTACCTTGCCAGAAGCGGCCTGGCGCAGTCCGGACACAGGTTCTGCAGCTCGTCCGAAGTAAGCCGTTTGCCGCAGTCGCTGCATTCCAGGTCGATGAGGAAGCTCATGATCGTCACTTTCGTTTGGGTTTCCGTCGCGGGGGGACGTTCCGCTCTCCTGCGCAGGTCTCCAGTGCAGGTCTCTCGCGCAGCAGGCGGCTTCTTCTCTCGCGCAGCAGGCGGCTTCTTCTCCCGCGCGGCACGCGGTTTCTGCCGTGCGATTCCTCTCCCGCACAGCTTTTACAGGTCGAAGAACAGCCCGATGCCGCCGTAGTTGTCTTCCTGGTGGTGAAACTGTCCGTGTTCGCTGCGTCCCCCGTGGTAGACCAGGGCGACGCGCAGGCCCCTGTTCGCCTCATTGTGAAATAGCAATCCTGCCTGTACTGTGGGGTTTATTGCTACGTCCCCGTCCCGGAAAATTCGCAGGTCGCCGGCGAGATAGGCGCGAGTTGCTCCGCCCGTGCCCGCGAGTGGACCGGAGACCAGCTCTGCCCCTGCCTGCACCCGCCATCGGCGCACGTCCGGGATGGCGTGGTTCGACCACCGAAAGCTTCCATAGACACGCACGCTTCCGATCAGGGTTCCCCGGTGCGCTTCCCGCACGTAGGACCCATACAGCGTGAAATACTCCCGGCTGTAGGTGAAGGCGCGTTCCGGTCCGTCGTAACCGTCGCCCAGGTGGGCGCTTACGTGGGCGTACTCGAATCGGCCCGTTAGCCCGTCGTTGCCCGTCATCCCGTCGTTGCCCAGGTCAGCGTGAAATCCGACCAGGTAGTCCGCGGTTTCGAGCGGGAAGGTCGTACCGGACCAGCGAAGTTTCGAGAAGACGCCGGCGTGGATCCCTGTCCGGAATCGCAGCAGGCCCGCTGCGTCCCATGTATAGTCCGCGGCCTCCCAGGAAGCTCCGATATTGCCGTTCAGCCGGTTGTTGAGATTCGTTATGACGGCTAACCGCGCCTCGGTCGGGTCGGCCAGGAGCGGACGGAACAGCCGCTGTTGCGTCGCGGCGAAACGCCAGGACCCCGCTGCGGCGTCGAATGTCAGGGCGAGCACGAGGCATAACACGCCGGCCCGGGGAAGGTCGCGGTACAGCCGGCCTGCCACACGGGCGAGAACGCGGAGCGTCGCGCCTGTAGCCGGCATTGTTTCTCCCTTCCGGGAATCGGGGTTATTCGACGATTCGAAGCGCTATGATGGTAGGCCGGGAACCCCCGTTTGTCAAGGTATCCGTACCTATCAAGCTGTTGGTTTGTGCTTGACATCCTTCAGATATGCTCTTACGTTGCTTTTTCTTGAGAAAACGACCACTTCGCCCGTCCCGCAGGGATCTACGCCCCGAAGGCGCAACCGGTCGGTCCAGCCACAGAATCACTTCCACGACCGTCCGGTGCGAACGGGCAAGACGGAGTTGCGCATGACCACGAGACACCAGAACAGCTTCGGTGCCCGCGCCGAATTGAGCACGGGCGGAAGCACCAGCACCTACTATTCGCTTACGCGGGCTGCGGAGGGCGGCGCCGGGGACATTTCCCGCCTGCCCTTTTCCCTCAAGGTCATGGTGGAAAACCTGTTGCGCCACGAAGACGGCGTGGCGGTCTCCGCCGAAGATGTGGCCGCCGTCGTGAAGAGCGTGGGGGGAGGATCCCCGGAACGGGAGATCGCGTTCCGGCCCGCGCGGGTCCTGATGCAGGACTTCACGGGCGTGCCGGCCGTCGTCGACCTGGCGGCCATGCGGGACGCCTTAGGGAAACTGGGCGGCGCGGCCGACCGCATCAATCCCCTGCAGGACGTGGATCTGGTCATCGACCACTCCGTCCAGGTGGACGAGTTCGGAACCCGCCGGGCCTTCGCGGCCAACGTGGACCGCGAATTCGACCGCAACCAGGAGCGGTATCTCTTCCTGAAGTGGGGACAGCGTGCCTTCCACAACTTCCGCGTCGTCCCGCCTGGCACGGGCATCGTGCACCAGGTCAACCTCGAGTACCTGGCCAAAGTTGTCTTCGTCCGGGAGCGCGACGGTGAAACGATCGCCTATCCCGACACGCTGGTGGGCACGGACTCCCATACGACCATGATCAACGGACTCGGCGTCGTCGGCTGGGGCGTCGGCGGCATCGAGGCGGAAGCGGCGATGCTGGGACAGCCGGTATCCATGCTCATCCCGTCCGTGGTGGGGTTCAAGATGTCGGGAGCGCTGCCGGCCGGGGCCACGGCCACGGACCTGGTCCTTACGGTAACTCAGATGCTCCGGGCTCACGGCGTCGTCGGCAAGTTCGTCGAATTCTACGGTCCGGGCCTGGACAGCCTCTCCCTGCCCGACCGGGCCACGATCGCCAACATGGCGCCCGAATACGGGGCCACCGTAGGGTTCTTCCCCGTCGACGGCGAGACGCTGGCCTACATGGAACTGACCGGTCGCGGACGTGAGGAGATCGCCTTGGTGGAGGCATACACGAAAGCGCAGGGCCTGTTCCGCATTTCCGATTCACCCGATCCCCATTTCGCTGACGCATTGGAACTCGACCTGGGCTCCGTGGAACCGAGCATGGCGGGGCCGCGCAGGCCCCAGGACCGCGTGTCGCTGTCCAGTATGAAGCCTTCCTTCCGGAGGGAACTGGCCTCCATGCTGTCCGACGAGAACCCGGGCCTGTCCGACGACACCGTCGACCAGTGGGTGGACGGCAACGGGCACACACCTGGCGATCTGGGCACGCTGACGAAGAAGGCGGCGGTCGACATGGACGGATCGTCCTTCGAAGTGGGACACGGATCAGTCGTGATCGCCGCGATCACCAGCTGCACGAATACGTCCAATCCGGCCGTCCTCGCGGCCGCCGGGGTACTGGCGAGGAAAGCCGTCGAACGGGGCCTGTCTACCCGGCCCTGGGTGAAGACCAGCCTCGCGCCGGGATCGCAGGTCGTGACCCGGTACCTGGAAGACATGGGCCTCCTCTCCTACCTGGAGCAACTCCGGTTTCACGTGGTGGGCTACGGCTGCACGACGTGCATCGGCAACAGCGGGCCCGTACCCGCCCCCATCGGCGACGCGGTGCGGGAGTCGAAGCTCGTCGCGGCCGCCGTGCTGAGTGGAAACCGGAATTTCGAAGGCCGCGTGAATCCCATCGTCAAGGCCAATTACCTGGCCTCGCCGCCGCTGGTGGTCGCCTACGCGATCGCCGGGCGCATGGACGTGGACCTGTACACCGAGCCTATTGGTACCGACCCGAAGGGTGACGATGTATATCTGCGCGACATCTGGCCGACGCCGGATGAAGTCCGTGAGGCCGTGCGCGTCTCGGTGCGCAGGGAGATGTTCCAGTCCATCTACGCCGACGTCTTCACGGGGGACGAACGCTGGGCGGAACTGGCCGCGACCGGGGACGAGTCCTATGCCTGGGACGACGCTTCCACCTACGTGAAGCTTCCGCCCTACTTCGACGGCATGCAGATGGAACCAGGCGAAATCTCGGATATACGGGGCGCCCGCGTACTGGCGGTGCTCGGCGATTCCGTCACGACGGACCACATCTCGCCGGCCGGTTCGATCCAGGCCGACAGTCCCGCGGGCCGATACCTGGTCGAGCGCGGCGTCGTACCGAAGGACTTCAATTCGTACGGCGCGCGGCGGGGCAATCACGAAGTCATGATGCGGGGAACCTTCGCCAACATCCGGTTGCGCAACCGCCTGGCGCCGGGAACTGAAGGCGGCTGGACGAAAACGTCGCCCGACGCCGAGCCGGTCGCCATTTACGACGCAGCCATGGGATACCGCGCGGCCGGCACGCCCCTGGTCGTCATCGCCGGCAAGGAGTACGGATCCGGTTCGTCCAGGGACTGGGCCGCCAAGGGACCCAACCTCCTCGGCGTCCGGGCCGTCATCGTGGAGAGCTACGAGCGCATCCACCGCAGCAATCTCATCGGCATGGGCATCCTGCCCCTCCAGTTCGAGGAAGGGGAGAGCGCCGATTCACTCGGCCTGACCGGCTTCGAGACCTACGACATCGAGGGGATCGAGGGCGGCATCGCGCCCCGGCAGCGCGTCCGTGTCCGCGCGACGTCGGACGACGGCATGATAAAGGCGTTCGACACCATCACGCGCATCGACACGCCGGTCGAGGTGGAATACTACCGCCACGGAGGCATCCTGCAGTACGTGCTGCGCGGCCTGCTGAAGTCCGGAGCATAGCGGCGCGCGCAACACGCGGCAGGCGGGACGAAAGCATAGACATCGAACCGGCCGAAGCCGGAATTGAAAAAGGGAAATCGGCCCTGGTCGCACGGGACGGTTTCCCGAAACTTTTGGAGGCATGCGTACCATGGGCATCAGGGTAGGCATCAACGGGTTCGGACGCATCGGCCGCATGGTCTTCCGAGCCATGACGGACCGTGGCGGATTCGACGTGGTCGCCATCAACGACCTCACCGACAACGCCACGCTGGCGCACCTGTTGAAATTCGACTCCGTCCACGGTCGGTACGACCATCCGGTTGAAGCCGTGAACGGCGGACTCGCGGTGAACGGAAACACGATCGAGATCGTCTCCGAACGGAATCCCGCGGATCTGCCCTGGGGCGACCGAGGCGTCGACCTCGTGGTGGAATCCACGGGCATCTTTACCGACGGCGAACAGGCGTCGGCCCACCTTTCCGCCGGTGCGAAGAAGGTGCTGATTTCCGCGCCGGCAACCAATGTGGACGCCACGATCGTCATGGGCGTGAACGACGGGATCCTGAACGATTCGCACCGGGTGATCTCCAACGCCTCCTGCACCACCAACTGCCTCGCGCCCATGGCGTCTGTGCTGCACGACAACTTCGGCGTCGTCCGCGGTTCCATGACCACGGTCCACGCCTACACCAGCGACCAGCAGATCATCGACTTCGCCCACAAGGACCCCCGGAGGGCCCGGTCGGCCGCACTGTCCATGATCCCCACAAGCACCGGCGCGGCCCAGGCCATCGGCGAGGTGATCCCCGCGCTGAACGGCCGTCTCAACGGCATGGCCGTCCGCGTGCCCGTCCCAGACGGATCCCTTACCGACTTCGTTGCCCAGGTCGAACGTGTGCCCACAGCCGACGAAGTCAACGCCGCCTTCGCGGCGGCCGCGACGGGCCCCCTCCACGGAATCCTCGAGTACTGCGAAGACCCCATCGTCTCCGTCGACATCGTGCACAACCCCGCCTCCTGCATCTTCGACTCCGATCTGACCATGATCATCGACGACGGCCTCGTCAAGATCTGCGGCTGGTACGACAACGAGTGGGGCTACTCCAACCGCTGCGTGGACCTGCTGGAGCGGCTCGCCGGGGTGTGAGAAACCTGGAGAACCGTCTAAGCGTCGCCCTGTCCGCCCTGTCCGCCCGCTCCATCCTGTCCGCCCGCTCCGACCGGCCGGATCAGGCGGTAGCCGAGACCGCGCACGTTGGCGATGTAGGACGGATCGTTTGCGTCGTCGCCGAGCTTCCTCCGAAGACGCTTGACGATGGCCCGTACGAGTCTCGCGTCGCCGAAGCCGCGCCTGCCCCAGATTTCTCGCAGCAAAGCGTCGTAGGTTGCGATTCTTCCGACGCAGAGCGAAAGCACGCGCAGCACCTCGTACTCTGTCGCCGTAAGCGCCACCGGCCGACCCGCGATTACGACCTCGCGGCGATCGTAATCGATGGCCAGCTCGCCGAGCACGAAGCGTACCGGATTGGCCCGCCGGCGGAGGATGGCCCCGATCCGCGCGGTGAGTTCGGTAGGTGAGAAGGGCTTGACGATATAGTCCTCGGCGCCGGCTTCCAGCGCCCTTGCGATGGTCTCGTCGCGTCCATAGCCCGAGATGAAGATGACCGGCAGGATCGCAAGCTCGGGAATTGTCTGCATGAGTTCGATCCCGTCGGTTTCGGGCAGCATGAGGTCGAGCAGGACCAGTTTGGGCTTCTCCGCTTCGATGATTTTCGAAATATCCCTGTGTTCGGCCGTGACCAGTGCTGAGTAGCCCGAATCGGCGAGAGTGTCGCGCACGTAACGCAGGGTCTGCGGGTCGTCGTCCACAACGAGGACACGCGTCGGCTGGCGGCCTTCGGAAGGTATGCCCGAGGACTGGCGGGCATCGCCGTCCGCTGCGTCTTCGCGGCGCTTTGCCGCAACAGGTACCGTGAAGACGAAGCGTGTACCCTTCCCCATGCCCGGGCTTTCGGCCCGTATGCGCCCGCCATGGGCCTCGACCAACCCTTTGCAGATGACAAGACCCAGTCCCCCGGCCACGCCTGCGTCTTCTTCGGTGCGCCCATACTTGCGAAACAACCGCCCGAGCAGTTTCGGCGCTATGCCCCGGCCCTCGTCGGAGACGGAGAGCGCGACGTACACGCCGTCCCGCTCGGCCGAGATTCGGATGGGCGTTGTCGCCGCCGAATGGCGTGCGGCGTTGGACAGCAGGTTGTTCAGCACCTGCCCGATGCGTTTCCTGTCGGCGAGAACCGGGGGCAGATCGGGCGGCAGGTCGATGAGCACGTCGTGTCTGGCGCCTCCGGACAGGAAAGTGTTGCGGGCCTGGTCCACCAGGGCGCCGACGTCGGAGGGTTCGGGGGAGACAGACAAACTGCCCGTATCGATGCGTCCCGCATCGAGCAGGTCGCCGATCAGACTGTCCATGAGATTGGCCTGTTCATCGATGATACGGAAGAACTGGCGGACTTCGGCCGGGTCCAGTTCCCGCGAGGCGTTCAGCACCGTCGTCGCCGACCCCTTGATGGAAGTAAGCGGCGCGCGCAGTTCGTGGCTCACCATGCTGAGAAACTCGGCCCGCGTCCGGTCAAGTTCCTGCAGCGGCGCCAGGTCCTGCATGGTGACCACCACCGACGCAACCGCGCCGTCCTCGCCGCGGATCGGGGTGGCGTTTACGAGCATCGTCACACTGCGCCCGTCGGGTGTGGAAAGCACGATCTCCTCGGCCTTCACCGTCTCGGCGCCGCTGAGCACCCGGGACAGCGAGAACTGGTCCAACGCGATTTCGCGTCCGTCGGCGAAGCGGCAGGTCGCCACCTCGAGTATGGCCTCATAGGATCGGCCCGGTATGCGCAGGTGCTCCACGATTCGCTTCGCCTCCCGGTTGAATGACGCTGGCGTGCCCGCCACCGCTTCGAACACCACGACGCCCACCGGAGAGGTCTCGATCAGCGCTTCGAGGTCGGCCCTGGTACGCTGCTCGACACGGTGCGCGCGCGCATTGGCAATCGCGACGGCCGCCTGCGAGGCGAACAATACGAGGACCTCCTCGTCCTCGTCCTTGAACTCCTTGCCGACCGCCGTTTCGGCCAGATAGAAGCTGCCTACGTGCTCACCACCGTGACGCATGGGCGTACCCAGAAAGGACCGGACGTTCGGCAGTCGGTCCGCCGAAAAACCGTTTTTGCGCACGTATTCGGACAAGTCCGCGAGCCTCAGCGGCCCCGGCAGGTCGCGGAAGTGTTCGAAGAGTTGCGGCCCTTCGGGCCAGTCCATCAGGCGCCGATGCTCTTCGTCGGTAAGACCGGAGGAGACGAAGTCCTGGAGAACGCCTGTCTCGTCGATGGTGGTAATGGCGCCGAAGCGGGCGCCGGTGAGCGCCCTGGCGCTCTCCACGACCTCCCTGAGGACGTTTTCGAGGTCCAGGCTTGCGTTGATACGCAGGATCGCCGCGTTGAGCGCGGCGTTGCGTGCGCACAACGCCTGTATCTCCCGTACCGGATCGTCGCGAGCACTCAACTGTCTGCCCTCCCCTGGATGTCCACCACGCGTTCGTTCCGTCCCGGGTGTGCATTAAGCTTCCGTACCGAACGATTCCGCAGCGGATTTTCCGCAAGCGCGCTTGACATCGCGAAATCCCGCTTTAAAGGCGAGAAAACGCGTATTAGTCTCCAAATAACGAAACCATTACACACGTTTGTCACTAAAAATCTGATATTTTGCCCTGTCTACAGTTTACTTTTAACATAACCGCTAACGTAGCCGTCGGCCGCACGGACACCCGTTCAGCATCCGTCCACCAAAGGTTCATTGTGGAAAGTATGGTCAGTCGTCGCCGTGCGTTTCTCCCTTAATCGGCTTGTGATCGCGGTCGCATGGTTATAATATGGTAAGTCGGTCGATATCATCTCCCCGGATCCGAATGCCATGCGAATCAAACTGATTGTCTGCCTGATTTTCTTCCTGGCGACCAATTACTCCGCAAGCGCGCGGCAGGAGCCGTCCGCCGGACCAAGCGGCGATCCCCGCCTGCTCGTCGTCGACTACGCCACGGCCTATCCGGAAGAGCACGCCGGGATGATTCGGGCGTTTTCGGAAGCGGGGTTCGACGTCGACTACCGGCCATACTACCCGGCCATGGTCGAACGGGACGTCCGGGACTACGACGCCATCGTGCTGCTGGGCGGCGGCGATCCGGGCATGAGCATCCAGGAAGTGGACCTGGCCATCAACTTCGTGTCGCGCGGCAAAGTGCTCGTGCTGGCGATGCCTTCCGACGGGCCCTACGGCGAGCGGAGGAAAGTCAATCCCGGCGTCCACGACCGGTACCAGTTCAACGAGATCCTGGCCCGGCTGAACATCAACCTGCACGGGCTGAACGCCGACCACGAAACCAGTCCCGTCCTGAACCCCGTGGTCTATTTCGAAATTGCCGACGGCCACCCGGCCGGGCGGGGCATGGCCGGCAGCGTGGCCGCCCGCGCCGGCACCCGGCTGCTCGTGGGCGACGGCGCCGAGCCGCTGTTCGTGGAACCTGAAGCGCCGGATCCTGGAGAGGAAATCGAAACGGAACCCGCGCCCGAACCCGAATACCGCGTTGTCCGGCGTACCTTGCGTATCTCCCCCGCGGACGCGATGGCGGGAGAAGACGTCGAACTGTTGCTGCGCGGCGACCAGGAACTGCGGACCAGCCTGCAGTACCGGAACCGGGACCGGCTCGTGCCGGTGGACTGGACCACGGCGAGATTCAAGGGCAGGGTGGAAGGCGTTTCAGACGCGAAGGACACGCTGACCGTGCGCATGTCGGGAAACCGCTGGGGATCCGAATACGCGCTGGTG
>Ga0209021_1004543_pt1 | contig 10154 bp, 8 predicted proteins | sample PinacodermFT_FD_187299 | JGI IMG/M metagenome (GOLD analysis project Ga0209021, IMG submission 187299) | Host-associated microbial community of the marine sponge Aplysina aerophoba from Gulf of Piran - sponge pinacoderm, lysed by freeze-thaw... | ecosystem: Host-associated > Porifera > Sponge >... | reverse complement strand
TGACCGCAGCGGCGGCAATGCAGACGGGCAGCGCGTGCGAACAACAGCTTGAGATGATCGTTGATCTCCGTCATCGTGCCCACGGTGGACCGGGAGGTCTTCACCGGGTTGGTCTGGTCGATGGCGATGGCCGGCGGGATGCCCTCGATGCTGTCCACCCGCGGCTTGTCCATTCGATCCAGGAACTGGCGGGCATAGGGCGAGAACGTCTCCACGTAGCGGCGCTGCCCTTCCGAATACACCGTGTCGAAGGCGAACGATGACTTGCCGGAACCGCTCACGCCGGTGACGACGATGAATTCGTTGAGCGGCAAGTCCAGGTCCAGACCCTTGAGGTTGTTCTGGCGGGCGCCGCGTATCCGGATGTGGTCTGCGGTCATAGTGTTGGTTCAGGTCCGATCCGTAGGCGAAGCCAACCTTAGCAGGCAAGTTGACGGACCACGTAGGGTGCGATGCAGCGCCGGGGGCACTTCGATCCTCCCGACCGACGACACCAGTGAGCGGGAGGCGTCCATTCCATTTGTCGCTGTAGAGCCAGGCGTCACTCCCCGCACGCCATGAATGACAGCGGGACTTTTCCCGCCGCCTTCCCGCCAACCGCGGCTTACGCCCGCAGCAGCCCTTCGATCTCGGACATCCGCAGGACGAGCATGAGCGGCTCGCGGTCCGAGAACTGGCGAAATCCGAACTTCGCGTAGAAGGCTGCGGCCCGTTCGTCGATCGCCTGCACGATGATGGCGCGGGCTCCGACCAGCCCTGCGGCGGCGAGACAGCGCCTCGCCGCGTCGACGAGGAGGTCGGAACCGAGACGCCGGGCCCGGTAGAGCTCGTCGACGGCAAGCTGCCCGAGCAGAATGACCGGGACCGGATCCGGCATGCCGCGGCCTACCCGGGACGACACCCGGCGCCTCTCTACCGAACTGGCGGCGAGGCTGTAGAATCCGGCCACCCGGTTTCCTTCGCAGGCCACATAGGTGCGGGCTCCGCCCTTGGCTTCGTTCAGCCGCGCCTTGCCCCGGAGCCAGGAGTCGAGGGTCGGAACGCCCGAGGAAAATTGCGAGACGTCGTGGCGGGACGCGAGCGGCTCCGGCGGTCCTAGCGCTCCCACTGCGGCGGGCGCGCATAACGCGCCTTCACGGCGGGGTCCAGCTCCACCGGCGCGTCGAGCGCAGCGAGGAAGTCGTCCCAGGCCTCGTCGCCGAGAGCGATGACGGGGCGCTCGGACAAGACATCGATCGCCGCCGCTTCGCTTGAGCGGAGCACGAACTCGGTACGGGACACGCCCCGGATCGCCGCCGCGCGGTCGATGACGGCCAAGCGTTGGCTGGATGTGCGGAAGTTCACCTGAGGCATTTCGGCTTCCTTCGTCCCAAGCTTACGGGACCTTGTCTTGACTTGTGGAAGTATAGCGTTTGTATAGCAGCAACCCAACCGCATCCGCCATGGGTCGGTTGGAATGAGTGGCGAGGGAACAAGAATGACTGGACCAGGCCGCATGTGCTCTCCTTTATGGAATTCTATCCGCAAAGCGATGCTTGGTTGTTCGGCGGTGCCATTGTGCCCACAGCCGATTGCCGTCGATTGGCAGTATTGAGAGGCCATTGAACTCGGTCGTCCAATTCCCTCAATTGACGAGCCCGTCACGGTGCATCAGCTCCCCCACGCACAGCGAGTAATCGACTCGCTCGCCGGTCCATTGGGTCACTGCCGTGCGGCGGTCGATGGCCACGCCCCGCTCGCGGTTGTCGTCCTCCAGGCGACGCGTCGCCGCAGCGGCGCTGCCGACGCCAGGGAATTGAGGATGGCGCGCCGATGCGATCGATTGTCCGTCGTTGCCAATGAACTTCAGTTCGCCGCCTGCGCCAGGTTCGATATGGAACTCGCCCCGGTGCAAACCGCGGTGATGATACCGGCACAGGGTCACCAGATTGTCGAGGCTGGTTTCGCCCCCGTCGGCCCAGTGCCGGATGTGGTGGGCGTCGGTCCAGCGTTGCTGGCCGCAGGACGGGACGCGGCAGCCGCCGTCGCGAATGCGCAGCGCGTGGGCGATGCGCCGGGGAACGGTGCGTGATCGCCGGCCGACGTTGAGCACTTCGCCGCGGTCGTTTTCCAGTACCGTGGTCAGTGCGGCGTCGCAGGCAAGTTGGCGGGCTACATCGGGCGCGATCCAGCGGCGGTCGTCGGTATGTGTGGTATGGCCGCCGTTGATGCGGTTGTCCGGGTGGGCATCGTTGGCGTTGACGTGCACGAAGACCTGGCAGGCTTCGTGTCCGGCAAGGGACCGGGCGCGCCCACCGCCGGTGGCGACGTAATGTTCGGCGATGCGGGCAAGCGCGGCGGCGCGGTTGACAGTGCGGTCAGGTGTTCCCGCTGAAACACTAACGGCGTCGCTGGCGGTCGCCGGTGTTTCCGCTGAAACACCTTCCTGCTCCTCCGCCTCGACCTCAGGGGCTGCGTCCCGCTCCGACTCCGCCACCATGGCGTCGAGCGCCTTCTCCAGCAGCCGGCCCTGCTCCAGCGGCAAGCGGCCACCGAAGGCCATGGTTCCGTCATCCTCCTCGTAACACCAGAAGCGACCTTCGCGCCGGCGGCCGGACTCGGTTTTCGACGCCTCCAGGACATCGCCGTGACGCCGATAGGCCCGTACCAGCCGCTCCATGTGATCGGCCGTGCCATGGCGGGCGATCTCAAGCAGGAAAGCCTCATTCTCCGGAGTGGCGGCGCGGGTCATGGCGCGGACCTTGGAGTAGCTGATCTCGCCGCGCTCGAATGCCGCGTCGATCTTCGGCAGATCGCGCAAAGCGCGTGCGACGCGGACCTTTTCCCGCGCCGCGAGCTTGCCGATGCCGCACTTGAAGTTGAGCCAGTGGGCCAGCGAGCGGATGCCGACACCGCACCAGCCGTCGCGGCGGTCGAATTCGTCCAGCAGTTTGATAAGGCGGTAGTTGGCCGCGTTGAGATGGCCGGCCAGCGTGGTAATTTCGTCTTCCAGCCGTTCGCGCAGGGCCTGGTCTTCAAGGACCTGGTCGGGGATGTGCCGGGACACGTGGTTCGGCAAGACGGCGGCGGCAATTCGTGAATGAGTATCCGGCGGGCGGATCACGGGAGAGCCGGGGCCTGGCGATTGGTGGTGTTCGCTGGTGGGCGGGGAGTCGAACATGCGAGTCTCCAGAGACGCTTTTTAACTGAATGAATATCCAGTACTATGCCACAAATAGACGGAAAACTCAATTAAAAACAACCACTTATTCCGTTTTCTCGCGCGACGGTTTGTCGTCTTCCGCAGTAGGGTCCGTGGCATTCGAGCTATCGAGGAATCGGGCCGTCAGGCCGGCGTAGGCGTCGATACGCCGATCGCGCAGGAACGGCCACTCGACACGCCAGCGATCCGCGGCGTCAAGGTCGAGTTCGGCGATCAGTACCTGCTCCGAGTCGGCGGACGCCCGCGCCAGCACGCGGCCGTCGGGTCCTGAGACAAAGCTCCGGCCCCAGAATTCGATCCCGGCCGATCCGCCGGGCGCCGGTTCGAATCCGACGCGATTGACGGCGACCGTGAAACAGCCGTTGACGATGCCGTGGCTGCGTTGCACCAGTTCCCAGGCCTCCTGCTGCCTGCGGCGTTCGTCAGTGCCGTCGGCAGGATGCGAGCCGATTGCGGTCGGATACAGCAGGATGCGGGCGCCCTGCAGCGTCGCCAGGCGGGCCGCCTCCGGGAACCACTGATCCCAGCACAACATCAATCCGCACTTTCCCCATGGGCTGCCGAACACCCGGAAACCGAGGTCGCCGGGCGTGAAATAGAATTTCTCGCTGTATCCGGGATCGTCCGGGATGTGCATCTTGCGGTACTTGCCCCGGTAGCCCCGCCGGCCGTCGATGTAGACGGCGGCATTGTGGAAGATGCCCGGCGCCCGGCGCTCGAAGACGCCCGCGGCCACGGTCACGTCGAGATCCTCAGCCAATGCTTCCAGCGCCCGCGTCGTCGGTCCCGGAACGGGCTCCGCCAGAGCGAAATGGGCGGTGTCCTCGCTCTGGCAGAAATAACGCCAGGCAAACAGTTCCGGCAGGCAGATCAGCCTGGCCCCGCGCTCCGCGGCGTCGGCGACCATTGCAAGCGCCCGGGCCAGATTCTCGCCCGCGTCCTCCGACATGCTCATCTGCACCAGGCCCACCGCCACCCGGTCGTCGGCAGGCGAATCCGGGGATCGGCTCACTGCTTCGCGCCCGGGCCGGTTCGGCTGTACGTGCCCTGGCGCAGGTACGTGGCATAGCGACGGAGAATGCCTCGACCGGAATGCGACGGCATGTTGCCGGCGGCGACCCGTGAGTCCACGAGTTCGCCCATCGACGCGCGCAGTTCCGCTTCCGAGTAACCCATCTGCGCCAGCATGTCAGTCACGCTGGTCGCCGGGACTGCCTTGTCGATTCGGTAACCCTTGCCTTCGTCTTCGTCCAGGCGCACGTGGATCTCGGAGACCTGGCCAAGAAGGTTGTGCGCGCTGCCGAGAACTTCCTCGTAGGCGCCCATCATGAAAAACGCCAGATCGGTGGCCGCTCCGGGCCGCGGCGCGTGCATCGGCAGGACCGAGGTATCGGAATCGGCCGAAACATAGCGATTGACCCGGCCGTCCGAATCGCAGGTCAGGTCCACCAGCACGCCGCGACTCGACGGGCGCTCGTTCAGCCGATCGATGGGCATCACCGGAAAAACCTGCCCTGCGCCCCAGTGATCGGGCAACGAACGAAAGACCGAGAAGTCGCATACGACCCGATCGGCCAACCGGTTGGCCAGCGCCCTGAATTCCGCGGGCAACCGGGCTCCCGCGTCCTGCAGGACCCGCAGTACGCGCCGCGACGCGGTCACGAATGCGCGCTCGGCCATCGCGTACTCCTCCAGGGAAATGCGGCCTTCGGCAAACCGCGTGCTGCAATCCCGGTGTCCCTCGTCGATCCGCGCCAGCGCATCGAACGCCTGGTTCGTATCCCAAGCTCCCTGGGCTTGCCGGGCCCACCGGGCCAGCATGACCGTGGAGCCGCAGGACTGGGGTGTCAATGCCGTTTCCGCGGCCAGTTCCCGACGCTTGCGAACGCTCAGTACGGGGACGATCAGCACCGCGTGATGGGCGGTAAGCGCGCGGCCGCTTTCGGAGAGAAGGACCGGGGCGGGTACGCGGCGGGCGCAGCAGACCTCGTTCACGGCGGCGACGATTGTCCGGGCGTACTCCGCGATGGAGTAGTTCGGTTGCGTTGTGGGGACGTCCGGGGCGTCCGGGGCGTCACCGTAATTGACGCCGAGTCCTCCGCCCACATTCAGGAATTGAAGCGCGGCGCCGCGTTGGACCAACGTTGCGTAGACCTGCGCAGCTTCCCGCGCCGCACGCTCCAGCCGGGCCAGGTCGCCGACCTGGCTTCCGGGGTGAAAGTGCAGCAGCGTCAGTTGCCTGAGGACCTCCGGGGACTGCTCAAGCGCCTCCACCAGGTCGGCCATGGAGAGTCCGAACTTGGAGTCCGGCACCGCGCACCGATCCCATCCCGGCGAGATGCCGCCCGACAGCCTGATGCGCGCCCCCAGTTCCGGTATCTCGCCACCCTCGGCCGCGACGGAGCGAACCATCGCAAATTCCCCGGGGCTCTGTATCACCGGCAAGACCTGCCTGCCGAGGCGTTGGGCATCGATTGCCAGCGCCAGCATCGACTCGTCCTTCACGCCGTTGCACACCACAAGTCCCGAGCCGTCGCCCAGGTGGGACACCGCGGCCGCCAACTCGGCCCTGGAGCCGCACTCCAGGCCCATGCCGAATTCGCGGCCGGCGTCCAGGATTTCCGCGACCACGTGGCGCAGCGGATTGACCTTGACCGGGTACAGGCAGCGGTAGCCGTTGGCGTACCCGGTCCTGACGATGGCGGCATGAAAGGCCTGATGCAGGCGGGCCACCTGGGCGCGCAGAATGTCCGGAAACCGAATCATCAGCGGCAGTTCGATTCGCCGGCGCCGAGCTTCACGAACAAGGGCGGGCAGACCCACGGAGGCGAAGCTGCCGGGATCTGATCCAATGGCCACATGCCCATCGGCGTTGATGGAGAAATAGGGCGCTCCCCAATCGGCGATTCGATACAGCGCTCGCGAGTCGTCGATGGACCATGGCGAATTCGGCGTCCTCGGCGCAGCGACCCCGGCAGAGTCGGACGCCGGCGACGGAAATGGATCACCAGTCCAGGACATGAGCGAATATCAGCGGCGCCACGATCGTGGCATCGGATTCAATGATGAACCCGGGGGTGTCCACAGACAATTTCCCCCAGGAAATTTTCTCGTTGGGCACAGCGCCCGAATAGGACCCGTAGCTGGTCGTGGAATCGCTGATCTGGCAGAAATAGCCCCACTTGCGTACGCCCTGGCGGCGAAGATCCTGCTCCAGCAACGGCACCACGCAGATGGGAAAGTCTCCGGCGATACCGCCGCCGATCTGGAAAAACCCCACGGACGCATCGCGGCTGACCGCTTCGTACCACTTCACGAGTTCGAGCATGTACTCGATGCCGGACCGCACCGTTTCAACGCGCGTCACGCTGCCGTCGATACAGCGGGCCGCGTACATGTTGCCCAGCGTGGAATCTTCCCAGCCCGGCACGAAGAGCGGCAGGTCCGCCTCACAGGCAGCCGCCAGCCAGCTCTCCGACGGATCGATCTGGTAGTCGCCGGTGAATGCCCCGGCTCGCAGCGCCCGATAGAGGAATTCGTGGGGGAACCGCCGCCGTCCGTCCCGGTCCGCGGACCGCCATTGCTCCAGTATTATCCCCTCCACCCGACGCATCGCCGCCTCTTCCGGGATACAGGTATCCGTTACCCGGTTCAGGCCCTGCCCGGCCAGCGACGCTTCCTGTGCCGCTGTCAGATCCCGGTAGTCCGGAATGCGCAGATAGTGTTCGTGGGCCACCAGGTTGAAGAGGTCCTCTTCCAGGTTCGCGCCCGTGCAGCAGATGGCGTGGACCTTGCCGCGGCGGATCATTTCGGCGAGCGACAGTCCGAGTTCCGCCGTGCTCATGGCGCCGGCGAGGGTGACCAGCATGGAACCGCCATCGTCGACAAGCGCACCGTAAGCCTCGGCCGCATCCACCAGTGCCGCGCTGTTGAAATGCCGGTAGTGATGACGGATGAAATCGCCGATCGCGCCCATGAATCTGCTCGCCTGTCGCTGCGGCCGCCGCTGCTCAGGCGGCAGTGGCGGGAGTGTAACGCAACGCCGGGACTTGCTGGGTCAGGCAATGTACCGCGCCCAGGCCGATGACGATGTGACGGCAATCGATGGGCGCGATTCGGCGCCGGGGGAAGCATTCGCCGAGCAATTCCACGGCCAGTCCATCCTGCGGGCAGCCGAACCGGGGCACCAGGACGACGCCGTTGGCGACATGGAAATTGAGATAACTCGCCGGCAGGCGGCGACCCCGCCAGTGGAGAGGTTCCGGCATGGGAAGCTCCACGATATCCAGCCGCTGACCTGCGCTCAGGCGCTCGGCGGCCAGCCGGGCGCGGTTGGCGCGGAGCGGGCGGTGGTTTGCGTCTTTCGGATTGGCTTCCACCGCGGTTACCACACGGTCTGCCGCTACGAACCTTGCAACGGCGTCCACGTGGCCATCGGTGTCGTCACCGTCGATGCCGCCCTGGAGCCAGATGACCTGATGGACGTCGAAAGCGTGTTGCAGGCGCATTTCGATGTCCGCCTGACTCAGGTCCGGATTGCGGTTGGGGTTCAGCAGGCACTGCTCGGTGGTCAGCAGCGCGCCCGCCCCGTTCACATCCACCGAACCGCCTTCCAGCACCATGCCGGCGACGAATCTCGGCACCTCGAGGGCGGCGGCCATTGCCTTCCCGGCCGCGGCATCCCGATCGCACGGCAGGTATTTTCCTCCCCAGGCATTGAAACCGAAATCCAGCGCCATCAGCCCCCGCTGCTCGTTGACCACGAAAATCGCACCGTAGTCGCGAACCCAAGCGTCGTCGGTAGGTACACGGTGAAACGCGATCCGTTGCGGGGAGACGGCCTTGCCGAGCAACCGCCCTGCGTGACGTTCGTGTGCCTCGTCCAGCACGTTGATTCGCACCCGTTCGGACTCTCCAAGTGCGGCCACGATGGCAACCATCGCGGATTCCACCGCGCCGAGTGTGCCGGGCCACGTCTGCGGATTGTGGGGCCACGACAACCAGGTGGCGCTGTGCGGCTCCCATTCCGCCGGCATCCTGAACCCTGCAGCCGCCGGCCAGGTACTGTAGTCCGTGGCAGACCGGGTATCATTGGCGCATGAAACGGCTCGCACTATCGATTCTGGCCTCGCTGGCCACCGTCAACGCCCTCTCGCAGACGCCTGCCAACGGCATGTTTCTCGTCGCCACCCCGCAGTTGCGCGATCCCCGATTCGCCGAAGCGGTGGTACTGGTCCTGAGCCACGGGCGCGAAGGCTCCATCGGCGTCGTGGTCAATCGGCCCACCTGGGTGGAGCCCGAAGCACTCTTCCCCGACATGGGCTTTTTCCGTCGCTACCGGGGCGCGGTCTATTTCGGCGGACCGGTGGCACGCACCAGCGCACTGTTCCTGATTCGGGACGGAGGCCTTGAGGAAGGCGAACCGATCGTCGACGATATCCATGTCACGGCCGACGTCGAAGAGGTCCTGGAGAATCTGCCCGCCCGGACCGACGAGCGTACATTGCGGGTCTACGCGGGCTACGCGGGTTGGGGCCCCGGGCAACTGGACGGGGAAATCTCCGCCGGTGACTGGCAAGTCGCCCCGGCCAGCGGCGATCTTGTCTTCACCCCGGAACCGACGAGCCTGTGGAACGAGGTCCACCGCGTGGCGCCGGACATGAGTATCGTCGGTGTGCCCCCCAGCCCGTGGCAAGAACCCCGCGTCGCCAATTTTCACTACTAGGGACGCTGCGACTCGCGCAACGCCCGAAATTCGCTCGTCTGGCTCCAGGCCGGCCATTCCTCGCCGTTGGCCAGCCTCGAACCCATCAGGTAGAGGAACGTCAGGTCCTCCACCGCACCCGACATGTCCCAGTCCGGCTTCACCTCATCGGAGACCTTGTGGTAGTCGTTGGTGGTGTACTCGTTGCGCTTCTGCAGTCCGTATCCCTCGGGCTTGTCGATGTACTCCACACCCGGGTCGGCATAAAAGGCGGGAATTCCGGCCCTGGCGAAGGCGAAATGGTCCGAACGGTAGTAGAACCCCTTCTCCGGTTCCGGATCGGGCGCCAGCGTGCGGCCGAGCTGCCCTGCTATCCCGGCGGCGACGTCGTCCAGTTCCGACTGCCCGAGGCCGACGATGGTCAGGTCGCGCGTTCTTCCCCACTGGTTGAGCACGTCCATGTTGAGCGCGGCAACGGTCTGGGCAGCCGGATAGAGCGGGTTGCGGGCATAGTGAAATGAACCCAGCAAGCCCTGTTCTTCTGCGGTCACGGCAAGGAACAGCACCGATCGGCGTGGCGGCTCGGGGGCCTCGCTGTAGGCGCGCGCCAGTTCGATAAGCCCCGCCGTTCCGGTGGCATTGTCGGCCGCACCGTTGAAGATCTGATCGCCCTCCAGGCTTTCGTCGCGGCCCATATGATCCCAATGGGCGACATAGATGACGACTTCGTCCGGCGCCACGCTGCCCTCCACCCTGGCGACGACGTTGAGCGAATCGATCCGTCGAATTTCGTTGCGGATCTCGATCGACCCGGTCACGCCCAGCGGGACCGGCGCGAAGCCCCGAACGGCCGCCTGCTGCTTCGCGGTCTCGAAGTCGAGTCCGGCCATTTCGAAAATCGCCTCGGCCGTGGCCCGCTGCACCCAGCCCTCGATGGTGGCGCGGCCCAGGTTGTCGTCCGGAGCGGCCAGATCGAATGACTCGCCGAAGGGCGTGGCGCCGATCACCTCCCACGGATAGCCGGCAGGTACGGTTTCATGAATGACCAGCGACCCCGCGGCGCCCAGTTCCGCGGCGATCTCGTGCTTGTACATCCAGCGGCCGTAATAGGTCATCGCCGGCCCGCCGAAGATGTCATCGAGCGGAGGGTCGTTGACCAGGAACAGGAGGATCTTGCCGCTGAGATCCGCATCGCCGAAATCATCCCAGTCGTACTCCGGCGCGCGAGCGCCGTAACCCACGAAGACG
>Ga0209021_1004540_pt1 | contig 10158 bp, 9 predicted proteins | sample PinacodermFT_FD_187299 | JGI IMG/M metagenome (GOLD analysis project Ga0209021, IMG submission 187299) | Host-associated microbial community of the marine sponge Aplysina aerophoba from Gulf of Piran - sponge pinacoderm, lysed by freeze-thaw... | ecosystem: Host-associated > Porifera > Sponge >... | reverse complement strand
AGCCGCACAGCCGACAGGCACACTCGCACCCCACAAGCGGCGCAGCCCGCCTCTGCGATCTCTATTGTCATATCTGTCGTGCCTCACGCCGAAACCTCCCGAGTTAGCTACCGCGAAACGTGCTTCGCGTCCAATGCATCACAACCTACACCAAATACCAAACACCTACAACACCACAACCAAAATACCCAAACAAATCTCACCGACCGAGACCCGATGGACAAGGTGGGTTCAGACAAATCGTCGAGAACCATCGCATGCATGTGCAACGCGACCGAGGCAACCAGTTCGCTCATCCAACAATGGGCAGCATTGCCGAGCACCTTCTGGTTCCACGCCTGACAATCCTGCGAATACGAAAACCCGGGCCGGCAATCATCAGAGCACCCAGAGCACCCAGAGCACCCAGAGCATCACGGCGAATGCGAGTGCGAGCCAGACCCAAATAGCTACGAGCGAAAAATATCCGGTTCAATATACATAGGCCGCGCTTCAGGCACCTCCCGGCGCACCTCTGCTTCAATCTGATTGATGAGATCACCGATTTGTTCGGTCGATAAACCCTCATCTAACGCCACTTTGGCACCAACCAACAATTCGTCTGGGCCAATGTGTTGCGTACGAATATGAATAATGCGATCAACGCCAGCAACACCGTTGATCGCTTTGACGATGGATTGCCGCTTGTTTTTGGTTGTGCCCTCACCAATCAACAAACTCTTCATTTCAATCGCCAACACAACCGCAATGACACCCAACAAAACACCAATCGACAATGTGCCAATCCCATCCCAAACAGGGGCCTCAAACACCACCGCGATCAACAAAGCACTAAGCGCCAAAACCAAACCAACCAAAGCACCCAAATCCTCAAGCAGCACCACCGGAAGTTCAGGAACCCGTGAACGGCGAATAAACGTTGTCCAACTCGCATCACCACGAATAGCATTGGACTCAACAATCGCCGTCCGAAAAGACCAACCCTCAAGCACAATCCCGATAGACAACACCGAAAAAGCCCAGATCGGCGCGTCTATAACGTGCGGATCACGAATCTTCTGGACACCCTCGTAGATAGCAAACATCGCACCCACACTAAAAAGCACCAAAGCAACCACAAAAGACCAAAAATACCGTTCGCGCCCGTAACCGAAAGGATGCGTCGGCGTGGCTTCACGTTTCGCAAGACGCCCACCCAACAACAACAAAGCCTGGTTGCTCGTGTCGGCGCACGAATGGATCGCTTCAGCGAGCATCGACGAAGCCCCCGTAAAAGCGAAAGCCACGAATTTGGCGATCGCAATCCCAAGATTCGCAAAGAAAGCGGCAAGGATCGCCTTAGTTCCGCCAGTTGCTGCCATTCCAACTCCTTATAGACACTCCAACCCGCAGCGCGAGTTCCACAAATTTTGCTTCCCTAGAAAACATCAAAACACTAGTCTACAAGCTCCCCAGAAACGTCGCACGAAGTCAGCTGAAACACGGGGGTTCACCCACCTTTGTCACACCCAAGCGTTACAGTTACCAAAGTAGCCAAAACGGCTGGGAGGGCTGATGCCGATTCTGGATTTCAAAGGGAAATCGCACATCTACGGGCATCATCTGGTGGTTCCGTGGCGGCCGCTGGTGCCGCACCCCGACCTTTCGGTCGGAGCAGGCATAGTCGACGACAACTTGATCATCCATGGCGACAATCTCCACGCGCTCAAAGCATTACTGCCCCGCTACGCCGGCCGAGTCAAGTGCGTGTACATTGACCCGCCGTACAACACCGGAAATGAGGGCTGGATATACAACGACAACGGCAACAGTTTGGCATTGCGCCACTGGCTCAGCGAAAACCGCCCAGTCGACGGCGAAGACCTCGAACGCCACGACAAATGGCTGACGATGATGTGGCCTCGCTTGCAGTTGCTGCACCAACTGCTCTCAGACGACGGTGTGATCTTTCTCTCAATCGACGACAACGAAGTTCATCACCTTCGCATGGTCATGGACGAAATCTTTGGCGAAGAGCACTTCGTTGGTTCGTTCGTGTGGGAAGGCACTGGCAAAAACGATGCGCGCTTCATCTCGGTCGGCCATGACTACGTCTTGAGTTACGCCAAAGATATCGCTGCAACTCGCGAGAACGGCAACAGGTGGCGCGCCTCCAAGGAAGGCATTGGCGACATAAACGCCGTTGCCACCAACGCTTGGGATGTGCATCACGGAGATGCTGCAACTGCATCTGGTGCCTTGCAAGAATGGTTGTCAAGTCTCGACAAACGGCACCGCGTATTTCCCCACCGACACTACCGCTGGGTAGACGAGCGGGGTGTTTACTTCGCCGGCGATATCTCATGGCCCGGCGGGGGCGGGCCAAAGTACGAAATCTTGCACCCCGTCACCAAGCAGCCCGTCTAAATCCCGGCCCGGGGTTGGCTCTATCCCGATCGAGAGCGTCTCGTGAAACTGATTGAAGAAGGTCGCGTGCATTTTGGGGAGGACGAAACTACTGTGCCGCAACTGAAGCGCTACCTGAATGAGACCAGCGCACAAGTCCTCACCAGCGTCTTCTATCAGGACAGGCGCGCCGCTCATCAAGATCTGGTCCGCATCCTCCCCGACGTTGCGTTCCAGTATCCAAAAGACGAGCGCGTCATTCGGAGATTGCTTGAGGTTGTCACATCAGACAACGACATCGTACTTGATTCTTTTGCAGGGTCGGGCACGACCGGCCACGCCGTGCTTGCCTTGAACAAAGCCGACGGTGGCAACCGGCGCTTCATCATGGTCGAATGCGAGGACTACGCCAACGAGATCACGGCGCAACGAATGCGGCGCGTGATCTCGGGAGTGGAAGACGCACGAGACGAATCGCTGCGCGAAGGCTTGGGGGGAACGTTCACGTACTGCACTCTAGGTGATCGCACCAGCGGATCAGGAATGCTCACCGGCGAATCGCTGCCAAGCTTTGATGACCTCGCAGCGTGGTTGCTACATTCTGCCACAGGCCGGTCGGTCAAGGCCGAAGAGTTGGTCTCTCACAACGAAAACTGGCTCATTTTCAGCGACGAATCCTGCGATTACCACCTTATCTACAAGCCCGACATTGACTTCTTGCAGACCAACGATTCTGTCCTCACCGCCCCGCGTGCCGATGCGATCGGAGAGAACTGCCGCAAGCGCGGTCGCCGCGCAGTGGTTTTCGCAACAGCACGCTACATACCCCAAGACGAATTGAAGGACATGGGGATCACCTTCGCTCAACTGCCGTTCACGATTCAACAGATCGACGAAGCCTGACCATGCCACCGCAGTTCTTGAACCCTGCGCCCGGGAGCCGCAATGCTTGAACTTAAGGGGTACCAGCGCCGGTCATTGCGGACCTTCTCAGAATGGGAACACGCCCTCTCCCGAGCCCGCCAAGAATACGAACAGCGTAAATCGGCGCTTCGCCAGGCTGGACTCGCCCCCAGTGCCGACGACACCAACTATCCAGCAAAAGCTTGGGCGGCATTGGCAGGTGGTGAAGACACGGACGCCGGGAAGCGCACCCACATCGATCGCTTCGACAGTGCCGGTCGCTCAATACCCCACATCTGCTTCAAGATTCCAACCGGTGGAGGAAAGACGTTGCTGGGAGCCGTTGCAATCGAACGCCTCGGAATGCAAACCGGGTTCGTGCTGTGGATCGTGCCCTCTCGGGCCATATATACACAAACCCGAAAGGCGTTGTGGGCCCGCGGGCATCCGTACCGTCAGTTGCTGGAATTCGCCAGTGGCGGCCGGGTGAAAGTAATGCAGAAAGACGACCGGCTCCAGCAAGGCGACCTCGACAACTACCTCTGCGTGATGTTGCTGATGCTGCCCGCTGCCAACCGGCGCAAGGGCAAAGAGTTCCTGCGGATGTTCCGCGACTCGGGCCGCTACTCGACCCTATTCCCCCGCGAAGACGACATGGCCGCGTCTGAGGCGCTCCTTGAAACACACCCCGATCTTGAAACAAACGCGAACGGGACTGTCAAACACAGCCTGTTCAACGTGCTGAAGATGCAGCGTCCCGTCGTGGTGCTCGACGAAGCCCACAAAGCGTACGGCGGCAAGGGTGCCGACGAGTTCGTCTCCGCCGTCAACCGCCTCAACCCCCGGCTGGTGATAGAACTGTCGGCCACACCCAACGCTGCGCTCAGCAACCTGCTCGTGGACATCTCCGGCACCGACCTAGCTCGCGAAGAAATGATTAAGCTACCCGTGGAGGTGAGCGCGGTTGATGGAAACTGGACCGAAACCTTGGCCCGCGCCCATGACCGCCTCATTGATCTCACAGCCACGGCGAAGCAACTTGAGGGCCACAGCGGACGCTACATACGTCCCATAGGAGTGATCCGCGTGGAACGCACCGGAAAAGACCAGCGAGGCAGCGGCTATCTCCACGCAGAAGATGTGCGCGAGCACCTCATCGGTCAGTTCGGCGAGAGGCCAGACTCGGTGCGAGTGAAGTCTTCGCAGAAAGATGAGATCGCGGGCGAAGATATCCTGTCGCCGTACTCACCAGTGCGATGGATCATCACCAAAGCAGCACTGATGGAAGGTTGGGACTGTCCTTTTGCATATATCTTAGTGATGCTCGACAACACTCGCTCCAACACCGCTATCACACAGTTCATGGGTCGAGTCATGCGCCAACCCGATGCTCGGCGCACGAGAGAGCCTGCGCTCAACCGTTGCTATGTGTACTGCTGGCAGGCCGGGGTGGACGAGTCTGTGAACGCAGTGAAAGCCGGCCTAGAGAACGAGGGGTTGACCGGCTTGGGGCAACAAGTGCAATCCACCGGTGTGCTTGCCATAGAACCACGCTTGATCGAGCGGCGTGACCAGTTCCGCGACCGCGACATTTTCCTGCCGAGAGTCTTAGTACGCCAAGGCGAAGGATGGGTCGACTTGAGCTACGAGCGCGACATCCTGCCCAAAATTGATTGGGCATCGCTACAGGTGCCTGACGTGGGAGACTATCGTGGCGAATCCCGCAAGACCCCAGAAAAGACGGTCAGCATCGAACTCGACGATGCGGGGATCTCAACCAAACTGACTAGGCGCCGAGCGATCGCGGACACCAAGTCCGTGTCGTTGGTTTGGTTTGTCCGTCAACTGATTGATGTTGTACCCAATCCTTGGCAGGCAGCCCGCCTAGTCACCGGTTACATTGAGTGCGTGCGCGCGGCAGGTTACGACGATGACCAGATCTACGTAGACCGTCGTCGGCACGTCGACAATCTCCGCGCAGGTCTGGCAAACGAGATCAACACCGCCGCACGCGAAATTTTCGTGTCGAAGTGACAAACGGGTCTGTTAACTCTAACATTTGGAGTCTGCGATGAAAAACATCTACACATTCGGACGGAAACCAGCGCAACGCAACTACACCCAAATGCACACTGAACGGGTCGCGGCGCTTGCAGCCTTCCAATCCGAGACCACAACTCGACGCTTCCCCTACCCCGAACAAGCGATCAACATGCACCCCGGCGAGGAAAGCAAACTACGCCAAGCACTCGACGCAACCTGATTCCCCCACTACCCAGACCCAAACGGAGTGTTGGCCACTGCGTCACCAAAGAACGAACGCGCACCGCTATTCCGCCTGAATCGTCAGCAATCAATCAAGCTCGCACTATTGAGGGGAAAAATATTTTACTGTCAGTTGACAAACACAGTTGAAACTGCTATTTTCGCTGCCACTGTCAAATGCGGGTCCACCCTGGACCAAAGCAGTCGGAGACGAATACCCAATCGCCTCCGAGGCAGAAAGCCCAAAAAATCGGAGGGATTTATGAACCGAATGAAAGTGACAGCCGTTGTCTTGATGGCTCTCGTGTTGATCGCAGCCGCATGCGGCAACGACGACAACTCTAGCGAGGTCGGCAACAACACCACCACTGCGCCCCAAACAGAGGCCATGTCAGAAGACGATGCAATGACAGACGACGATGCCATGGCCGAAGCGGACGACACCGCAGCCGTTGATTCCTCGGATCCGATCCGCATCCCGCTTCACAACTGGTCGAGCCAGCTCGTGGGTGCCGAAGTGGTCGGTGGAATCCTTGAGGATGCCGGGTTCTCCGTAGAGTACGTGCCATCCGACAGCCAAGTGGTGTATCAGTCGATGTGCGACGGCGACATCGAGTTGGTTCACGAAGTGTGGGAGGGAGCCTTCGGGGTCGCCTTCCAAGAACAGGTCGACAAAGGCTGCGTGCTTGACTTCTCGACACACAACGCGGTCACTCGCGAAGAGTGGTGGTACCCGGCATACGTTGAAGACCAGTGCCCCGGCTTGCCCGATTGGGAAGCCCTCAATGCCTGTGCAAGCATTTTTGCGACAGCTGAAACAGGCGACAAAGGACGCTTCCTCGGAGGGCCGGTCGACTGGTTGAAGGGTGACGCTGAGCGCGTCGAGGGTCTTGGCATGGACTTCGAGGTCGTCAACGCAGGGTCGGCTGCAACATTGTGGGCAGAACTCGATGCCGCGTCGGTTGACGAAACACCCATCGTACTCTTCAACTGGACACCAAACTTCATTGAGGCCGTCTATGAAGGCGACTTCATTGAGTTCCCCCTCTTTGAAGACGCCTGCCGGACAGACCCAGAGTGGGGCATCAACGCCGAACTCACTCACGACTGCGGCAATCCCGCCGACGGCTACTTGAAGACCGGGGTAGGTGAACACTTCCCAGAAACGTGGCCCACAGCAGCGGCGATCGTGAAACGCATGGACTTCACCAACCCCATGCTCGCCGCTATGGCCGCCGCGGTGGACGTGGACGGCAAAGAGCCTTCCGAAGCCGCCACTGAATGGCTCGCCGCCAACGAAAGCCTCTGGAAAGGGTGGATCAGCGGCTGATCGACTTCCGCAGATATTGGCCCAAAAATGCCTACTGTCGAATCCGCCCCGGTGAACTTCGTGGCTCGCCGGGGCGATTCGTCAGTAGCAAAGGCAAAGGCCGAGAAACCAAACATAGAGCGCCGGAGAAAGTAAACTGATCGGATCATGAGCGACGATGCAATGATTTCGTGCCGTGACGTCTGGAAACTGTACGGCCAGGAGCCGGCCAAGTTTCTGAAACGGCACAACGGTCATCCCACGATCCAAGCCGTAAAGGACGCTGGATACATTCCGGCGGTCGTAGCGGCCACTCTTAATGTCGCACCAGGTGAGATTCTTGTGTTGATGGGCTTGAGCGGTTCGGGGAAATCGACCTTAGTGCGCTGCCTCTCGCGCCTGATCGAACCTACGGCCGGGAGTGTCCAATTCGGTGGCATCGATCTGTTGGCAGCCTCCAACAAAGAACTGATCAACATTCGCCGACACCGCATGGGGATGGTCTTCCAACATTTTGCTTTGTTCCCCAATCGCACGGTGGCTGAAAACATTGTCTTTCCATTGGAGGTTCAAGGGGTAGACAGCAACACTCGCCGAGCACGCGCCGAGGAGATCATCTCCCTCGTCGGCCTTGAGGGGCGCGGCGAGTACTACCCGCGTGAACTGTCTGGAGGACAGCAACAACGGGTGGGCATCGGCCGATCCTTGGCTGTTGAACCCGATGTCTGGTTTCTCGACGAACCTTTCTCAGCCCTCGATCCTCTGATTCGGCGCGAGATGCAAGATGAGTTTCTCAGGCTGCAGTCAGTACTGCACAAGACGATCGTTTTCATTACCCATGACTTCAGCGAAGCGATCCGTCTCGCCGATCGGATTGCCATCCTTTTTGAAGGGCAAATCGTTCAGATCGGTAGAGCAGAGGAGCTAATCACCGACCCCGCTACCGACTATGTGCGGGCGTTCACCAAAGAGGTGCAACGAGACAAGATTCTCACCGTCAGCAGCATCATGGGAAAACTTGCGGAAGCCGACCCCAACGGAGCATCGGTTCGCAGAGAAGACATCTTGAGTGATGTCGCGGCCGCTGTGCTCAGAAGTCAGACATCATTGGTAGTCCGCGACAACAGCGGTACAGCCATCGGCAGCCTCGACCGGGATTCTTTGATACAAGCGGTCTGGGGCCCCGACAAAGCGGGCCCCAACACCGCAGACGCAGACGCAGACGCTGACGCAAACTAATGGCTCTGGTCGCCGATACCAAGATTTCTATCGGCGCGCAGGGTAGATTTCAGCGTGTTCGCGGCTTGCGCTTGGTGTTGTTGCTGCTCTCTCCATATCTGCTGATCCAATTCATCCACCAGGCCGCTCCGAAACTGTTCCCCGACTTCTTGTCGGTTGTCGGCGAAGGCCAAATCGTTCCGTTCAGGGATTGGGCGAACCGTTCTCTTTTGTACCTGAAGGACGAAGACATTCTGGGATTGTTCAACTTCAAGGACCTGACACGTAAGGTGTCGGGTTGGTTGGAGTATCCCCTTGATGTGAGCGAGCAGTTGCTCATTGCAGGTGACGGACCCTTCGGGCTCGGTGCGATTTCGTGGATCACGCTGGTCGGGGGTTTCGCAGTGATAGGGGCGTGGCTCGGGGGTTGGCGGCTTTCCCTTCTCGTAGGGGGTTGCTCGCTGTATCTGGCGATCTTTGACGTGTGGGAAGATTCGATGATCACCTTGTCGATTGTTGTGGTGGTGGCACCGCTGGCCGCGCTGATCGGATGGGGCCTCGGTCTAGCAGCCGCAAAGTCAAAACGGTTCGAAACGTTTTTGATTCCCGTGCTCAACGTGATGCAGTCAATGCCGCACTTCTCATACCTGCTACCGATCTCGGTGTTCATCGGCATCGGTGACGAGGCCGGGGCCATCGCCACGATCCTCTTCGCGGTTCCACCGATGGCTCGGCTGACGTTGCTGGGCCTGCAGACGGTTCCCCCAGAAGTGCGCGAAGCAGGTCTGATGTCCGGTTGTACTCGCTGGCAGATGCTGTGGAAGGTGGAGATGCCGGCAGCGCGTCCTCAACTCATGGTGGGTATCAACCAAGTGTTGATGCAGTGTTTTGGGATGACGGTGCTGGCATCGTTCGTAGGTACGCGTGGTTTGGGTCTACCGTTGCTCAACTTCCTGCAAAGCCTCCGAATTGGGCGAGCATTGGAAGTGGGGGTGGCGATCGTGCTGATGGCGATCATGTTAGACCGCTTGAGCCAGGCTGCGGGTAGTCGCAAACCTGAGCACGCCGACTTGTCCAAGACGTGGTTGTGGCGCCATGCATTTCTTGTCGTTGGTGTTGCGGTAGCAGTTGTAGGGACAGTCCTGGGGCGGCTTTTCGACCAAGCGAAACTGCTCCCCGAAAAGTGGACCGTCAGCACTGCACCGTTCTGGGAAGAGGTCGTCGACTGGGTGCAACTCAACTTGAAGTCTCCTCTAGGAGCGTTCCGCGATTTCATGATCCTGGAGATCCTGATTCCGATGCGCAACGGGTTTGAATCGTTGCCGTGGCTTGGTCTGCTCGTGTTGGTAGCGATGCTCGGCTGGTATTTCGGTGGTTGGCGACTCGCCGCAATCGTGTCTTCGTTCGTTGGATACCTAGCTTTCTCCGGATTTTGGATCGAGTCGATGGAAACGCTCTATCTGGTGGTGGCATCGTTGCTGGTCAGCGTGGTCATCGGAGTGCCGGTCGGCATCTACGCATCCAAGACCGAAACCCGCCACGCCGCAATGCAGGTATTGCTTGACACTTTCCAAGTGCTGCCTTCGTTTATTTATCTGATCCCTGTGGTGATGTTGTTCCGCGTCGGTCCGGTGGCGGCGTTGGTGGCTATCGTCATCTATGCGACGGTTCCTGCGGTGCGTTACACGATGCTAGGTTTACGCAAAGTGCCTGCCGACCTCGTGGAAGCGGCACGGATGTCTGGTTGCACCGAGTTTCAGATTCTTCGCAAGGTGAGGATGCCGATGGCGTTTCCAGAAATCATGCTGGGCATGAACCAAGTGTTGCTTTTCAGTCTCTTACTGGTAATCATCGCCGCTTTCATCGGAGGCATCGAAGGTCTCGGCGATGAAATTCTGAGGTCACGTACCGAGCAGGCGCTAGTGGGCGAGGGCTTGGTCGCAGGTTTCAATGTTGCGGTGATCGGCCTCACCGCCGATCAAATCATCACCAGCTATGCGCGTGATCGCAAGGCTCAGTTAGGAATTGACTGACCTAGGTAGAGTGACCTGAATCGGCTGATCCACCGGGAGCGAGCC
>Ga0209021_1004539_pt1 | contig 10159 bp, 6 predicted proteins | sample PinacodermFT_FD_187299 | JGI IMG/M metagenome (GOLD analysis project Ga0209021, IMG submission 187299) | Host-associated microbial community of the marine sponge Aplysina aerophoba from Gulf of Piran - sponge pinacoderm, lysed by freeze-thaw... | ecosystem: Host-associated > Porifera > Sponge >... | reverse complement strand
CTGCGCCTGTCCCGACGACGGGCGCTCGCCGAGGGTCGCCGAGGCGGTAAGGACGCTCCCTTCACGCAGGTAGCCCACAGTCACGGTATCTCCGGGGCTGAGCAGACCGATCGCATTGCGAAGTGCGCCGGAACCATCCATCGAATCCCCGTCGATGCTGACTATGACGTCACCGATCTGCAAACCGGCCGCCTCCGCTGCCGATCCCGATGACACCTCGGTGACGAACGCCCCGGAGGTATTGTCAAGACCGTAAGCCTCGGCGATTTCCGGCGTGATGTCGCTGATACTGACACCGAGGAGACCCCTGCGGACGCTGCCGAAATTGATGATCTGATTCATCACGCTGCGGGCCATGTTGACCGGGATTGCAAACCCAATGCCGATGTTGCCGCCACTGCCCGAGAATATGGCCGTATTGATTCCGATCAGCTCACCTCGCAGGTTGATCAGCGCTCCTCCAGAATTTCCGGGATTGATGGAGGCGTCTGTCTGGATGAAGTCCTCGTAAGCCTCCTGACTGCGATTGATGCCCGTGCGCCCCAGGCCACTGACGATTCCCGACGTCACGGTATGCTGCAGCCTGAAGGGATTGCCGATGGCGAGCACGAAGTCGCCGACGCGCAATGCCTCGGAATCGCCCAGCGGCATTTCTGCAAGTCCATCCGGCTCCACCTGCAGCACCGCGACATCCGAGTCCGCATCGGAACCCACCACTGTGGCTTCCAGGACCCGGTCGTCCTCAAGCGCGACGTCGATCTCCTCGGCATTCTCGATGACGTGGTAGTTGGTCAGGATATAGCCGTTTTCTGCATCGACGATTACTCCGGAGCCGGCGCTCTGAACCTGGCGACGACCGGGAGGCGGCAGAAACTGCCCGAAAAAGGGATCCCGGGAAAGCGGGTTGGTTGTCACCACGCTGCCGCTGACGGAGATATTGACCACCGCCGGCGCAACCTCTTCGATGATGGGCGCCAGACTGGGCAGTTCCTGGCCCCCGACCTGTGGCGGCAGGTTCTGCCCCTGCGCCAGGGTACCCGTCATCAGCAGGCACACAGCGGCACCTGTCCGCGTGCCCTGAATGTGTCCGATCCTTTGCCTGAAATTCATATGCTCGTCCTTCCCACTGTCGTGCGGCGCGGTCCAACCGGACCGATCCAGTTCTCGCTCATCCTAATGCTAAAGGATGCATGTCGTCTTTCATGGGTCGCACCCTGAAATTCACGGCAAGTCTGCTCCCGCACCGATAGCCGAACCTTTTCGGCTGTCGATTGGCAAAAAGATGGGTTACGAAACCCGCTTTTTCAAGACTGTCGGCAATCGGGACGAGTCATTCACGGAGCCTTACAGCCCGGAATTGTGAATAAGTTGTGCACTAACCATGGAATTAAACGGGGATATCCCGACACAATATGTTGTGGTCGCCAATAATCCCGCGAAATTTCGAGAAGATGCAGGATATTTCGTTGAATTTAGAGTTAAAAGTCGTAATAAGCTGTTTTTTATATGTATTTGCGCTCTCAACGTCATTTCAACAAAGTGTTGACATCGCGTCAAACCCAATCTAGGCTTACCGTCTTAAGCACAACATGTTGTGCTTCAGGGAATCGCAGGCCTTTTGCTCGCAGGCGGCTGATTTCACCGATGTCAGGGAGGTTTTGGCAGGGTTTTCGCCGCTCTTGCCGGGCAGAATCGGGAGGCTGAATAAAACAATGAAGGCGCCGTTGGAACTCAGTTCCGCCGTGGATCTTCCCTTGCAGGAAGCGTCACTCAACATCTGGGACACAAAATACCGACTCAAGTCCCGCTCCGGCCAGCCCATCGACCAGGACATCCATGGCACCCGCCAGCGTGTCGCCCGGGCGCTGGCCGACGTGGAACAGGGACCTCGCAGAGACTACTGGTACGAGCGATTCGTCTGGGCGTTGCAGCGCGGCGCGATCCCCGCGGGGCGCATCATCTCCAACGCCGGCGCCGGGGAGCACAAGCCCGCGACCTCGACGATCAACTGCACCGTCTCCGACACGGTCGGGGACTCCATGAACGACATTCTGGAGAAGGTCCACGAAGCCGGCATGACGCTCAAGGCCGGCTGCGGCATCGGCTACGAATTCTCCACCCTCAGGCCTCGCGGCGCCTACGTATCCGGCGCCGGAGCGCATACCTCCGGTCCGCTGTCATTCATGGACATCTACGACAAGATGTGCTTCACGGTGTCGTCGGCGGGCGGTCGCCGCGGCGCGCAGATGGGCACCTTCGATGTCGGCCATCCGGACACCATGGAGTTCATTCGCGCCAAGCGCGAGGACGGCCGGTTGCGGCAGTTCAATCTTTCCCTGTTGATATCCGACGAGTTCATGGCTGCCGTCAAGAACGACCAAGCCTGGTCGTTGGCGTTCCCGCTCGCTCAGCGCGAGGCCGAGGAAGACGGGATCGATCTCGAGGACCCGGCCCAGGTGGTCTGGCGCAAATGGCCGACCCGGGACGGCTACATCTGCAAAGACGAAGGTCTCGTCGCCTGCCGCGTCTACAAGACGATGCCGGCCAGGCGCATGTGGGACATCATCATGTCCTCCACCTACGACTTCGCCGAACCGGGCTTCGTGCTCATCGACCGGGTCAACGAACTCAACAACAACTGGTGGTGCGAGGATATCCGCGCCACGAATCCCTGCGTCACCCGCGATACCTGGGTCCACACCTCCGAAGGACCGCGCCAGGTTGCCGACCTGACAGGACGACCGTTCGAGGCAATGGTGAACGGGGAGGCGTATCCGACCGATCCGAGAGGCTTCTTTGCGACCGGGAAAAAGCGGGTCTTCGAGCTTGAGTGCAATGAGGGCTATCGCCTGACCCTGACGCCGAATCATCGCGTTCGCCGGGTCGCCGATTCGACGCGATGGACCATGAAGACCGAATGGGTAGAGGCGGCGGATCTCGTTCCTGGCGACAAGATCGTATTGCATGACCATCGGGACGCACCTGCATGGAACGGCGCCCATACGGAAGGCGAAGGCTATCTGATCGGAATGCTCGTCGGCGACGGAACGCTCAAGGAAGACGATGCAGTATTGTCCGCATGGCCCGGCGCCATGACGGTGAATGGCGATTTCGAGCGCCCGGGAGCCTTGTCCCTAATGCATGCCGCTGAATCGGCGGCGCACGATTTACCGCACCGAACGGATTTTCGCGGATGGCATGCCATTCCCGGCCGCGGCGAGTACCGAATGAAGCTGCGCGCAATCAAACGACTGGCCGATACCCTGGGGCTTCGACCGGGCCACAAGTCCGTGACAGACTCGATGCATCGCGCATCGTCGGATTTTCACATCGGTTTCCTGCGCGGACTGTTCGATAGCGATGCCAGCGTACAGGGCCATCAGGGCAAGGGGATCAGCATACGGTTGGCGCAAAGCAACGAAGATCTTCTCGTCGGCGTGCAGCGCATGCTCCTTCGTCTTGGCATCGTCTCGCGCCTGTACCCTAATCGACGGGACGCAGGCTACCGGCGACTGCCTGACGGCCGGGGCGGTTCTCGGGAGTACCCTGTCAAGGCACAGCATGAGCTTGTCATCAGCCGAAACAATATCGAGCTTTTTCAGAGCCGAATCGGCTTTGCCGACAGTGAGAAAAGTCTCAGATTGACAACGGCGCTTGCCAATTACAGTCGGCGAATCAATCGTGAGCGATTTACCGCAACGCTCAAGTCGATTAATCCCGTATCAGAGCAGGACGTGTTCGATGTATCGGTGCCCGGCGCGAACGCCTTCGATGCCAATGGCCTGATGGTTCACAACTGCGGCGAGCAACCCCTGCCCTCCTACGGCGCCTGTCTGCTCGGCTCGGTCAACCTGACCAAGTTCGTGGTGGACCCGTTCACCGACCAGGCCCGATTCGATTGGGACGAATACCGCGAAGTGGTGCGCGTGTTCACGCGCATGCTCGACAACGTCGTGGAAATCAACGGGCTGCCGCTGGATGCCCAGCGCCGGGAAATCTACCGCAAGCGCCGCCACGGCATGGGGTTCCTGGGACTCGGTTCCACGCTGGCCCTGCTGGGCATGCGCTACGGGACCGCCGAATCCGTGGAGTTCACGGAGAAAGTCGCCCGGGAGCTGGCCATCGCCGGTTGGCAGGTCGCCCTGGAACTGGCGCGCGAGAAGGGTCCGGCGCCCATCCTCGTGGAAGAATTCGATGTCACCGAAGAAATGCTGTCCATGCGCCCGTTGATGCGCAAGGATGGCTGGAAGGCCGGCGACAGGATACCCGGGCGAATTCTGCACGCCCGATACAGTCACTACATGCGGAACCTGGCCGAAGTTGCGCCCGACCTGGTGGAAGGTCTCGCCGAAGAGGGCGCCCGTTTTACCCATCACAGTTCCATCGCACCCACGGGAACGATTTCGCTGTCCCTGGGCAACAACGCCAGCAACGGCATCGAACCCTCCTTCGCCCATCGGTATTTCCGCAACGTGATCATGGAGGGGAAGAAAACCAAGGAGAAGGTGGAAGTGTTCTCCTTCGAGTTGCTTGCCTACCGGGAACTGGTCAACCGCAACGCCTCTCCCAATGCCGGCAATTCCGCCGATGCGGTACCGGACTATTTCGTCAGTTCCGAGGACATATCTCCGAGGGAACACGTGGATATCCAGGCGGCCGCCCAGAAGTGGATCGATTCATCCATTTCGAAAACCGCCAACGTGCCCACCGACTATCCGTACGAAGACTTCAAGGACATCTACCGGTACGCCCATGAGCAAGGCCTGAAGGGATGCACGACGTTTCGCTTCAATCCCGAGGCGTTCCAGGGCGTGCTGGTCAAGGAGAAGGATCTGAAGAACACCACCTATCGCTTTGAACTCGCCGGCGGCGACGTGATCGAAGCAAAGGGCGATGACGAAATCGAGTACGACGGAGAGGTTCACACCGCGGCGAATCTCTTCGACGCTCTGAAAGAGGGCTACTACGGGAAACTTTGAAAGCTAAACGAACCAATCGGCATCGGCCCTACGGAGAACTTCAGCAAGGCAAACCCGTCTTCTGGCTGACACGTCCTCCGCCCACGAATTGGCTGAATCTGGTTCGGGCAGCGTCCCGCCATCAACCGGAACAACAGCAAGGAATCAAGCACAAGGCTAGCTGACCCATGCCAACAATCAAGGTAGACGAAAAAATCATCGGTTACGGCGTCGTCAAGGATGCCGCCGAGTCCGTGCAGGCCGGCAACGCCGGGAAACAGGCCGGAAAGCCCGAGACGCAGGCCCCAAGGCAGGCGCAGACTGGAGTTCTGGCTCGCACGGAAGACCAGAAGGTCATCCGGATGCACGAGAAGCTCGAGCGGCCCGAGATGCTCGTCGGCTCGACCTACAAGGTGAAGACGCCGGTCTCCGATCACGCGATGTACGTCACGATCAACGACATCATCCTCAACGAAGGCACCGAATTCGAGAAGCGCCGACCGTTCGAGATCTTCATCAATTCAAAGAACCTGGATCACTACCAGTGGATCGTGGCGCTGACCCGGATCATGTCCGCGGTATTCCGCAAGGGCGGCGACGTGGCCTTCCTGGTGGAGGAACTGAAGGCCGTATTCGATCCCCGCGGAGGCTATTGGCAACCCGGCGGCAAGTTCATGCCGTCGATCATCGCCGAACTCGGCTATATCGTGGAGCGCCACCTGACGCAGATCGGGCTGATCGGCCCATCGGGGCCCAGCGAGGAACAGCGCAAGGAACTGGAACTGAAGCGCGCCGAGTTTCAGGCCCAGTCCAGCCAGCAGGATGCCTTCGCGGAGAATACCTTTCCGGCCGGCGCCCAGTTGTGCGCAAAGTGCAATACGGCCGCCAGCGTAATGCTCGATGGTTGCCTGACGTGCCTGAACTGCGGTTACTCCAAGTGCGGGTGAGCGGAGTATCCTGTCTGTCCTGACGATACGCGTCGCGAAGGCGGCGAGGCTGGATCCACCACATGAACCGGTCCGCATCCGCGACCGCAACATCAGATCGATGAGGTAGGCAGACCGCTCATGCAACTCAGCATCCCCGACTTCTCGCGCCTGCGCGTCCTCGTGGCGGGCGACGCGATGCTGGACGAGTACTGGTTCGGCCATGCCGGGCGTATTTCGCCAGAGGCGCCAGTGCCGGTAGTGGAGGCTCGCCGCAGTGAGCGACGACCCGGCGGTGCGGGCAACGTAGCCTGCAATGTAGCGGCATTGCGGGCGGACGTTCACCTCGCCTCCGCGGTGGGCGACGATAGTCGAGCCACGGCGCTTGAGGAAAAACTTACCGCTGCCGGCGTCCGCTGCCGGCTGCACCGGGTTGGTGGGGCGCGCACGATCCAGAAGCTGCGGGTACTGGCCCGCAACCAGCAACTCATCCGTCTGGACGCGGAGGAATCGTACGCCGGATGCGCGGAAGCGATCGGGGATTCGGTCGCGCAGTTGGCGGGCGAAGTGGATGTGATCGTGCTTTCGGACTACGCCAAGGGTTCCCTGGCCGCGGTGGAACGGCTCATCGGCTGCGCCCGGGATCACGGCAAGGCAGTGCTGGTGGACCCAAAGGGGCGGGATTTCAGCCGCTACGCCGGCGCCACAGTCCTGAAGCCGAATGAGGCGGAATTCGCTGCCGTGGCAGGTCGGTGGTCCGATGAGAACGACTTCCTTTCCCGCGGCGAATCCATGGTGCAGGACCTGCAGCTCGACGCGTTGCTGGTCACCCGCGGCGGACGCGGGATGACCCTGTTCCCGCGGCACGAACAACCGCTGACGCTGCCGGCCGAGGCCCGCGAAGTTTTCGATGTCACCGGTGCCGGCGACACCGTGATCGCGCTCATGGCGGCCGGGATCGGTTGCGGGATGAACCTCGAGAGCGCCGCTTCACTGGCAAACCTCGGTGCGGGACTGGTCGTTCGCAAGATCGGTGTGGCCAGCGTATCGCCTTCGGAACTGCGGCTCGCCCTGCACCGCAAGGGCGCCGGCGGGCGCGGGCTGGTGAGTGCCGGGGAACTGTTGCCGCTGATCGAGGAATGCCGTCTCCGGGGCGAGCGTGTGGTAATGACAAACGGCTGCTTCGACATCCTTCACGCCGGGCACGTCAGTTACCTGCAGGAGGCCAAGGGTCTGGGCGACCGCCTCGTGGTCGCAGTCAACGAAGACGAATCCGTCGCCCGCCTGAAGGGCCGCGAGCGCCCCATCAACTCACTGATCGACCGCATGGCGGTACTCGCCGGGCTGGCGGCGGTGGACTGGGTTGTGCCCTTCGCCGAGGACACGCCAGCGGAACTGATCGCCCGTGTGCTGCCGGACGTGCTGGTAAAGGGCGGCGACTATCGGCGCGAAGAAATCGCGGGAGGCCAGGCGGTCCTCGACCATGGCGGCGAGGTGCGCATCCTGGGACTAAGGGCAGGACGCTCCACCAGCGCCATCATCGACGCGATTCGCGGCAACTGAGACTGTTGCCAGCAGCCCCTAGCCTTCCAGCCAGCCAGTGACCTCTTCGATATCCTCGATGGAGAGACTGCCCGCCGCCTGCTTGAGTCGCAGAATGTTCAGGATGTAGTCGTAGCGACTGCGCGCATACGTCGTGAGGGCCCGTCGCAAGGTATTCTGCGAAACCAGGACGTCGACCGTCGTTCGGGTGCCCACTTCAAAACCTGCTTCGGTCGCCTGCAATGCGATCGTAGAGGATGCAACAGCCTGTCGTAACGCCTGCACGCGAGCAATCTCGGAGATTACGCTCAGGTAGGCGTCGCGGGTTTCCCGTTCCGTAGCGCGTGCGACCCGTTCCAGGGCTTCCAGAGTGGCCCGGTGCTGATAGACCGCCTGCTGAATTCTTGCGCCGTTGACGCCGCCGGAGTAAATGGGGATGCTGAAGTTGAGCGAGAAGCTGTAACTTTGCGCCTCGGACTCCGATCCGGTTTCCATCGGTGGGCAGCGAAAAGCAGGCTGATTCAGACACGGAGGGTTCGCCACCAGGTTGTTGATCCGGGTCGTACTCGAGCCCGACTCGCCCAGGTTACCGCTCAGACTCACCGATGGCATGCGGACGCTGCGCTGGATTGCGACAGAGTCAAGGGCGATATCCGAGGCGATTCGGCTGGAGATCAGGGCAAGATTCTGATCCAGCGCGGTTTGCACCCACGACTCCGCGTTGTCCGGATCGGGTCTCGTCAAGGGGATCTCTTCTATGGGTCCTGCGAGTTCCATGACGGACTCGCCGATAATCTCGCGGAGAAACTCGCGCGCCGTTGCCACCGCCTGCTGCGCGCCGATCTCCGCAGCAATGGCCTGGTCGTAGCCCGCCTGGGCTTCCTGTACGTCCGTGATGGCGATCAACCCGACCTCAAAGCGCCGCTGGGCCTGCTCGAGCTGCCGGCCGATGGCTTCCCTGGCCGTGGTTTCAGAGGCCAGGGTGTCCTCGGCCGCGAGTACCAGAAAATAACTGGTTGCGACCCGAACCAACAACTCCTGCCGGGTGAGCGCCAGGTCCGTTTCCGCCTGTGCCACGAGCTTTCCGGCCTGCTGGAGACCGACGTACGCGCCCCAGTTGAACACCGGCTGGTTGAGCCGGATGGACCAGTTGGCCGAGTCCCGTTCGAACTGGGTGCTCAGGATGTCCGGATCGGGTTGCCCGGACGCAAAATCGGTCGGCCGGTTCGGGTCCTCCGAGTGCGACATGGAGGTCCCCAGCGACAGGCTCACCGACGGTAGCACGACGCTGCGTGCCAGCGGCATCACCTGGCGGCGCGCCAGATAGTTGGCCTCGGCTTCCCGGAGAATCGGGTCGTACATCAGCGCCAACTCGTAAACCTCCAGCAGATTCTCCGCCGACACCGGAGTGGCTGCACAGACAAGCGATCCGAACAAGGCGATCAATCGTTTTCTAAGTTGCCTCATGATGGTCCTACCGTTGAATTCGAAGTTCGTTACTAGTACCGGGGGATGGAAGGATCGACTTCCACCGACCACGCGTCGATGCCGCCGGCGAGATTGAATACGTCGGAGTACCCGGATGCGGCCAGGTACTCGGCGACGCGCCGGCTGCGTGTGCCGCCGTGGCACATGACGACGATGGCGCGTTCCGGGTTCAGTTCGTCAAGACGTGCCGGCACGGTCTGCATCGGGATATGAACGGCATCCGCCACCCGGGCCGTCTGCCACTCCGCCGGCTCGCGTACATCCAGAAGCGTGAGTTTGTCCCGCTGGCCTTCGGGCCAGCGTTCGCAGAATTCCGTGGGCGTGAGTTCCGGCACGTTCAACATGGTCCGTGCCCGCTAGAGAACGAAGGGTTCGGGCCGCTCGGCGTTCACCAGCGGCGCAACGACCGTCTCGAACAGGCTCTCCCTGGAAAATTCCCCATCCCGGTTCACCGTGATCAGCAGCGCATCCATCACCGGTTCCCTTCCCACCACGACGAAGAGCCGTCCGCCCGGCCGCAGCAGCCCCGCGAAACGGTCATCGAGCTCGGGCACGGACCCGGTCACGACCACGGCATCGAATTGCTCGTCAGCGTCGAGCGCAAGTCCGTCCGCGGTGCGCAACTCGACGTTGCGGATGTTGTCGCGCTGGAGCTTGCCCGCTGCCCGGGCGGTGAACTCCGGGAAGATGTCCACGCTCACCACTCGTCCGGCGAGCGCGGCCAGACAGGCGGTAACGAAACCGCTGCCCGTCCCCAACTCCAGTACGGTGTCCGCAGGGTCCAGGTCCAGTGCCTGCAGGAGCCGGCCCTCGACGCTGGGCGTCATCATCCGCTGGCCATGGGCCAGGGGAATTTCCGAATCGGCGAAAGCCAGATCCCGATAGGCCTCCGGGACAAAACGTTCTCTGCGAACCTGCCGAACCACGTCAAGCACGCGCTGGTCCAGGACATTCCAGGCCCGAAGCTGTTGCCCTAGCATCTGGGCGCGCGCGGCTTCAACGTTCATCGGCTGGCAGACTTCGCTCTGTCGTCATAAGCGGTCTAGGGTACGGAGTTTGCCCATCCCCTACAAGCAATCACGGGCGCCCTTTTTCCAAAGATTTATGTTGCATCCCCATTTCCCCTCACGCTCGAAAAGGGGTGCGTGCCGACAGCCCTTTCGAGCGCCGAGCCGAGCCCGCCGGGGATGGCGGACGAGGTTGAGTTCGAAAGTGCTGCCCGCTCGCGCCCCCGCCACCAGAGCC
>Ga0209021_1004537_pt1 | contig 10165 bp, 9 predicted proteins | sample PinacodermFT_FD_187299 | JGI IMG/M metagenome (GOLD analysis project Ga0209021, IMG submission 187299) | Host-associated microbial community of the marine sponge Aplysina aerophoba from Gulf of Piran - sponge pinacoderm, lysed by freeze-thaw... | ecosystem: Host-associated > Porifera > Sponge >... | reverse complement strand
TGGCCCAAGGCGGAACTGTGACCCCACCTTGCAACCGAAAGGGCAGGGCTGGAAACCCTCCACCTAAAGGTGCGCGCGCCAGTGCCCTACCCGACAGAGGACTCCATCCCGCCAGGATGCCGATGGCCACCCCGCCGATGGCGGAGTGGGAAATCCCGACGCCGATGAACGCCAAGCGGCGCAGGACCACGAAAAAGCCCAGTATTCCGCACAACAGGCCCACCAGGACCGCCGCGGCCAAGGCTCGCTGCATGAAGGAAAGTCGAACATCAGAAAAATTTGCGTATGCCGTTAACTGCCGCAGTGCGGGTGGGCTGCCGACGCGTCACTCGTCATGTTGATGGCCGGGCGTCTCGTGATGCGCGAGCTCGCCGCCAAGGAAGTCGAACTCGCAACGGTAAGCTTCGCGAATCGCGTGACTGTGGATGACGTCCTCGGCGTTACCGTGGATATGCATGCGGTGGTTTATGCAGATCAGCTCGTCGCTCTGACCGGCCATGGCAACGAGATCATGGGACACGGCCACGATGGTCAGGGTCAGGTCGCGTATGAGCTTTCGCAGCAACGCATAGAACTCGTGTTCCGCGGGAAGATCGAGCCCCACCGTCGGCTCGTCGAGCACCAGCAGCCGGGTGCTGGCACACAGTGCCTGCGCCAGCATGACCCGGCGCTGCTCGCCTCCAGAGAGCCGCCCCACGGGACGGTCCCGGCGCTCCTGCATGCCCACGAGTTCGAGGCTCTCCTCCACCCGCTGCCAGTCTTTCCGGGCCGGAAACCCGAACGCCCCGAGCTGCCGCAACCTGCCCATCATCACGACGTCGCCGACCGTGGCCGGAAATTCGGTCGGAATGCTCTGGCGTTGCGGCAGGTAGCCGATGGCGTTGGAACTCTTCCCGCCCGGGGGAGCGCCGAACACCTCCACCCGGCCGCTCACCACCGGCATGACGCCCACGATCGTGCGCATGAGCGTCGTCTTGCCGGCCCCGTTGGGACCGACGATCCCCACGAACCCTCCTTCGTGAACCTCGAAGTTGATATCGTGCAACACGCAGTGGCCATCCAGCTCCACTGTCACGCCCGTCAAACTCACGACCACCTTTCGGTTCTTTTCGGTCAATTCTGTCTCCCACCTGACGCGCTGTCGAAGGCTCCCGTATTGAACTGCATCAGCTTTCGTAACTCGAACGCGCGGGGTCGCCCACTGGGTCCACCACCACCGTACCCGCACTGAACTCCGTGGCGGTGGTCTGCGCCACCCGCGGATTCAGTTGCGGCTCCACCAGAATCGCACAGACACCCTCGAGTGACCGACAGGCCGTGGGGCCGGCAATCACGGATATACGCGCGCCTATGAGCTGTCGAGCGCTTTTTCTGCGGCCCCTCCAAAACTCGACGTCGAGAACCGTCAACGTCCCTCCTTCCGCGGGCACTCCAGCAGCACGTCGATAACCCTGCTTGCCTCGGCCCGGGTCGTGGGGTCGCGCGCACTCACGGCGTCAATGTCGCGGGTTTCCCTGAGACGCTGGATCATCACGAGTTGGCGTGAGGTGGCCGGCTCCTTCGCCGACCTGTAGTTCGTCCAGCCGATGCCGATCACAACGCCTACCACACCGGCCAGTACTATCCATTCCATCTCAAACCCATCCCGTGTCGGACACGTCGATCTCCTGCTCATCCGGGCCAGCAACCTTGACCTCGAAGCAGGATTGAGCTTGGTGTGGATCATCCATGGGAGTGACACGCAACTGGTCCGTGAGTCTCCTGCCCATACCGGCAACACAACCCACCGTCACTTTCACCTCCAGGGCGGTCAAGGCCGGCTTCCGAGCGTGCGTGGACGCATCAACGAACAGGCCGAACGCCCCGCGCAACAAGGCGAGGGCGGGAAGAAGAAAGCGGGCGCCGGTCAGGCTTGCGCCGGGAGCTTCCGGGATACGGAGGGGCGAGAGCCGGCCTGCGCGCGCCAGCCTTGTGCCTCCGCGCCGTCCTGACCCGGTTGCGGAAGAACCTCTCCTACCGCTCCCATCAACGTTTCAGGCATGGTCGTGCACTACGGACAATTTGCCCAACCAGCCATCTAATGCACATTCAAGTAAATTGAGCGTGTGTTTCGGAGGCCAGGTAATACTCTTTTCGTGTTTCGCCCAAATATGTGGATATGTGGTCGAAGAAAATACTCCTTGCACCTTATACAACACGAAGAACATATAGAACGTTGATACAGTCCACCTACGACAGCACGAGCGACGCGATGGCTGGCGAGTGGCCCTGCATGGGTTTTCTCCCTCGGAGGTTTGGGGAATGGTTGCGCAGATCTTGAGTGTGCTAACCGAATTCTTCTACTTCCTGTGGATGTCGTTGCTTCTGTTGTCGCCCATGCTCCTGCTCGGGCTGTTCCTCTCGGGTCTCTTCCACGTCTTCATTTCCCGCAATGCGGTTCTCCGGTGGCTTCGTGACGACAGTCTGAAGTCGGTAAGCGCCAGCGCGGCCGTGGGCGTGCCCGTGCCGCTTTGCAGTTGTTCGGTGGTGCCCGTGGTCGCCGAGATGCGGCGGAAGGGAGCTTCCCGATCGTCCTGCATGTCTTTCCTGATAACCGCTCCCGAAACCGGCGCGGATTCGATCCTCGTTACGAATGCCTTCTTCGGTGGGGTGGCGGCGGTGGTCCGGCCGGTCATCAGCTTCGTCACCGCGGTCGTCGCCGGCATCTTTTGCATAGGTCTCATCAGGGACGATAGCGGTGCGAGTGAGGAGGGCCAGGAGCACGATCACGACCATAACCATGACCACGGCCCCGAGCACGATCACGGCGAGCACGAACCGCTCATACCGAGCACAGACGACTGCTGTATCAGCCCTTCGCAACTGAAGATTGCCACGAGGCACGGGTTCAGGACGCTCCTGGCCAAGGTCCGCCACCGGAGGGTCACGAACTGGGTCAAGCCGGACTTCTATCGCGAGGAATTGTTGGTCGACGAGGAATCGATCGACGCTTCGGAGGTCGAACCGCCGGAGGAGTACAATCTGCCGAGCTTCAGGAGGATTCTCCGGCACATCTTTCACTACGGTTTCGCGGAATTCGCCGACGACATCCTGTTCCCGCTGCTTTTTGGCATCGCCGTGGGAGGACTGCTCTACCTGGCGATTCCCGACAACCTGATGAACAACGAGTACGCCCGCTGGGCGGCCTACCCGGTGATGGTCCTGATCGGCGTTCCGCTCTACATATGCGCGTCCGCAAGCACGCCGATCGCCGCCGCGCTGGTCGCCAAGGGCTTCAGCCCCGGTGCGGCGCTGATTTTTCTGATGACGGGCCCGGCGACGAATACGGGAACCATCGCGGTCATCATGCACCAGTTCGGCACGCGCTTCGCCTCCATCTACGTCGGCGTGGTAATCGCCGTGACGGTCATCGTGGCCGTCGCCGTGGACGTGCTGATGTTCGCGGCCGGCCTGACGCTGCCCCTGACCCTTGGCGCCTCGAGCTCGCCGAACATCCTGTTCCTGCAATACGTAAGCGCCTTTGCCTTCATCGCACTGGTTGTCTGGCGGTTCCGCGCCGGCGCGCTACGAACCGCCTGGTCGGACCTGTCGCGGAACCTCCGCACCATCACCGGACCTTTCACACAGACGTGGAAGCGCCTGAGCCGGGGCCGTCCCGTACTCGGCGCCATCTCTCCCAGGACGCCCCTGGGCCTGACGGTCCTCGCCTTGATCGTCGCTGTCTACCTGGCCAACGGCTTTGCGGTGGTGCCTCCCGGCTCGGTGGGCTACGGCCGCCTCCTGGGCAAGGTCTACTGGAAGGACTTGCAGCCGGGACTGCACTATCTCGCTCCCCCGCCTTTCGCCCGGATCGACAAGTGGCCGGTCCGGGAAGTGAAGTCCGTCATGGGCGGGGAATCGAAGGAATACGTGGCCGGCGACCTGAACCTGGTTTCCCTCACCGTCAACGTGCAGTATCGCGTGAAGGACCCCTATACCTACCACTACCGGATCACCGATCCCCCGGGCATCATCCGGGACGCGGTCGGCGACCATGTCCGTTCCTTCGTATCCGCCAGGAACCTGGAACAACTGCTCACCGTGCATCGCGGAACCCTGGAAACAGAAGTCAGCGACTTGTTCGAAGGGAAGCACACGGGACCTCGGGATGAAGGCTCCTCGGCGTTCGACAGTGTCGCGCTGGTCAAGGTGAACCTGTCCGACATCCGCCCGGTCGCCGAGACCACCAGCGCATTCCGGGAGGTATCCAGCGCGCAGGAGGACAAGGAGCGGATCATCGTCAACGCGCAGCGGCTCCTGGTGTCGATGATTCCCCAGGCCCACGGCAATTCCGACTACGAAGTGAAGCAGGCCGCCGGCAGGGCATATTCGAGAGTGGCGACATCCGGCGCGGAGGCCGACGCGATCCGGAAGTTGGCGAAGGCGATGCAAATCGCGCCGGAGGTGCTTCGGAACATGCTTTGGCGCGAGAAGCTGGAAATCGCGCTCTCCCGCAATCCGAAGATCATCGTCCCCAACAAGGACCGTCTGGCGAAGGTCGCGCTGTGGAAGAGAAGGACGGCGCCGTGGGGTGACGGAGTCCCCGGTCCGGCGCAGGAAACTCACCGGGGCCATGCCGAGGGCAGAAAATCGCAGGAACCGGCCCCCGACACGCCGCAAGGCAAGAAGAGCGAGCAGAAGAGCTCGGCCGCGCCCGCCGAGAACAAGCCTGAGCAATCCATGAAACTCGCCGGCGCCCAGGCCGAGGGGAAGCCGCCTCGCGAGCCGTCAAAGAAGTCGGGGGAGAAGTGAAATGACCTCGAAGTCAAGGAAAATCGTGGCATCCGTTGCCGTGATCGTCTTGCTCGTCCTGGCGTACGATTCCTTCTACATCATCGACGAAACCCAGCAGGGGGTGCTGACCCACTTCGGGAAGATCGCGCCTCCCGCCAGGCAACCCGGATTCCATCTGAAATGGCCCCGGCCCATATCCAGGATATACAAGGTCGACCGGCGCATACACGTCATGAACGGGCTTGTCCAGGAGTTGATCACGGAGGATCAGAAGAGCGTTCACGTCGACGGGTATCTGTTGTGGCGCGTCCGGGACCCCATCCTCTACGTCGAAGCGATCCGCACCGGCCGGAACGCGGTCCAGCGGCTGAAGAACCTTTACATGTCGAGCAGCGGCATCGTCATCAGCAACGAGGCCCAGGACGCCTTCATCAGCCTGGGCCTGGAGCACGAGAATCTGACCGATGCCTCCGAGAGGATTCGGGATCTCATCGCGCCCATCGCGAAGAAGGATTACGGCATCGACGTGCTGCGGACCGGGATCGTCGAGTATACCTTGCCGGTGTCGAACCGGCCGAGCGTGATTCAGCGGATGATTTCCGAACGCGCCCGCATCGCCGCCCGCTATCGCAGCCAAGGGGAGGAGATGGCCATCCGCATCGAGGCCCGGGCCATCAACGAGCACGAGAAGCTCATGGCCGACGCCCATGCCGAGGCGACCGCCATTCTCGGTAAGGCGGAAGCGGAAGCGATGGCGCTGCTCGGCAAGGCCTATAAGGAGGACCCGGAATTCTACAAGTTCCTCCGCGCGCTCGACAGCTATGACCGGATCATCGACAGGAATACGACCCTCATGCTGCCCGCGGACAACGAGTTGTTCAAGTACCTCGACAGCAAGGAAATACCGCAGTAGGGCGGATCCATCCGATGAGCGAGCCGCAATCCCTGCCTCCGAGCACGCGAGCCATTTACGCCGCCTTCGACTTTCTCGAAGCGCGCTACAAGCGGATTCTTTGGATCCTTGCCGGCATCGCCGTCCTCGGTTTTCTGGTCAGCGGCTTCTACATCGTCAAGAAGGAAGAACAAGGCGTGCGCACCCGTTTCGGGAAAGTAGTCGATGCGCACGTCGGTCCGGGGCTGGGTTACGCCGTTCCACTCGTCGAACGGATGCACATTCGAAAGGTCAAGAGGATCGTCGGCCAGGAGATATCGAGCACGAAAGGCAATCGGACGGACTTCACCATCCTGACCGGAGACATCAACCTCATCGAAGTCGACGTTACCGTCCAGTACAAGATCGACAACTTGCGGTCCTACCTGTTCGCTTCCACCGACCCCGTAGCCCTGCTCACCGTGTTCGCCCGCGAGGAACTGGTGAATATCCTGGGGCAGAACTTCATCGACCTGATCTTCACCTCGAATCGAGATATCATTCAGCAGCATCTGCTTGAAGAGGTGGTCCAGCGTCTCGAATCTCTGGATTTTGGTCTCGAGATCGTCTCGCTCGACATCGTCGACGTGCGTCCGATCCAGGAGACGCTCCAGGCGTTCCGGGACGTCAACGATGCGATCGCGGAGAGCGAACAAGTCCTGAGCGTGGCGAATCGCAAGCGGGAACAACTGCTCGCGCGCACCAAGGGTCAGGCCGAGGCGACGGTGATGAATGCCAGGGCGAGCGCCCGGGAGCGGCTCGTCCAGGCGCACAGCAGCGCCAAGGTCTTCAAGGCGCTGCTGGCCGAGTACCGGAAGAATCCGACGCAGGTGGCCATCACGCGTTACTGGCAACGCATGCGGACGATCTTCGCCGAGGCGAGCCTGGCGGTGGTCAACGCGGGTAACGGGTCGAACATCGACATCAACATGATGGACGGCATGGTGGGTGTCCCGCCGACGGCGGTGGCGGCGCATGTCCCGACTTCGCCCGCCGCTGCCGGGAAGCGATTGCCGACATCCACCATGCCGCCGGACGTGCACGCTCTGGAAAGCGTCAAGGCCGACAAGCCTTTGATCGAAGGCCGATTCCACCGGGACAGCGCCGAGCGTGACCACGCGACGGAGGCCAATCCCCGCTCTCTCCTGTTCGATACACCCTCCATATTCTCCCACCGTCACGGCGTCCCCGGCCGTGCCGGCGTCAGCCAGCGGGCGGCCCTGAGGTCTATGGTAGAGAAGACGCTCGACGAAGGCTCAGGCGGCACGAAACCCGCGCCGGGGGAGGAGGGGGCGAATCCATGACTCACCGGTCGTCCCGCGCACTTCGATGCTTGTTGGTGTCGGGGTTGTTGTTGGCTCCGTCCGTTTCCGCGGCTGCGCCCGGAGTCAGTGCAAAAACCGTCGTTTTCGGGCAAAGCGCCGTTTTCTCGGGTCCGAACAGGCAGTTGGGAATCCACTATCGCGCGGGCATCCGCGCCGCGTTCGCGGAACGCAACGCCTTGGGGGGAGTCGACGGCAGGTCCCTGGAGCTGATCTCCCTCGACGACGGATATGAGCCGGACAGGGCGGCGGCGAACGCAAAGCGATTCGTCTCCAAGGACGACGTGCTCGCCGTGATCGGCGGGGTGGGGACGCCGACGGCGAAGCGAATCGTGCCGGTGCTGCGATCGGCCGGCATCCCCTTCGTAGGCCACGTCACGGGCGCCGGCTTTCTGGGGGACTACAAACGGAATCCGCACGTCGTCAATCTGAGGGCGAGCTACCTCCAGGAACTCCGCGTCCTGGTGGACCACGTGATCCGCAAGCGTGGCAAGAAGCGCTTCGGCATTATCTACCAGGACGACGCCTTCGGCCGCTCGGTTTTGAGGAACTACCAGACAGTGCTCAAGGAGCACGGAGTTCACATCCTGGCGAAGTCGGCCTTTTCGCGCAATACGCATGCCGTCCATGCCGGCCTCTTCACCCTGGCGAAGGCCGATCTGGATGCCATCCTGATCGTCGGTTCTTATGCGGCCAACTCGGAGATCATCAACTTGGCCAACAGCCTGGGGTATGAGTACCTCATCGGCAACCTGTCCTTTGTCCTGTCCTCCGAACTGCGGAAGAGGGTCGAGACCCCTAGCGACAGGATACTGGTGACGGAAGTCGTTCCGAACCCGAGCGATACGACAAGCCGAATCGTCCGTAGCTATCAGCGTGCCCTTCGAGCGGCGAGCGAACCGGGGGCCGGGCTAGTTCAGCCCGTGTTCAACGAACTGTCTCTGGAAGGCTACATTCTCGGCCGCTTCGTCATCACCGTTTTGGAGCGCATGGACGCCGAGTGGACGCGGGAGCGTTTCCTGCGGCAAGCGTTGGCGTCCGGCGTCGTGCTCATCGATGATTGGCCCGTCGAGTTCAAACCCGGAATGAATGTCGGGGCGAAGTTCGTCAGGCTGACCGACTTGGACGGCTAGGAATCCACGAGAGGAGAGGGTGGCCTTGAAAAAGGTAGATGAGTTCTCCGCCGAAGAAACCGCAGAGGAGTGGCTACGCGAACTCTATAAGGTCATCGCCGTACGGCGTGGCACCATGTTCCGGCTGATCACCGAGTCGGCGCGCATGCTGCTCTACGGAAACGCCGGCGGCAGTGCCTTGATCATCGGATTCATGAGCAATACCGCGGAGACCGAAAGCTCGTTCTACCACTGGTTTCTCCTGCTGGCCTTGGTTGTGTTCGGAACCGGAATTCTCACGTCGGCGCTGACTCTGGTCCTGGTAACCATGGTCTCCGTGAAGGAGGCGCAGGGGGCTGAAAACGGCCTGAAACAGTTCGTCGACGGCAATCTGGATCGTACGAACGTGCTCTTCGCGGTCGAAACCGCGACCTTTCGCATCGCGGACTACACCACCATGGCCGGCACCGTCAGCGCCGCATGTTTCATGCTTGGTGGCCTGATAAGCCTCGTCCTCCTGGTTCTGTTCTTCTAGACAACCCTTCGGAAGTCATCGTTGCGGTGGACGACTACCCAGCCGTCGGCTGTTGGGCCCGGCGCTTAAACACTTGGTCGCGGTCGGTTCGGCGGAAACCCAACGCATCCCTATCCCGACCGAGCGTCAGAGCGAGGACGCCGACCGTGCCACGGAGCAGTTCGGCGGCATCGTAGGTATAACATTCCCTGGAGATGTGGAAGTTCGATTCCAGCGCCCCTGCAACGTGGCCTAAAGTTTCCTTGTTTCAGTTCGCCAACGGCGATGTGCGGATGCACACCGTTGAAACAGCCAGTGCGAACGGGCGAGTTGGGACGCGGCGCCGTCGGTCCCGTCCAGTTTCTTCGGAATCACGTCTGCTCGTACATGCCCCGGCCGGTGCGCCTGATCCGGGTTTCCTTCGACCACCGCGAGACCACTGCCTGAGGTACGCTCGGGTCTTCTCGGCCGCCGTTTTGTGGGCGAGCAGGGAATCCAGCGTGAACTGGTCGGGTAGAGTCTCGAAGACCGCCGTCCAGTCGATCATCGCGCCTCGTGGCCCCCATTTCGACGCTCCCGCCCCGGAGCGGCCCTGCGGGGACCTCTTGGCGGTCTTTCGTCCATCGAGCATGTCGTAAACCAGCTCGTGCCTCTTGATCTCGTCCTGCAACGCGGCAACTTGTCCTGTGGCCACGGCCAGCTCCACATGGCGGAAGATCCAGCGCTCGCCCCGCCGCACGTCCACTTCGCGTGCGTCGACAAGTAGATTGGCGGCGGCCGACGGCGTGCCTGGTTGTCCCCATCGCGCGCGCCCGTCATCTTCATGATCGGCGACGCCGTCGAGAACACGCTGGCCGGTCCTATCCGGAAGCTCAACGGAAAGGCCCGGGTGGTGGAGTTGGGGGAGGCACCGGGGCTGGTCCGAATGCCGCTCCGCAGGGGCGGCGCCTTCGAGGAAGACGACCATGATCACAGCCATGGATACGGCCGCGGACATGATCACGGACGCGAAGACAAGGCCTTCGACATGCACGTCTGGCTCGATCCGCCTGCGTTCCGGCGACTTCTGATACACGACCTGGGGCCCCGAAGGTATTGTCCATGTCGCACGGACCGAACAAGCCGGCATTGAGCGGACCTGAGACGAACTTCCAGAACGGGTCGAAGTCCTGGGGTGCGGGGGGTCAGTTTCCGGCGAACCGATTGAGGTAAGCGGTCAACAAGGCCGGATGAAGCGCTTTGAGTTCACGACGCAGTACGATGCCGTGCGCGTCGTTTACGCGGTTGGTCAGCAGGTCGTGGACCAAGTCGAAGGCCCGACGCGGTCCGTCGTTTTTGCCACTGGGCGCGAGTCTGGCGGCGAGCGAGGGCTCTTGAAGCAGCATCCAGGCGGGGAACCATTCGGGCGACAGCACAGGCTCCACGTCCTGATCCTGGGCGGCGTTCCATGCCGCAGCAACGTCCGCGTCAGGGAAGTCGGGATCGTCCACCAGCCCTCGGAGAACCGCGGGAG
>Ga0209021_1004536_pt1 | contig 10166 bp, 9 predicted proteins | sample PinacodermFT_FD_187299 | JGI IMG/M metagenome (GOLD analysis project Ga0209021, IMG submission 187299) | Host-associated microbial community of the marine sponge Aplysina aerophoba from Gulf of Piran - sponge pinacoderm, lysed by freeze-thaw... | ecosystem: Host-associated > Porifera > Sponge >... | reverse complement strand
CCCCCTATTTGGCCTTGCTCCGCGTGGGGTTTGCCCTGCCATCCCGATTGCCCGGGACGCGGTGCGCTCTTACCGCACCATTTCACCCTTACCCCGGCGAACCGGGGCGGTATATTTTCTGCGGCACTTTCCGTCGACATCCTCTCGCGGGGATGCCGCCCGGCCGTTAGCCGGCACGCTGCCCTGCGGAGACCGGACTTTCCTCGCTGCCCGAAGGCAGCGCGACTGCCCGGACGCCCGACCCTGTGTCCAATTATAGGCCCTCGGCTCAAGCCAGGATGGGCTTCACCACGTGGGCCTGCTCAACGCCGGTGAGCTTGGCATCCAAGCCTTGGTGCTTGTAGGTGAAGCGCTCGTGGTCGATTCCGAACAAGTGCATCAACGTCGCTTGGTAGTCGTGGATATGCACCGGGTCCTTGACGATGTTGTATGAGAACTCGTCAGTTTCCCCGTACACCATTCCGCCCTTGATGCCTCCGCCCGCCATCCACAGGCTGTAGCAGCGCGGGTGGTGGTCGCGGCCGTAGTTGGTCGGAGTCAGCTCGCCCTGCGAGTAGATCGTCCTGCCGAACTCGCCGCCCCAGATCACCAGCGTCTCGTCGAACAGGCCACGCTCCTTGAGATCCTGGATCAGCGCCCAAGCCCCGCGATCGGCTTCGCGGGCCTGTGCGGGCAACACGATCGGGGCGTCCCCGTGCACGTCCCAGCCTCGGTGGTAGATCTGCACGAAGCGGACGCCTCGCTCGACCAAGCGCCGGGCCATCAGGGCCGCGTTCTGGAACTTGCCGGGCTGGCGCGCCTCTTCGCCCCAGCGCTTCCACGTGCTCTCGGGCTCGGACGACAGGTCGCTCATCTCGGGCACTGAGGACTGCATGCGGAATGCCATCTCGTACTGCTCGATGCGCGCCAGCGTCTCCGGATCGCCGATGCGCTCGTGCTGCATTTGGTTCAGTTCGGCCAGCCCGTCCAGCATGCGCCGCCGGACGGTCTTGGTGACGCCCCCGGGGTTGTTGACATAGAGCACCGGCTCGCCGCCGCCCCGCAGGCCCACGCCGGCGTACTCAGGCGAGAGGAACCCAGAACTCCACAGCTTGGCCGAGATCGCCTGCTGGCCGGCCTTGGGATGGCTCCGCTCGGCGTTCATCACTACGAACGTCGGCAGATCGGCGTTGAGACTGCCCAGGCCGTAGGAGATCCACGAGCCGATGCAGGGCTGCCCCGCTACTTCGCGGCCGGTCTGGATGAAGGTGATCGCGGGCTCGTGGTTGATCGCGTCGGTGTTCATCGAGCGAATGACGCAGATGTCGTCCGCCATGCTTGCGGTCAACGGAAGCAGCTCGGAGATCCAAGCGCCACTCTGGCCATGCTGCGAAAACTCGAACACCGATGGCGCGATCGGGAAGCGCGCCTGGCCGGAGGTCATGGTCGTCAGGCGCTGGCCCTGGCGGATGGACTCCGGCAAGTCCTTGTCGTACCAGTCCTTCATGGCCGGCTTGTAGTCCAGCAGGTCCATCTGGGGCGGCGCGCCCATCATGTGCAGGTAGACACAGCGCTTGGCGGTCGGCGCGAAGTGGGGCAGGTGCGGCAGGCCGCCGATGCGCTCGCCGACCGAGCCGCGCGCTTCGTCGGCCATGAGGCTGGCAAGCGCGATGCCGCCGATCCCCTTCGCTTGGCGCGCGAAGAACTGCCGGCGCGTCTCGGTTTGGATCGCCTCTCGTACTGGGTTCATGACTAGTCCCTCCATCGGCTTCGAATCGCCGTACTATTACTTGTTCAACGCCTCGTCGAGGTTCATCAACTGGTTGGCCATCATGGTCCACGCGGCCAGTTCCGGAGCAGGCAGATCCTCGTCCACCGGCACCTCGCCGGTCGCCAGCAGCTTGCCCGCGTCCTCGGAATCCTCTTCGTAGTGGCGCAGGAAGTCCACAAAGCTCGTCTCGGCCACCGCCCGCTCATGTTGGCTGAACTCCCGCGAGAGCAGGCGCTTGGTCAGGAAGTTCAGCCGAGAGGCAAACTCGGGCTGCGCTTGCTTGAGCGCTGATTGGGCTAGGAAACGAGAGGCCTCTACGAACTGGGGATCATTCATAGTCACCAGCGCCTGTAAAGGCGTGTTGGTGCGCTCTCGCCGCACTGTGGCGTGCTCGCGGGTGGGAGCGTTGAAGATCTGCATCGAAGCTGGCGGTGCGGCCCGCTTCCAGAAGGTGTACAGGCTGCGCCGGTAGAGCTTGTCCCCCTCGTCGCGCTTGTAGAAGCGCGTGTTGCTGCCCAGCATCGCAACCGACTCCCAGACTCCGTCCGGCTGGTAGGGCTTCACGCTCGGGCCGCCGATCTTCTCTACAAGAATGCCTGTGGCGGCGAGGCCGAAGTCGCGCAGCATCTCAGCGTCCATGCGGAAGCGAGGCCCGCGCGAAAGCAGCCGATTCCCGGGATCCTTGCCGATCTTGGTTTCGTCAGCTTCGGCTGACTGGCGATACGCCGCCGACGACAGCATGGTGCGCAGGAGCTGCTTGGTGTCCCAGCCGCTTTCGCGGAATTCCACCGAGAGCCAGTCCAGCAGGTCTGGGTGCGAAGGCGACTCACCTTGGGCTCCGAAATCGTCGCTTGTGCGCACCAAGCCCTCCCCGAACACCTGTTGCCAGAAGCGGTTGACCGCCACGCGCGAGGTGAGCGGGTTGGCGTCGTTGATCAGCCACCGCGCCAAGTGCAGACGGTTGACCCGTCCCGAGTCTTCGAGTGACGGCAGGAAGCCCGGCGTTGCGGCGGGCACCTTGTCTTGCCGCTGGTCGTACATCCCCCGGAAGAGGATGTGGGCGGCCGCTTCGCCGTCGTCGCGGTCCTGCATGACGTGCGTCACCGCGCCGCGTCGACGCACCTCCCGGATGCCGCGCTCGGCCTCCTTAGCTGCTAGGAAGCGCTCGCGGTATTGCTCGTCGTGGACATTGAGGTAGTGCAGGCTGAGCACGCGCTCCTCTTCATCGCTGAGCTTTGCGGGTGCCTTGGACCGCGCCGCTTCCAAGGTCGGCCAGTTCGCCACCACGTTGGCCTCTTCCACGCTGAGTTCGCGGTCGTACAGGCGCACGTCTGCGATCGCACCCCCCGACATCCCGCGCGGCTTGACTTCCTCGTCGTCCTTGTAGAACCCGCGACCGAGTAGCATTGGCCGGTCGGAGGCCACCAGGCCTTCTAGCTTGGCGAAGTACTCGCTGCCCTGGAACGGCATCCGCTCGCCGTTGTAGTAGATGCTCAGGCCCGCGCGTTCGCCCGAACCGTCATACGTCACAGTGACATGTCGCCACGTGCCAGGCTCAAGCTGGTACTGGTTGTTGGGTCGGATCTCGATGCTGGAAGTCTTGTCCTCGTCTGAAGTCTTGTCTTCGTCCGAAGCCTCGTCCTCGTCCTCTTTGGCGGCGGTCATGCTGAAGATGATCTCCCGTCCGCCGAGCGTCACCTTCCAGCCTCGCAACTTGTTCTCCGGGTCGGTCTGGCTCAGGACAACGTAGCTGCCGGCTTCTTCGGGATGGCGCACCCAAAAGGCCAGTGAGAAGGGCTGGTCTTTTCGAATGCCGGAGTTCGGTACCTCCACGAAGCCCAGACCGTCGAACTCGAGTGCTTGGATATTCTCTGCAGGGCCTTCCCCGATCGACACCCCCTCTGGCAGTTCTAGGGCACCGTCGGTGCCATCGTGAACGATCCGATCATGGCTGACCTGTAACGGGGCATCCGCGGTCGCCAGCGGGTCTTGCAAGCCGCGGTATCCGCCTTGTGCGAGCCAATCTTCGAAGTCCTTGCCGGGGTTCTCCGTAGCGGCTAGCAACTCGGCCCTAGCCGTGCGCACGGTCTTGCGCAACTCGTCGTAGACCGGCCGGTCCTCGTCAGTCGGCACGATGATGAACGGCGGAGTGTCGGAGATGTTGCCGTCCATCACGTACTGAGTCGTATTGCGGAAGAACGCCGTCATGGCGTAGAAGTCCCGCTGCGTGATCGGGTCGAATTTGTGGTCGTGGCAGGTTGCGCAGCCCACGGTCAGGCCGAGGAAGACCGTGCCTGTGGTGTCGGCACGGTCCTTGGCGTAGATCACCTCGTACTCCTCGGGGATGACACCGCCCTCATTGGTTGTGGCGTTGCAGCGATGGAAGCCGGAGGCGATCAGCTGGTCCATCGTCGGGTTCGGCAGCAGGTCACCCGCGACTTGTTCGAGCGTGAACTGGTCGAAGGGCAGGTTGCGGTTGAAGGCGTTGATGACCCAATCCCGGTAGGGCCACATCTCGCGGTAGTTGTCGATGTGGATGCCATGTGTGTCGGCATAGCGGGCCGCGTCCAGCCAGTAGCGAGCGCGGTGCTCGCCATAGCTCTTGGCGGCGAACAGGACGTCAAGGTAGCGCTGGTAGGCGCCCGGCTGGTCGTCGTCCACGAAGGCGTCCACGATCTCCGGGCGCGGGGGCAGGCCGGTGATGTCTAGGGCGGCGCGGCGCGCCAGCGAGCGCCGGTCCGCTGCCGGCGCCGGCGCAAGGCCTTCCTGTTCCAGGCGTGCCAGCACGAAGCGATCGATCGAGTTGCGCACCCAGTCCGCATCGCGCACGGCGGGCAGTTCCGGCCGCCTGGGGATCTCAAAAGCCCAGTGCCCGGTCCACTCGGCGCCCTCTTCGATCCATGTGCGGATGGTGTCAATATCAGCGGACTCGAGAGACTTGTGCGAGTACTCCGGCGGCATGCGCAGCGCGGCCTGGGTGTGTGTGATGCGCTGGAAGACCAGACTTGAGTCGGGGTCTCCCGGAATCACCGGAGTGCCGTTCGGGCGGTGCCCGAATAGGCCTTCCCGGCGGTCCAGCCGCAGGTCCGCCGTCCTTGTTGCCGCGTCAGGGCCGTGGCACTGGAAACAATTGTCGGCAAGCAGCGGCCGCACGTCCGCTTGGTAGTTAACCTGGGCGTGGCCTGGCACTGCTAAGGCGACTAGAACTGCGAGGAGGGCGAGTGGATCGGAAACCCGGCTATTGACCATGCGCCATACATTATATATTGCAAATCTCGCTGGCGTACTCGACTTTGTGGTGCAATCCGGGCTATAGGAGCTCCTGTTTCGGGTGCCTCTACCTTAGTTTGTTGCAGGACTCATCCAGCGGGAGCAGCTAGCCACATTCGTCCAGAGCAGAGAATGCTTCTGAACTGCCGGAGATCAAAACTGTCGGGCTGCCTGCGAGTCGAGAGGAATTGTCCAAGCGGAACGCCGGCATCGACCTCCAGACCGTCACCGCTCGCGAAAGGCTTGAGCGGGAACTCGGGAAGCTTGGGGAGGAAATCAAGCCAAGCTTCAATCTAGTGGATCAGGTTCAGTGGATCCGCTTCGCACAGACTCTTGTTACGACTGCCCTTCCGAATCCGAACAACAAAATAGTCCTAGTTCCCTGAGCCTGTAGCTTGTGCATCCCCAAGATATAGTGGCAGTGGCCTCAAGACTCTTCCCGCGCTGGAAGTGGTCAAGTACTGGCAGCGCAAGGATGGGCTCTATCCTTCGCTCCCTAAGTGGCTCTACATCCTAGTTCTCGGAAACGACAAGCCGGCGGAACTACGACGGAATCAGCGGAACCAAAGTGCCTGCCGTGACCGCTCCACCTACTACTCAAGACAGCACCCGCGAGTGGGCCAACGTTCGGCTCACGGCAATTGAAGACCTGCTCGATGCCGACTGTCTGACCATCATTTCGCCGATCCAAGTTGGCCTGGAACATCTTGTCAAAGTGGCAATCGAGGCCCGTGAGGAGCGCAGGAAGACCTTGGTCGTGATTCTCGACACACCGGGCGGCGTAGTCGAGATCGTCGAGAGGATCGTTCGTGTTCTGCGGCGGCACTATGTTGAGGTCAGGTTCATCATTCCCGATCGAGCGATGTCAGCAGGGACTGTCTTGGCGATGTCCGGGGATGAAATCTTGATGGACTATCACTCCTGCCTTGGGCCGATCGACCCGCAACTCGAGAAAGACGGCCGCCTCGTCCCCGCACTGTCGTACCTTTCGCAGTTCGAAACACTCATCCAGAAGAGTCAGAGCGAGACGCTCTCAACCGCCGAGGTGGTGCTATTGCAGAAGCTCGACCTTGCGGAACTCCATCAATTCCAGCTCGCAAGTGATCTTTCGATCAGCCTGCTGAAGACATGGCTGACTAGCTACAAGTTCAAAGACTGGGTAAGGACCGAAACCCGAGGACTTGAGGTTACACTCGCAATGAAGGAGGAGCGTGCAAGCTGGATCGCTCATCAGTTGAACGACCACGAGCGCTGGCTGACGCACGGACGGGGAATTGACATGCGGACACTGCAAGACGAGCTCAATCTGAAGATTGAGGATCTTGGAGCCCGTCACGGGTTGAAGTAGGCCGTCTGGGACTACTTCTGGTTCTTGCGCGATCACATGCGTCGGAACAGCTTGGTATCGTTTGTCCACACACCTTACTTCTTCTGACATGACTGAAAAGGACAAGAATTTCGAGAGGAACGCGCTAGCCGCCATCCTAGACGGGAATCCCAATATCGATCGGGCTACTCTCGATCGGTGTCGAGAAGTAGAGCACCAGCTGTCGGCCGTTGGAATCAAGCTGGGCGGTTACCGCTTGGAGCCAGCTTTGGGCGGCACGGCCGTCCCGCCTTGCGCACAGCCACTTAGGAGCCGAGCGAACAGCTAGGTTCCAAGGCCTGTCATACGGCTGGCCCAATAGCGCCAGTCCGCGCGAAGCCGTTGCATATGGTGCAGGAGTGTCAGTGACCCCTATCGAAGGTGCGCTGGCAAAGGCGAAGTTCAACCGGCGGATAGGCCATCACGAAGCGGCCCAGGACGGATCGCTTGTTCACTGAGAGTCCTTGTAGAACGCTTGGCAGTGGAAAAACGGGGCTCGGCCTCAAGCTCTCCGATACGGGTAGCGACTAAGGGACGCCTCCCGGATGGGCTCATTGCCGATCTTGGCCTGAAGCCACCGCGAACTTCTCTGAACAGGCGTGCCTTGACCCAACCGTTGCCCTTCTACGCTGGTGCGGCTGCGTTGCGTGGGCCGTTCTGAGAAGGACGAAGTCGACCGATGAGCCCGAGACTCAGGGATCCTCCCGTCGTGAACAAACGCCAGACTCGTCGGTTGTGCGGATCTGATTGAACATGAAGCGCATGTTCTTTTTTCGGCCCTGCCATGCTGCAGGCCCTGCAAGCGATGGACTTCAGCGCCTGTCCGATGGTCGAAACGCTGGACAAGGAGCATGGCCGCATCGAACGCCGCCGCTACTGGGTCAAGGACATCAGCGCCGCGCCTGCGCCGACTTGCCCACCGGCCCAGTAGCCATAGGTCTCGTCCTCGGCCCGATCATGGAGCGAGCGATGCTTCAGCAACTCGGCCGGGACGTGCCGCGTCACTTCCGCCGCCCGAGCGTCCAATTCGCGCCAAGCCTGCTGGGCCTGGTCGGCCTCCAATTCATCGAGGCTGATCCACAACGCGTGCATCTCGGTCGCCAACTGGCTCAGGTCTGCCGCCACGCCAAGGCTCCGCGCCGACTTTGACGAGTAGTCGGTCAGTTCCATCCAGACCGTCAGAGCCACTACGACCAGCGCTAGGACTTGCCCCACCGCAAGCGGCAGTCCCGTCAGCAGCGCCAGTGCTGCGCACGATGACGCAGTGAGAACCATGAGTGCCAGCCGCCGCCGCCGACGCGCCAGGCGCTCGCCCACGAACGTGTAGTAGCGCTGCAGGCTCTCGTAGTGCAGCATGCTCTTCCACACTGCCTCGGATTGCAATCGGCTCGTCATTGCCCGCTCATTATTCCACGAGCCCTAAACGAGGTGTCCACAACACGATCGTTTCGGGCGCATCCACTAAGTCTCTCGGAACTGGTCGCAGAGCGCTCGTACCCCCGAGCCAATGCCGCGTGGAACGACCTCTGGAACCGTACTGGATCGGGCTGTCTCAGATGCCGCCGATTGTTCGAGGGGCTCCATCCCCAAGCTCCTTACCCTTGCCCTGGATACGCGGTGGTAGTGTCCTTCCCCTAGAGCTTCCATCACTCGGTTTGCGAGTCGTACCAGTCGCACGACATCAAGTCGGCGCAGGTCTACATGGCGATCCGCAAGATCGGCAACCGGTGTATCGCCCGGGCTGCCCTCAAACGTCTGGCGATCTTCCATGAGTTTCTCAGCGGCCAGCCACACCAACTCGACCTTGTCGATGCGGTCTGCCGCCGCAGCAATGGCGAGAGCCACGTTTTCGAGGTCCGCAGTCTCGCCGCCGCAACGCCAGAACGACAGTGCATGCTGCTTGGTCCGAAGGCCCACGGTCAACGCAACTGCCGGGATTTCGCCATCGGCGAACTCGGGACGCTTGTCCCACTTTGCCCTAGCAATCTTGCGCGCCACGAACATCGGCGTCGATCACTCGCTCAGATCGCTGATCACGTCTTCAGCGTAGGTGCGGAGCCAACTGCTGGGCTCGGTATGCGCTTGGAGAATACCCAACATCTCCTTATCTCCCCAAGTTTCCGCCGCTTGAATCGCAGCATCCCGCATCTCGATGTCCTTCATCGTCAGGCCCGCGCGGACGAGCTCGGCTCTCCAGCGTGGGGCACCCAAGCCATCCAGGCGTGCAACGCACCTCAAAGTGGATGCAGCAAACACAGGGTCTTCCGCGTTCAGGGCGAACGACCGCAACCATCCCAACACGTCTTGTTGGTGCGGTGATTGCAGCGCCGCTCGAATGATGTCCTCGGCGGCATGCAGGATTCCGTCTTCCAATGGCTCGTGTTCAAAGGCATTCTGCAATTGCCGTTCCAGTTGCGCACAAGCTACCGGGTCCACCGGCGAATGTTGGCCAGTGCTCTGCGGGTAGCTCAAGATGTCCGGCAGGAAAGCGAGACCAGCGGCCGGGGGAAACCACGTGGCTTGGCTCATTGCAGCTGACCAAAGGAGCGAACCGCAGCTCACTTCGAGCGTAGCCAACTTCAAGATGGCCGCCTCCGGCAGAGTAGCGAGCGAATCCGCGCCGAGTGCTACGAGGCGAGAGTCCTGCAACTCATTGGGTGATCGATCCATCGCTGTGAAGACAGCTTGATCAGCCGTCTGGGTTGTGGGCGGAGCAAAGACCTTCGATCTAGTGCGCATCGAATAGCCTCCTCGCCTCGTCGGTAATGACGGATTCGAACACCTCGCGCTCGCGAGCATGCAATTCTTCAACGGCAGAAAACTCCTGCCGCTGATCCAGTGGCTCAGTGGACTCACGGATTACATCAAGGTCCAGCAAGAATTGCTGCACCTCCTCCCGCGAGGCCGGCACCGTGCCGAGTGTCAGGACAAGGCGCACTGTATCAGGGAAAGCGTACTCCACACGGCTCACAAAGCTGCTTACCGTTTCTGGAAGAGCTACAGTCCGCGGAAGTCCGCAAACAAGATAGTCTTCAAGCTCTACACTGCCATGAGGTATCACAAGCTTGTTAATGTATCGTACGCCCACCCGATTGACGCCCTTAGGTTCCGCTACCTGCCAGTAGGCATCAAGCGCCTCGAATATCCGCGGCTTGAATTCCTCCCAGCCCCCTCGGCCTTCGTCGCATTGATGCCGGTAGGGTCGCAGCATGTGGATGCTGAGGGAATCTTTCCCAACGCCCACCAACCGCTTTCCATCTGTGGTGACCAACTGAACCTTGGTGAGCCCTTGCCGGTATTGTAAGCCGGGAAGCAGGCCGTCCCTCACACCTAGGTCGACTTCAATTGCCTTCTGCTCCCTTAGCTTACCGGAATAGGCGCTCCCAAGGACCGATTGCAGCCTTCCTGGAATCGTGAGGTTCCAGTCCCGCCCAGGCTCGAAGCGAAACTCGCAAAGTGCCTCCTCGACCGGAGGGTTCCTGTAGTGGTGTCGGGCGGACATGATGCTCGGGCGGGCGCTGAGCCAGTCGACGCTGGCGCTGATCCGCTCGCGGCGGCGAACGCAGACAGGGCGCTACGAGGCGCCCGGCATCAGCAGTTGGCACTACATCCTCAAGCATCTGGACAGCCAGCAAGTCGAGGATCTGCTGGCGACTTGGGTGGCAGAGCAAGTCCCTGATCTGCAAGCAGATAGCGTCGGCGGCGAGCCAGCGGTGCGGGCCGTGGGACTGGACGGCAAGGTGCTGCGCGGCTCGTATGACCGCGATCTGGGAGCCGCTG
>Ga0209021_1004533_pt1 | contig 10175 bp, 18 predicted proteins | sample PinacodermFT_FD_187299 | JGI IMG/M metagenome (GOLD analysis project Ga0209021, IMG submission 187299) | Host-associated microbial community of the marine sponge Aplysina aerophoba from Gulf of Piran - sponge pinacoderm, lysed by freeze-thaw... | ecosystem: Host-associated > Porifera > Sponge >... | reverse complement strand
TTTGAGATTTTACCATGCCGTCATAGGCCTGTTCGCAAGGCCCTGATGCGAGAGCTGCGCCCGATCCGAGTAGTGATGCTACTGTCATAGCTGCAAAAAGTTTTTTTCTCATTTTATGACTCCTGTGTTACTAGCTAGCGTAATTACTAGCTAAGGATAGTATCTCATAGTGACAAAATATGTCAAGCATTATTTTTATATTTTTGCCAAAAAAAAAGGGGCCCTAGGGCCCCCACCGCTATCGTTATGGAGCGGTCGTCTAAATATCAAACAAACAGTCATAATTCTCAAATTCGATCATCCAAGCGTCCCCGTGCCCATGCCTACCCTCGCCGTGAGCAGCTATAAAACGCCGCTGAATATCCCTACAAAATTCGGCCTTGGGTTGAGAAGTAAATAATTCACTAGCTGTTTTGGGATCACGGCTGGCCCATCCCTTAATCTCGACAGGCAAGAGAGCGTGGGATTGATGCCTGAAGGCTTCTATGGAGTCTTGGAACCTGGAAAATGGTTCCGGCCCGGCCTCTCCATGGAGCCTAAGCGAGTCTTTTTTGCCAAGTAGATTATCGACAATCAGGGAGTGAAAGTCTTGACGGGCAGTCAAGAGCTCCTCACGCTGAATGTCACGGGCAGTAAAATTCTTGATGGGAGCTGATGGAGAGCAGCTAGCTATCAGCGCAGCTAGCACAATGTTTTTGATAGTTGATAGTTTCTTCATGTTTGTTTCTCCTGTTCAGTGGGCATCATCGCCCATGCATACCCTATCGGCACAATCCCAAAAAACTTTAGCTTTATTTTAAAAATAAATATGATTGTCTCCACGATTGATTATCTCAATGAGAGTTATTTATCAATCAATTCTATTTGTAAATAAATATCGTTGCTCAATCAATATCATTGAGGGCATGACCCCCCACCCCCATAAAAAAATCCCGGCCAAAACGCCAACCCCCACCTCACACCCCTACCTAATTTTTTCACTGAACCCCCCTTGCAAATATGGAACGCCCGTGGCAGGATGGGGATACGAGGAGGTGAACATGACAAGAATTTTTGAGTGGGCCGTGGCGATTTTTTTGTCGGCGATGGTTATTCCGTTTGCGATGTTCGGGTTCATCGTGAGGCGAAACAAGGGCATAAAGAGAAAGGTGGAGTTCCTGACTGATAGGATTGCCGAATTTTTTGGTGTGGGATAACGGGGAGGCAACATGACAAAAGATGAGTTAATGGCAACGAAGGATGGAGATATATTGACCCATGTAAGCTATTTCGGCGAGGTCAATACATTCATGGCCGTCGGAGGGAAGGCCTGCATGGGGGCGCACATTTCTAGTGGAGAGAGGCAGATGGTGCTGTGGGATGACGGAGACCTTGGTGACGAAGTGATTCCCAGGCGGCTCCGAAAGGCGACGGTGGAGGAGCAGAATGACTTCCTTGAGAGTGTGAGGGCCTTCGAGTCATGGGCAGAGATGGAACTGGGAAAGGCCCGTGCCTGGACAGAGAAGTGTCTCAGGGCACGACGGGAGCGAACACATGGTAACAAATGACTTCGTAGTAAAAAACGACCTGTACAGGTTTGGGCAGGCCATGAAGACGTGGAGGCTTGGTCGGAAGATGACGATGGAGGATGTGTCGAGGCGGTCAGGGGTGAATATATCGACGATTTCAAGGCTGGAGAACGGAAAGTGCTGTCCGTCGTATTTTCATGTGAGGGCGATAGTGCGGGCCCTTGGGGGAAGTGTGGAGTTGCGGCATGGAGAGTGACGATGCGAGAGACGGCACGGAGATAATCGCCCTAGTCGGGGACAAGAGGCGGATTGGCCGACAGGTGCGGAAGAGGCGTGAAGCGTTGGGGTTGAGTCAGGCCACGCTGGCCGGGAAGGCAGGGGTTACTCAGACCACGATTAGCAGAATAGAGTGGGGCCATGAACTGCCGTCGTTTATCAAAATGATGCACATTTATATGGCCCTTGACGGGGCGTTGGGTGTCGTGTTCGGGGATGTCGATGGAGGCGATGGCCGTGGAGAGTAACCTGCCCATTACGGTCGGCGACGAGACGGGCGACTTGCCAATAATGGACTACGTTGTTCGGGAGTTGTCCAAGGGCCTTGACCTGGTGACGATAGCGTTGGATTTGAATGTTGCCTACGGGGAGCTGCGGTCATTTTGCGAACGGGCCGAAAATGCGGGGCGGTTTGCAGAGGGATTGGAGTTGCGCCGTGGCCATGGGGAGGAGGTGCTTCATGGGGCGGTTCGGAGGGCATTGAGCTACACGATAGCGGATTTCATGGGGCCGGGGGGATTCCTGCCTCGTGACAAGTGGCCGGAGGGGGCGGAGTTATCGGTGAAGAAGGTGGAGATAAAGTTTGGCGAGATTGTGAAAATTGAGTTATATGACCATCAGAAGATGCTCGACTTCCTAGGCAAGAAGAGTGGAGTGGAGGGGTTATCACGGGCGGCGACGAGTTCGGCGTCCGACGGCCTTGACTTCAAGGACTTGGTGGAGGAGTTGGGTGGGTAATAAATGGCCGTGGAGGCCAATAACATAGGAGGAGACGTGACCGAAGACCAGTTCAGAAATATGAGGCCGGGGAACGTAGCGAGATGTGGCAATGGATTCTTTTTTATTTTGAGCGGACTCAGAGCGAAGGGTACAAATTACGAGCATTTTGACTGCCTGACCTGTGACGTAAAACACCACAAGGGGCATAGGGCAAAAGTGGCCGGGCTGTACTATGAGTCAGATATTAAAAAAGTCAGAGGAATACCTGCAAGTTTCTTGTTGGCCGTAAAGTGCAGGAGAGATAGAACAAAAGAACAAGAGAGGCTTTTAAAGTCTAAAGGAATATAAAAGGAGATAACATGAACGAAATTAACGTGGAGGTATCTTTGAGCGGTGAGAAATTGACGCCCGTTGAGACGGTGGGCGACAATGGTGGGTTAATGTCGAACGAGGATCGGCGAAAGTCCCTGGAGAAGAAGACGAAGGCGCAGTTGGTGGAGGAGGTTATGGATTACAGGGCGAGGCTCGGAAGAGACAGGGCCAGTCTTGGCGAGACCTACGACAAGATTCGTTGCTACAGGCAAAGGCTGAACGCTGCCGAGCGAAGGGTCGATTACCTCCAGGACACGATGAACAAGCTCTCCATTGCCCTGGCCGGTAGAGAACGCCCTGAAGCTAAGTAAGCGTTCCTACGACTACCTGGCCCGGAAGATTCCCCGTTGGAGGGTGGACGCCAACCTGTTCGTGAAGGACTTGTTTAAGCAGGAAGGGGAACCATGGCAGAAGAAGGCACTTGGTATTATTTCCCGTCCTGACCCAGTGGTGCGGTTGGCGTTGGCGGCGAGTGCCGGGGTCGGGAAGAGTTGGGTGGACAGTGCCGTGCTGTGGTGGATGATGATGTGCCAGTTCCGTGGCCAGCATCCGTTGGGGTCTGCCCTGTCGATGACCAAGGACAACCTCGAGAAGGGGCTTTGGGCGGAGTCGAAGCGGTTCTACACGAGCTCGAGTATCCTGACGGACTTGTTTGAGTTCACCGGCACGAAGATTTACCATCGTGACAGTCCCGGGACATGGGAGTGTTCGGCCAGGAGCTTCCCCAAGGATTCGGACGAGGACAGCCAGGGCGAGGTTCTGAGCGGCCTTCACTGCGAGAATATCTTTTACGTTATCGATGAGAGCGGCGGTATCAAGCCGGGGGTGGTGGACAGGCTTGAACAGGGTCTCTCGACGACCAATATCGTTTGCGGTCGGGCGATCACGTCAGGGAACACATTGAGACGCCACTCGATGCTCTACCGATGTTCCAAAGACCCCAATTGGGAGATCATCAACATCACGGGCGACCCGGACGACCCAAATCGTTCCATCAGGGTGGACATCAATTGGGCCCGTGAGAAGATTGAGAAGAAGGGCCGTAAAGACCCGTGGGTCATGGCGTATGTGCTTGGCCAATTCCCCGACAAAGACCTCCACTCGCTGCTTACGGAGGAGGACGTGACGGAGGCCATGTCAAGGGCCACGACGGGCGTGGGGCAGGTAGTGTTGGGATGTGACTTTGCTCGGTTCGGTGGGGACGGGAACGCATTTATCGTTCGGAAGGGGCAGGAGATAAAAGAGTTGAGCGAGATGGGGATGAGCAGGACAGAGGCCCTTGTGGCGAGGGCGATACGCTTGATTGATAGGCACAATGTGGACGTGATTGCGATAGATAGCACCGGGGGGTACGGGATCGGCGTGGCAGATGCGCTGATAGAGCTTGGGTACAATGTGTACGAGGTGGCGTCGTCAGAGGAGGCCCCCGACGACAGGCATTTTCTGAACATGAGGGCATGGATGTGGAGGAGGATGGCGAATTGGGTGCTGAGGGGCGGATGCCTCCCCGATGACCCTGAGTTGAAGGAGGAATTGTCCTCCGTTCTGTATCTATACTCGAAGAAGGGTGACAAGTTTCAAATTGAGTCAAAAGATGATATACGAAAGCGTATTGACAGGAGCCCTGACAAGGCCGACGCACTTGCGCTCACATTTGTCCCTCCCCCGATGGCACCGGGGCATGAGGAGAAGGTGGAGAACGTGCAACGGAAACGGGCAGAATACGACCCCATAAAAAAGGAGTTTGGACGATGATAAGACGTGCGACGACCGAGGATATCCCATCGATAGTGAAGCTGTTGCGTCAATTCTCGAAGGAGTATGCGGCCAAGGGCCTTGGCGTGGTGGATAAGGACACGAAGGCGTTTTTGAGAGAAATGATTATGGGCGAGAACCCTGTTATTGTGTGGGAGTTTTCGGGCTCGGTCGTGGGCGTCATTGGCGGCACATATTTCACTTATCCGTATGACCGCAGCGTCACGGTGTGTCAGGAAATGTTTTGGTTTGTGACAAAAGGATTGCGGCGAGAGGGGGGAGGATTGCTGCTAATAGATGCATTTATTGCCCAGACCAAGAAAAAAGCGGATCAAATAATCATGACAACGCTTGATTCCACGCCAAAAATAGACCATCATTTGGGTAAGTATGCTTTTTATCGAAAAGAGACGAACTGGATAAGAGGCAGGTAATTTCTACTACTGTAGATTAGATGATGATGAGGGGGCGATAATGGCGGTGGCAACAGGTACGGCGTTAATTGCGTCGGCACTTATCGGTGCAGGGGCAAGTATGTACACGTCGAGAAGGGCACGAAAGAGGGCCCAAGAGTCGGCGGATGAGCAGGCGCAGATGGCGGCGGATGAAGCGGCCACTTCTCGGGCGAGGAGGTCACGGGTGCGTTCTCGTCGGGACAGGATTCGGAAGAGGGGCGATATGTTGGCCAAGGCAGGAACGGCCAGGTCTCCCATGATTGGCGGCGATAACGTGATGTTGGGTGGATAATGGGCGTCTCCAAGGGCCTTTCGGCCATGGACTTCTATAAGAATAATCCCCTTCGGAAAGAGAAGATGAAGAGGATTCAGGGGCAGGGCAGGGGTGGCATGGACGTGGTGTCGGATACGGAGAGGAAGCGAAAGAAGCAGATACGCAAACGGGGGCGTAGGGCCGGAACGGAAGGGCCTATGATGGGCATAGATGGGTTGCCCGTGGGGATGTCTTGAGGCCTATTCTAAACAAGCTCTATATTATGAAGAACGACCTCGAGAGCGAGAGGTCGGAATACCACAAGTTTTGGCAGGATGTTGCGGACTATGCCGCCCCTCGGTTATTGCGTTTCGATACGTCGAATACCGAGAAGGGCTATCGCCAGCACACCAAGATAGTCAACTCCACGGCGACTCTCGACCTGGAGATATTGGTCGCCGGGATGCAGGCCTCCATTACTCCGTCGTGGGAGAGATGGGCAGAGCTTGGGGACATTGACGACTCCGATGGTGCGCCAAGGGAGGAGACTCTTTGGTATCAGTCCGTCACGGAAATATGCCATGAGATATTGCTGGCATCGAATTTTTACAAGAAGACGCCTGCGTTTTACGAAGATATTTCCTGCTTTGGGACTGCGGCCATCTATGCGGAAGAAGACCTTGATCGGGTGATAAATTTCCATTCTTTGACGATGGGGACGTTCTACGTCGCCCAGGATCACAGGGGGCGGGTGAACACCCTTTTCAGGGACTTCACGATGACGGTGCAGCAGATAGTTGACAAGTTTGGCAAGAAGGATGGTGCCCGGGTCGTTGAGGGTAGTGTCCCGGGTTATATCAAAACCGCCTACGAGAATGGGAGACTCCAGGAGCGAACAAGCGTGACCCATGCTGTTTTGCCAAACCCCGACTATATTGAGGGCCACAAGAACCCCGTTTATCGGAAGTACGCCTCGGTCTATTACGTTAACGGCGAGGGCACTCTTGGCCTGAGCAGCGAGACTCTTTTGGCCGGGCAGAACAAGGCCGACGAAAAAGAGGTGATTCTTAGGCGGTCAGGGATGGAGGAATTTGGAACCCTGGTCGGTAGGTGGAGAACGGTTGGAGAGGACGTGTACGGAACCCGTCACCCCTTCGACCTTTGCATCGATGATGTGAAGCAGTTGCAGTATTTCGACCGCAAGACCATGAGGGCCGCAGACCAGGGAGTTGACCCAACGATGCTGGTCGATGAGAAAATCAGAAACAAGGCCCCTTTATTTGTCCCCGGTGAGCAGATTTTTACGGCCCTGAGGGGAAACGCCCCCGGGGCGAAACGTGCCGTTGACGTAAACTACAATATCGAACACTCCAAGATGGTCACAGACACGGTTGCGATGAGGATTGGAAGGGCCATGAAGAAGGACTTGTTCATGGCCGTACTGGACACCGTTCGGTCAGGGGCGACTGCCACCGAAGTTGACGCCAAGACAAGGGAAAAAATGATGATCCTTGGGCCGTTCAATGACATTATCTCCACGGATGTTCTCGACCCCCTCATGTCGATGGTGTTCAACTATGCCAACAGACAAGGGCGCATCCCCGAGGCCCCTGAGTCGATTCAGGGAAGGCCAATCAAAATCAGATATGTGTCCGCCATGGCCAAGGCCCAGGCGATGATAGGGGCCCAGCCGATTGAGAGATATTTGTCATTCATCGGGAATTATGCCAACCTCGACCCCAGGGTTTTGAGGAAAGTCAACGCAGAAAGGGCCGCAGACGAGTACGCACGAGTCATGGGAGTCCCTGCGAAGATCATGTCCTCACAGGAGGAGATCGACGAGATGATAGCAAGGGAGCAGGAGCAAATGGAGGCCCAGCAGGAACAAGAGGCGGCCATGAATCAGGCCCAAACGATGAAGGACTTGGGGCAGGCCAAAGTCGAGAGCGACAACGCCCTTGGGCAGCTAGCGGAGGCAACGGGTGGATAACTACGATCCAGATGAGGAGAAGAAGGCCAAGGAGGAGATGGAGAAACGGAGAGAATCCGTCAGGGCCTGCTTCTACGGGCCGTTAAGAGATATATTGGCGACCGAAGATGGGCGCATGGTTATTTGGGAGATGATCCAACTCGGATGCCCCGATGACTCCAATTGGGCCTCAAGTGCGATTATCCACTGGAGGGCAGGGATGAGGGATTACTCCCAGGCCCTCATATCAATGGTCAGGCAATGCGGCGAAGACGTGTGGCTCATGATGCAGTACGAGGGGCGAAAGAGGGCCGCCGCAGAATCAGGTCTTGACTATGAGCAATTGTTTGACTCAAAATTTATTACCGAACTATTTAAACGAGCAAAAAGGATAGGAAAATGAGCGATGAACCAAAAGACGACGTTACCCTTGATACGGACACCAAACCCACGGACGGTGAACCGAAGGACGAACCGAAGGACGAACCAAAGGACGAACCAAAGGACGAACCAAAGGACGGCGAACCAAAGGATAAACCAGCGGACGATAAGGACGACAAGAAAAATAAAGACCTCGACTTAGACGATGACGACAAGGGGAAAAAGGACGACCCTAAAGACGATAAGGCCGACGATTCCGTCTTTAAATTCGACGAAGACGGCCAACTTTCAAAAGAAGACCATGGCGAATTGACAAAGGTAGTCAAAGACGCAGGGCTCAAAGGAAACGACGCCAAGGCCGTCAAATCCCTCCTCGAAGAGGCCCTGACCAGACAAGAAAAAGAAATTTCGTCCGAAATTGAAAAAAAAGAGACAGAAAATAAACAACGTGTGTTAAACTTCGAGAAAGAGCTTAAATCCGATAAGGAGTTCGGTGGCGAAAACTATACAAGGAATCGTGAACTGAGCAACAGAGGATTTCAGGCCTTTGCGACGAAGGAATTGGCCGATAGCCTGAAAAAGTCGGGCTACAACAACTGGCCGCCTCTCCGCAGGTACTTCAAAGCGGTAGGCGAGGCACTGGCCAATGATAAGTTCGAGACCGGAACAAAGGGATCGAGCAAAGAGGGCGGTATCCCCAAAATGACAGAGGGATACAGCAAAGCATAACCTTAAACAGGGGGGAATTATGAACGAAGCACTTACTCTCATGGACTGGGCCAAAACCCGGGCCGGAGAAGATAGGGTTCGATCCATTGTGCCGTTTTTGGCGCAGTCGAACCAATTATTGATGGATATGCCCCACATGGAATCCAATTGCATTGGGAAGCATATCGTTACGGGTCAAACTTCTTTGCCGTCAATCGGCATTGAGGGGATCAACCGAGGACTCCACTCGTCCAAGGGTTCGTTCGCCCAATTTGAAGAGAAATTCACCGACTACGGCTCTCTGAGCGACGTTGATGAGTTTTTCCTCAAGAAATTGGCCGGGGCAGGCGCAGACGAGGCCAGGGCCAGGTACGGGCAACTGCACCTTGAGGCCATGGGGCAGCAAGTTGAAAAAGATGTCTTCTACTCCACCAGGGGCGACGATATTGAAAAATACGACGGGCTTGCCACTCGTTTCAACTCCAAGGCTGGACGTGCTGGTGGTCAGGTGATTGACGGTGGCGGAACCGCCGCAGACAACACCTCCATTTGGTTCATCTGCTGGGGTGTGAATCGAGTCACGGGAATCTACGACAGGGCCCAGGGACAAATGGGTCTCCAGCGAACGGAGCTTGGGCGAAACCAGCGATCCACAATCGGCCCAGACAACAGGATAATCTACTACGCTTCCGAGAAGTTCCAATGGAACATCGGGCTTGCGGTAGAAGATTATCGCTGCATTGTTCGGATTGCGAACCTTTCCAAGGCCACGTTGAAGGGCGACAACGCCGCAACTACCTTGAGGAAGTTCATGATCCAGGCGACCAAGAAGGTTCCCATGGCGGCCAAAATGGGTAAGTGTGGATTCTACATGAACCGAACCGCCGAAGAGGCCCTTGACCTAGAGAGGTTTGCGGCCATCCAGCGTTCAGGTGGAACCCAGGCCGACCAAGACAGTCGCCCAACTGATTCCTACAGGGGCTTCCCTGTTAGAATCTGCGACTCGATCACCAATAACGAGGGCCGGGTAGTTTAGTTTTAAAAAATAAATACGGGCCGTCTTTTGGCGGCCTATATTTTTGGAGGTTTAGATGGCTTACGATAAAGAGCTAGAATTTGCTAAGAAGAGGACTGCTGCCGCTAACGGCAACCAGTTCTCGGAAGAAATAGACCTTGGTACGAAGAGGAACCTTGGGCCGGGTAAATCCCTGGACTTGGTTTTCGGGGTGAACGCTGATTTTGCCGCAGGCAATACGGTTGTCACGCTCCAGGGAAAGGACACGGAGGGCGCAAACTTTGCCGATGTCCAACCTCTCTTCACCATCAATGCCCCGAAGGCAGGGCACGTCTCAAGGACTCGGTTCGGCTATAACTGGCCAAATCATCGATTCTTGAGGTTGAAGGTGGCGACTCCTGCTGCGAAAGCAGGCGCATTGTACAGTGCTGCCATTGTCGAAGGTGGGGCAACTCTCGAATACTTTGAGAGCGGATACGAAGTTTAACGAAAGGGCATGGCCCATTTACGTCACGGGGTGGGAAGGCAGAGCCCCTGTCCCGTGACTTATAAACGCATGAGGTGATAGCATGAAGGTAGTGGCCTTAGAAGAGGGGTTTATCAACAACTCCTATAAGAAGAAAGGGGACGTTTTTAACGTCGAGGACGGCCTCGAAGCGGATTGGTTCAAGCCCGTGGAGGACGAAGAGTCCGGCGAGGACGAAGAGTCCGGCGAGGACGACAACGTTCTATAATCGGAGGTCTCTTTGATTTCCAAACTCCA
>Ga0209021_1004532_pt1 | contig 10177 bp, 6 predicted proteins | sample PinacodermFT_FD_187299 | JGI IMG/M metagenome (GOLD analysis project Ga0209021, IMG submission 187299) | Host-associated microbial community of the marine sponge Aplysina aerophoba from Gulf of Piran - sponge pinacoderm, lysed by freeze-thaw... | ecosystem: Host-associated > Porifera > Sponge >... | reverse complement strand
TCTGGAAGCCTCATGGGCCAGCGTCGCGATTCGGGAGTCGATCATGTTCTACCCGTTGGTGGAGACCACTCACGTGCTGACGTTGTGCCTGTTCTTGGGGATGACTTCGGCTTGGGACCTGCGCTTGGCGGGCTGCGCGCTGCGCAAGGTTCCGGTCTCCCAAGTGGTGAACCGGCTGTTTCCGTGGGCCATCGCCGGATTCGTCCTGATGGTGATCAGCGGCGGACTGCTGTTCCTCTCCGGCCCGGTACGGGCATCGCAGAACATCTTCTTCCAGATCAAGATGGTCACGATCGCCTTAGCTGGAATCAACGCATTCGTCTTCCACAAGACAGTCTTCCGCTGGGTTGAGGAGTGGGACGAGGCGGATGTGATCCCGACACGAGCCCGCGTCGCCGGCATCTGCTCGCTCGCACTGTGGTGCATCGTCGTCGTTTGCGGACGCATGCAAGCGTACAACTGGTTTGACTAGCGGGGCTTGAACATGGATCTTCTGCCGGTGTTCGAATGGCTCGAGGACACAACGATTGGCGTTGTGATCCGCGATTCGCTGTGGCTTTTTCCTGTGATCGAGGCCGTGCATCTGCTAGCGCTGGCCCTGATCGGGGGCACCATCCTGATCGTCGACCTGCGCCTGCTGGGGTTCGGTATCCGCAGCCAATCTTCGGCCACATTGGCCAACAGCCTGCATCCGTGGCTGGTGGGCGGGCTAGCCACGATGGTCGCCACGGGCGTGCCGATGTTTCTGTCCGAGGCGATCAAGTGCTACTACAGCCCGCCGTTCTGGTACAAGATGTCCTTCTTCGTAGTGGCGCTGCTGTACACCTTCACCGTGCGCAAGCGGGTTGCTGCCGCAGATGCGGCGGCGCTTGGCCCGGTTTGGGGCCGGCTTTCAGCATTGGTTTCGCTCGGGCTGTGGTTCTGCGTCGGGTTTTCAGGCCGCTGGATTGCTTTCTACTAGGGAGGAGCACGCCTTTGCTAGGATGCGCCAAGTCTCGATCGCTCTCCGGGGCTGACCCTGCCGGTCGCTGGCTTGTAATTGCGGCTCAGATTGCCGTCACCCCATAATTCTTCGAGGACCTGAGCGTAACTTCTTGTCTTCCAAGCGGATTCTCAGCAACTCTTGGGCGCGTCGCTGCTCCGCAGCCGGCTGCCTGTCGAGTTCGAAGTCGGACTGCCGCGAGCCTTCATGGCCATGGGCCTCGAAATCCTTGTGGCGATGACCGCCAGAGCCTCTGGAAGCGTCGCGGTCGACGCTGTCCTGCCCGCGCCGGTAGTCTAAAGCGGTCTCGCTTGCGTAGCGCGGCAATCTGGGCCTGTACCAACATGCCGAGGAGTCGTGCATCTTGTGGGCTCTGACTACGGATTGGTGATCTTTGATCGATGAAAGGACAGGGCTTGGTTGGAGACTTCGCGATGTAATTTCGATGCCGAGCATTCGCGTCCAGCGGATCAGTCTGAAAGTCTTCCGATCGGGCCGCCGCTACGTGGACGATTGATGATGGGAAGCGGAACGGGGACGCGGTGCGCATTCTAGGGCCGATACGCCGTTTTCCAGCTGGGCTATCTCTGGCGCCTCACTCTGGCCTCGTCCATTACGATGAGAACAGAATGTTGCGAGTTTTTCTTGGAGCCCTTGTCGCCGCGACATTGTTGTCGGCGGAGACCTATCACGTCTACTATCTTGGCGGGCAATCGAACATGGACGGATACGGCAAGGTCAGTGAGCTATCCGCTGACCTCCGAGGGGTCAACAACGCCGTGCCCATCTTTCACGGCAACCCCAAGCCTGATGGCGAGGCAGGCGGAGGCTTGGGCGTTTGGGCCAAGCTGCGCCCGGGACACGGCGCGGGCTTCAGCGCTGACAGCACTGCGAACAAGTACTCGAACCGATTCGGCATCGAGGTCACATTCGTGCGTCGAATGAATGAGCTTCGCCCCGGTGAGAAGATTGCGCTGATCAAGTATTCGCGCGGTGGCACCTCGATCGACGAAACGGCGGCCCGTTGGTTTGGCAGTTGGGAAGCTGACTTCGTAGGGGGTCCCCAACAGCATTCCGGTGTCAATCAGTACGACAACTTCTTGAGCACGTTGAAGAACGCGTTCGCCGAGCGAGATATCGATGGCGATGGGGCGAGCGACATACTGATCCCCGCTGGAATCTTATGGATGCAGGGCGAGAGCGACGCCGCCACCGCCGCCGTCGCAGGGCGCTACGAACGCAATCTCAAGCGCTTGATGGACCTCATGCGGGCGGCCCTGCGGGTCGACGATCTACCGGTTGTGATCGGACGCATCTCCGACTCGGGCGAGGACAAGGACGGCAGGGTTTGGAATTACGGCGATGTCGTGAGGCAGGCCCAACAGGATTTCGTCGACTCCGACACAGCTGCCGCCATCGTTACCGAGACTGACAAGTACGGCTATTCCGACCCCTATCACTACGACTCGAACGGGTACATCGAACTCGGCAAGCGCTTCGCCGAAGCGCTTCATTCGATTCGTCCGGAATAGGCCCGATGCGGGTGGTGATCTGAGCTATGGGCGGACACTATGTCGCTAGCGCCTCTTCGAGAAATTAGAGGCACGGACGCGTGGCGAGGCGAGCCCATTCTCCCTGGATGCCCAAGATAGTCGACCTATTTCGGCCGAGGCCAGAGGTGTTTCGCTAACTGCTGGTAGCGCCCGCCTCTTAGTCGGCTAGGTACATCGCAGTCCTGGCGCGGGCGCAAAGCGGCGAGGACCAACAGCGATTGGGGAGCAATCGCACCCAAATGGCCCTTGCAAGAGGCGAAGAGCCCGAATCTACGAAGCACGCCGCCTGCAGCCGGTCTGCCGGCGGCACTCGCATCGTGCTTCCCGCACGAGTTGCCAAGCTGGCTTCGAAACAGACCTTGACCCGGCTTCCAGCGGTTTCGAAAGACTCAGGTCGCGTGCCAGATGTCTTCTCAGAAGCTACTCCTCCCGGCTGACCGCACATCACCAATACCCGGCGCAACTGAAGAATTGAGGAACAGACGCAGCAGCCCATCGAGTCAAGAACAGCCGGGCGTGCCTACTGGCCCATCATGTGCAGCGGAAGAGATAGATTCCCTGCCAAGTGCCGAGCGTCGGATCGACGAATTCGGTTCCAAAGTCGAATCCTGACACTGCTCTAGAAGAGCGTCAGAGGGATCGCCCATCCGTCCGCTGACCAGTTCTCAAGGATCGCGCATAGTAGCACTTCCTTGCCAAATCCAACGGTATCGGCAATCAGTTTGGATTCCTCTTGGGCGAACGTAGCGGGCGACACCCTTGACTCGCCAACCGCATCCCCAACGACTGCGCCGCTTGCGAGCTAGAGCGATCGCCACGAAGTGTTGCGAGGGAATGGTTCAGATCGCCTGTATGGACTGGTGCTTGGCAGCCGGGCTCGCAAACCCGACACCGACCAGGTTTGGGCCAAGCTCCGCAAAGTCCGTTCATTCCCTAGATTGCAGCCGTGCTGTCGCCGGACACATCCACCACAATGATCGCAACAGTGCGGCGTTGATCTTCAGTCAACGACTCGATTAGCATTTCTCGCATTTGCGCGGAGCCGGATGGCTTTCGGCCGGACGGCGGTGGTTGGAGAAACCCCCGACCAAACCAAAACACAACGTAGATCCCACATCCGTTGGTTTCCGGATCTTGCATGTATTTCGGGATCAGTTGAGATTGGATCGAACTCCAGACCCTGGGATGATTGCTCTTCTTGATCTCGAGTGGCACACCGCAACCGGAATAGGCTACGCGAATGTCAGCGCGCTTACCGTCTAGGTAGTTCGGCTCTGGTTGGCAATCGATGCCAAGGTTGGACAACGCTGCTCGAAGGTCGGAGAGCAAGGCGTCCCGACAATCATTCTCGTTGAGTGGGCTCCATTCGCTCACAGATCCGGTGCGAATCCAGTACTGCTTCCAGTCGGAGGTATTTCCATTCCTGATGTTGTCAGCAAGACTCTCGATGGCATCGGCTGTTAGCGCGGCGAGGTCAGCCGAGTTCGCGGGTTCGCGTCCAGAGAGAACCCGGCATACCGCATCAGCCGAACCATAGGAGAACTCCGCTTCCCGCCGGATAGCTCGTTGATTGTCCGCCGCGCCGCCAAGCGAGAACTGCCAAGGTCTGAGGGATTCGTCAGAGCGGGCCCGCTCCAGCGCCTCGGTCGCCGCTCGCGAAGTACAATTGCCCAATTGTTCGATGAGACTTTTCATGAAGCCTTCTACGCTCGGTGGCGAGGTTGCACTCTGATCGTTCTCAGACGCCGATTGATATCTGTCGGGGCCATAGCAGGATCCGACCACTCGAATCAGATACTCCAGATCAGTCGCATGCAGGTGTCCAAAGAGATCGCGAGAAGTCTCCTGTTTGACGGAATGCCCAAGGAACTCGGCTAGGTGGCGAATCCGAAGCTGGTTCGTGCCCAGCATTTCCACGAATGCTGATCTATGGGAATCCGGCATCGCCAAGAACGCAGCGGCACGCCAATAGACACGTTGGGCGATGGCCATGGACCGGCTCTGTAGTTTTTTTTCAACCACCACTGCAAACTCGCTTTCATCACAGTGCTGTCGCGCCAATCCCAGCAGGTGGGCTAGTACTTCCAATTGGGCATTACTGCTACGTGAAGGGAACATCCTGAGGATCCCGGCGACCATCATGGGAGCGGTCTTGGAATGGTCAGATTCGGAGTCCAGACTCGCGACGTATGGCAGCAGAGTCGCGCCGCCTCGCAATCTCGACCTCGCGCTGCGGACGAACTCCCGAGCAACAAAGTCCGGCTCGTCGCGAGCCAAGCGGCAGTACCACGCGGGAGCGGGTGGGCAGCCCGCCACTGGTGAACTCTTCCGCCACGGATCTGGATTCATCCGCGGCATGCCAAAGTGAAGTGTCAGAGCCAGACGTTTAGAGAGGCCGCCTGTTGATCGGAACTGAACGGCGCCATCGAGTTCGGTTTCTTCTATTCCCGCCAAGACTGGTAGCGCCAAGTAATGAATCTGGCACGTGCCGAACATCCGTGCGAACTCGTCGACACTAGGTAGGTCGAGGTGCGAGATGGCGTTGCGAAGTCCGAAACGAACTGCTTCAACGAGTTTGTTGTCGTCGAGGAGGGTGGCCCGGAGCCGCGTGTCAGGGAATCCCTGTGAACTCTCGGGATGCTCGCCAAAGTAGATGCGCGCCAAGCGAAACAGAGTCCACGGATCGCACCGATTCTCGCGAAGTGCGTTCTCATGCGCCTTGAATTCCTCATATTGGTGCCGTCCAGCGGGAGCGGCGTGCCGCCGAGGCACATCGAAGGGTATCTGCTCTTGGTGGCCCCCGAGCGCTTGTAGTTCGTCAACTGAGGCCGATTTCGGCGGGTCCATCACTCCTTGTGCGATCTGAGCTGATGCGGCGCGAAGAAAACTGCTTGCACGCTCCTCGAGCACCTGCAATGCCTCGGGGTCTTCGACGTGGGCAGCGGCAGTCAGGCAAAGCTGGGCATAGTCGGATGCATCGTCGAGGCCGAGAAAGGGTTCAATGCGAGATAGGCACACACCGAAGTTCGCGTGCTCTAAGCAGTGATCAATGCAGCATTCAAAAACTTGGCGGCGCAGACCCTTGCGGCTAGCGAGCCACTCACAAACTTGGTCTCGATCCCGTTGGGAAATCTGTAGTTCCGGATGCGCAAGTATCTCTAGCCACCGGAACAGGCGACGCGGCGCGACATCGCCACCGGACTTTAGGATTGCCCGAGTCGCGATCGACGGAACGAATTCGAGAAATGGATTGAAGCCAATCAGGCGTCCGCCGAGGACTTGAGATACTTCCGCCAATCGGTCAGCGATCTGATCCATCAGCACAGCGAGTTGAGACGTGGTCGAGTGCATTGCGATGGATCGATTCCAGAATGCTGTGTAGGTGCCCAATAGATCCGGCTCCTTCGGCCAGCGAAGATGATTCAGAATCTGTTCGGGGCCGATCACGTCAGGGTAGAGATCCCGCAGCAGGAATCCCCGGATCTCATCGTCGTTGTCAGCGACTTCTCCAGAACTGACGCGATGGCAAAGGTTGAGCAGGATCTCTCGCCGACGAGTGTCACTCGATGGCAAACCAATCAGTACACGAAGGGCCTCGATTCGAACCTTGAGCCACCATGTATCGTCCTCTACCACACTTGGAACTATGTCGGACATCTCCGATACGGGTCTTCCGTGCTTAAGCACATTGAGCAAGAAGAATGCATGCACCTGGTGGGAATCGGTGCGTGACGGGGAGTCGAGGGTCTGCGCGTAGTACCCTGTCATGTCGGAAGAGGCGAGGCTTCCGAAACGCGGGTCATTGGACTGCACATTCAAGATGAACCACGGATTGTCCTTACTTTTTGTGTTGATCGATTCGAGGACATGAACCCTGTCATCAACGGGGAAGGTAGCAACATCGCCATACAACATCGCCCCGATGGGGTCCGCCGAGACGAGTTCTCGGCGGCACACGGGTGAATGAGTGGCAATCCACGCTGCGACGGCACGGAATTGAGGGAGAATGACGCCGTCGTATCCGGCCATTAACGAAAGGATTCGCCCCACGGGCAATCCTTCGGCCAACTCGTTTGCGAGGAAGCGGCCAGCTAGGAATTCCGAGATGGCTGTATGAAAGCCGACGTATTGGCCCGGTGCCCCCTGCTTGAACAATCCACTGTGGAGCACTGCGTTTGCCAGATGCGGGTCATCCACTTGGGCGCTACTGATGCTGATGCACGATTCCCCATCATTCTTGGAGATCGAATACCCCTCAGCACCGCTAAGGATCTGGATGGCAAAGAGCCGTCCTGCGGCGTGCAGTTTCTGATCGTCGCTGATATGCGAACCGGCACCTAGCTGATGTTCCTCGTTGTGCTCGGCGACGAGCAGTCTTGAAGCTCGAAGATACACCTCAGTTCGCGTGCGAGGCCAGTCCTGTTTCGCCACAGACTTGGCAAGAAGCTGGAGCGTTAAGGGATTCCGAAGCAGCGCCCCGAGTCCGTACTCCTCGGCCGCGTGGACAAACTCCTGCGGGGCAGCGATCACGTTCAAACCGCGAAGGATCTCCATCACATCGCGGTCCGCCAGGGGATTGAGATGGAGGATCTTTACCTCTAGGTCCTGAGAGACCTCGCTCAGGTGGCGTTGATCGTTGAGGCCCAGCCAGTCCACCGATCTACAGGAGATCCGGAACCTAGGTCGACCAAGCTGATCGAGCTTGGATCGAATCTCGTCCAGAGGCGCTCGCCGATCTTGTGATCCTGCCCGTCGTTCGTCCAGCGCGTCGATGAAGAGGGTATTGTTCCGCCATTCAGGACGGACAGCGAGAGCTAGGAAATTCCGTGCAGTAAGGTAATGCCCGTCCTTAGTCTCTTTCGCAACTCGCCTGAACTCGGTCGACTTTCCGGCCCCAGCCTCCCCGAGGAGAACGAACGCACTGCATTCCGCGTAGGCCTCGATTGGCCGCTCGGCACGGTCCTCGCCGGTGGTGACCTCCACGACTGTGCGGCTGACTGGGAAGTTCATTGGTGTTCAAACCAGTACCCCGCAGGGACCGACAGCATTTCCGACACTGGGATGCCATTGCTGCCAACGACAATCGAGCGTAGCGGCGAATGCCGCCGCTCAAACTCTCTGAGGCCGCTAACCTGATCGGGTCGCGATCCACTCTTGACTTCGATCCCGACAAGCGCCGCGCCGCGCTTCAAGACGAAGTCGACCTCGTATGGTGTGTCGCGCCAGTAGTACACTCCGATGTCGCGTGTCGCCGTATTCACCAAATGCGCACCGACGGCGCTCTCTACTAGTCGGCCCCAATAACTCCTGTCGGCACAGGCCTCAGTGAAGTCGTACCCGCTAGACGCTGCGATGATCGCGGTGTTGAGGACATTGAGTTTCGGGCTGGAGGCCATCCGTCTCTTGCTGCTCTCAGAGAACTTTTCCAGGCCGCAGACGAGGCCGGCCCCTGCAAGCAACTGCAGGTATCGGGCTAGCGTGGTTGCATTGCCCGCATCGTGCAGTTGTCCGAGCATCTTGTTGTACGAGAGAATCTGTCCTGAAAATCCGGCACTGAGGCGCAACAAACGCTTGAGGAGTGCGGGCTTGTGGATTCTCTGCATGGCAAGGACATCACGCTCAACGGTCGGCTCGAGGATCGATGTCTCGACGTAGTGGCACCAACGCCCATGGTCAGGAAGCAGGTGCGCAGGTCCGGGATAACCTCCAAAGTAGATATATCTCTCTAGGCTGAATTCGAAAGCCCTAGACATTTCTGAGAACGACCAGTGCGTTATCGGAATGGTTTCGAACCTGCCCGTCAAGCTCTCGGTGAGGCCGCCTTGCATGAGCAAAGGGGCAGACCCTAGGATGACAACGCGCAGCGGGCAACCAGCATGACGGTCGGCATCCCAGAGGCCCTTGACGGTTGCTGACCAATTCGGAATCTGTTGGATCTCATCGAAGGCAAGAACGAGACCTTGGGGAGATTGGTGCGCTACTCGACGAGCCTGCTCCCACGTGCTAATCAGCCAAGTCCGGTCTCTCGGCAGTTCTGAGAAGTAAGTTCCTTGCGGATAGTCCAGCAGGTGCGTGATTTCGGGATTGTCTGATCCATCCACAGCAAAGTAGACGCTCGGAAGATGGGTTCGGTGCAACGCTTGGCGGACGAGCGTCGTCTTGCCGGACTGACGCGGTCCTGACACGACAATGAGCCACTTCGGGTCTTCCTGCACACGGCTCAGAAGTACGTCGAGCGCGTCGCGAGAGAATCCCACCATACCATTAGATTACTATCTTGAATGAAATTGTTCAATTTAGTAATCAACAGATACAGATCCATGGACTCGCCAACAGCCAGACAAGCCTATTCGCCCATCACGTGCAGCACAAGTGTCCGCCGATGGGGGTGGCGTCGGTGCTCGAAGAGGTAGATTCCCTGCCACGTCCCGAGTGCCGGCCTGCGGTCGACAACGGGTATCGCCAAGTGCGTCTGGGTTAATGCCGTCCGGATGTGCGCCGGCATGTCATCCGGCCCTTCCATCGTGTGGCGGTACAGGCGATTGTCTTCGGGCACCAGTCGGGCGAAGAACGTCTCGAGGTCATGCACGACGTCCGGGTCTGCGTTTTCTTGAATCGTCAAGGACGCAGATGTATGGCGGATGTACACGGTCAGCATGCCGGTCGCGATGTCAAGCCCTGCCACCCAGTCTAGGATCGGGCGGGTGACCTCGGACAAGCCCTTGCCCCGCGTCTCGACATGCAACTCTCGGACGAACTGCTTCATTTCAGGCACTTCCTGAGTGTCTCTCGAATCGCAGCAGGAATGAGTCGAACCCGCCGAATACCTCTCCAAGCTGTCGCCGGTGTGCTGCTCAGCTATTGCTTGCCAACAACGCGTTCTCGAAGTCTGCAATCAGATCGTTCACGTCCTCGATCCCGATCGAGAGGCGCAGCAGGGTCGGGTCCACAATGCTGTGGGGGCCTTCGACAGATCTGCGATGCTCAATCAGGCTCTCGACGCCGCCAAGCGAGGTCGCTGGCACGAACACGCGGGTGTTGGCCGCGACCCTCTTGGCCGTCTCGGCATCTCCCGCGACACAGACCGATACCATCGCGCCAAAGCCTCCCTTCATTTGTTTCCGGGCGATCTCGTGATCCGGATGATCTGGCAGCCCGGGATAGTGCACGCGGGTGATCGCGGGGTGGCCCTGAATTCGCTGGGCAAAGCGCAACGCGTTCTCGCAGGCTGCGGCGAAACGCAGCGCTAACGTCCTCAGGCCGCGCAGTGCTAGCCAACTAGAGAACGGATCCAGAATCGCGCCTGTCAAGATGCGGACTTCCTGCAGTTCCGACCAGCGCTCGTTCTTGTCGCGGGCAATCAGGGCACCGCCAAGCAGATCGCTATGCCCGTTCACGTACTTGGTGATGGAATGGAAGACGATGTCGGCTCCGTGATCCAGCGCGCGGGTTGTCAGAGCCGGAGCCAATGTGCCGTCGACGACCAGAATCGCACCTGAGCGGTGCGCAACCTCAGAAATTGCTTCAATGTCCAGGACCGTCAGTGTCGGATTGATCGGCGTTTCGATCCATACGAGCGCAGTTTCGCCGGGCACGATTTCCCTGCCCACGGCCATCGGGTCTGTCTGGTCGAACAGCGTCA
>Ga0209021_1004515_pt1 | contig 10207 bp, 9 predicted proteins | sample PinacodermFT_FD_187299 | JGI IMG/M metagenome (GOLD analysis project Ga0209021, IMG submission 187299) | Host-associated microbial community of the marine sponge Aplysina aerophoba from Gulf of Piran - sponge pinacoderm, lysed by freeze-thaw... | ecosystem: Host-associated > Porifera > Sponge >... | reverse complement strand
CCAAGCCGATTGGAAGAGGCGGTTAGATGCTGGCGAGATCAAAAGGATCAAGAAATGGCCCGAGACAACGGACGAGGATGTGCCGTTCGATGTTCCGCAGAATTGGGGACTGGTGCGACTCGGAGAAGCAATCGATCTCATCAACGGTCGCGCATTCAAGCCCACTGATTGGACTGAGAGCGGACTTCAAATCGTTCGCATCCAGAACCTAAACGACCCTAAAGCACCCTTCAACCGCTTTGATGGTGAAGTGAGACCAAAATTTCTCATTGATACCGGCGATTTTCTGATTAGCTGGTCCGGCACGCCCGGAACATCGTTTGGCGCACATATTTGGGACCGCGGACCAGCAGTGCTGAACCAGCACATCTTCAAGTCAGACTTACTAGGGGGTGTGTTCGACAAGCATTTCCTGAAAATCGCCATCAACGCCCGACTGCTCGAACTGATCGAGAAAGCCCATGGGGGGGCCGGGCTGCAACACATTACAAAGCCGAGGCTAGAGGCAGTTGCCTTGACGCTCCCACCCCTCGCTGAACAACACCGCATCGCCGCGAAGGTCTATGAAATGATAGCGCTGTGCGACCGGCTGGAGGCAGCACGGACAGAGCGAGAGGTAACGAGGGACCGGCTGGCGGCGGCGAGCCTCGCCCGCTTGGGCGCGCCCGATCCCGACCCGGCGGCATTTCAGAACCACGTCATCTTCGCTCTCAATAACCTCGCCCTGCTCGTCACCCGACCCGACCGGATGAAATCCCTCCACCAGACCATCCTAGATCTCGCAGTTCGAGGAAAACTGGTCGAACAGGACCCGGCAGACGAACCAGCTGCCGATCTCTTGCGGAATCTTGGTGCGTCTTCTGGCGTTGTTCGCCAGACCAAGGTCGAAGACACTGGTGATACTCCGTTCGAGTGTCCGAAGGGTTGGGAGTGGACAAAGGTACAGCAAATCCTCAATCCAGAACGACGGATCTCCTACGGCGTAATCAAGTTAGGCGCTGAACCGAAAACAGGCGGCGTTCCGACACTTCGGTGTAGCGATGTGCGTCCCGGTTTCATCGAGTTGTCGGGCGTTCGAAGAGTCGATGAAGCAATCGAAGCCGAATATGCGCGAACCCGCCTAGAAGGCGGAGAAGTAGTCATAAATGTTCGCGGAACACTTGGCGGAGTTTCATTGGTACCGGAAGAGCTGAGGGGCTTCAATGTCGCTCGCGAGGTTGCAGTAATTCCAATTGCCGCCGACCTGTCTGGGCCATTCTTGGTTTACCTGATGTTGTCACCTTATTTCTGGGGACACATTCAGAACAATTTGCGGGGCATCGCCTATAAAGGTTTGAATCTTGGGATCCTGCGCGATCTACCGATCCCCCTCCCACCCCTCACTGAGCAACACCGTATCGTCGCCAAGCTCGATGAGCTAATGGCCCTCTGCGACCGGCTGGAGACCGCCCTCACCACCGCCGACGCCACCCGTGCCCGCCTCCTGGATGCCTTGCTGCACGAGGCGCTGGGGCCGCCTGAGGGAAGGGAGGTGGCCGCACGATGGTCCGGTTGATGGATGCGGGGTGGGGTACGGAACTGACCGACGCCTTGCTCGCGGACGTCAGCGCACTTCGGGTTATCTGTCCGTTCATCAAGGTGGGTGCTCTCGACCGCCTGCTATCTCATCAACCCGGCAAGGTTCGGGTCATTACTCGCTTCAACCTGGCCGACTTCGCCGAGGGTGTCAGCGATGTCGCGGCGTTGCGCAGACTGCTCGATGCTGGCGCGCGGGTTCGGGACAGCCGTAGACTTCACGCCAAGCTTTATCTGTTCGGCGGGAGCCGCGCCATCATCACATCGGCCAACCTTACGAAGTCATCGCTGGACCGGAACCACGAGTTCGGCCTGGTGGCCGAGAATGCGCCGATCATCGCGACCTGCCGGGCCTATTTCGATGACCTTTGGCGTCGCGAGGAAGACGACCTCGTACTCGATCAGGTCGATGCTTGGGAGGAAACCGTCACCCGCCACCGCGCCCTGGGCGCCCGGCCGAGCGAACGTACGGGTCTTGGGGATTTCGGGGCCGATGCCGGAGTTGTCGATCCTTTTCCCGTTGGACTGTCGGCTGCCGTGGCCGATGCGCCGCAGGCCTTCGTCAAGTTTCTGGGGGAAGGCGACAATCGCGTTCCGCTGTCGTGCCCCACTATCGAGGAGGTCGAGCGGGCGGGCTGCCACTGGACCGTCGCGTATCCGGCCTCCAAGCGGCCGAGCGGGGTTCAGAAGGACGCCATCATTTTCATCGCCCGGCTGACTCGCGATCCGAACGACATTCGCATCTTGGGCCGTGCGCTCGGCATGAAGCACGAGCCGGGCCGGGACGATGCGACATTCGCCGATATCGCGCGCAGGTCGTGGAAGGAAAAGTGGCCACGATACATCCGAGTCCATCACGCCGAGTTCATCGCCGGTACGATGGCGAACGGGGTTTCTCTCAACGAACTGATGGACGCGCTGGAAGCCGACTCGTTCGCGCCGACGCAACGCAATGCGGCGCGCGGTCAAGGGAAGAACACCAACCCGCGAAGAGCATTCATGCAACATGCCGCCGTCGTGCTTTCCCCGGCGGGCCGGTCGTGGCTTGGCGACCGGCTTCAGGCGGCGTTTGATGCCCATGGCAAGGTTCCCCAGGACACGCTCGACAGGCTGGACTGGCCGGACCTGCCGGCGGCTCCGGCATCGAATGATGGCGGCTGAGTATGGGCATTAATTCGGCGATTATCCACTTGACAAAGCACGACACAAGGGATAGGCCAATGGGATGGATCGTAGATACCCTATCTCCATTGCCGGCCTCGCTGGTGGGCTTATGCTCCCCAACGACATTCTGGATGTGGTGACTCTTGTGGCGGCAAATTGGCCGATAATGCAGGCGCTGTTGCCATGGTTCGGCGTTATGATGATCGTTGGTTTCGGCGTATGGTTGGTGCAATTGTTGATAACAGATGTACCGCAGTTTGTTCAACGCAAGGTGACGGAAAAGCGAGGCTATTATTCAAACATAATGCGACGAATCGCTGCTGATATAGACGCAATAGTTGAGGACGACACCGTTATGCCGAATATGAGTGCGTGGAGCGGAATTGTTAGTATGGAGCTAGATGAGCTACGGGAAAACAGGCTTCTTCCAAGATTCCCGGAGACCGTAGATGGTAAGACGCAGAATAACTTAGACTTTTCCGGTCAAATACTTTACCGAATGATTCCCGTGGTAGAGAAGTACGGAATTAAGGAAGCGCAGGCGCGCATTGCGTTGATTAACCAGCGGTGGAGTACAAATCCAAACGCAGAAGCTCTCAAATTGACGGCAAGGAACACTAGCCGATGAGTTCCCGGAACTCCAGCGGCCTAGTGTTCATGATCCGCGCCAGCGTGTCGCGGAAGATGTGAGGGTTCTTGCGGTTGTTGTAGCGCCACTCCAGTTCTTCGAGGTAACGATCCAGATGCTTGACGCTCATCTTGTGGAATGCGCCCACCAGCGAACGCTTGAACAGGCTCCAGGCTCCTTCAATGCTGTTGGTGTGCACGTCGCCGACAACCCATTCCTCGATGGAGTGATTGACGGTCTGGTGCCGCGTGTTGTGGTCAGCAATCCCGAGGTAGGACTGGAGTTCGTCGGTGTAGATGGCTTCAGCTTCATCCTTGACGGCGCGGTTGATGAAGGCATGGAGGGTGTGGCGCTTCACGTCCGGGATACGCTCAAGCCGAACCTGCCCGTCACGCTGGACCGCCCCGGCGATGATGGCCTTGTTGCCCTTGTACCCGCGTCCCTTGCCCTTCACCTTGCCGCCCACGTGGGTTTCGTCCACTTCGACAACACCGACCAGCGTAGGGCCGTCAAGGGGGTCGTTACCCATGGCTTCGCGGATACGATGGCAGAGATACCAAGCCGTCTTGTAGGCGATTCCGAGGGTACGCTGCATTTGCTTAGCGGAAATGCCCTTCTTGGATTCGCACATGAGGTAAATAGCGAGGAACCACTTGCGCAGGGGCAGGTGGGAATCATGCATGATGGTTCCGGCCGTCACGCTGAACTGGTAGTTACATGACTTGCATTCCCAACGGTTGTGTTTCGGAAGGTCCAGCAGTTCGCGGCTACCGCAACGGGTACATGCTACACCGTTCGACCAGCGGAGTTCTTCAAGAAGCTCGCGGCACTTGTCGTCACAATTGAACTTGTCGATAAGGGAGACGAGATCCATGACTCAACCCTCCAAGGAAAAGAAGTTGCCACCCGACGCGCTGGAGCGGAATGACCACGACCTCATGGAGACCATCTTCGGCAAAGAAGTCATGACCGAAGTGGACAAGGTGGTGGAAGAACGCTCCAAAGACCCGAAGAAGGACGACAACGACCAAAACATGAGTTGAGTCTACATCATGTATGCAACTTGGTCAAGTAGATAATTACCCATTAATCTGATCATCGCTGTCACCGATGACGACTGGTTCGAGATGCTGCGGCGGCAGCCGGACCTCAGCGAGGTCAATTTCTGGGCACCCTCGGCAGGGGCGGATCCGGACGACCGTAGCGACTTCGCCTTCGGTTGCCGCATCCTGACCCAACCGTTCTTTTTCGACGAGGCCGACTGGATTCCGGTACCGGAAAGCTGGTCGCCGAACATCGTCTCGTTCAAGACCTACAACACGGGCGAAGCCGAGGGGCTGGCCCTGTGGGAGGCGGTCAACGACCGTTCGGCCCGGCAGCTGTTCCCTGGCATAGCCGAAGAGCAGGCGCGGTTCGGGGAGCCCCAACTCATCCGGCTCCGCCTCGGGCAGGGGGCATTCCGTGTGCTGGTGACCGACATTTATGGGCGGCGTTGCGCTGTCACGCAGGAGCGGACCCTGCCAGCGCTTGAGGCGGCGCATATCCGTCCCTATGGCGATGGCGGCGAACACGAGGCCCGGAACGGCCTCCTGCTGCGGCGCGACATCCACAGCCTGTTCGACGCCGGTTATGTGACGGTCACGCCCGATCTCGACTTCGAGGTCAGCCGCCGCATCAAGGAAGAGTTTGACAACGGCCGGGATTACTATGCCCTACACGGTCAGCGGATCAGCGCGCCGCGTGAAGCCACCCAGCGCCCCGATCCGGTTGCCCTTACCTGGCACAATGAGCACTGTTTCAGGGGATGATGGGTGATCGCGATGAGCGAGAACGACCGGGACAGCCTGGGCGCTGACGTCATTCCTCCCCGTCCATCAGGGGCCGGTCGCAAGCTCGATCTGTGATCCGATGAGGCCGAACGCACCGACCCATCCATGCCGAGTGAACACCCCTCCAGCCTCGGTCTGTCGAGGTCCGTAGAAGCGTCCGTGCATGGTTTGGTCGTCGGACTGGAAGGAACCGGCGTGAAGCGGGACGTCCTGCCACGTGAGGGGGCCTGTGCTGGGGCTGGAGAGCGTCAAATCGACTTCAGGATGCGGCTCGAGGTCGACGGTGAGGCGTGCGGATCCCTTAGTTCGGGCTCCTGCGGCGTTCCTGGCGATCATGGAGCCTGTCCAGGCCGCCGTCTCGGTGGGATTGACGGCTTGCCAGTCGCCGAAGGAGACGGCGCCGGCGTCGGTGAGGCCGAAGACGCTGTCCTGAAGCATCTCGCCATCAATGACGGCGCCCCACAGAAGGCTGTCGGCGAGCGCGGGGACGTCGACCGGGCCCGTGGCGACCCACGCCAGGGTGTCCTCGCCCTGCAGCCGCTCTCCCCTGCGTCGTGCGGATGGCTCGACGTACTGGCCGCGGTGGATGCCCCGGCGCGCGGCTTTGGCCTGGGCTTCCTCATTGACATAGTCGGTGGTGTAGTAGGCGATAGCCCAACCGTTGCGAACCAACCAGGCATTGAGGTCCTCGTCTCCGACGGAGCAGTGCCCGATAGCACGGTCGTACCGGTCGGTGGAGGTATGGGTGCACGAGACGGCGCTGTCGATGCGGGAACGGAGAGCCTGCGTAGCCGCGTTGCCGCACTCCCAGGTGTGGCCCCACGCGCGGCAGGTTTGATAGGACTCGGGGGCGTCGATCCCGTGAAGGCGGTAGCGGACGCCGTCGATGTCGATGGTGTCGGCGTCAACGACGCGGAGGTCCTGAGATGGTGGTGGTTCGGGAGGCCGTAGGGTTGGGCTGCCGCCGCCGCATCCGGCCAGGAGCAAAAGGATAATGGAGAGGGTGATGAGAATCATCAATTCATGCCGGCCTCGAACCGGGTCAGCATCCAAGAACCGTGTCCAAGGTACCTGTGGGCCAAGCGGGTTGCCGTGGAAAAAGATCAAGGCCCGAGCGGGCCTCGACGTCTGAGAGGGGCGCACCGCGGTTGCAATACGCGGTTTCCGTAGTTCTCTGGCCAGAAAGGGACCCAGTGAGTGTTCTGCCCCTCGTCCTTCCAAGAGTAGCAAAGGGCACAAAATTGAAACAAAGGGAACAGAACCGAGACGAAGGTGATGGGGGGCGAAATCGCTGGCCGGTAGTTTGTCAACTCCGACAGGTGTGTATTCGGCGCTAGTTGGCCGGAGCACTTTCTTGACACGTCATGATTTGTCATGACATGCTGGAGTTGCCCGAGGAGAAGTGCGCTATGTCCAAGACTCGTGAAAAGTTCGCTACCCAGGTCAATTCCGAAATCTTGTCCTCCATCCGCGCGATTGCTGAGCAGGAAGGCCGGCAGCTTCAGGCGCTCGTGGATGAGGCACTTGCCGATTTGATCGAAAAACGAAGACAAGCCCGACCCCGGCCGCAAGTCATGGCGGCTTATCTCGCCAGTCATGACAAGTACGGCGAGCTCTACAAGAAGCTCGCCAAGTGAGTGACTACCTCACGTTGGCGGAAGTCCTTGCCATTCACGCGGACCAGATTGAACGGTACGGAGGATCGGAGGGGATTCGGGACGCCGGTCTTCTGGAGGCGGCGCTCTATAGGCCGCAGACTGGCTACTACGCTGATCTCGTGGAGGAAGCCGCAGCGTTGTGGGAGAGTCTCGCCCAGAACCATCCGTTTGTCGATGGTAACAAACGCGTGGCCTTTGCCGCGACGTACACGTTCTTGGCGATCAATGGCGTGCGGCTGACGGCCAGCCCAGAGGATGCCTACGCTTTCATCTCGGGATTGTACGAAGACGGGACGTTCCGCTTTGACAGGCTGGCGCCATGGCTTCGGCGCAATGTCGAGGCGAGTGTCTGAGCACAAATAGCCCACAACATCGTTCTGGCGGCTCCTGCGAGAATCGTCATGTCGCCGGCCATGCAATTTCCAGTTGAGGAACGCCACGATGAACATCAAATCCGGACCCTGCGACGGTCTGCACGGCTCCATCCGTGTCATCTCGTCGAAATACCATTTCACGCGGGCGATGATCCTGGCGTCGCTCGCCCACGGGCGGAGCACCATCACGGACGTGACCGGGGCCTTCGTGGGCAAGATGACTTCGACGACCGAGAACATCGCCGCGTTCGGCCCGACCATCGAGTTCGCCGGCGATACCTGCGTCATTGACGGTGGTGACTATCGTACGCCCGGCGACGTCATCGACGTCGACGACTCGGGCACCACGCTTCAGTTCTTGCTGGGGGTCGCGGCGGCATGCCCGGGATGGACGGTTTTCACGGGCGGCGAGTCTCTGCGCAGGCGGCCCATGAGGGCGCTCCTGGACAGTCTGTCTCTGCTGGGGGTCCAGTGCCATTCCGCCCAGGGCGACGGGACGGCGCCCATCATCGTCCGTGGCGGCGGTTTCGCCGGCGGCGAAACCGAGATCTCCGGTTTTATTTCACAATGGCTGTCGGGCGTCTTGATCTGCGCTCCGCTCAGTCGTGACGGGGTGACCGTCCGGGTCACCGATACGTTGCGCGAAAAGCCCTACATCGACATGACCCTGCAGATGCTCGACGCGTTCGGGATCGAATATGACGCGAGCCGCGCTCCGGATCTGTATTCCGTGCCCGGAGGACAAACGTACAAGCCGGCGAACCTGACCATTCCCGGCGATTTCTGTGTGGCGTCGGTGCCCATGGTTGCCGCCGCCATCACGCCGGGGTCGGACATTGCCTTGCAGAACCTGGACATGACGAGCATTCACCCCGAGAAGAGAATCGTCGACATCATGCTTGAAATGGGCGCCGATCTGACCATCGACGCGGACGCCAAGACGATCCGGGTGCGCGGCTCGAAGCCCATGCGCGGGGTGGAGATCGACGTGACCCACTCACCCGATCTGGTGCCCATCCTGTCGGTATTGGCTTGTTTCGCCGAGGGGACGACACGGATCGTGAACGGCGAGCACGTCCGCTACAAGGAAAGTGATCGGATCGCCTCAATGATGGAGCTGGTCAAGATCGGCGCCCGCATCGAGGAACGACGCGACGGCCTCGATATCGTCGGGGTCGGCGGCTATCGCGGTTCCGCCACGCTCGATGCGTACCTGGACCACCGGGTGGCGACGGCATTGTCGGTGGCGGGCCTCAAGGGAGACCGGGAGATCACGGTGTCCAGGGCCGAGAACTTCGTCCAGTCCTATCCGGGTTTCGTCAACGACATGAACCGGCTGGGGGCCTCTCTGAGCATCGAGGAGGGGTGAGGAGCCGATCACCGGCGGTCCGGAAGCTGACCGTGTCGGCGCCCCTCGACTTCGCTTAGCTACACCTGCCTTCGCCTCTCTACACCTGACTTCGCTTCGCTACACCTGCCTTCGCTTCGCTACACCTGACTTCGCTTCGCTACACCTGCCTTCGCTTCGCTACACCTGACTTCGCTTCGCTACACCTGCCTTCGCTTCGCTACACCTGACTTCGCCTCGCTACACCTGTCCTGAGGGCGTGTTTCCTTCGGGCTCGCCCACGAGTCCGCGGCGCCTGAGCCTCGTTTCTATATAATATTGATATTGCATAAACGTAAAAAATTCGCTAGGGTGCGACAGATTTTGCTCCGGGATGCGTGGGTGAGGGGGTCGAATGACCCGGTGGCGATGGTCGGTCTCTCACCAGTTCAATTCGGAACATTCCGGCACTAGAGGGCTCGGCGACAGCCGCGGCGGGGGCGCCTTCACTGATTAGGCTCATCCCGCTTGCCGCTCCGCGAACGAACGCAACTCCGACAAACGGCTTGCGTTCGTCGACCTCGTTCCCCCGGACAGCAGGACACAATCAGACCCCCCGCGCTCGGCTTCGAAGCGGCGTGCCGCTCAAGGGAGCGACCGAGGGCTTTGTAACGAAACGCGACAGTCAGCGATCGGGCGCCGGATGAGCCGGCACGAGAAGCGGAAGTGGAGAACAGAATGTACGGAATCCGCATGCAAGACACCCGTGGAATCAAGGCCGCCGGGGACGTTCGCGGCGCCTCCTTGGCCGGGCACCCGCTATCGGACACCGGTCCGCTCGACGCCAGGGGCAAGGAGTCGGCTCGGGGAAGCCGCAATGGCTGCCCCCGCACGGGGACGGCGCCTGCCCACCCGGCGGAAGCGGACCGGCGGCGGCGCAAGCGGTGTCGCCCGCGGATGGGGACAAGCGCGGTTGCGCGGCTTGGCCACATCGCTTCGGCGTTCCTGTTCCCCTTCTTCCTCGGTGCCGCGGCGCTCCCCGCACAAGCCCAGAACGCGGCGCCAACGGCCTCGGACCGCACGGTGACGACGGATGAGGACACGTCGCACACATTCACTGTAAATAACTTCAACTTCGCGGACTCGGACAGCGGCGACAGGCTGGAGAGCGTGAAGATCGTGACACTGCCAACCGCCGGTTCGCTCGCGCTCTCGGGGACCTCGGTGACCGCGGACGACGTCGCGATGAGGGCCCAGATCGAGAACGGCAACCTCCAGTTCACCCCGGCCGCGAACGCCAACGGCGCGAACTACGCGAGCTTCACGTTCAAGGTCAACGACGGCACGGCGGAGAGCGCCGACGCGTATACCATGACCATTGATGTTACCCCGATCAACGATCCGCCAACGGGCGGGCCGACGATTATCGGTGAGCCGCGCGTTTCTGTAGTGCTGACAGTGGACACGAGCACCATTATGGATGCCGACGGCCTGCCAACCGGCGAAGATGCTTTCGAAATCAATTGGTTCTTCTCGGGAGACGACACCCCCGAGGGATTCGGCGAGACCCTAATGGTGTACCCGTCGGAAGGGGTCGGCAGGACGCTCAGGGTGGAAGTGGAGTACACGGACTTAGGGGAGGAGAAGGAACG
>Ga0209021_1004511_pt1 | contig 10217 bp, 9 predicted proteins | sample PinacodermFT_FD_187299 | JGI IMG/M metagenome (GOLD analysis project Ga0209021, IMG submission 187299) | Host-associated microbial community of the marine sponge Aplysina aerophoba from Gulf of Piran - sponge pinacoderm, lysed by freeze-thaw... | ecosystem: Host-associated > Porifera > Sponge >... | reverse complement strand
GGCGGGAGCAACCGGTCCTCGCCGAGATGGCAGGATTCGAGTGGGCCAAGGGCGAGCTCCTCGACGCCGCCGACAGCCCGGTGGTGGGCGTGGAGGACATCGCCGCAATCCCCCCCGATCGGTGGGCGGGGATCCGGCCGCGTCTGAAGCCGGCGGTGCGGCGGCTCGTGCTCGAATGGAACGTGCCGGTCCTGTGGAAGGCCATCGACGGCGAACATCCGGCCCCGCCGCCCCGGCGGCGCATGGACTGGGGGGTGGAGTGGCTGCTGTGGCGCCAGGACATGCTCGTGCACTGGCGATCGATCGAGCCCGACGAGGCATGGGCGCTTCGGCGCTGCGACGCCGGTGAGGACTTCGGCTCAATCTGCGCCGGACTGTGCGAGTGGGTCGGAGAGGACACGGCGGCGTTCCGCGCCGCCACCTGCCTCAAGCAGTGGGCGGCCGACGGCGTGCTGGAGGTGGTATGAGCCGGTGGCCGTACGGTGCGTTTGCCTTGCCGCGGCCGGGCGCGTGTGAGATCGCCGTCGTCGGCCGCGACGGACGTGGCGAGCATGCCGCCCGCGACGAAACATTCGCTGAGGATTGGTGTCCCATTACCCGGTAGCATCCCTTTCCCCAACCCGAAGACAGGAGGTACGCGCAGTGACGACGAAATCGACTACTTCCAGGACCGCAATCGCGAAAGCGTTGATGACCGGTGCCGCGATCGCGGCGATGAGCGCGGGAGCGGCGGCAAAGCCCAACGCGCAGTTGACGATCGCGGATGGTGCCCCGGAGGCAGTGAAGACCGCATTCGCGCAGTGGATGCAGGGCACTTCGCCGAGCGGGCGCAAGGACAAGTGCTACGGCATCGCGCTTGCGGGCGAGAACGACTGCGCCGCCGGTGCGGGCACGAGCTGCGAGGGGACCTCGACCGTGGACTTCCAGGGCAATGCGTGGACGCACTCTCCGAAGGGGAGCTGCGAGCTCATCGTCACCCCGGAAGGACCGGGCTCGCTGAAGGCCCTCGACCGCAACAACCCCTGAGCGCGGTGTCGCCGGTGCCGGACCGGCCGGCCGCGACACGCGGTCCGGGCGGGCCCGGCATCCGGCATCTTGCCGGCCGAACGCAATGAGCCCACACAGCGGGAACGCCGCGGGTGGCGGTACCCGGCCACCCCGCGTCGAGAGCGTGTCCGCTCCTCGCACATCCTTCCCGCGATCGGCTTGGAACCGGTCGATTCCGACGGACGGCACCGGGTACCTCGGGGCCGGAGTCGGCCTCAAGCAGCCCCACGTCGAATCCGCGCTCGCGTCTCCGGAGCCCTTCTTGTGGTTCGAGGTCCACACCGAGAACTACATGGTGGCCGGTGGGCCGCGGCTCGCGCAGTTGCGGCGGGTTCGGGAAGCGTTTCCCGTGAGCTTCCACGGTGTCGGCGCCTCGCTCGGAGGACCGGCCCCGCCCGATTCGCGGCACCTGTCGGCGGTCAGGCGTCTGGTGGAAGAATTCGAGCCGGTACTGGTCTCGGAGCATGCGGTGTGGTCGAGCGCGAACGGGGTGTGGTTCGCGGACCTCCTGCCGCTGCCCCGCACCGGCGACGCCCTGCGCCGGCTGGTCGAGGGTGTGGACCGGTACCAGGATGCGATCGGGCGCTTCATCCTGATCGAGAACCCCACCAACTACCTGCACTTCACGAGCGAGATGGACGAGCCCGACTTCCTGAACGAGGTCGCGGCCCGCACCGGGTGCGGCCTCCTGCTCGACGTGAACAACGTCTACCTGAGCGCCCGCAACTGCGGCATCGACCCCGAGCGCTACATCGAGGCGCTCGCCGCCGACCGGATCGGGGAGATCCATGTTGCCGGACACGAGGCCGACGGGAACTACGGCGAGGCGCTCCTGATCGACACGCACGCCGCGCCGGTGAGCGAGGCGGTGTGGAGCCTCCTCGACGCCGCGCTCGCGCACCTCGGCCCGCGGCCCGTGCTGCTGGAGCGAGACGGCAAGCTGCCGTCGTTCGAGGCGCTGATGGAGGAGCGGCAACGGGCGCAGACGGCGCTGTCGCGGCGGCGCGAGAGCCCGGAGCGGGCCGTTGCTTGACGCGTACGCCGGCGCGTTCTCCCGCTACCTGCGCACCGGCACGGTGGGCGCGCTCTCCGAATTCTGCGCCGATGGGGCCGACCTCGCCCGGCTCAGCGTCTATCGCAACGGATTCCTCAGAGCCTGCATCGACGCGTTGCGGGCGAGCTACCCGTCGGTCGAGCGGCTCACCGGCGAGGAGCGCTTTCCGGGGCTGGCCCGCCCCTTCGTCGAGGCGAACCCTCCGGGCACGGCGAGCCTCGTCGAGTACGGAGAAGGGTTTCCGCAACACGTCCGGGACACGCGCGACACCCACGGACTCGACTGGCTCGCGTCGTTCGCGGCGCTGGATCGCGCCTGGACGGAGGTCTACTTCGCCGAGGATGACGACATCGAAGCCGCACCTCACCGCCGTGACTCCGGCGTGTTCCCGGGCTCGGGCGGCGGGATCGCGGCGAACGCGCAGCCCGCGTCGCAACTCGTCGGCTCCGACGTTTCCGCGCCGGCCGCCGACGGTCTCGACGACGCCCGCGCGCCGTTGGATCCGAGCGGTCGGTCCACCGCGGCGGAGCGGTCCGTGTCGGACTCGGCCGGCTCTCCGACGCCCGCATCGGCCGAAGGCGTCTCCGGCGACGCCGAGGCGCTCATGAACCTGCGCGGCCGGCTCTCGCCCCGTGCGCGCCTGGTATCGCTCGACTACCGCGTGCTCGACGCGTGGATCCGGCTCCGCGACGGCGGTTCCGGGCCGCGGGTCGAGATCCGGCATTCACCTCAACAGGTGCTGGTCTGGCGCAGCGGCGCGGAGATGCTCTACCGTGACCTCGCCGTCCCCGAGCACGCATTCATCGCCGGCGTCGCGGCGGGACGGACGTGCGCAGAGGCGGCCGCCGCGGCGCTCGACCTCGACGCGGAGTTCGATCTGGTGGCGGCGTTCGCGTCGCTGTTGCACCATCGCATGCTGTCCTTCGAGCGCTGAGGGCCGGTGGGAGGAGCCGTTCGTCGGCCCGGTCTCCGCGTCGAAACGGCGCATGTCGGCGTCCCGGCGTCGAACACTTTGTGGAGGGTATCGGAATCATGAAATCGGCATACCACGCTGTGGTCGTTGGCGTCGGCGGGCTGCTGGAACCGCTGGCCCTTCTGGCTCTCAGGCTCGCCGGCGCCAAGGTGTTCTGGGAGTCCGGGCTGACGAAGTGGAACGGCTTCCTGGTGTTCAACAAGGAAAAGTACGACCTGTTCCTCTATGAGTTCTTCTGCCCCGATCCGCCGCGGGCCGGCGCGCTGCAGCTCTGCGACCCCGCGACCCTGGAGTACACCGAGGGCTCGGCGATCGTCTCGCTGATCAAGGCGCTCGCGGTCATGGCCGGCGTGGTGGAGGTCGCGTTGCCGGTGCTGCTCGTGCTCGGTTTGCTCAGTCGCCTCTCTGCGCTCGGGCTCCTGGGGATGACGCTGTTCATCCAGCTCGCGGTGTTCCCCACCTGGAGCCACTGGGTGAATCCCGCCATGTGGTGGGCGGCGGTGCTGTTCGCCCTGGTCGCATGCGGCCCGGGGGCCTGGTCCCTCGATCGCCTGCTGGGACTCGAACGCAGACGCGACGCGTAAGCGACGATGCAGAAGGGATTGCCGCCCATCCCGTCCGCGTGGCTGCCGGATGAGCGTGTGCTCGGCGTGTCCGAACGGACGCGCCGAGTGGTTCCGACCGGGCTGGGGCGTGTTCACACTAGCGGGACGAAACAGGCGCCGTACTCGGACAGAAGTTCACCGTAGGTCGGATTAGCGCAGCGCAATCCGACATGGCGCATCGCCCAACTCGGGCCATTATGTCGTCTTACGCCTTCCGCTAAGCCGACCTACAGTGTCGATGCGGTGCGTTAGTGTGAACGCGCCCTAGTCCCGGACCACCGTCACCGTGCAGCCCGCGTGGCGTGCGACCCGGGCCGAGTTCGGGCCCAGCAGGAAGTCGGCGAGGGACGGGCGGTGGGCGCCCATGACGATCTGCCCGATGTCCAGGTCCCTGGCCGCTTCCACGATCTCCTTGTAAACGGTGCCGTTGCGTACGACGACGCCGGCACGCATCGCTACGGGGATGTGCTCCGTCGCGATCTCGCCCAGACGTCTCGCCGCCTCGTCCATCCACTCCTGCAACGGGTATTCCGCCGAGCCCTGCATCTCGCCGCGCACCGCGTATCGAACGTCGAGCCCTGCTGGAACGCCCGGGACCACGGTCATCAGGTAGATCCGGGACCCTTCGATTCCGGTGGCCATCCGCACCGTGGTCGCGAGAATGTTCGCCAGGGATTCGTCATCGGCCAGATCGATCGCGGCCAGGTAGTTGGTCATTCTCGACTCTCCTGTGTGCTCGCGCGAAAATTTCGCTGATTCACGGCTTCGGACGCGAATCGGTGAAATTTTCGCGCTGTCTAGTCGTCATCCGGCATCGTGAGACGTCGCGGGCTGGGCAGGAAGCAGACGTAGAGCACCCAGACCGTGAACGCGATCATCGCGATGTTGATGATCGAGACGTCGAGGCTGAACGGAAGGGACTTGTCGACCACCTCGACCGATGGCGCCAGCGCCGCGTGCATCGGCACCGCGGGGTCGATGGGGTCGGCGGTGCCCAGCGCCTCGCGGATCGCCTCCACCGCGTCGGCGCCGACCGGCACGACATGGGCGACGCCCGCGGTGCCGGGCCCCACCTCGCCCGTCTCCTGCAGCTTCTGGACGGGACTGGCGAGCACGTACTGGGTGCTCACGGTCGCCACCGGCACGAACTGGGACGGATAGGTCTCGGAGGGAATCGTCGTCGGCCGGATGAAGCTGAACTGGGCGGTGTGACCTTCCGCCGACCACTGGTCGAGCGCCGCAAGATGCACGCCACCGCCCTCCATGGCGGACTTGACCGCGCGGTCGCCCTGCGCCGCCATCCGGAACACGCCGTCGTGGTCGCCGTTGCGCAAGCCCGCAACCTGGTCGGCAAGGCTCGTCTGCTCGTGCACGACCTCCACCGAGTCGGCGAGTCCCAGCGAGCCGAGGAGCATCTCGAGGACGATGGCCGAACCGCTTCCGGGTTCGCCCGTGACTATCTTCTTCATGCCGAGCAATTCGCTGGTAGCGCCCACGCTGCGCGCGAAGAGGTGTGCGCTGCGGTAGCCGAGCACCGCGAACGCCTGCGCGTCGCCCTTGGCCACCGGCCCGGAATCGCCGAGGGTGTAGAACGCCTCCGTGCCGGCGATCGCAACCCGGGCCTCGCCGCTCGCGAGAGCGGCGATGGGGTCCGGCGTATTGAGGATATCCAGATCCCGCCCCGAAAATCCGGCGCGGATGGCCCGCAACGCTCGCGCGGTCTCGCTGCCGCGGCCGAGGCTGGGGTCGCCGGCCACCAGCAGCGTTTCCACGCCCGCCGAGGCCGCGCCCTCCGGCAGCAGGCCCTTGCCGGCGAGGAACGCCGAGGCGACGCTCGCCGGCGTCTGGGCGTCCAGGTCGACGGACTTGTTCATCCGCTGCATGTCCGCCGCGGTGATGGCGCCGGCGAGCTTCGCGAGCACACCCGAGAGACCCGGCAACGCATTCAACGCCTCCGAGCGTACCAGCGGCGCCACCTCGTACACCGGGAAGAACTTCAGATCGTCTTCCAGGACGACGAGGTCGTACTCCGCGATCTGGCCGTCGGTGACGTAGAGCTCGGCGACATCGGCCGAGCCGTCGAGCAGCGCCGAGACGATCCGGTCCCTGCCCTCCGTTCCCAGCGGAAACGCCAGGGTGGTGACTCCGGTGATGCCGTATCGACGCAGCATCTGCGGCAGGCCGTCGGCGGGCCGTTTCGTGAAGTCCTCGTCGACCGCGAAGGTGAGCGCCTGGCCGAGGTCGGCCAGGCCTCCGATCGAGTCGACGCCGAGCTCCTGTGCGCGTTCGCTCGTCATCGCGATGGCGTAGTCGTTGGAGAATCCGAACTTGCCCGACATCTCGAGGCCGAGCGGATTGAACAGGCGCTGCACGATCTCCGTCGACTTCTCTCCGTCGCTGGTCGGCGCCTGGCCGAGGAAGATCAGCCCGGTGCCGTTGTACTCGGGATAGACGTCGATCACCCCCTGCTTGGTGGCCTCCATGATCTGGGCGGTGGCGCCGAACGGAATGTGGCGTTCGACCGCGATGCCCTCGTTCTCCGCGAGCTGCGCGATCATCTCGGCGAGGATCATGCTCTCGGAGAAGGGCTTGGCGCCGACCCGCAGGGTGTGGGGTTGTTCCGCGCAGCCGGCGAGGAAGGCGCCGAGCACGACGGCGCTCATGCAAGCGAGCGTTTTGTTCGACATGGCAGGCCTCCTCACGCGGCGGTGCTTTCCGGGGATGTGCCGTCCGCGCTGCGAACGACGGTTCGGGGTGTCTTCACCTGCGGATCCTCCCGGATCATTCGGACGAATCCCGCCATCTGCAGAATGACGATGATGGTGAAGGGAATGGCGCCGGTGATCGCCATCGCCTTGGCGACGGAAACGCTGCCGGTGGCCAGGGTGCCCACCGTGATCGCGGTGATGATCAGGCCCCAGGTCAGCTTTACCCGCACCGCCGGATTCAGGTTGCCGTTGCTCGTCATCATGCTGATGACGAACGTTCCCGAGTCGGCGCTGGTCACCAGGAAGATGAAGATCAGGCACACGGTCAGGAAGTTCAGCACGTCGGTGGCGGGGAAGTACTCGAAGAAGGCGAACAGCGCGGCGGAGACGTCCGAGAACACCTTCTCCGACAGGCCGCCGCCACCGAAGAGCTCGATGTGAATGGCGGCGCCGCCGAACGCCGCGAACCACAGCATCGAGACGATGGTGGGGACCCCGACGACGAAGATCACGAACTCGCGAATGGTGCGGCCCCGGCTGATGCGGGCGATGAAGATGCCGACGAAGGGCCCCCACGCGAGCCACCAGATGAGGTACGTCAGCGTCCAGCCGTGGAACCAGTTCCAGGATGCCGGAGGCTGGAAGCTGTAGATCTTGAACGAGAGGGGAATGAACTGGATCAGGTAGTCGCCGATCGAGTTCACGAAGACCTGGAAGAGGTAGGCCGTCGGTCCTCCGAACAGCACCACCAGCAGAATGATGATCGCGACGATCATGTTGATGTTGCTCAGGATCTTGATGCCCTTGTCGACGCCGGTGGACGCGGACAGCAGGAAGCACACCGTCAGGGCGGCGAGAATCATGAAGCTGATGGTGTTCGAGCCGCTGTCGGTGCCGAACACCGAGTGCATCCCCGAGCGCACCATCAGGGTGCCCATCGCGAGCGAGCCGGCGAGCCCGAAGATCACCGCGACCACGGCGAGAACGTCCGCGGTCGATCCGATCCCCTTGAGCGCCCGGGGCGTGAAGATGTTCTTGAGCCCGACGAGGATCGGGGTCGAGATCATCGAGGGCAGGCCCAGCCTGAACGTGCCGTAGGCGATCACGAGCGCGCAGCACCCGTAGATCGACCAGGCGTGGAACCCCCAGTGGAAGTTCGTGATGACGAACGCCTGACGCGCAGCCTCCGGCGTCTCTCCCGCCAAGCCGGGCGGAGAGGTGAAGTGGTAGATGGGCTCGGCGACGCCCCAGAACAGAAGCCCGGAGCCCATGCCCGCCGCAAACAGCATCGCGACCCACGAGGCAGTGCCGAACTCCGGCACCTCGTCGTCGCCCCCGAGCTTGATCTTGCCGTACTTGGAGAACCCGATGGCCACCATGAACACGACGAAGAACGTGCACAGCAGCAGGAAGAACCAGTCGAGCGCGGTCAGGGAGTAGTTGACCAGGGCCTGCGCGGCCGCGGTCATGGCGTCGGGGTCGATGACCCCCCACAGCCCGATGGCGGCGCAGAGCACCATGGAAACGACCATTACGATGTTCATGCGGGATCTCCTGTCCGCAGGGCTGACGGTGAACGTCAGCGCTCCAGGGCAAGAATTGATTGGCGGGTTTGGAGTCCGAGCGTGGCCGGCCACCCTTCGGCCGTCACCGCGCTCGGTTCGCGCGACGAGCCGTGCCTACGGTCGTCACTGTCGTTACGACGCCCGGCTGGGGGTCGTTCGTGCGAGGGGCTCGAACCGGCGAGCCAGTTCTTCTTCGTGAGTCGTCCGGGTGGGTTCGGCTCGATCAACCGGCATCGATGCTCGAATCGCTGCGACGGTCCGGACTGGAACATGGGCGGGTACCTCGCCCCGAAGGGTCGAGCATCTGACGACAGGATGGGTGATGTCAAAATTTGTGTCAACGAGTCAATTGATTGAACTGCTTGAATTTGCGTGGGTGATTTCCGGCGGAAACGATGATCGTGCCCCATGTCGCCGGCTCCACTTTCGCGCCGGGGAGTTGGCGACGGGTACCGGCTGGACGCGATCGCGACAAGGTCTTCCTCGCGTCCCGGGGGTACGGCCCGTCAGTCGACCCGCACGATCCGGCCTTCGACCCGCGGCGCGACCTCGCCGGCGGCGGCAATTGCGTCGATGACCTGCGTTGCCATGAGCTTGCCGGAGGCGGCGTCGATCAGACGCGGCGCGCCGGCGAACATGTCGTAGCCGTCGCCGCCGCGGCCGAGGAAGTCGTTGGTCGCAAGCCGGTAGGTGCGTGCGCGATCGAGGGGTGCGCCGCCCACCGTCACCGCGTCGACGCGGCTTCCCGGCAGCTTCGAGGCGTCGAATCGGAACGCCATGCCGGACACGTGGGGAAACCGGCCCGCGCCCACCTCCACGCCGCTGACCCCGTTCTCCAGCGCCGCAAGCAGGTCGGCGCCGGTCACCTCCAGCAGGATCGTCTTGTTGCCGAAGGGCAGCTCGGACTGGATGTCACGCCTGAGCAGGGTCGCTCCCGGCGGGTAGACCTTGTCGGCCCGGATGCCGCCGCCGTTGGTCAGCGCGATGTCGGCGCCGGTCGCGGCGCGCATGGCGTCGGCGAACAGGTTGGCGATGGCGCTCTCGCGGCTGCGTACCACGCTGCGCCGGCTGTCGAGCTCGACCGCGGTCGAGCCGATCTCGACGCCGAGCTCCTGCTCCAGTCCCCCGAGATATGCATCGACTGAAGCCTGAAGCCGGGGATCGGGAGCCACGGACACGGTGTTGACGATGCGAACCGACGGCTCCCAGACGAAGCGCGGGCCGTTGCGGCCCTCGGCCATGTCCATCGCGACCTCCACGATGGTCACGAACTCCGCCTGCGCTCCGCTTTCCACGAACGCCGCGCCGTCGCCGATTTCGACCTTCATGTCGTGGTCGTGGCCCGACAGCAGCAGGTCCACCACGCCGCGGCGCATCAGCGCCTCGTCTTCGTCGTGGCCGGTGTGCGCGAGGGCGACGACGAGGTCGACGCCGGCGGCGCGCAGCTTCGTCGCCTGCTCCACCGCGACCTCGGTGACGGGACGGAAGGTCACCGGGTCGGGCGATGACACCATCGGGGTCGTCACCGTCGTCAGGCCGAGCACGCCGACCTTGAAGGGTCCGACGTCGACCAGGAGGTTCTCGGTGACGCCGTCGATCAGCGTGCCGTCGGGCTCGACCGCGTTGCTCGAGAGGATCGGGAATCCGGCCTCGGCGATGCGCTCGGCGGTCACCGCCGGCGTGAAGTCGAACTCGTGGTTGCCGAGCACCATGGCGTCGAATCCGACCTGGTTGAAGAGGTCGATCATGTGCGCGCCCCGGTCGAACGACGACAGGAGCGACGGGGAGATCGCGTCGCCGCCGTGGGTGACCAGCACGTGGGGAGCGCTCGCGCGGACCTCGTTTACCACCGCCGCGAGGCGGGCGACGCCGCCCCGGTCGCCCGAGCCGTCGAGGCGGTCGAGGTCGTTGACGTGCACGATGGTGAGGACGACCGGCTCGGCCCGGGCCGAACCGGCGGCCAGGGTCACGGCCAGGGCCGCCGCGACGATCGCCGTGGCGCCGTGCGGCCACAAAGAATATCGGATCATCGATCGCTCCTTGTGTCGCGGGGAGGCGGCGCCGGTGCACAATGCCGCGGTGCGGCCACGCCTCCCGTTCGGTGGTGGCGAGGCGCTCGGCGTCGCGTTTCACGATGGTTGTACGCCGGGCGTCGCGAGCCGGTCAACATCGATGCGGACGCTCGGGCAGGCGCGCCACGGCGCAGCCGACGCCCACCGAGCGTGCGAGACATGCGGGAGCCTGGACCGACTCCGTACCGGCGGC
>Ga0209021_1004503_pt1 | contig 10231 bp, 4 predicted proteins | sample PinacodermFT_FD_187299 | JGI IMG/M metagenome (GOLD analysis project Ga0209021, IMG submission 187299) | Host-associated microbial community of the marine sponge Aplysina aerophoba from Gulf of Piran - sponge pinacoderm, lysed by freeze-thaw... | ecosystem: Host-associated > Porifera > Sponge >... | reverse complement strand
GTCACCGCCGAGGACCTCGACATCGTAACGGCGGGAGGTTGGGCGAACGGGGTCTTGGGTGTGCACGAAAGCGCGGGGGATCTGAAGTTGGACGCTCGGAACCTCGACATCGTAACGACGGGAGATATTGCCGACGGCCTCATTGGTTGGCGTCGAGGGGAAGGCGAACTGAAGATGGACGCTCGGAACCTCGACATCGCAACGGCGGGAGCGTCCGCCAGAGGCGTCTTCGGCGGTCATCAAGGTGCGGGCGAACTGGCGCTCACCGCCGAGAACCTCGACATCGCAACGGCGGGAGCGTCCGCCAGAGGCGTCTTCGGCATTCATCTGGGCGCGGGCGAACTGGCGCTTACCGCCGAGGACCTCGACATCGTAACAGCGGGTACGGATGCCGATGGTGTCCGCGCGCAGCACCGAGGCGCGGGGGACTTGAACCTCGACGTCCGGGGCGTCTCCATCACCACTACGGGGGCGGGCGCCAGCGGCATCTACGGGAACCACTTCGCCATGGGGGGCGATGTCGCCGTCCGCGTTCGTGACGGCGCCGTCTCGACGGCGGGCGCGGATGCCTTCGGGGTGCGCGGCTTCCATGCCGGCCCGGGCGCGCTCGACGTCGACCTGCGCGAGACCTCGGTCGCCACGGCTGGAGAAGGCTCCCATGGCGTCGTGATTAATCGATTCGGCTCAGGTTCGACCTGCATCGCGGTGGACGGGGGTTCGGTCCACGCCGCCGGGACAGGGGCGAGCGGCATCCGGATCGGCCTCCTCGACGAGGCCGGCAGCCCGGTATTCGTCTCCCCGGTCGGCGAGGACGGCTACCGCAGGCAGAGCGTTTCGGTGAACGCGCCGGTGACGGGCGGCTCGGGCGAGGACGCGGCGGGGGTGTTCCTCGCGGGCGGCGGCAGGGTGGCCATCGGCTCCCGCGGGCGGGTCGGCGCGGCGTCCGGGATCGCGATTCTGGCTTCCGGCGGGGCGCCGAAGCTCAGCGTCGAGATGGACCTCGACGGGCGCCGGGCGGGCGATGTCGTCGACGGCACGATCCGCAACGACGGGGGCGAGACCACCGTGGTGGTGAACGGGGTCACGCTGCACGACGGCGCCACGGGCGTCACGGGAACCGAGGTGGCGAACGGGGCACGGGACTTGAGCCTGGCGGCGAGCGGGACGATTGCGGGGCGGACCTTCGCGCCCGAGGACTTCATCGAGAGCTACGTGCCGCGCGCGGCGGTGTACGAGGCGCTGCCCGGCTTCCTGCTCCGACTGAACGGCGGACGACCCTCCGGCACGCGCATCGCGCGGCCCGGCTCGCCCGCCTGGGCACGGGTATCGGGTGGGCGGGGGTCGTACGAGCCCGGCCGTGCGAGCGTCGGCGCGGCGTACGACTTCCACCGCTTCTCCACCGAAGCGGGCCTCGAATTCGCCCTGGGCGGTAACGTCACGGGCTCGCTCTCCCTGCGCCATGTGCGGGGGTCTGCCGAGGCGGACTCGCCCCATGGCGGGGGAGAGATAGAGGCGGAGGGCTTGGGCGCCGCCGCGGGCTTGTCCTGGAGCGGGGCGGACGGGTACTACGCGCGCGGGCGCTATGCGTTCACGAACTACGAAATCGACGTCTCGTCCCGGGACCGGGGGAGCCTCGCGCGAGACGTCGAGGCGAGGGGTCACTCGCTGGGCATCGAGGCGGGCCGGCGCATAGCCGTCGGCGAGACGGTAACGCTCACCCCCCGGGCGTGGGCGGCGCGCCGCTGGCTGTCGGGAGGCGCCTTCACCGACGCCGTGGGTGCCCGCATAACGCTCGACGAGATGACGCGGTATACGGGGGGCGTCGGTCTCTCGGCAGAGACCGCGCGGACGCTCGAGGACGGAACGCTCGTCCTGCGCGCCTCGGCGGATGTCGAGCGCGCGCTCGGCGGGGCGGACACGGCGGCCCGGGTTTCCGGCGAGAGTCTAGAATCCGAAGCGTCCGCCACCCGCGTTCTGCTCGAGCTGGGCGGGACCTGGCGCAAGGGGCGGTTCTCGCTGGGCGCGCGACTTGCCGCGAGCGGTTCGGGGTCCGGCGATACGGAATATTCGGGCCGGGTCAGCCTCGGTTGGACATTCTAGAGGGCTCTGTTGCAAACTCAACGAAGTCGCGAGGTGGTCAGGCAGAATCCGGTGGGGGCTCAGGCATCTGCGCGGGCCAGATGGTCCTGTAGCCATGCCATGGCCTCGGTCACAACGCACGGTCCGACACCGAAGGCACGTTCGACGATCCGCGCCTCGCCGACGATTCCGCCCTGGATGGAAAACATCGCAGCCTGGCCCTTGCGCAGCGCCCGCATCACCTCGAAGCCCTTGATCGTGGCGTAGGCGGTCTTCATCGACTTGAACCCGCGCACCGGCCGGATCAGTTGCTTGAGCTTGCCGTGGTCGGCCTCCACGACGTTGTTGAGGTACTTCACCTGCCGGTGCCTGGTGTCCTTCGGGCATTTCCCCTCGGCCTTGAGCTCTGCGATGGCTGCGGCATAGGTCGGCGCCTTGTCGGTGTTCACCACCTCGGGCAGCTCCCACTCCTTGCACCCTCTCAGCGTCTTGCCGAGGAACCGCTTCGCCGCTCTGGTGTTGCGGGTCGCCGAGAGGTAGAAGTCGATGGTGTTCCCGAACTTGTCGAGCGCACGGTACAGATACGCCCACTTGCCGCGGACCTTGACGTAGGTCTCGTCAACACGCCAGCTCGACGACCGGGGGCAGCGCCACTGCCATCGCAGGCGTTTCTCCATCTCCGGAGCGTATCGCTGCACCCAGCGATAGATGGTCGTGTGGTCGACCGCAACCCCGCGCTCGGTCATCATCGATTCGAGGTCGCGGTAGCTGACCGCGTAGCGGCAGTACCACCGCACCGCCCACAGGACGACCTCACCGCCGAAATGCCGTCCCTTGAAGTCGTTCACGCGCCGGCCCCTCCCTCCAGCCATGGTGGACAGTTCACCATTCCGGCTGAGGTTTGCAACAGAGCCCTTGAGCAGGCCTGCGCGATAGACGAACGTGATGACGAACCCGATCAACAGGACACTGGCGTCCGAAGATGATCGCGGACAGCGGTGGTTTGTCGGGCAGGAAGACATCGCCACGATCGCCGCGCCAATCGTGATCCTGGGCGATCCGGGCATGGGAAAGACTGTGCTCGCCCGAACACTCGGCAATCAGCCCAGTATGAACTATTGCCGCGCCGGGAGGTTTGAACGCGCTGACAGGCCGGAGGCATTCGTCGCCCGGGGCGAGCGCATCGTCATCGAAGGGCTCGACGAGATCGCCTCCTCAGCCCCGGGTGGCGCAGTCGATTCCGTCCTGAGGCAGCTCTCCAGGGCAGGGAGCCCGCCGTTCATTCTTTCGTGCCGCGAAGCGGACTGGAAGGGTGCGACCGACCGTACCCGAATCGAGGACGACTATGGAGACACGCCGTTCCTGCTTCACCTCCAGCCGTTTTCCCGCGAAGACGCCCTGCGATTTCTCTCGGACGAGTTTCCCGCGGTCGACGCCGCCGACATCCTTCATCAACTCGCGAGTCGTGGACTCGACAGTTTCTACCAGAACCCTCTCACCTTGCGTCTGCTGGGCGAGGTTGTAGAACGGACCGGCCTGCTTCCCGAACATCGCGCAGAGCTTCTCGAACACGCCTGCGCCGTGATGCTCCGAGAGGAGAACCCGCGTCATCTCGATGACTCCCACGTTCACAAGAGCGATGACGAGCTGTTGCTTGCAGCCGGGGCGATGTGCGCCACCCAGGTCCTTTGCGCCCGCAGCGGCGTCTTTGCAGGCCCGTACCGCAACACCCCGGACGACTGTGTACACGTTGCCGATGTCGTCCCGATACCGTTCGCCGAGGTCGCCGACGATGCACTCAGGACACGGCTGTTTCAGGCCGAGGGTGAACGCCGATTTTCGCCGATCCACCGAGTCCTCGCCGAGTATCTCGGTGCGAAATGGCTCGCGCGCTGCTTCGAAGCGGGCCGCTCCGAACGGAGAATCTTCAGTCTATTCCGCACGGGCGACGGCGTACCGACGTCGCTCAGGGGGCTCCATGCGTGGATGGCGCACTTCAACGAGCGACTCGCGGTTCGATGTATCGCTGCCGACCCCTACGCGGTCCTGCGTTACGGGGATGCGGAAACCATCGGCCTTGTGCAGGCCCGAGCGCTGCTCGCCGCCTTGACGACGCTCTCGGAGACTGACCCCTATTTCTCGACCGAGGATTGGGGCCGCCATCCAGCGTCCGGTCTGATGCGATCCGAGCTCAGGGAAGCGGTGCTTGGCGTGATCGGCACGCCCGGCCACCATACCCATCTCGCCATACTTCTTCTCAGCGCAATGGCCGGTACGGACCTCGCCGAAGAACTTGGGGAGACGCTTTCGGCAATCTTGTTGGACCCGGGCCACACATATGCCGAGCGATACGGTGCCGCTCACGCTCTACGCGAAGCGGCGATTGCCACCGACTGGGAGGTAGTGATTCCCCAATTGCTTTCGGACGGAACCGACGATTCCGCCCGGCTCGCATGCGACATCCTCAAGTCCCTAGGCGCGCACGCGGTGTCTCTGGAGACCAGCGTCGAAGCGGTTCTTGCGCACCTCGGTCTCACCGAGCGCCACCGTGCGGCACCGGACACGGCAGTCGCGCGCTACGTCAACACGACACTGTTCCTCGATCTGGATGCGGCAGGACTCGCACGGTTGCTCGACATGATTGCGGAGCGGGCAACGCCCTTCATGGACAGGGCCGACTTCTCGGCCAAACGCCAGATCACAGCCCTGGTGAGACGCCTCGCGCTCAGGGTACTGGAAGCCAACCCCGGCACGACGCCGCACCGCGTATGGGCATGGATCGAGTGGCTCGACGGATTGCGGCCCTATAACGACGTCGAACGGGAGCAACTTGCCGATTTGTTTGCACGGGAACGGGCTCTTCGCGCGGCGCTTCTCGAGCATGTGCTGCTGACCCCATGTGCGAGGAGCACCTGGATGGCGGCGCATCGGCTGTATCAGACCCGTCTTGGCCTCTATCCCGCCGATGAGGATCTCGTAGCCGTGCTGAGAGCCGTGCGCTCTCGTTCGGGCGACGGGCCCATCGACGCCGACACGTGGCGCGATCTCCTGCGGCTTGGCCGATCCGCCGAAGGCGTGGCGGACATCGTGCGCGTTGCGGCCATCGAGAACGCAAACGACGATCCGGAATTGCTCGAAATCCTCGACCAAATGTCCCGGACTATCGAGCCCGAGTGGAACCTTGAGCACGAAAGACTCGATGCCGAGAACGAGGCCAGACGACAGGAGATGTTTCGGACTCACCGCGACCACCACATTGAACGCCACCACGAGATTGCGGCCGGTAACTTCCACGACCTTGCAGGCGTGGCCGGCGTCTACCTCGGCCACTATGTCGACTTTGATGACTCGGCGTCGCCGGTGGCCCGACTGCACGAGCTTCTCGGCGACCCCCTGACTGAGCAGGCGCTCGCCGGATTCGTCAACGTCCTCGATCGCGACGAATTGCCCACCGCAGCACAGATTGCCGAGATTCGAGCGGAGAACAGGTTCTATGTGGCCGAGGCACCCATGATCTGCGGCATCACTGAGATACTTCGACAAGGCCGCCCGATCAGTGCGCTCGATCACGGGACGCTCGCAGCCGTCTACATGGCCTGGCAACGGACCCCGGAATCCGGAACCGGCGGTGAGACCGACATCGGAGCGGCTCTCGAAGACGTGCTGTTCAGTGACGCACGGAACATAGAAATCCACTTCCGTACGAGCATCGAACCTCAGCTCGCCTGCCGAGTCGAGCATGTTTACGACCTTGATCGTCTGACCGCTGAAGCCCGCTGGGCGCCTCTGGCAGGTCGACTCTGCGTCGAATGGCTCCGAAGGTTTCCTGAACTCCCCCACTCCGTTGCAACGGAGCTCATCTCGTGTGCGGTCAGGAACGCACCGCGTGGGATGCACGACGAACTCCTCGCCGACTGGCGGATGGATGAGGCTCGCGACCGTGACACGATGCTGTTGTGGCTGTCGGCAGCATTCGTCGTGGAATTCGATCGGCGCCGTGGCGATCTCGAAGAGGCGGCCGCGGCCCACGGCGAATTCCTATGGCAGATCCGCGGCCGTCTCGAAGAAGAACGCCAGTTGGTCATGTCCCATCTCACGATTCCCCAGCTCGCGTTCATCGTGGAAGCATTCGCGCCACGCTGGCCGTGCGTCGGGCGGCGCCCGGGCGCAACGTGGGGCAACCACCACCCGTGGGACGCAACCGTATTCATCGACCGCACCATCCGCGAGATCGCCAGCCGTCCCATACCCGAGGCCACCGAGGCGTTGCAGCGCCTGATCAATGGTTCCGCCACAACGTACGTCCATGTCGCGCGTCACGCCCTCGGACAGCAACGCAAGGCCCGGCGCGACTTCGAGTACGACGCTCCGAACATTGCCGACCTTCGGGCGGTCATGTCGGACGACTTGCCCGAGACCGTCGACGACATGCGCGCCTATCTCGCAGACCGAATCGAAGTGGTCCAGGAGCGGATTCACGGAGACACTACCGATATGTGGGCGGTGTACTGGGTGGGCAATCGGCCCAGACCCGAGAACTTCTGTCGCGACCGCCTGGTTGAGCAGATCTCGAACCAGCTGCCGGACTCGATCCGGCTCGAGCCGGAGGCGCACATGCCCAGGCAGAGACGGGCGGACCTCGCTGCGTCCCGAAATGCGATTCGGCTACCGGTCGAGATCAAGGGCCAGTGGCATCGCGACGTTTGGGATGCCGCCTCTGATCAGCTCGACGCGCGCTACGCCCGTGAGTGGCGAGCGGGGGGTTGCGGCGTGTACATCGTCCTCTGGTTTGGTGATGTACGGCGAAAACAACTCCGCCGCCATCCCGACGGTCTGACCCGGCCTGAGACGCCTCGGGAGCTCCACGAGATGCTGTCCGACCGGATTCCGGAGGCGCGACGCTCGCAGATCGACGTGGTCGTGATGGATGTCACGCGCCCGCCGGACGCCGCTTGAAGACGCTCCGTCCTGGGATCGGAACTCCGTTTCCAAGCTTCCGCAATGGCACGCTCCCACCGGCTTCGCGACTTGCGCAGGTGGCTGGTGGTGGGAACAGGACAGCGCTGTGCACGCCGTCTCGTACACGGACACGGAGTCCACCGCGACATGCACGGGATGCTGCGCGGAACAGGCGACCCGTCGGGTATCGCTCTTCGAACCCTACGTGTGCAGGGAATTCAGCGGCTCCATTCTGCGGATGCGCGGAACCCGGTCTGCTCTGCGGCGTGAAGTTGATCGAGGAACTTCCAGATGTCCCAGGTGTCTTGGCCACGGCCGTATCGCTGCCGGTCACCCTCGGCCCGATCGCGCGTCCAACTCACGAGCCTCACTGCAACGACTCCGGTGTCATGTTGCGGCGGAATCGAACGCAACCGAGGCGCGAGTCATTCTCCTGCGATGGCAGAGATTTGATTCCGGGTGCTTCCCAATTGCTTCCCAGCGCCAAAGTGTACGATAGGTGGAATCAACATAGAGATGAAAATATTGTTTATTTTCAACCGGTTGTTTGGTGGGCCGTGTTGGAATCGAACCAACGACCACCTGATTAAAAGTCCATGACTGCATCATTTCTCCTCGATTCGTCTCACCATCGTGGAGATTAATTTCCTGTGTAACCTCAATATGTTATGGATTCTCCTGCGTTTGTTGACGTTACCGAGGATGTGCCGATATTCTGTCGCTGCGCTGACCATTTGCTGACCAAAGTTTTCGCAAGGGGGAGACAGGACATGTTGACCGAGCGAATCGTCCGTGACGCGAAGCCGCAGCCGAAACCGTATTTCATCTGGGATCGGCAGGTAAAGGGGCTTGGCTGCAAAGTGGCCGTGTCGGGCACGAAAACCTACATCCTGAACTACTACGCCGCGGGCCGGGAACGAAGGGCAACGTTGGCGCGGTGCGCGGAAATCTCACTACACCAAGCGCGCGAGCGCGCAGGCCGGGAGTTGGCGGGGATTCGGGCCGGCGAATCGGATCCTCTTGACCGCCGGCGGGAGGCGAAGCAGGCGCCGACCGTCAACGATTTGCTGATGAGGTTCTTCGGCGAGTACGCGCCGGCACGGATGGAGGCGGGCCGCCTTACCGAGCGCACCATCGCCGACTACAGGCATCAGGCGCGGCGCTACGTCGAGCCGTTGCTCGGGACTCTCCAAGTGGCAAAGGTGACGCGCCACGATGTCGAGCGATTCGCGGCCACGATGGTGAAGACGCCGACGCAACGGAACCGCACACTAGCCTTCCTGTCGCGGCTCTTCACCCTCGCGGAGCATTGGGAATGGCGATCGCAGCACACCAATCCGGTGCGCGGAATCGAGCGGGCGAAGGAGCAGGCGCGCGACCGCGTCCTGGCGCCTTCGGAGCTCGCGGCGCTCGCCCGAGCGCTCGACTTCCTGGAAGGCACGTATCCGTATCCCGTGGCGGCGATTCGCGTCGCCGCGATGACCGGGCTCCGGATCTCGGAATGCCTGTCGCTGGCGTGGGAGCACGTCTCGTTCGAGACCGGGCGAGCGACCCTGCCGAAGACGAAGACAGGGCGGCGCGTCGTTCCCCTCGCCGCGCCCGTGCTCGATCTCCTGACTCGACTCCCGCGAATCAACGGCAATCCGTGGGTGTTCGCCGGCACGAAAGGCGCAGCAACATCCTACAAGACAGCGCGGCGTGTCTTCATTGAAGCGTGCGAGCGCGCCGGACTCGCCGACGTTCGTCTCCATGACCTTCGGCGCTCCGTCGCGACGAACCTCGCGGGTTCGGGAGTCAATGCGTACACGTTGCGAGACGTGCTCGGGCACTCCACCCTCACCATGTCGAACAGGTATGTCCGCATGGCCGGCGACGCGCTGACGGAGGCGACCGAGCGGGCCGCTGCGATGACTGCCGCCGCGATGAGTGGCCATAACCCATCTTTACTTGCGCCAGGCGAAGCTTGGTGATGGAGGTGCAGCGAGACTAGCTGCTGTGCTTGCAGGTGCAAGTCCTGCCGACGCAATTCTCAGTTTGGCGTCGTAGTGATATCCGGCAGGCACTCGGGGTGACCCGGTGACCTGAAAGCCCGGAAGTAAAAGCCTCGGGAGGCCGAGGGGACGCTGAGCCCTTCAGGTCTGGTCAGCCCGGTGAGGCGAGCGAACAGGAGGGCCGTAGCGAGAGCGAACGAACCAGTCGTCGAAATCAAGCTCCGCATGAAGCTGATTCGAGCGGGTATTTGGAGTCGCCAAGGACTTTCCTCCTTTATCTGATGGCCAGTGTCGATACGGAAGAACTGGGGTGCACGTATCGGGGCTCCCGGCGGAAGCTGAAGGCGGCAATCCTGGAAAGTACAGCAGTGAAAGTCCGGAAGGTGTGGGGAGCAGGCAGGAAGACCCTTGAATGCCAAAGACCGTGTCTATAACCGGCGAGGCCGGGAAGTGAGGCGGAGTTCCCCAGACTGGCGGATGAGGTCGCCAAGCGATGAGGGGCGGGACAACACAACCCGCTCTGAGCGAGGACCTCTGGGCTCAGGTGGCGGCGTTGAAGCCGGGGACCGCACGTTGGGGCGGATATTCCGTACGGTGAGAGACGCTGCCGAAGGCTGGAGCAAACGCGGGTCTTGACGGAGGCATGGCGGGGTCGGTCTTAACTCCGGGGGGGCACGCGGAAGGCTTCTGACCGAACTGATGGGTGCCTGATGCTTGAAGCCGTACCGTGGGAAAACCCGACGTACGGAATTTCAGGGGGGGCGGCTGGAAACGTGGTCTATGGCGGAACTGTGAACCCACCTCGCAACCGAAAGGGCGAGGCTGGAAACCCTCCGCCTACGGGTGTGCGCGCCAGTGCCCTACCCGACGACGCCATGTAGACGGAAAGACATGACGGCAAACCATCGATGCGACCCAGCAGGTGAGAGTCCTGACCGGTCAAGGCTGGCCACCAGCCGGAATCATGTTGCGTGGTCCGGGCGACCCCGGCTGCGAAGCGTACACAGAGAGCGTGCAGGCCGCGTGATCGAGCCTCGAAAGGGGCAAACGCGGAGTCGACGTTGATTAAAGTGCGGAAGACTACATCGCCGGTCCTGTAGAGGCTTGGGACCGGGGGTCCGCCGGGGTCGAAGAGCGGGGCATGTACGCAAGGGTCGTCCAGGAACCTGGGATATCTCGTCTTCTCCACCGTGGTGAGGCGG
>Ga0209021_1004500_pt1 | contig 10237 bp, 5 predicted proteins | sample PinacodermFT_FD_187299 | JGI IMG/M metagenome (GOLD analysis project Ga0209021, IMG submission 187299) | Host-associated microbial community of the marine sponge Aplysina aerophoba from Gulf of Piran - sponge pinacoderm, lysed by freeze-thaw... | ecosystem: Host-associated > Porifera > Sponge >... | reverse complement strand
TCGCGGCGGTGGAGCGCTACCTGCGCATCGATCACAATGCCGAGCGCAAGGAACTCGATCGCCGTGCGGCGCACATTATCGATACGGTCAAGGTCATCAGCACGGTTGCCTGCGAAATCGACATCCCACCCATTGCCAACCGCATCCCGCACGTTACCGTGCGTTGGGATGAGGGCTCTGTCGGCAAATCACCCCGGCAAGTCATCGACGAGATGCTTAATGGCGAGCCCGCCATCGCCATCACCCGCTCCGGTATCGCCTCGGCGAGCGCGGCAAGGGCGAGGCTCGGGATGAAATGGCCGGTGAGCGCCCGGGAGACGACCGGAGCGGGGTACACGGGATTCACCAGGCAGCGTTCCGGCGCCCGCACCGTGACCGCCCCGAGCGAGCCGCCGTTGTTCGGGACCGCGGGCGCCGCCACGCACTTGATCGCGTAGGCGGACATGGCCTCGGTGTAGCAGAGCGGAAGATTGATCGCCCGGTCCACCTGGGGCGAGGTGCCCGCGAAGTCGAACTCCGCCCGGTCGCCCGCGATCGTCAGCGCGAGCTCGATGCGAAGCGGCTCGTCGAAGCCGTCCGTCTCGAGGGCGGCCCGGTGGCATCCGTCGGGGATCGTGCGGATCGCGCTTCGCATCGCGGCCTCGGTGCGACCCCGGATCTCGCTCGAGAGCGATTCGAGGGACGTCATCGCGTACTCCCGCGCGAGGGCGGCGAGTCGGGACTCCATCAGTCCGAGCGCGGTGACCTGGGCCCAGAGGTCGCCGCCGGTCAGCTCGGGAGTGCGCACGTTGCGCGCGAGGATCTTCAGCAGCGTCTCGTTGGGTCGCCCCGCGGAGACGAGCTTCATGATCGGGATCTGGAGCCCTTCCTCGAAGATCTCGCGCGCCTCCGGGGAGCGGATGCGGCCGCCGATGTCCGGGGCGTGCGCGGTGCTCGCGGCAAATCCGAGAATCGCCCCGTCCAGGAACACCGGCTTGGCGACGCAGATGTCGGGGAGGTGGCCGGTCCCCATCCACGGGTCGTTGGTGACGAGGACGTCGCCGGGGACGAGGGTTTCCGGAGGAAACTCGCGCAGGAAGTGTCCCACGGTGCGCGGCAGGGTGCTGATGAAGGACGGGATGCTGTCCGTCGCCTGGGCGATGGAGCGTCCCTGCGCATCGGTGAGAACGCACGAGAAGTCATGGGATTCGCGGACGATCGTCGAGAACGAGGTCCGGACGAGGGCGGCCGCCGCCTCGTCGGTGATGGAGATGAGCCGGGTCCACAGGACCTCCAGGCCGGCCGCGTCGAGCGGGCGGACGCTCACGGCTCGAGCCCTCCCTCCGACGGTCCGAGCTCGCCGGCTTCGGCGTCGTCCAGTCGGGACATCACCAGGTTTCCCCGCCCGTCAATCTCGAACCGGCCTCCGGGACCGACCACCGCCGTCGACTCGCGTTCCTCGACGATCGCGGGTCCCGGAAACCCGTCGCCGGGCCGAAGTGCGTAGCGATCGAAGACCGGCGTCGGGGTCGCGCGGCCGTGTTCGGGAAAGTACGCGGGACGGGTTCCCTTGCGGACTTCCCGGCGCCTCGGCGCACGGCGAACCACGCCATCGTCCGCTTCTTCGCGCGCACCCCCTCCGCCCGCCCGGACGGCAACCCGGATGTTGACCACCTCGATGTCGACCCCCGGCGGAACCCGGGAGAAGGCCCGTTCGTAGGCGGCGCGGAACGCCTCCGCGATTCCGGCCTCCGAGGCGGGGATGTACGGACCCGCCGGCAGCTCGACGACGAGCTCGAAGTCCTGCCCGCGGAACCGAAGGTCCGCGGAGCGGGCGACTTCCGCCGCGTCCGGGTCGAGTCCGGTGTGCGCCAGCACCGACCGGCACTCCTCCTCGATTCTCCGGTACGTCGCCTCGAAGCGGTTCCAGTCGAGGGAGTCGAGCGGCTCGGCGACGGTCGCCACCCGGTCCGCCCGGGCGGGCGCCAGCAGGAGGCCGAGGGCCGAGGCCACGCCGGCGGAGGGCGGGCAGACGACCCGCCCGATGCCGAGTCGGGCGGCAAGGTACCAGCCATGGACCGGCCCCGCCCCGCCGGTCGCGAGCAGCACGTAGCGCCGGGGGTCGCGGCCGCGCTCCGCGATGTGGACGCGGGCGGCGCTCGCCATGGTCTCGGTGACGACCTCGAAGATCCCCCGGGCAAGGTCGACCCCGGCGAGGCCGCTTCGCGCCTCCAGCGAGGCGAGCGCGACGGCGGCCGCATCGGGGCGCAGACGCAGGTCGCCCCCGGCAAAGAATGCCGGGTCGAGGTAGCCCAGCACGAGGTCCGCGTCGGTGACCGTCGGGTCGCGTCCGCCGCGCCCGTAACAGGCGGGACCGGGCTCGGAACCGGCGCTCTCCGGCCCGACCTTGAGAAGTCCGAGTTCGTCCACCCGGGCGATGCTGCCGCCTCCCGCCCCGATCTCGATGAGTTCGAGGGCCGAGATCTTGAGCGGAAGCCCGCTCCCGGGGATGAAGCGCCGCTCCCGGCAGGCCTCGAAGGTGTGGGTGACGAGCGGCTCGCCTCCGTCCACGAGACAGAGCTTGGCCGTCGTGCCTCCCATGTCGAAGGCGAGGAGGTCGTCGTGACCGGCCCGCCCGCCGAACCACGCGGCCGCGATCGCTCCCGCCGCCGGACCGGACTCGAGCATCCGCACCGGGAAGCGTCGCGCCTCTTCGGCATCGGTAAGCCCGCCGCTCGAAAGCATGAGGAGAAGACGGCTTCCGATTCCGCGCGCCGCGATCCGATCCGCGAGCCGGTCGACGTAACTGGCGGCGAGCGGCATCAGGTAGGCGTTGGCGACGGTGGTCGAGATCCGCTCGAACTCCCGGATTTCCGGCGCCACCTCCGAGGAAACCGCGAACGGGAGAGCTGGGAAACGCTTCGAGAGGAGGTCGCGTGCGGTGCGTTCGTGCTCCGGATTGGCATAGGCGTGGAGGAAGGCAATCGCGACGGCCTCGACCCCGAACCGCGCAAGCTCGGACATCGCCTCGTCGAGAGACGCCGGGTCCAGGGGTTCCAGCACCTCACCGCGCGCTCCCACCCGTTCCGTAGCCTCGAGGCGGCGTTCGCGCGGCACGAGCGGCGCCGGCTTGGCGATCGTGAGGTCGTAGAGCTCGTACTTGCGCTCGCGGCCGATCTCCAGGGTGTCGCGAAATCCCCGGGTGGTGATGAGGCCGGTGCGCGCGCCCTTTCGTTCGATGAGGGTATTGGTGAAGAGGGTGGTCGCGTGCACCAGGCGTTCCACCGCGCCGGGGTCGAGCCGCGCGTCGGCCAGGATCCCGGCGACGCCCTCCTCGACTCCACGGGCCGGATTGTCATGGGTGGTCAGGATCTTGCGCGCGAAGGTCCGTTCTCCGCTCCGCGCCACGATGTCGGTGAACGTACCGCCGATGTCGATCCCGAGCGCCCACATGCGCCGAATCCTAACCCCGCCCGCCGAGCGCCGCTCCCCGGCGCGGCCATTGCGGAGCCCGCCGTCCGCCGAACCGCGAACGCTCGGCCCGGAGCGCAACGGAAGCCGCGCGCGGCTTCATCGGAACACGACCGGAACCGGGTTCGAAGGACGACCGTCGTTCCGACATTCAATCGAACACGATCTTGGGAAAGTAGTACGACACGACCCAGTTCGGCTGGTCGACGACTTCGCTGATTCGAAGATCCGCGCACACGCTGCACAGCAGGTAGGCATCCACGGCGGAGAGCCCGTGAAACGCCCCGAGGAGATCGATCATGCCGCTCACCGCCGCCCGCGTCCCGTCGAGGAGATCGGGGCCGATTCCGGTCGTCACGTGGTAGCCCTTCGCGTCGAAGTGCCGCGAGACGGGTCCCGCGGTCTCGAAACGCGGAAAGGTCAGGTTGGCTCCCTTGACGAGATCGAAGGTCAGGGCAAGCTCCATCGGACTCTCGATCGCGGTGCCGCACACTTCGCCGTCCCCTTGCGTCGCATGGGTGTCGCCGACCGAGAACAGGGCCCCTTCCACCGCGACCGGCAGGTAGAGCACCGTGCCCGCCGCGAGGTCGCGGATGTCCATGTTGCCGCCCACCTCCCGCGGCGGGACGATGGAATGCAGGCCGGGGGCCGCCGGAGCGACGCCGATGGTGCCGCAGAACGGCTTCAGCGGGACCCGGCCGCCCGGACCGTAGGCGGCCGGGGTCAGGGCGTCCGGGTCATATCGCCAAAGATGCAGGGCCGGCTCGGGGAACTCGTCCGCCAAAAGGCCGAATCCGGGGATGTTGGCCGTCCAGCCCCATCCCGACGGGGTGAACGCCTCGATGGCGACCCGAAGCGCGTCGCCGGGCACGGCTCCGTCGACCCGGACCGGCCCGGTCACGGGATTGACGCGGTCGAAATCGAGCGCGGCGACGTCCGCCAGGCTCGAGTCCGGCCCGAGCTGACCGCCCGAGGCGTCGACCACCTCGAAGCGGACGGTCTCGCCGGGAGCCACGGTGAGCACCGGGGGATTGGAGTTGTCCCAGCCGAAGTGATGGTGATGTCGATGGATGGTGTGATCGCCGGTCATCGTGCCGAACCCCTCGTGATCTCCCCGGGCGGGACGCAGCGCAAGGCTACGCCTGCAGGTAGTCGAATGCGGCGAGCGCGTGGGTGCGCAGCACTTGATGGAACTCCTCGATGCCGACACTCTCGTCGACCGCGCCCATCCCCGCCGGCGAGCAGCCGTGTACGAAGGCGGGGACCCCTCGGGCCCGCCAGAACCGGGTATCGGTTCCTCCGAGTCCGACCACGGGCTGCGGGCGGACGCGGGCCGGTCCGGCATGCGCGTTCCGGGCGAGATGAGCGACCATTTCGTGTTCCGGATCCGACCAGTTGGCCTCGATGTCTCCCGTGTCGAGCTCCTCGAACCGGACGGCCGGGAAACGCTCCACGATCGATGTCACCTCCTGTTTCACGTCCGCCCGGGATATCCCCACCGGAAGCCGGAAGTCGACGTCCAGCACGCATTCCGACGGGAGCATGTTGATGGCGACGCCACCACGCAGGGTTCCGACATTCACCGATACGCGGCGCATCACGTCCGCCGCCCCCGCCCCGAGCGATGCTTCGGCGGCGGTCCGGACCTCGGAGCGGTCGAGGGTCCTTGCAACCGTTTCGGACTCGGCCGGAGCCATCGATTCGATTGTCTCGAGCTCGCGAACGAGGCGCACGGCCAGCCGGTTCGCGCTCGTGCCGGCGTGCGGATAGGCGCTGTGTCCGCCCGCGGTCCGGATGGTGAACCGCAGCCACAGCATCGACTTCTCGCCGAACCGGATGGTCCCGAGACCGCTCGGCTCCGCGTTGAGCACGCAGTCCCCCAGAACCTCCTCGCCGCAATGCTCGGTCAGCCAGCCGGATCCCCAGCGCCCGCCGGTCTCCTCGTCCGAGACCACGGTCAGGGTGACGCGGCCCGCGAGCTCGCTCCGCAACCGGTGCAGGTAGGCGTGCGCGAAGAGGAGCGCCGTCGTTCCGCAGTTCATGTCGACGGTCCCGCGGCCGTGGATCCTCCCGTCGACCACGTCCCCGGAGAGCGGATCACGCGACCAGGCCGTCCGGTCGCCGATCGGAAACACGTCGAGGTGACCGTTCAGCACGAGGTGCCGGCCGTTTCCGCGTCCCGAAAAGGAGCTGACGAGGTTCGGCATCTCCGGCCGCGGCGCTTCGGTGCGACAGCCGATGCCCTCCGCGGAAAGGAACCCGGCCACGAGTTCGGCCGCGGCGGTGGTGTCGCCCGGTGGATTGCAGGTATCGATGCGGGTGAGGGTCCGGAGAAGCTCGACCCGGCGGTCGCGCTCACCGTCGATCCACTCGAGCAGCCGCTTGCGCACCGCCGTCATGTTCCGAATCCGGGCTCCGGCATCTCGTGGACGACGATCCCGTCCTTGACGACCAGGGTGCAGTCGCAGCCGCCGATCCGGTAGGCGAGCCCGCGGGGATCATCCGTGTCCCAGGCCGCGAGATCGGCGGCGCGGCCAAGCGCGATCCGTCCCGCCTGCCCGGATAGCCCGAGCGCGCGGGCGCCGTTTACCGTGAAGCCGCGCAGCGCCTCCTCCGGGGTCAGCCGGAAGAGATAGCAGCCAAGATGCATCTGGGACGACGGGGAGACGGTGGGCGAGCTCACCGGGTTCGAGTTGGTCGCGAGGGCCATCGGCACCCCGAGCTCGCGGAAGAGGGCCACCGGCGGCTTGCGGGTCTCGTGGAAGGTCAGGTGCGCGCCGGGCAGGAGGGTCGCGACGGTGCCCGCCTCCGCCATCGCCTCCACCGTGGCGCGCGAGGCGTACTCGAGGTGGTCGGCGGACAGACCGCGGTACTTCGCGACGACCCCGCCCGCCCCGAAGTCCGTGTACTGGTCGGCGTGGAGCTTGACCGGCAGGCCGAAGGATTGCGCGCAGTCGAAAAGGCGCCCGATCTGCGCGTGGCTGTAACCGTTCTGGTCGCAGAAGCCATCGACCTGGTCGACGATCCCCTGGCGCGCCGCCTCGGGAAGGACCTCTTCGCACATGAACGTGACGTAGTCGTCGCGGCGCCCGGCGAATTCCTCGGGAGGCAGTCCGTGCGCGCCGAGGTAGGTGGACACCACGGTGACCGGCAGGTCCTCCCCGAGCGCACGCGACACCCGCATCTGGCGAAGCTCGGTGTCCCGGTCGAGCCCGGCCCCGGACTTGCTCTCGACGGTGGTGACCCCGTTCGCGATGAGCCGGCTCATGCGCCGCCGGCTCGCCGCGTGGAGCGCCTCCTCGGAGAGCGCCCGGGTGCGTCGCGTCATCGCCAGGATCCCGGCCCCGGCAGGCTCCAGGTCCCACCGGCCCCCGCCCTGGGACAGCACCTCGAAATCGTCGAGGCCCTCCTCTCCGTAGACGATGTGCGTGTGCGGGTCCACGAGCCCCGGGGTGACGACCCGGCCGCCGAGGTCGCGCACTTCGTCCGCCTGGTCCTCGCGCGCCGCGGCGCTCGGCCCGATCCAGGCGATCTTCCCGTCCGTGATCCCGATGGCTCCGTCCGCGACGAGCCCGAACGGCTCCTCACCGTCCATCGTCGCGACGTTGGCGTTTGTCAGCAGAAGGTCATGCATGCGAATCGCTCCTCATTGCAGGGCCGGCGGCGCTTCCCGCGTGCACCCGGCCGTCGTCGCCCCCCGGGAAACACGAGCTTGCCGCCCGCCTCCACTCCCCCGTCCTCGCCGGCGGGAACGCCCCGACTCCCACCGCTCGCATCGTTCCGTCTCGCACCGCGAGGCGACCGCCGGAAGGGACGCGGTCGCGAAGCGCGAGGTCTTCGCCAACTACGAGATCGAACATGGTCATTCTCCGAAGATCATGCGCCGTCCGGGGCAAATTCGAGGAGCAGGTCCTTGGCGTCCACGGACTGCCCCGGGGCGACGTGCAGGGCCGCGACGGCGCCGTCGCGCTCGGCGTGGAGCGCGGTCTCCATCTTCATCGCCTCGATGGTCATGAGCAGGTCGCCGGCCGCCACCGGGCGTCCCGCCGATACCGCCACCGAGGCCACCACCCCCGGCATCGGCGCGGACACGTGGCAGGGGTTCGCGGGATCCGCCTTGGGTCGTCGGGCGACGGAGGCGGCCGCCTCGCGGTTCTCGATCTTGACGCTGCGCGGCTGTCCGTTCAGCTCGAAGAAGACGCGCACGTTCCCCTCGGCGTCGGTCTCGCCGATGGCGAGGCACCGGATGACCAGGGTGAGGCCGCGCCCGAGCTCGATCGAGACCTCCTGTCCCGGCGGAAGGCCGTAGAAGTAGACCTCCGTCGGGAGCACCGAGACCGGGCCGTAGCGGGTGCGGTGCTGCGCGTAGTCAATGAACACCTTCGGATACATCAGGTACGAGCAGAGCTCCTCGTCGGAGAGGGTCCAGCCGGTGGCCGCCCCGGCCTTCGCACGTTCGGCCTCGAGGTCGGCCGGGGGGAGCGCGGCCCCCGGGCGCCCCTCGATGGGCTTCTCGCCCTTCAGGATCTTCCGCGAGAGGGCCTCCGGGAACCCGCCCGGCATCCGCCCGAGCTCGCCCCGGAAGAGACCGATGACCGACTCGGGAAACGCGATCTCGCGGTCGACGTCCTCGACGTCTGCGCGGGTGAGCCCGCCGGAGACCATCACCAGGGCGAGGTCGCCGACCACCTTCGAGGTGGGGGTTACCTTGATGATGTCCCCGAACATCCGGTTCACCTCGGCGTAGGCGCTCGCCACCTCGTGCCATCGTTCGGCGAGTCCGAGCGCGCGCGCCTGCTCGCGAAGGTTCGTGAACTGCCCCCCGGGCATCTCGTGCAGGTAGACCTCCGACGCGGGTGCCCGCATGTCGGTCTCGAACGCCGCGTACTGCGCCCGGACCGCCTCCCAGTAGTCCGAGAACTCCCGGATGCGGGCCGGATCGAGACCGGTGTCGCGAGGCCGGCGGCGAAGCGCCGCGACGACCGAGCCGAGGCACGGCTGCGAGGTGAAGCCGGAGAGGCTGTCCATCGCGAGGTCGATCGCGTCGACCCCGGCGTCCACCGCGGCAAGGACGCTCGCGGCGGCGATTCCCGAGGTGTCGTGGGTGTGGAAGTGGACCGGAAGCCCAGTCTCCTCCCGCAGGGCGGTCACCAGCTCGCGCGCCGCCGCGGGCTTCATCAGCCCCCCCATGTCCTTGATGCCGAGAACGTGGGTACCCGCATCGCGTAGCGCGCGGGCCATCTCGAGGTAGTAGTCGAGGTCGTAGCGGGCGCGTTCGGGGTCGTGGAGGTCGGCCGTGTAGCAGATGGCCGCCTCGCAGACCTTCCCCGTCTCGCGGACCGCGTCGATGGAGACCCGCATGTTCTCCACCCAGTTGAGGGGATCGAAGATGCGAAAGACGTCGATTCCGGATTCGGCGGCGCGGGCGATGAATCCGCGCACCACGTTGTCCGGGTAGTTGGTGTACCCGACCGCGTTCGATGCTCGGACCAGCATCTGGAGGAGGATGTTCGGAATGCGGGTGCGAAGCTCGTGGAGCCGCTCCCACGGCGATTCGCCGAGGAAGCGCATCGCCACATCGAAGGTCGCCCCGCCCCAGCACTCGAGCGAGAAGAGCTCCGGCAGGTTGCGCGCATACGCGTCCGCGATCCTGCGCATGTCGTGGGTGCGCATCCGGGTCGCGAGAAGCGACTGGTGGGCGTCGCGCATCGTCGTGTCGGTCACGAGCACCTTCGACTCGCTCCGCATCCAGGCCGCGACCGCCTCGGGACCCTCCGCGTCGAGCCGCGCCTTTGCCCCGTCGGAGCGGATGTCTCCCGAGCGCCGGGGCGGACGCGGGGTGCGCGCATGGGCGGGCGGCGCGGGGCGCCCCGCCACCTCCGGATGGCCGTTGACGGTGACCTCGGCGACGTAGCGAAGCAGCCGGCTCGCGCGGTCGCGCGGGCGCGCAAACGCGAGGAGCCCCGGGTTGTCGTCGATGAATCGGGTCGTCACCCTGCCGTGCCGGAACGCCTCGTCGCCGACGAGGCGTTCCAGGAAGGCGATGTTGGTGGCCACCCCCCGGATCCGGAACTCGCGCAGCGCACGCCGCATGCGGTCGATGGCCCCCTCCCGGGACGGCGCCCACACGGTGACCTTCTCGAGCAGCGAGTCGTAGTGCCGGGTGATGACCGCTCCCGCGTAGGCCGTGCCCCCGTCGAGTCGGACCCCGAATCCGGTCGCGGCCCGGTAGGCGGTGATCCGCCCGTAGTCGGGGATGAAGCGATCAAGCGGATCCTCGGTGGTGATCCGGCACTGGACCGCATGTCCCCGCAGGGCGATGGCCTCCTGCGGCGGGCAGGCGGCGTCCGGGCCGTCCCCGATGGCGCCTCCCTCCGCGACCCGGATCTGGGCCCGCACCAGGTCGACGCCGGTGACCTGCTCGGTGACCGTGTGCTCGACCTGGATGCGCGGGTTCACCTCGATGAAGTGGAAGCGTCCCGTGTCGAGGTCGTGCAGGAACTCCACCGTGCCCGCGTTGACGTAGCCGGCCTCGCGGGCGATCGCGAGGGCGTATCCGGTCAGCTCGTCGCGCTCCGCCGGAGATATCCCGGGAGCCGGAGCGCACTCGACGATCTTCTGGTTGCGCCGCTGCACCGAGCAGTCGCGCTCGAAGAGGTGGACGACCTGCCCGTGCCCGTCCGCCAGCACCTGGACCTCGAGGTGACGCGCCCGCGCAATGAACCGCTCGAAGTAGATGTCGTCCTTGCCGAAGGCGGCCGCCGCCTCGCGCCGCGCCGCGAGCAGG
>Ga0209021_1004496_pt1 | contig 10244 bp, 7 predicted proteins | sample PinacodermFT_FD_187299 | JGI IMG/M metagenome (GOLD analysis project Ga0209021, IMG submission 187299) | Host-associated microbial community of the marine sponge Aplysina aerophoba from Gulf of Piran - sponge pinacoderm, lysed by freeze-thaw... | ecosystem: Host-associated > Porifera > Sponge >... | reverse complement strand
GGCCAAGATGAGCTGGCAGGAGCCGTAGTGCTCCGCGTCAAAGGAAGTAGATTGCCAAGTCTTCGTCCTCGATTGCCGCGCCGCCGAGAGCACTATCGAGTTGCTGCCTGAGCGCTTCCATCGTGGCGTCGGGGATTCCACCGCGGCGCAGGATTCGTTTCCACTCCAAGATATCGGTGGGGCGCGACCTCTCGCGGAGTCTCTGCTGGAAACCTTGCGCTCGGTACTTGTGGATGATGACGGTACGGAAGCCAAGTTCCCTCAGCCGCTCGACCTCGAATGCGGCCTCCGCGCTTGGAAGACCTGCGAGGGCACTGAGGGCTGGCTCGCTCGCGATACCGTCCAAGGTGGAGGGAGGATAGGTCGAAAGGTAGCCGCCCGAGATGGGCCTGCCGTGAATTGTCTGCGCCGCCATATTGTGAACAGTGCGGCTTCTCTGGTGAAACGGGACGTCTAGCACCGCGCCCGGCCTAGCGGCCACCTGCTGCAACAGCGGTGAGAGGTCGACCTGACGGATTGGGTAGGGCAACCAGCTGTACTCGGCCAGCACCAGGACCGCTGCCAATGGTAGAGCCCAGCGCTGCTTCTGACCGAATTGCTGCCAGCCAATGCCGACTAGCACCGCCAAGCCAATGCCCGCCACTAGCATGAAGCGGTTGGCTACACGGAGGTTCTCCAGCAGCGGAATCCCGCGAAGCCAGCCGAACGGCAGAAAGTCCGCTTCGAGACGAGTGCCGTTCCAGATTGGGTCGACCCCGACGGCAAGAATCACACCTAGCGCGAATAACGTCAACCAACCCAGTGCGCGGCGGGGCGCTCGCCAGACTCCGAGGGCCGCCAAGACCATGGGCACGAGCCCCAGGTAGCACACAAACCCCGCCGCCTGATAACCCCTGGTAACGTAGCTTGCTTCGACCAATGGGCCGAACAGAGGATTGGCATAGGAAGCTCTGAACAGGTAGCTTGCGTCGATCCCGCGTGGAACGGGGGGCTTTGTGAAGTAGTCGGCCCCCGCTGCCATTGATGCGACGACGGGCGTGAGGGCTGGCAGCACGATAAAGAGAGCCAGGGCTGCGGCTGCGGCAAGTCCGAGCAAGTAGTCGCCCCATCTCTGGCGATTCCGCCAGCCGATCCAAATAACGGCCGGTGCCACAATCATGGCCAGTTTCAGGCCGAGGTGCCAGCCGCAGAGCGCGTTCAGCGCGAAGCACGCTCCGAACGCTAGCGCGTCGATGGTCCGCAGCGAACGGCTCCATCGCAGCAGGTAGAACAATGCCAAAGGAATGAACTGAATCGTGAACAGATTGAGGTGCTCCTGGGTCTGCTCCACGAGGTTTGGAAAGTAGGCGAAGACCAGTCCGGCCAAGAAGGCGGCTTTTGCGTCGGACGTGATTTCCCGGACCAGCAGGTAGGTCGCGAACCCGGAAACGGTAAGGCCGAACATGACGCAGAAGTTGTAGGCGGCAGCCTCCCCGAACAGCAGGTTGACCGGCATCGACAAGACTTGGTTGAACGGCGAGTGTGTCTGGAAGACCAGGTCTGTTCCGTTGGGGAAAAACAGGTATGACGTATGGAACGGGTTCATGCCTTCCAACAGGCATTGCTTCCACCACCAAAGATTCCAGTAGTTCTGCCAGATGTCGCCGTCTCCCGCGGGCAGGGCAGTGCGCCATGACAGCGCCAGGGGAAACGTCATCAGCAGCGTCGTGAACAGATAGACGGCGAGTGCAACGCAGCCGTTGTCCAGCGTCCAGTGGCGCGGCGTGGGGCGATCAGCGGGCATTGAGACTCTTCAACTACAGGGGGCTGCCGGTGCCATGAGCGCGCCGCAAGGGCTCCTAGCGGGGCCGTCAGTCTTGCTGTAGGCCTTGCTCGAACAGGATGTCGACCGGAATGTCTGCGTCTTCGAGTCGAGCAAGATCCGATTCCACTTCTTGGCCTAGTACTCCGACATCCGCTAGCAGCTCCTTAGCACCGTCGTAGTCGCCATCCCCCTGCAGCAGGAGTATCTTGGCTGACAGCGAGTCAACCGCTGCCCGCATCTGCTCGGCATCGATTCGGTAGGTTCCGGTCACAGTGTCCCGAGAAAACGCTTGCGCACTCTGGAAGTAGTTGAAGCTGAGCGAGTTAGCCCTGCCATGAGCACTAGAGGCGCCGAAGCGGACGGAGCGGAAGATACCCGCCAGAAACGTAGTGTAGTTCCCGACCAAACCGTCAGCCGGGAGTTCTCCGGCATCGGTGAGCTTGCCGATCAGGTGCAGTCCGAGGATGTCGGCCTTGGCCTCTTCCAAAGCTGCAGATGCCTCCTTGAGCGCTTCCCGAACGGTGCCGCGTCCGTCCAGCGTGTTCTTGATCCCGAGGCCGTGGGCAACTTCGTGAAACATCGTGTTCGAAAAGAACGCTTCGAAGTCGATGTCGGCTCGCTGCTCCTCGTCGATCAAGATGTTTGCGATAGGTAGCAAGATGTTGTCGAACTTGGCCCGCATCGCATTCTTAAGCTGCAGCCTGCGCGATCCCTTTTCCAACTGCACCTGCTCGTCGTTGGGCAGATTGATGGCGATCGTCTTGGCTCCGGCATTGCAGTCCCCGGCGTAGAAGAGCACGTCGTAGGCATTGAGCTGAGAGTCGTCTCCGGGCTCTTCGGCCTTGTACTCGGACGGGACGGGCAGGCCATCCTGCAGTGAAGGGAGCATCTTGGAATACTTGGCTAGCCTGTCGCTCCACTGCTTGTCCTTGATGAGCACGTAGGCCTCGAAGGCAGTCTTGGTCCCGAATAGGCCATCTTCGTACGATTCGATCGGCCCGATCACCAAGTCGATGCCGTTGTCCCGCATTTCCATCCACGCAAAGTCACTGGGCTGGTAGTCGTTGGACTCGAGAGCGTCCGCACGCATTTGCAGGTAACGCCGGAAACCGCCGTCCTCAGCCAATACCGCGGCTTGGCGCAGCAGGCCCGCGGCGGTGGCCAGTTCACCTCGAAACGCCACGTGGTATGGGATTGCCGACAACTCGCCCGCATCGTTGCGGCGCACCAGCGTGTACTGGCTTAGCAAGCGCGGATCGTCCGCCGCCGCGGCCTCGAACTCCTCCGCGGTCATGTCGGCTGGATAGTAGTTCGCCCCGGCAGGCTTCGGCCCGACGTCCGGCAGGAAAGGGCGGTTGCCGTCGAGACGATCCCACGGACCGTAGTTGATCTCGGCGAAAGTACGGGCGTTCGGATCGCTGATGCCATCGAGCAACGCCTCGCGATTGCCATAGGCCTGCTGCCAGAACAGGCCGTCCATCACCTGAGCAGCCTCAATGAGCAGCGGCAGCATCTCGCGTTGGGGCTCCGATAGGCCGCTAAGATCGGCGGTCAACTTGACTGTGACGTAGTCGTCCAACTTTGCGCGGTAATCCATGTCTGCGAATTCTGACTCGGGCTGAGGTCCGGCGCACCCCGAGAGACACGCGATCGCAAGAATGGCCGCCCTAAGCACCGTTCTAATGTAGCGCAGCGCTTTGGCCGCCTGGGATGAGCGCCACGCCTCTAGCCAAAGACGCGGAACGGGTTCCCGACTGTGGCCCGATGCGATCTCGACGATTCGGGCAGGGCTGGCTTGCGGCCCGTCACGTACAACGCCCCGACTGCCTGCAATCCCTCGCGCCGCCGTAGTTCGTCTGGCGGCTTGCCCGGCGAGATGGGGGAGTCGTCGGGAATCTGGTCCGTCATGACCTCTTCAAACCCCACGTCCCGAAACAGTCCAGCCCAGTGCTCCGAGCCGAGCCGATGCAGCGGCAAACCAGTCTCGCAATCCCATCCGGCCGAGAAGGGGTTCTCATCGTAGTAGTTGATCAGGATGTGGAACGAGCCGCCGTAGGCTGTCACTCGAAAGATTTCGCGAGCGGCCAAACCTATGTCAGACCAATAATATGCTGACTCAATGCTCAGAACATGGGTGAAGTAGTCCTCGGCCCATGGAATCTCCTCGGCCGCCCCGGGCGCGAAGAGAATGTTCTCCAAGTCTGCGCTGAGTCGCCTAGCCTGCAAGACCATCTCTGTTGAAACGTCCAGACCGAAGACGGCGCCCTCTGGCAGACTCTGTGCGACCAGCCGGGCAGTCCAACCGTCACCGCACCCGATGTCGAGCACGCGGGAGTCCGGCGGAAGGGTGATGCGCGCCAGCATGCGCTCGGCAAGTCGCTTGTGCCGCCGCTCCATGCCACTGGCCTTGCCATCGCGCACCCAGGCGTCAAAGGTTCTCGCAACGCTGTCTTCGCGCTCGTAACGTGTGCTCTCTGAGGAGGGGCTCATGGCTGCTCCGCTGCGGTCCGAGCTAGACGGCTCCTGGCTGCGTGCGCTGCCGACGATGCTATTCCGCTGGCCAAGGGTCTCAGGACCCCTCGGCTTGCTGGGCAGGGTAGGGCTCAAACTCCGGTTTGCGCCGCTCGATGAAGCTTGCGGCACCCTCCTTGACATCAGGGCGCCGAAATGAATCGACCATTTCTTCCAAGGCAATCGCGCTCGCCTCGTCGATACTCCGTGTGTAGTCGCCGTAGACTTGGCGCTTGATCGCAGCCAGCGAGGCAGGGGAGCAGTTCTCAGCCAAGTCGTTGGCGTATGCCAGGGAGGCTTCCAAGAGTTCGTCCCGCGGGAACGTGGCATTAACCAACCCGATGCACTCAGCTTCTTCGGCCAAGACCACCCGGGCCGACAGCAAGAGGTCCAAGGCCTTCGATTGACCAACGAGGCGCGGCAGGAGCCAAGAGATGCCGTACTCGGCGATCAGACCGCGGCGCGCGAAGGCGGTGGTGAGCTTGGCGCCAGCCGCGGCAAAGCGCACGTCGCAGCAAAGGGCATGCACCAACGAGACGCCGGCGCAAGCGCCGTTGATAGCGCAGACTATCGGCTTGGGGAAGGAGAGCGGGTAGTGGACCGGTCGCCCGGGCTGCCTAATTCGGTCAATGGTGTGCTGGCCCGAGGACTTGAGTCCCTGGACATCCGCGCCGACGCTGAAGGACTTGCCGGCACCGGTCAGCACTACTGCGCGTACGTTGGGATCGTCACGGCAGCGGTCCAACAGGTCGAAGTAGTGGTCGCGCATGGCGGGCGTGAGAGCGTTGTTTCGCTCAGGGCGATCAAACGTGAGCAGCGCAACGCGCCCACGCATTTCGAACAGGAGGGTCTCTGGCACCGCTACATTCTATCGCTCCGAAGACATGTCGCTGGGGCAGTCACCGGGCTACTTCGCACCTAGAGAATTCACCCGGAAGCCAGGTCATTGCCCGCAAATGCCCAATCCGCACAGGTTCGGGACCCTGAGAATCGCGAACGCGATGCACATCTCATCGGTGGTCCGCTCGCCCCAGCCAACCGGAAGCGGCGGGCTGTTCGGGTTCCAAGGGTTGGCCGCGGAATTGTCGTAGATCGCGACGACCTCCAGGCGGTCCTCGGCATTGAGCTCGAGGGGTTCTACATAGGTGTAGAAGTCCTGCCAGTCGAAGTCCCAGTCATCGATGTAAATCATCGGAGTGCGCTCGCCGGACGGGGACACCTTCTCCATCCTGATCTCCTTGCCGAGCAGGTGCATGTGAGGTGCCACGATAATGATGTCTGCAGGGAAAATGCCACTGGCGTCTAGGAACGCCCGCAAGAACGGGTAGTCGGTCCCGAGAAAGGAATCGTAGCTGAAACTTGCCGTGACTTCATGGCGCTCCGCTCCTGCCGGAATGATGAAATCCGTGTTGAGCGCTGCCGCCACTAGGAGGTTGTCTTCTGTCTGCTCGTCGGAGAAGTGCAGGCCGATGCGAGTGCTGTCGGACTGCTCCGTCCCGTCTGGGTGATAGTGCATCTGTACCGCGATATGTGACCCTGGCCGAATCAGGAAGCCCGAGCCCTCGGGCGTCAATGCCGGGCTCGCACCAGGCGCCCAAGCGCCGAACAGGTAGGAGTCCGCTGCAAAGTTCAAGCTATTGCCAGAGATCCTAGCGCTGCCGAAGCATTCGTAGCCGGGCTTGCCATCGGCCGATGCCGCCTCGAGTCCGATGGATTCGCTTTGGGGGTCGTTGAAGAGGATGAGATGATGCACGATCTTCCGGTTTTCCGGCTGGATCTCTATCCCGGTGATGTGGCTCAACTGCGTAATTTCGGCTGGGATGGCGACACTGAAGCAGCGGTATTCGTCGTCGCCGTCCGGGTCCGGGGCGAAGGCTGGAGTCTGAATGACAAAATCGGGCTCGCCGAGAGCCCAATCTGGATCGAAGACCAGCGGTTCAGGGAGATCGTCCGCCTCGCCCTCCGGAGCCCCTGCATCGACCCATCGAGCAATCAGGTTGATCTCGTCCGCGCTTAGGCGTCGCTCCCCGACGAACTCACCGTGACCAGCGACCGGCTTCCACGGCGGCATATAACCGGCTTCCACGGCGCTCTTGATCTCGTGCACCCACGGTTTGGCCGACTCGTAGTCAAGCAGGGAAAACGGTGCGACTTGGTCTGGGCGGTGACAGGTCTGGCATTCGCCTTGGAACACTCGCACGATCTGGTTGTTGAAGGTGACAGCCTCGCCACTCGAAGGAGAAAACGCGACTTGGACCGCATTGGCCTGAATTCCATCGGCTGATAGGTTGATATCGACGACCTGACGCTGGGCTAGGCTGAGCGGCAGCGGTCCGATTCTAACCTTGTCTACTCCCGGAGATGTCTCTTCGCTGGCATCAATGCTTGCGGGCACGGTCACGCCGCCGATCGAAGCGGCAACAGTCGCGGCGTTGCGGATGCCCGTGCCGCGCAGGATCAAGTACAGCTGGCTACTCTCGGCGGCAGGGTTCAGGGGGATCGGCTCGTAGGCACCGCGATTGGGGTTGAAGAAGGCGATCTCTTCGCTGGTCTCGGACCCATCGAGCGTGCTCACCCGCAACGTGCGGGCATCTGCAAGTCCTCCGCCGCTGCCAGCCGCCGAGAACAGTCCCGGGCTGACCGAGCGAACTGTGAATTCGCCGTCAGAAACCTCCAAACCGTGGCGCTTGACGGAGAGATGCGTAGTGCCGTCGGGAAGGTCCGGGATCAGGATCACCAAGCGCCGGGGTTCGACAGCGAAAATGTTCGCGGCGTGCTCAATGCCGTCCGAGCCCTCAAGCACCGCGGTGTACGAAGCCAACTCGGGCTGGGGGACACCATCAGGGGCTTTGGTCGTGTGATCGTCAAATTCACCGCTCAGGTAAGCGATCGAGAGCGGTGCCACGGGAGCCTCGGCAGTTAGGCTCGCAGCGGAGACAACGCTGATGTCGCCTTCGTGAGCCCGAGCTGGCACCTTGACCAGCAGAAGCAAGATCAACGCCGAGACGGCCACCGCCAGTTTAGTCTGGAAGTAAGAGCAACTCACGCTGCCTCTTAGACTAGCCCAACACTGCTTGGTCAATACCAGCGCGAAGCACTACAGGCCCGAATGGCCTGTGATGAAACCCCTTCCATGTCTCGCTACGCGCAGATGCCGACATTCCGGGGCAGGTCGGCCACTTGCGATAATGGGCGTGCAGCAATGCTCGATAAGTCCCTGACCTACGTCGATGCCGGCGTGGACATCGACGCGGCAGACAGCGCCACTGAGCGCATCCGTGGATTGGCCCAGCGCACCTTCGACGAGAATGTCCTAGCGGGTGTCGGCGCGTTTGGCGCGGCCTACTCGTTGCGCGGCCAGCAGCTGCGCGATCCAGTGCTGATCAGCTCGGCTGATGGCGTCGGCACGAAGCTCAAGGTGGCCTTCGCCACCGGCCGCCACGGTACCGTCGGCCAGTGCTTGGTGAACCACTGCGTCAATGACATAGCGGTCCAAGGCGCGACACCCTTGTTTTTTCTCGACTATTTCTCCGTGGGCCAGCTTGATCCGAGTGTTGCAGAGCAAGTCGTCCGCGGGATCAGCATCGCGTGCAAGCAGAATGGAGTGGCACTGATCGGCGGAGAGACTGCCGAAATGCCAGGCCTATACCGAGCAGGGGAGTACGACTTGGCCGGGTTCATTGTGGGGGCGGCGGAACGCGAGGACCTGTTGCTCGGTTCGCGGGTCGCGGCGGACAGCGAACTGATCGGTTTGCCGTCGACCGGACTGCACACCAACGGCTACTCGCTGGCTCGCAAGGTCTTCTTCGAGCAAGGCAGGTATGCAGCAGATCAAGAGGTGGCGGGTCTTGGCACCACCATCGGCGACGAGCTGCTCAAGGTGCATCGCAGCTACCTCGAGCCGTTGCGTGCATTGGCGAATGCTGGCCTGCTCGAAGCCGCAGCTCACATCACGGGAGGCGGTATCACAGAGAACACGCCCCGAATGCTGCCCGACGGCCTGCAGGCACGAGTGCGGCTCGGTAGCTGGCCGGTGCTGCCGGTCTTTGCAACGCTGCAGCGCCTGGGCGGGATCGATGCCGATGAGATGCGGCGCGTCTTCAACATGGGGCTGGGCTTGGTCGCCAGCGTTCCGAATGGGCAGGGAGCAGAGGCGATCGGACTCTTGGAACGGAGCGGGGAAGCGGCCTTCGCTATCGGCACGGTGGAGGCCGGCCCGGGCGGGGTCGTGTACGAATCATGAGTCGTCTAGGAATCCTTCTCTCAGGTCGAGGCTCGAACTTCGAGGCCATCGCCGACAGCATCGAAGCGGGCAGGCTTGAAGCCGAGATCGCAGTGGTCATAAGCAACAGTCCCCGAGCCAAGGGTCTCGAGCGCGCCCGGCAGCGCGGGCTGCGAGCGGTCTGCATTCCGTCGAAGGCGATGGAGCGGGAGTCTTACGACCGCCTGGTGGTGGCGGAGCTGCGCGATGCGCGGGTCGAGTTGGTCTGCCTAGCAGGCTTCATGCGGCTGCTCAGCTCCTACTTCGTAGCCGAGTTCCCGCAGCGCATCTTGAACATCCATCCGTCTTTGTTGCCATCCTTCCCGGGCTTGGAAGCCCAAGCGCAGGCGCTGGAACATGGCGTCAAATACACCGGCTGCACGGTGCATCTTGTGGACGAGCGCCTTGATGCCGGCCCTGTGCTGGTCCAAAAGGCAGTGCCCGTCTTGGACAGCGACAGCGAGCAGACGCTCGCAGCCCGCATATTGGAACAAGAGCACGTGGCGTACACCGAAGCCGTCCGCTTGGTGCTGAGCGGGGACTTCCGGGTTGAAGGCCGACGGGTCTTGCGGACGAGATGACGATCGGCGAGCAGCTCGAATATTTGCGCAAGGGTTGCACGGAGATCATCTCCGAGGGCGAACTCCGCTCCCGACTGGAAGAGTGCGCCCGGCAGCGGCGGCCGCTGCGCGTCAAGGCCGGGTTCGACCCCACCGCGCCCGACCTTCACCTCGGGCATACGGTTCTGATACGGAAGATGAAGCACTTCCAAGACTTGGGGCACACAGCGGTGTTCCTCATCGGCGATGTAACAGGGTTAATCGGCGACCCGACCGGGCGGAATACGACGCGCCCGCCGATGACCCGCGAGCAGATCCTCGAGAACGCCGAGACGTACAAGAGACAAGTGTTCAAGATCTTGGACCCGGACAAGACCGAGATCCGCTTCAACAGCGAGTGGCTGCTCGGGCTGGGGACGCTCGGCATGATCGAGTTGTGCTCTCAAGCAACCATCGCTCAACTCCTTGAGCGGGAAGACTTCACGCAACGCTATAAGCAGGGCAAGCCGATCAGTTTGCATGAATTTCTCTATCCGCTCACGCAGGCGCAGGACTCGGTGGCCCTCAAGGCCGACGTCGAACTCGGCGGCACCGACCAGAGGTTCAACCTGTTGCTGGGACGAGAGTTCCAGGCCAGCCACGGCCAACCCCGCCAGATTGTCGCTACCGTGCCAATCCTAGAGGGGCTTGACGGTAGCCAGAAGATGTCGAAGTCGCTAGGCAACTACATCGGCATCAACGAGTCACCCGAGGTTATGTACCGCAAAGTTATGCAGGCCTCGGACGAACTGATGTTCCGTTATTACGAATTGCTGACCGATCTGTCCGTGCCGGAGATCGATGCCCTCAGACGCGGAGCCGCTGACGGTTCGATGCACGCAATGGACCTCAAGCACGATCTGGCGGCACGCATCGTGGCCGACTTCCATGGCCAGGCTGGAGCGACCAAGGGCCGGGACACGTTCCGGCGGGTCGTGCAGGGCAAGCAGGTCCCGGATTGCATGCCGGAGATGAGGCTTCCAGCCGAGATGCAAGGTGCCAGCGTGATTCGCTTGGACAAGCTCCTGCGGGCGACGGGCCTAGCCCAGTCCGGCGCCGAAGCGAACCG
>Ga0209021_1004492_pt1 | contig 10247 bp, 5 predicted proteins | sample PinacodermFT_FD_187299 | JGI IMG/M metagenome (GOLD analysis project Ga0209021, IMG submission 187299) | Host-associated microbial community of the marine sponge Aplysina aerophoba from Gulf of Piran - sponge pinacoderm, lysed by freeze-thaw... | ecosystem: Host-associated > Porifera > Sponge >... | reverse complement strand
GGCGGGCAGGAGATGCGCAGGTGGACTTCTTTCGCGCCCGCGTCACGCATGATGCCTACGATCTTGCGGCTCGTAGTGCCGCGCACCAGCGAATCGTCCACTAGCACCACGCGCATACCAGTGACGAGGTGCTTGACTGGATTGAGCTTGAGCTTGACGCCAAAGTTGCGGATTGATTGCTTGGGCTCGATGAACGTGCGGCCCACGTAGTGATTGCGGATGAGCCCGAGATTGAAGGGGATCCCCGACTCCTTGGAAAAGCCGAGCGCCGCTGCGTTGCCAGAGTCCGGCACGGGCACGACGCAATCGGCGTTGACTGGGCTCTCGCGGGCGAGTATGCGGCCCAGGGCCTCGCGCGACTTGTGGACCGGGCGTCCGAACACAGTTGAGTCCGGCCGGGAGAAGTAGACGTGCTCGAAGGCGCACTGGGAAGGTTGCAGCGCAGGCGCGAAGCGCTGTCGAGTCACGCCTTGGTCGGTGACGATGACCATTTCGCCCGGCTCCACCTCGCCTTGGTACTTCGCCCCGATGAGGTCGAACGCACAGGTCTCGGATGCGAAGACGTGGACAGCGCGCCCCTTGTGGCGCATGGTGCCGTAGGCAAGCGGGCGAAACCCGCGCTGGTCGCGGGCGACGATGATCTGGTTCGTGCTCAGCAGGACGAGCGAATACGCTCCTTCCAGTTCCAGCAGCGACTCGCGTAGTGCCGCGGCCAGCGTCTGCTCTGTGGAGCGAGCCATCAAGTGCGGGATGACTTCGGTGTCACTAGTGGCCTGAAAGATGGATCCGCTCTTCTCGATCGCTCCCCGCAGCGCGTGGCCGTTGGTCAGGTTGCCGTTGTGGGCGACCGCCAATGCGCCCTTGTTGCATTCGACGTAGAACGGCTGTGCGTTGCGCGAGCCGATGTCACCTGCGGTCGAGTAGCGGGTGTGGCCGATCGCCATGTGCCCGGTCAATTGCTGGAGTTCATGCTCGCCGAAGATCTCGCTGACGAGGCCCATCCCCTTGCGGGTCTGGACGGTCTTGCCGTCGCTGGAGCAGATGCCTGCGCTCTCTTGGCCGCGGTGCTGCAGGGCGTACAGGCCAAGGTATGCCAGGTTGGCGGCCTCAGGATGGCCGAAGATCGCGCAGATGCCGCACTCCTCGTGGAAGTGATCCCCGGGGTCCACCTCGACAGCTCGGCTCGGGGAGGGGGTGGCCTGGTCGCTCATTGAGACTCCAAGGAGGCTTCGAACGAAGACTCCCAGATCTTGCGCAGGTGCGCTACCGGCGCTTCAACAAAGGTCTTCGAATTCAGCCCGAAGGACAGGGTCGAGCCACCGGTGTGGCCGAGTTCTACCAGCGGGACGGACTGTGCTGCCGCGATTGCGACCACCTCCCCTAGCTTCTCGCGTGGCACAGACAGCAGCACGCGGGAAGGGGATTCGTGAAACATCGTGTAGAGCAGTGGGTGGTCAGTCTCGAAATCGATGGTCGCCCCGACTTGCCGTGGACCGAAGCAGCACTCCGCTAGCGCCACGGCCAAGCCCCCGCTGCCGATGTCATGCGCTGAGTTGGGCAGGCCTTGGCGGACGATGTTGCGGGTGGCCTCTTGCAGGCTCGCTTCGTAATCGAAGTCCAACGATGGTGGCAAGCCCCAGGTTTGGGCCAACACGGTCTTGGCGTACTGCGATGAGCCAAACCTTTGGGGCAGTTCCTCGGTCTGGAAGCCGGGCAGCAAGCCGCCGAGCAAGATAACGATGTCTCCGCCCCGCGTGAAGCAAGACGCGATCGGGGCATCCATGTGGTCCAGCATCCCGACGATGCCCACCACGGGGGCGGGGTCGATGCCCTCGCCCAGAGTCTCGTTGTAGAGACTGACGTTGCCACCGGTGATCGGCGTGCCGAAATGCCGGCACGCTTCAGCCATGCCTTCGATCGATTCCACGAGCTGTGCCATGATTTCGGGCTTTTCTGGATTGCCGAAGTTAAGGTTGTTGGTCGCGGCGATCGGCGTCGCGCCGACCGTGGCGAGATTTCGGCAGCACTCGGCTACGATCAACTGCGTGCCTAGGCGCGGGTCGAGCGCGCAGTACCGCGAATTGCCGTCCAGCGACATGGCAAGGGAGACGTTGGCCTCCTTGATGCGGATCACGGCTGCGTCGGCACCCGGCCCTGATGTCGTGTTGGTCCGTACCTGATGGTCGTACTGCTCCCAAATCCAGCGCTTGGAATTGAGATCGGGGGATGCCAGCAGGGTCTTCATGCCGGCCAGCAGGTCTGCGTCCGATGGCTCGCTCGGTACCGGTCCGTCCAGCGGCGCAGTGCGCCACGGCCTGGTGCGGGGACGGTCATAGAGCGGTGCGTCATCGCTGAGAAAGCCCGTGTCAAGCTCGGCCACCACGCTCCCGCCGTGCTTGACCCGCAGCAGGCGATCCGCCGTGACCGTGCCGATCTCGACGGCGTCGAGGCCCCACTTGCGAAAAACCGCCAGAACCTTGCCTTCTTGGCCGCGTTCGGCTACCAGCAGCATGCGCTCTTGGGATTCCGAGAGCATGATCTCGTAGGGCGTCATCCCGGTCTCGCGCTGCGGCACCAGGTCTAGTTCGATCTCGATCCCGACCCCGCCGCGTCCGCCCATTTCCGCGGTCGAGCAGGTCAGGCCCGCCGCTCCCATGTCTTGGATGCCGAGAATTGCGCCAGTGCGCATAGCCTCGAGGCAAGCCTCGAGCAGGAGCTTCTCCAGAAACGGGTCGCCGACCTGGACGTTCGGACGCTTGGCATCGGAATTCTCGTCGAACTCTGCAGAAGCCATCGAGGCCCCTTGGATGCCGTCCTTGCCGGTCTTGGCGCCTACGTAGATGACGGGGTTGCCGAGTCCCTTGGCGGATCCGAGAAAGATCGAGTCTTTCCGGAACACGCCCAGGGCGAAGACGTTGACCAAGGGGTTCGCGCTGAAGCAGGGATCGAAGGAGCATTCGCCACCGATCGTGGGCACGCCGATGCAATTGCCGTAGTGGGCAATGCCCTCGACCACTCCACGGATAATCCGCCGGTTGGTCGCGCCGTTGTCCGGATCGTCGGGAGGGCCGAAGCGCAGGGCGTCGAGCACCGCGACGGGGCGCGCGCCCATGGTGAAGATGTCTCGCAAGATGCCGCCGACCCCGGTTGCCGCGCCTTGGAATGGCTCGATATAGCTGGGATGGTTGTGCGACTCGATCTTGAAGGCGGCTGCCCAGCCGCCGCCAATGTCGACGATGCCGGCGTTCTCGCCCGGTCCGACCAAGATCCGCGGGCCCTTCGTGGGCAGCTTCTTCAGGTGCAGCCGCGAACTCTTGTACGAGCAGTGCTCGCTCCACATGACGCTGAGAATTCCCAGTTCGGTCAGTGTTGGCACGCGTCCGATCCGCTGGGTGATCCGCTGGTATTCTTCAGCGGTGAGGCCGTGTTCGGCGGCTAGCTGCTCGTCGACCTCAGGCTGCATCAGAAAGGCGGTTCGTCGCTGCCGCAATCATGGATTGAAAGATCGCAATGCCATCAGTGGAACCGACGGCAATGTCGCACGCGCGTTCGGGATGCGGCATCATGCCGAGCACATTGCGTCCCTTGCCCAGCACACCGGCGATGTTCCGGCTTGATCCATTGGGATTGTCCCCGGCGTAGCGAAAGGCGACGCGATCTTCGGCTTCGAGCCGGTCCAAGGTCGCCTCGTCGGCGAAGTAGCAACCCTCGCCGTGCGCGACCGGGATCCTTAGCTGTGCGTCCGGCCGGCAAGCCGAAGTGAAGGCCGAGTCCAGAGTGCCCGGGACTAGGTCGACGGTCCGGCAAACGAACCGCAGGTCTTGGTTGCGGATCAAGGCGCCGTCCAGCAGGCCCGCCTCGCACAGAATCTGAAACCCGTTGCACACCCCGATTACGAGCCCGCCGGAGTCCGCAAAGCGCCGCAACGAACGGATGACCGGGGAAAAACGGGCGATGGCACCGCAACGCAGGTAGTCCCCATAGGAGAATCCGCCGGGCACGAAGATGGCGTCCGCGTCGCCTAGCTCCTCGGACTCGTGCCAGATTTCGGTGGCTTTCAGCGCGAGGTTGTGCGTGAGCGCGTAGAGCGCGTCGTGGTCGCAGTTTGAGCCCGGAAAGATGATGACGCCGAACTTCATTGCGGGCGGGAGAGCAACGCCTCGCTTACATAGTCAGTGTACCACTGGGGCGGGTATGTGCCCGGGGCCGAAACTCTATGACGGTGGCCTTGCCCTCCCGCTCTCCGGCCTCACCCTGTGCGCGCAAGGGGGGACGCGGGGAAGCAGGCCGGCCAGGCTGTGGCACGCAGGGCTGGGCGCGAGCCAAGCATCCCCGTGCCGGAACATTGTCCCATGCTGAATGCCGCCGCTGCTGCGCTGGCTGGCCGGATCGGCACCAGAGCAGCGCCGACGGCAGGAGTGAGAGTCTTTGGCCGACGGCTCTCCGGATGTGCGCTCGGACGCTGCGCTGAGACGCGACTGCACACTTCTTGTAGGATGGGGCTCGAAGGCGGCTCGCGCTGCGACGCCTTCAGAGTCATGCCCATGCTCGCCAACGGTGTCATTGCGCCCAAAGTCCCAGGCCAGCCGGTATCTGGACCGGCCCTGCTTGCATTCTTCAAGACCGACTGCCCGGCATGCCACCTGGCACTGCGCTACTTGGACACCCTCTCTCGCGGCATCGCGCCCGGCGATCGGGTGGTGGCGGTCTCTCAGAATGATCGAACGTCTACCGACAAGCTGATCCGCTCGCTGGGGGCGGACCTGCCACTGCGCCTCGATCACGATCTCAAGGCGAGCGTGGCATTCGGCTTGGAGGCGGTGCCCGCACTTTTCCTGCTGGACGAGTCGGGCCGGATCGCCGCCAGTACGCAGGGCTTTGACAAGGCGGATTTGAATCGTCTCGGAAGTGACCTAGCCACGCGTCTGGGCGTGCCGGTTCCAGAGCCGGCCCAGCCTGGCGACGGCAATCCGGATTTCCAGCCGGGATGCGTCTCGCGCCACCTTGAACCGGACTCGGACGCGGACGCTGCGGAGCCTCTCGATCTGTATTCCCGCCGGGCCGGCCGCGCTTCCAGAATTGACTTACCCGCAGAGACTGACGCCGAGGAATGGTGCTATGAGACTGGCTTTTCCGACCCCTTGCCAGTGGTGCCGCCGACGGTTGAGCGAGTCGAGAGCATGCTGGCGGCGAGCGGGCTGGCACCCGACGAGGTGGTCGCGCACGTCCCGCCGAATTTTGGCGCCGCCAGCGTCGAGAAGATCGCGGCAAACGCCGTCATGGCGGGTTGCCGGCCCGAATACATGAGGGTCCTCGTTCCGGCTGTCCGCGCTCTGTGCGACGAACGCCTCGATATCCATGGAGTGCAGGGCACCACGCACTTTGCTGCTCCGCTGGCCGTGGTGAACGGTCCGGTTCGTCTAGAACTCGGGTTCGCTTGCGGCAGCAACGTATTCTCAAACGCAGCGCGGGCCAACTCCACGATCGGTCGGGCATTGCAACTGATCCTGCGGAACCTTGGTGGCGCCGCCCCGGGCCGGATCGATATGTCCACCATGGGGAATCCCGGGCGCTTCAGCTTCGTGGTCGGTGAGAACGAGGAGGTGAGTCCGTGGGGGCCGCTGTCCGAAGCTTTCGACATTTCCGAGGGCCGCAATGCTGTCACGTTTTTCTGTGCCGAGCCGCCGCGTCCAGTGAGCGAGCACAAGGCGCGAGAGCCGAGAGTGCTGTTACGCGCCATCTGCCCGGTGCTGGCGAACCTTTGGAGTTATCGCGTCTGCAAGCGGTCCGAAGCGCTTGTAGTGATAGGTCCCGAGCATGCGGCAACGTTAGGTCGCGGCGGTTTCACCAAGCATGATGTCGTCGAATTCCTGTTCGAGAACACCGGGGTCCCGCTGAGCGAGTACGACGGAGATGGCGGAGAGGGCACGCACGAGGCCAGCTTCTACGATGAGTGCGTCATTCGTGGGGTGCGGTGCTACCGGAAGTTCCGGCGGCCCGAATCGATTCGGGTGATGGTCGCGGGCGGACCTGCCGGAAAGTTTTCTGCGGTGCTGGGATCATGGGCCACCGGCCCGCGCGGCAGCCAGATGGTCAGCTACGAGTTCGAATGAGCCAGCCACGGCCAGAACAGTACCTTGGAGGCGGCGACTGAGTCGCTAGCCCGCAGACGACTCGCTTGCGCTGGCCCACGAGCCGGAGCAAGTAGGCATTTAGGGGTGGATTGGTTCCGGGGCGAAGTCCTGTCAACTCGATCTCGTTGCACGGCAGATGCACCGGGCTCTCGTACAGCTGGCGCCGGAGATCCTGCATCGGGGTCACCTCTGTTTGCGCCTTCCGCCCAGAGTCTGGCGACAGGCTCCGAGGGCTGCTACTCTATTCGAGGCACTTGGCGCAGGAGGTGCAACAGAATGTCGCTTACAGTCGTGAACCCCCTTGACGAAAGACCGCTGCCGGAAGGGTCAGCACCCCCAAGGCTAGCTTCGGTGGGGGGTGCGCGGATCGCACTTCTCGATATCAGCAAGGGCGGAGGATCGATCTTCCTCGATCGCATTGATCTCTTGCTCAGGCAGCGCTACGGAGTGTCCGAGGTGTTGCGCTTTCGCAAGCCGACGTTTGCCAAACCAGCCCCCGAGGCAGTGTTGACGGACATTCGGGAGGCTCAGCCGCACGCGGTGATTGAAGCCTTGGCCGATTGAGGCTCCTGCACGACGTGCAGTTTGCACGACTCCGTTCGACTCGAAAACTCAGGCATTCCCACCGTCCCCATAGCCACCGAGGTATTCCGGTCGGCGGCGCGGGCACAAGCGTCGGCGTTGGGAAGGGCCGACCTAGACGCGGTTTACGTGCCGCACCCGATCCAAGACCAACTGCAGGAAGAGATCGAGGAGCGCGCAACTGCGGTGCTTGACACAATCGTTGACCGTCTGACCGCCGCGACCGAGACAGCATCGCCGGCGGCTTGATCCGCCGTCAATCTTCGATCCAGCCATGTGCGCTCTCCTCGCATTGGAGGATGCGGTCGTCTCTCGGCTCCGCGCCGGCGCGGTGATACCCGCCCATCCGCTCGCCTTGGATTCCCACCGCCGCTTGGACGAGCGCCGCCAGCGGGCGCTGACGCGCTACTACCTCGCGGCTGGGGCGGGGGGGCTGGCGGTTGGCGTCCACACCACTCAATTCGCGATTCACCAGCCGCAAGTGGGGCTATATCGACCAGTGCTCGAGCTAGCCGCTGAAGTTACGCGGGAACGCGTCGATTCTGAGAATAGCCCTGTGGTCCGCATCGCCGGAATCCTCGGTCCGACCGCGCAAGCGGTCCACGAGGCCGGTCTCGCTGTCGACCTCGGGTACCACCTCGGTCTGCTGGGTTTCGCAGGGCTTGAGACAGCCAGGCGCTCCGAGTTGCTTGCCCACGCTCGGGCCGTTGCCGACGTGATCCCGATCATGGGCTTCTACCTCCAGCCTGCCGTCGGGGGCATTCCGCTCCCGTATGAATTCTGGCGCGACCTGTGCGAGATCGAGAACTTGGTGGCTATCAAGGTGGCACCGTTCGACCGGTATTGCACATTGGAGGTGTTGCGTGCCGTTTGCGATTCAGGACGTGCCGACGAGATTGCGCTCTACACAGGCAACGACGACAACATCATCGGAGATCTGCTGACTTGCTACGCCAGTGAGGGCAAGGCCGCCGGATTTGTGGGTGGACTGCTCGGTCACTGGGCTGTCTGGACAAGACCAGCGTGCGAGTACTGGCAGCGGTGCCGAAATTCTATGTCAGGCACCTCTCGAAGCATTCCCGAGTCGCTGCTCCGCCTAGGAACGGAGGTGACCGACGCAAACTCCGCTCTCTTCGACACTCGCAACCGATTCTCCGGATGTATCGCTGGCATTCATGAGGTCTTGCGGAGGCAGGGCCTGATGGCCGGAAACTGGTGCTTGAATGAAGCCGAGTGCCTTTCACCTGGCCAGAGCGCAGAGATTGACCGGGTCTGTGCCTTGTACCCGCACCTGGTCGATGACGACTTCGTTGCAGAGCACCTCGACCTCTGGCTCAGGTAACGTTGGCGGGGCGACCCGAACAGCTGCTTGATCGCTGAGTTGCCGTCCGTCTCGGGTTGCCGACGAACGGACTTCTTCGTCGAGCAAACCTCACGGCTTTGCTATTCTTCGTGAGCCTGCTGCGAGAGCGCGATCATTCCGGCCCTTGATTGCTGTCGCCGTTCGCCGGGCGAATTGAGCATGAGCCGAAATCATCGTGACCAGTCCTTGCTATTGGCGGCTACTGCCGCGCTCGCTTGGACAGGGTGTGGCTCCGTTGGGCCTAGCGGCCGCAGTGCGGATGAAGCCGTCGCCAGCCTTGATCTTTATCCCGGGCTGGAGGCGACGCTGTTCGCTTCTGAACCGATCCTGTCGAATCCGACCAACATTGACGTCGACCATCGCGGCCGGGTCTGGGCCTGCGATGTTGTCAACTACCGGGAGCATGGCCAAAACGACATGCGCCCCGAGGGGGACCGCATCCTGATCCTTGAAGACACCGATGGCGATGGAGTCGCCGACACCTCCAAGGTCTATTACCAAGGCCGGGATGTTGATGCCGCGCTGGGAATCGCGGTCCTCGGCAACAAGGTGATCGTGACGGCCGCTCCCAATGTGCTGGTCTTTACAGACGAGGACGGCGATGACGTTCCAGACAGAAAGGAGTATCTATTCACCAACTCTGGCGCTCCGCAGAATGACCACTCGACGCACTCGCTGTCTTTCGGGCCGGACGGCAAATTCTACTGGAACATGGGCAACGGAGGTCGCTACGTACACGACAGCCAAGGGCTCTTGGTCATCGACAAAGCCGGGAATCCGGTGCTGGATCGCAACTACGAGCGCAGTCTTCGCGACAGACCGGAGATTTCTCGGCCTGGTTTCGCGGATGCCTTGGTCGGGGTTAGGAGCCCGTATCAGGGCGGCATGGTGTTTCGCTCCGATCTTGACGGTGGCGGAACCGAGGTGCTGGGCCACAATTTCCGCAACAACTACGAAGTAGCCGTAGACTCGCTAGGCGGGCTGTGGCAGTCCGACAACGACAACGACGGTAGCTACGCTTGCCGGATCAACTACATCCTCGAGTACGGCAACTATGGCTACCGTGGCGAGATGACGGGCGCGGGAAACCAAGCCGAGCGCACCGGCCGCCACGAAGAAATCCCCAAGCGGCACTGGCACCAGAACGATCCCGGCGTGGTCCCAAACCTGCTGATCACCGGAGCCGGTTCCCCTACCGGAGTGGCCTCTTACGAAGGTCGCTTGCTGCCGAACGACGTCTGGGACCAAGTCTTGGCGACCGATGCCGGACCCGGCGTGCTACGTGGCATCGTAGCGACCAAGAGCGGGGCGGGTTACGAGGCACGGATGGTGGATTTGCTCAAGGGCGCGCGTGACAAATGGGTGCGTCCAGTAGATGTTGCGGTAGCTCCCGACGGCTCGGTGTTCGTTAGTGACTGGTATGACCCCGTGATCGGTTGGAACCGCCAGCACGACTCCGCGCACGGTCGAATCTTCCGCATCGCGCCGCAAGGCCACGCATACCGGCCTCCGACCCACGATGTTGCGTCAATCGCGGGAGCGATCAAGGCCTTGCAGAGCCCGAATTCCGACGCGAGATATCTGGCTTGGCACGCTCTCGATGACGGCGGGCGGGAAGCCGAGGATGCCTTGGACCGGCTATGGCGCGAGGGAACCGAAGTGCGCCAACGGGCTAGAGCGTTGTGGCTGCTGGCGCGTATCGAGGAGCGCGGCGGGGACTATCTCGACCAAGCGCTCACGGATCCGGAGGAAGACATCCGAATTGTCGGACTGCGCGCCGCCCGACAATCAGGGGTCGACCTGGTTCCCCTCTTGGAACGGCTTGTATCCGATCCATCCTCCCACGTGCGGCGAGAGTGCGCGATCGCGCTCAGGGGGAACTCGTCTCGTGAAGCGCCGGCGCTGTGGGCTCGCCTGGCGAATCAGCACGTAGCGGGCGACCGCTGGCATTTAGAGGCGCTTGGGCTTGGAGCGACGGGGAATTGGGATTCACACTTGGGCGCTTGGCTGGCACTGGTCGGGGCCAATTGGAACACCCCCGCTGGCCGGGACATCTTGTGGCGCTCGCGGGCATCCCTGACCCCTGGCTATCTGGCGAAGATCGTGGGTGCGTCGGATATCGAGAGTGCTGATGCAGCCCGGTACCTGCGGGCGTTCGACTTCCAGCC
>Ga0209021_1004478_pt1 | contig 10285 bp, 9 predicted proteins | sample PinacodermFT_FD_187299 | JGI IMG/M metagenome (GOLD analysis project Ga0209021, IMG submission 187299) | Host-associated microbial community of the marine sponge Aplysina aerophoba from Gulf of Piran - sponge pinacoderm, lysed by freeze-thaw... | ecosystem: Host-associated > Porifera > Sponge >... | reverse complement strand
AGCCGAAAGAGCCGGGAGAGCCGGGAGAGCCGGGAGAGCCGGAAGAGCCGGGAGAGCCGGAAGAGCCGGAAGAGCCGGAAGAGCCGGAAGAGCCGGAAGAGCCGGAAGAGCCGGAAGAGCCGGAAGAGCCGGAACAGCCGGAACAGCCGGAAGAGCCGGGAGAGCCGGAAGGGCCGGAAGGGCCGGAAGAGCCGGGAGAGCCGGAAGGGCCGGAAGGGCCGGAAGAGCCAGAAGAGCCGGAAGAACCAGAAGAGCCGGGAAAGCCGGGAAAGCCGGGAAAGCCGGGAGAGCCGGGAGAGCCGGGAATACCAAGGACTCAAGGAGGGGAGTAGACCCGCCCAGCCTTGGTGCAGACCGGGCCGCTCATTTCAGTTCATTTCAGTCCCTGTTCTTGTTTTCCTGAATCCACTCGCGCAGCTGCTGGGTAAGCTCTGCGGCACTGCTGGCCTGACTGTCCAATGCCGGCCCCACCTTCACACGAACTGTGCCTGGTCTTTTTATCCAGCGACCAGAAGGCCAATAACGCCCTGCATCATGAACGACAGGCACAACCGGAGCCCCCGCAGCCTGCGCTGTAAAGGCCGCTCCACGATTGAAACGACCCGTTTCAGGCCAGGGATGCCGGGAACCTTCCGGAAATATCATGACCCATTGATTCCGCTCCAAGCTCTTCTTCCCTGCCTTCACCACCTGCTGCAAAGAGGAGTGCGCCTCCTTGCGGTCTATAGGAATAGGGTCCAGTACTCTGAATGCCCAACCAAAAAAAGGAATCTGCAAGAGCTCCTTTTTTATGACAGTGGTCTGAGGACTGGCCAGGGTCTGCAGGAAGAAAGTTTCCCAGGGCGATTGATGATTGCTCACAATCACACAGGGCCGGGCTGTAATATGCTCCGCTCCTTCCAGGGCCCAGCGTATACCACAGCATAAACGACAAAGAACAACCGTCATCCGGCAGAACGGCTGAGCCAGATAGCGGTGCCGGGCCTGAACCGAGCGGGTACAGGGGGCCGCGAGAATCACCCACAGACACCAGGGCACCCCATACAGAATCCACAAAACATAGAAGAGAAAAGATCGCAGCGCACAACAACCTGTCCGTATCATGGAAGTCCCCGTGTTTACTTCAGAAGGAAGCGGCTGAAGTGGGACAGACTGTCGAAAACAGATACGCTCTCCCTGTTGATCCCCGCCTGCAGCGTTCTTTGGCCTTTGCCGGTCCTCACAAGAGCTGCCCGACAGCCACAGCCGGCAGCCAGTTCCATATCGCAGGGCGAATCACCTACCAGCCAGGCACCCTCAGCCGAACAGCCCAGCCGCTCCTCAATCTGCCGCACCAGCCCAGGGCGCGGCTTCCGACACTGGCAGTCATCCGCTGGTGTATGTGGACAAAAACAGATGCAGGACAGCTCCCCACCCGCCCGGCGCACCTCCTCTTCAAGCCGGGCATGAATGGCGTCCAGGACCGCAGGCGAAAAGTATCCCCGTCCCACGCCGGACTGGTTGGTCGCCACCGCCACAGCATAGCCGGCCCGGCACAAGCGGGCGATGGCTTCAATGCTGCCGGCAACAGGCGTCCACTGATCGACAGAGCGTATGTAGTCGTCCGAGTCCTCGTTGATAACACCATCACGGTCGAGAATCACCAGTTTCATCTGCTGCCCTTCAACAACGAAATGTCAGCGACTTTCAGGAACAGGGCTCTCACCTTGTTCAACAACATGTGGCGGTTGTTGCGTACCTGCTCGTCCGCATGGTTCACCAACACCTGGTCAAAGAAAGAGTCCACCGGCTGCTTGAGGCCAACCAGACGGTGCATGACCTGCTCGTACTCATCACTGCCAAAACTCTCTCTTTGCACAAGGTCCTCAAAACCACTCAAAGCTGCCAGAAGGTCCTGCTCTGCGCCTTCCTCCACCAGATCAACAGCCAGCTCGCCACAAGGGGGAGGGCTGCCTGTCAGCATGTTGGAAACACGCTTGTTGGCACTGATAAGAGCGGCAGCTTCCGGCAAGCCCATAAAGCCGGAAACAGCCTTGATGCGCTGGTCAAAGTCGAACGGACAGCGCGGCTCCACCGCCCGAACCGACAAAAAGACATCAGCTTCAACGCCCGCGTCCTGGTACCAGGCGCGCGAACGATCCCAGATAAACTCAACCACCCGGTCAGCCAGCCCCTGTGCGGCGGGCAGTGCAACACCCTGCTCCTGCCAGGCCAGAACAGCTTTTTCAGTGACAACCCGCAAGTCAACAGACAGCCTTTTTTCCACGATCGTGCGCAGGATCCCCAGGGCAGCGCGCCTCAGCGCAAAAGGATCCCGGCTGCCCGAAGGCACTGCCTTGATCCCGAACAAGCCAACAAGGGTGTCTATCCGGTCGGCCAATGCCAGCGCTATCCCCGTACCTGTGCCGGGCACTTCCTTGTCGGCCGCCTGCGGCATGTACTGCTCATGCAGAGCCAGACAGACATCAGGGTGCTCTCTTTCGCTCCGGGCATAGTACATCCCCATGGTCCCCTGCAACTCAGGAAACTCCTGCACCATCTCTGACACCAGATCTGACTTGCTCAGGCATCCCGCCCTGTGCGCCAGCTCAGCATCGAAACCGGCTTGCTCCGCAATGAACGCAGCAAGCCTGGCAACCCGCTCCGTTTTGGCGAACACAGTCCCCAACTCTTTCTGGAACAAGACCGATTTCAACCGGCTGCGCGCCTGCTCCAGGCTCGATTTGAGGTCAGCCTCATAAAAGAAGCGTGCATCCGCCAGCCGGGCTCGAATCACCCGCTCGTTTCCGGAAACAACTCCCGATGGATTCAGGCTTTCTATGTTGGCAACCGTGATAAAACAAGGCATCAAGGCGCCCTGCTCGTCGACCAGGTGAAAGTACTTCTGATGGCTCTGCATGGATGAAATCAGAGCCTCGGCTGGCATCTCCAGAAACGCAGCGTCAAAGCGACCGGTCAGAGCCACTGGCCACTCCGTCAGAGCCGTCACTTCATCCAGAAGCTTCTCATCAATCACGGCCGTCCCCTGGGCGCGCCGGGCAAGATCTTCTATCTGTCGTCGTATCTCAGCCTTGCGTTCCTCATAGTCAGGCATTACATGGCCATGTGAAGACAACTGCCGCGCATATGAGCCCGCCGTCGTCAGAGTCAGAGGGCTGTTACAGTGAAAACGATGCCCCCATGTTTCCCGTCCCGAAGAGGTTCCCATGATCTCAGCAGGCACCACTTCCTCTCCCAGCAGCATCACCAGCCAGCGCACCGGTCGCACAAAGCCTTTGCGTCGCACTCCCCAGCGCATACGCCGCTCAACAGGCAGCGCTTCCAGGGACTCGGAAATAATTGACGGAAGCAGACTGGCGGTGGACTGTCCGGGAGTGCGCTGGTGGTAAACCAGCCAGCTGCCCTTGTCTGTCTGCAGCCTGTCCAGCTCTTCGACAGTGACACCACAGGAGCGGGCAAAACCCAGCGCAGCCTTGCTCGGGCGCCCTTCAGCGTCCAGGGCAACCTCCAGAGCCGGACCCCGACGTGTGGTGCAATTATCCGGCTGCCATGTCTCAAGTTTTGTTATCGACAGTGCCAGACGACGTGGGCTCGCAAAAGAGCGGTGCTCTTCATAGGTCAGGCCTTTTTGGGCAAGGCGGTTCAGTATCTCTGTGGCAAGCGCATCAGACAGTTGACGCAAAGACGTCGGTGGAAGTTCTTCGGTACCCAGCTCAAACAGGAAGTCTTCTGTGGCCATTACGCACTCTCCTGCAGTGCCAATGCTTGCTGCCGAACATCATGATCGGCCAGAGGAAAGCCCAGCGCCTTGCGGGCCTGAAAATAGGCCCTGGCGACAGCACTGGCCAGACTGCGTACACGCAGAATAAATCTTTGCCGCTCGGTGACAGAGATGGCTCGCCGGGCATCCAGCAGATTGAAAGCGTGGGAGGCGCGCAGCATATACTCATAGGCTGGCAAGGGCAGGTCGAGTTCCACCAGGCGGTTCGATTCCTGTTCGAAAAAGTCGAAATGTTCAAACAGGGTCCGGATGTCTGCCTGTTCAAAATTGAAGGCTGACTGCTCTACCTCATTCTGATGGTAAACATCCCCATAGGTCACATCTCCATCCGGCCCCCTGGCCCAGACAAGATCATAGACGTTGTCCACCCCCTGGATGTACATGGCCAGGCGCTCCAGGCCGTAGGTGATTTCCCCGGTGACCGGGTAGCACTCCAGGCCGCCCACTTGCTGAAAGTAGGTAAACTGGGTGATTTCCATACCATTCATCCAGACTTCCCAACCCAGCCCCCAGGCACCCAGGGTGGGAGATTTCCAGTTGTCTTCCACGAAGCGGATGTCGTCAGCCAGGGGGTCTATGCCCAGACTGCGCAGGGAGTCCAGATACAACTCCTGCATGTTTTCAGGACTGGGTTTCATCACCACCTGAAACTGGTAGTAGTGCTGCAGGCGGTTGGGATTGTCGCCGTAGCGCCCATCGGCAGGACGCCGGGACGGCTGCACATAAGCCGCGTTCCAATTTTCCGGACCTATAGCCCGCAGAAAAGTGGCAGGGTGAAAAGTGCCAGCGCCCACCTCTATGTCCAGTGGCTGCATGAGCGTACAGCCCTGCTGCGCCCAAAAAGACTGAAGCTGCATAATAAAGCCCTGAAATGTTCTCAGATCAGGGGCGCCCGGATTGGTCATGAAATTACCTCGAGCCAGGTTCGGCGGCGCTGGACAAAAACACAGCGTCCGCACAGGGAGAACAGGGAGAATGGCAGAAATAATACAGGAGATGTCCCGCTGAGTTCAGGCACCGCTTGCCGGGGAATGCTTCAGGCATCCAGGCCGGACTCTCCGCCAGGATGCACTTTGCTGTCAGCACGGCTTCCAGTCGGCATCAAGCTCAGAAACAAGGAGCCTGCCGCGCAGGCTGTGGGGCATGGCCTCGCCTATGACGACATCAGCGAAATGGCCGATCATCCGTGGAACAGTGCAGGAGAAGTTCACTACCCGGTTGCAGGGCGTGCGTCCCTGGAGCTGACCCGGGTCTTTCCTTGAATAGCCCGTCACCAGCACACGCTGCCGGGTTCCCACCAGGCGGCGGCTTATTTGTGCCGCCTGCCGGTTCAGTACGGCCTGCAGCTGGTGGAGACGCTGCTTCTTTTCTTCCTCGGGAACAGAGTCTTCATACTCTGAAGCCGGTGTTCCAGGCCTTTTGCTGTAAATAAAGCTGAATGAAGTATCAAAGCCGACTCTGGTCACCAGGTCCATGGTCTCGGCAAACTCCTGCGCGGTTTCTCCAGGAAAGCCGACAATAAAGTCTGATGACATGCTCAGCTCGGGACGCACAGCTTTCAGCTTCTGTACCCGATTCAGGTAGTCATCCCGGGTATGGTTGCGCTTCATCGCCGTCAGGATTCTGTCCGAACCGCTCTGGACCGGCAGGTGCAAGTGACTGACCAGTTCCGGGACTTCCTGGTAAGCTTCCACGAGATTGTCGGAAAATTCTGTCGGGTGGGACGTGGTGAAACGAATGCGATCTATACCATCAAAACCCGCCACCAGCGCCACGAGTTCGGCCAGATCCGCGCAGGACCCATCCTTCCGGCGCCCCTGGTAGGCATTGACGTTCTGTCCCAGGAGATTGATCTCACGTACCCCCTGTTCGGCCAGTCCCGCACACTCGGCCAGAACATCTTCCACTGGTCTGCTGATTTCCTCACCACGGGTGAACGGCACTATGCAGAACGTACAGTACTTGCTGCAGCCCTCCATCACGGAAACAAAGGCTGTGGGACCCTCTACACTGGGCTCTGGCAATCTGTCGAACTTTTCGATTTCAGGAAAGGTGACGTCTACCAGAGGAATGCCTCTGGCCTGGGTGGCGTCGATCATCTCAGGAACGCGATGCAAGGTTTGCGGCCCGAATACCAGGTCAACGTAGTCCGCACGCTGGACTATGGCCTCTCCTTCCTGGCTGGCTACGCAACCGCCAACACCTATGATGAGATCCGGCTTCTCTTTTTTGAGTTTTTTCCACCGGCCCAACTGGTGAAACAGTTTTTCCTGGGCTTTTTCTCTGACTGAGCAGGTGTTGACGAGCAGAACATCGGCGTCTTCCGGATTGTCGGTCAGCTCCATGTGATGCGTGCAGCCCAGCAGGTCTGCCACACGAGATGAATCATACTCGTTCATCTGGCAACCGTAGGTTTTAACAAAAAGCTTCTTTGTAACCATGGGTCAGAGTAATCCACTCGATAGAAAGCTGTTCATCAGACAAGCAGGAAAAGTAGACTCAGTATCGCCGCACAGAAGAGGCAGGGCCCCGTGCCATGTCCGCCACGGCCCCACCAGTCAATCTGGTAAGGCAAGGCTATGAGGCTATGAGGCAATTGCAAACCAGTCAGAGGCAATCCAGTGCTGGCTTCCATGGAGGACCACCGCGCCGACACAGCAGCCCGGAAGGTGCTACCAATCGCAAGCCACAATCCACATTCATGCACGGCCCCATGCATGAATCTTCACGTGCCTGCACGACTCAGTGCGGCAACCCCGTTGCAGGAAGGCACTGCTCCTCTGTAGCCGATCTGCCTGTAGCGATCTGCGCTGAGTGCTGATGCCCCATCCAGGCACCGAGTCGATCCAAACCAAAGGAAAGATGCCGAGAACTCCTCAAGGCTTTCTCGACATCAGTTCATCACCAGCCGCCGTCCAGCTGGCACAGCCTGCCAATACACCAGAAAATCACGCCTCCCTCATCGGGACGCATTTGTTCTCAAAAAATTTTCCAGAAAAGAAGTATCGCTTGCTTATTTGACCGGAACGCAGAAGACACACACTAGCGTCCAAGTCTCAATCTGGTGCCTGGGGGCGGAATCGAACCGCCGACACGAGGATTTTCAGTCCACTGCTCTACCGACTGAGCTACCCAGGCCCGCCTACCCAAGAGGAGGAGGAGAAGAGCCGCCTATTAGACTGCCTCTCGCCCTCATAGTCAACACCGATGACAAGATATATAAACAGAATATGTTGAAACAAGTCATGCCTGTGCACTCTGGGCCTCTGTGTCTGCTGCGATTTTCTCTGCATCATTGCTAAAGAGCGACGGGTGCGTATCCTTGCTGCGGTCAAAAAAGGACGGCACGAACCAGCATATACCCTCATTCCCAGTGGCTGCCACCAGCTTTTCATCGGCTGCTATGTTTTTTGATACTACTGCTCAAAGAAGGGCTGAGTATCAGCAAACGCGCAGGTATCTCCAGTGTCAGCAAGCCGAAACTCTACATCCAGACTACCGGGGGAGAAAGGTTCCCCGTAGCCAGAATGCGCGCAGAAATATATCTCAACACTGATCGATTCAGGCAAGCACTGTAACAGGAGTCAACCTCAGAGTTCGCGGGCTCTATTTCCCTTGAAGCGCCCTGCCCCATAAAAAGATCTGGTATAGTCAAGCGCGCCTGGCCAAAAACATGTCACTTGTTGTATAACTTCTCCAGACCGGGAACCATTTCCAGTATGCTGTCCTCTTCGCACTCTTTCACCCAAATGGCAAAACCTGCGGCTGCGTCAACCAGCGGTGCACCTGACAATTCGGTTTCGTTGTCATCTGAAGCACCCTTGGCCGAGCAGGTTGTCTCGGTTGGCAACCGCCCTGGCTTGCCCGACATGCCTAACGAAATCCTGCAGCTCATCCTGGACAATCTCGAATCACGTGATCTATACGCAGTCTCAGAAGCCGGTGGCAGCCCTGCGCGGATGGCCAACTATCTGATAGCAAACAGGAACGATGATCGCGCCCTGAGCAACTATGCCCGGCAGACTGGCTACACGGCCGAATTGTTCGATCAGATCTACACCCTTGAGGGCTGGAAGGAAATTCCGCAGATACAAAAACTGGCCGACTTCAAGCATGTGGAACTTTTCCCGCTTTTGTTTCAACAAGCTTACCAGGATGTCCTGCAATCCCGGCAACTGAGCCTGGTCGAGCTGGAGCCAGTTTCGCTTGCAAGCCTCGCTGTCCGGGCGAGACGCACAGCCCGCGCTCAGATAGAGGGGTATTGGATAAAAAACGCGTTGTGCGAAGACGCCTATGCCGTTGGTTATAACCGCGCCGGTGAAGTGGGCTTGTTTCAGAAAGATCCCAATACCGAAAAACTTCGACTCTCTCAAAACGCCTTGCAAAACACCATGCAGGACGCAGAGCTGACAAAACAGTATCCATGCGGCGAATCAGTGTCCTTTGACAAGCGACACAGTACGCTAACACGGGTCTTTGCTGATGATAATCCTGCGCAAAGAATGCTTATCGACCCCATTTCATCCGACCATCACGGCAGTGAAGCCTTTGCCGTATGCAATGGTGACCAAGTTCTGGTGTGCAGATACAACCGGGAAAAAGATGCCTTTGATAAAACCCTTGTTCAGCTGGAACATATCGCCTCGCAAGTCTGCCTGACTCCGCCGCCACACGACCTATTGGTGGTAACTCTTGAGATACCAAGCAATCAGGGCAGCCAGCAGCTGCAGTTCTACAGGCAACAAAAAGGGGGCGACTACAAGCTCGTGCGTACGATGAAGAGCCCGGCCCGGGCACCAGAGTTCACAGGCCGTGTATTGGTGGGACCGGACCGGAACAGAGAGGGAGGGAGACGACAAGTGCTGGTACGGCCCAGCTCGTCTTCGAACTCAGACGAGGCCGTGCACACCTTCAGTTTGAAAACCCCCTTCACGCCAGCAGTACACCCCGATGGCCGTCACGTGCTGACGTTAGCCGAAGGGAAATTGCACCTGCACGACACGGAACAGGTTGATAATGCGGAAATCTATAGCACTGATTCCGCTCCAACTCCTTTAAGGGCAGCAGAGTCAGTACAACTGGACCACGCAGCCCCCTACTCTCTGAAACTGGAAAACCCATTCATGGTCATGGCACGCAATCGCCGATTCGCGCTGGTTCCCAAGCCGAAGAAAACACAAGGCACCACAAGCCATGCTGGTTTTGCCGGCAGCCGCTGGAGGTGGTTGACGGGCTGCTGCCCAGGATTTCACTGACACTCCTCCTTCTTCCAGCCAGGTCTCAATGGCCCGCGCCCAGCACATAAAGGTCTGTGCTCAAGAGACGTCAGCAGCTTGCGAGCCCCGCAAACTCTCCACAACTCTCTTGAGCACAGACTCCCGACTCCAGGCAGCAAGAGTCCTGCGCAGGTTATCCTCAGCAAATCTGGCTTGGGAGCTCCTGTGGCCGCAGGCTGTTTTTTGCCACCACTGGGGGTAGCTGCCAGCCGAAAAGGATGTCCTGGCGGGGGTCCGTGGACCAGACAGGCGACACCTCCGCCTGACAGATTGGCGCACTCCAGAGAAAGCAATGCTCAAGCTTGGCAATTCAATGGGTTCGGCAACCGGACAGAGTAGCGGGACAGACAACAGGCTCTGGCCATTCAACCCTGCTCCGTCGCTGACAAACTTGTCTGCAAAAAGGGAAAACGTAACACCCTGTTTTATCAATGCCCAGAGCGGCTAGCCTTTCGTGAAATAAAACTGTTTTACAGTGTTTCACTTGCTGAACATGCACCCTCTGCCAAGACTAGCCGACCAGGTACCGGACCCCGGACTCTCGCCCCCATCGCCCGACCGCCAATTTTGGTGTTCCGCCTTCCCGGCGCGCGGCGGAAGGAAGTGAAGGAGTAGGGTCGAGGAAACAGTTCGGGTACGGTCGCGGCGCGGGGTTACGGATGGGCGGCAGGCGGTACTTGGTAGCGGTACTTGGTTAATGGTGGCTTCAGGGCTCCGTAGACCGGAGCGGATGGTGCTTTCCACAGGCGAGCGGTGGTTTTTGGCAATGTCTTTGTCATAGGAGCGATCGAGTGACGCGTGCCGACGACGACAAAGCAGAGGGGAGCACAAGGAGCCAGACGACAGAGTGACTGGAACGAAACGAACTGAAGCGAAAGCGAAGGAGACAGAAATGAGCGGCGTTGAAGCAGCAAGCGGAGGGGCGGCGGGCCCCGCTGCCCGTGAAGGTGGTGATGCAGGCGGTCTGGGCGACTTTCAGAGCACCATGTCGAATTTGGTCAACAGTGCTGACGCGCAGGTGAGCGCGTTCATTACAGACCACACTGGTACTAACAATTCCCTGGAGATGAGTGCCGGTGAAAGCTTACAGCTCCAGAGGCTTATGGCGGACGAAAGCATTGTGGCCAATGCGTCAACGGGTGGAGTGAAAGATATGGCTGATTCTATCAAGGCGGCGGCGCGCAATATCTGATGGCGTACTTCTCGCTGTACGCAGGGGCGCAGCACC
>Ga0209021_1004473_pt1 | contig 10296 bp, 13 predicted proteins | sample PinacodermFT_FD_187299 | JGI IMG/M metagenome (GOLD analysis project Ga0209021, IMG submission 187299) | Host-associated microbial community of the marine sponge Aplysina aerophoba from Gulf of Piran - sponge pinacoderm, lysed by freeze-thaw... | ecosystem: Host-associated > Porifera > Sponge >... | reverse complement strand
TCTCCAGCAGGGTCCGCTGTTCCTCCGGGCCGAGGACGAGGCGTGGCGGGTTCCTCACCTTCGACGGCGGGTTGCGGCTGAGCGCCCTCTCCACGATCAGCTTCGACATCGACACGCCCTCGCGCTCCGCACAGGCGCGGATGCGCTCTCTCTCGAGACGGCTGCACGAGATCGAGTGCATGGTGACCCTTTCCTCGACGCGCCGGCCCGTCATGACGCCGGCCCCCGGCTCCCCGCGTCGTGCCGGGTCTGGAACTCTCTGGCGGTGGAAAAGAGAAACGACAGCGCCTCCATGGCGGTGACGTCGCTCCCCGGCAGCGGCGCCAGCAGATCCTCGAGAACCAGCAGGATCCGGTTCACCCGGTTGAGGAGATCGCGCTGCTCGGCTTCCGAGAGCGCCAGGCGCATGTCGTCCTCGTCCTCCAGGACGCAGGCGACGACGAAGCGCGAGATCGTCATGTCCGCCTCCTTCGCCCTCCGGCCGATCTCCTCCCAGTCGCTCGGGCGGCAGCTGACACTGAACTGCTGGTGGCGTCTCACCGGTGTTCCCCCTTCCCGTCGAGCAGCGCCTCGGCCTCCAGCAACGCCCTGGCCTCTTCCTCGATCGCCTGCCAGGCCTCGCCGGAGCCGGCGCGCTCGAAGCGGTACTGCTCGATGCGGGCGAGCACCAGGAGATGGTGCGCGAGGCGCCACTGCAGGTCGGTCGGAAGACTCTCCGCTTGTGGTCTCGCTGTGGTCAACGGTTGTGGTCGGCCTATGGTCATCACTTGTGGCGTCGTTGTGGTGCCCAGAATCTGCTGCACGACGTAGCGGGAGATGGGCATGTCGAGGGCACGGGCGCGCTCGCGGATCCGTGCCCACTCGCTGTCGGAGGCCATGATCGAGCGCGCCTTGCGCTTCGGTTCCTTCGTGTCCATCATTCGCACAGGCGCCGGTGGGCGGGACGACATATGGCGTTGTCCTCGGAAGGCGTGACGAGGTGCATATACGATTGATACATCATGGAACCTCAATGCTGCTCATTGATTCCCATTGTTCGTGTTTGTCATGTACTGGCGGAGCACCGCCATATCTGGCTCATTGGAGAAATGGTATCGATTACTTCCCCGAATGCAACTGTGCAATTTGTGATATCAGATCTAGTATAGGCCATATGTCGCTGCCGGTACTTGACATAGGCATTATTGTGGGGTAGTTACATGCGAATAGAGAGAGGCGCGTTGTTGGTTGGGAGTGTCATACAGGTGCGGTGTTGGCTATTTATCTGTCACACCGGACGCGCCCTTCAGGCCCATACCGACAATCCCTACCGGGATCCGGTGCCGACGGTTCAGCTGCTCTACTGTCTCGAGAGTTCTCTGGCCGGTGGCGACGGCATGGTCATTGACGGGTTTGCCGCCGTCCACCGCTTGCGGGAGGAAAATCCGGATCACTTCGATGTGCTCAGCAATCACTGTGCACGATTTGCCTTTGACGGAGAGGATGGCGTCCGTCTTGCCGCCCGCCGCCCGCTGATCGAACTGGCGCCCGATGGAGAACTCCGGTGCGTGCGTTTCAACAACCGTTCGCTGGCAGCGGTGAGGGATGTGCCCTTCGAGCGCATGGCCACGTGGTATGCCGCCTACCGGCATCTCGGCGACATCATCGACGACCCGATGATGGCCGTCTCGTTCCGCCTGGATCCGGGCGAGTGCTTCGTCGTCGACAACACCCGCATTCTTCACGGCCGTACGGCGTGGACAGGCGCCGGCAATCGCTGGCTCCAGGGCTGCTATGCGGACATGGACGGGCTGCGCTCCACACACGAGGCGATGATGCACGCGACATCCCGGGCGCCGGTCTGATGTCCCATGCCATCATCGATTGCCTGTCTGCCATCTTCGAAGACGTTGCTGCGGTTGAATACCTTGGCGAGGATGTGACAATAGCCGAACACATGCTGCAGAGCGCCACCCTTGCCCAGAGAAGCCGCAGAAAGGATGCGGTCATCGTTGGTGCGTTGCTTCACGATATCGGCCATGTCGCAGGCGACTCCGGGATGTTCTCCATGACAGACACCCGGGACCGCCACCACGAGGTGGCCGGCGCCCGTCTGGTGGAGCGGTTCTTTCCGGCCGTCGTGATCGACTGCATACGCCACCACGTGGCGGCAAAGCGCTATCTCTCGGCTACCAGACGCGGTTACCTGGACCGCTTGAGTGATGCGTCGCACCACTCGCTTTCCCTCCAGGGCGGGCCGATGGGGGCACGCGAGGCCGAACGATTTGCCCGGCACCCGCATCTCGGTGAGATCATCGCCGTACGACTCCTGGATGACGCGGGCAAGCGACCCGGCATGAAGACACCCGGGTTTTCGCATTTCATCCCGATGATCGAGGGCCTGGTGGAGGAACACCGGCGAAGCCAGAACAAGGAGACTCATGATGTTGCTTGACGTGCGAACCTACACCTGCCGTCCCGGCAGGCTGAAGAAACTCCTGGAACTTTATGAAGCCTTCGGCAAGGAACCGCAGACGAGGCACCTCGGACAGCCCCTGGCATGGCTGGTCACCGAGACCGGCAATCCCAACCAGTTCATCCATATCTGGGTCTACGAGAATGCCGGTGACCGCGAGACGCGCCGACAGGCGATGCAAGCGGATCCCGACTGGCAGGAATTCCTGGCCCGGAGCGCTGAACTCGGCGCCCTGGTGAGCCAGGAGAACCGGCTCATGACGCCGGCCAGCTTCTTCCCCCCACCCGCCCGCCGGTCGTGACCATGCCTGTCGTTGAGGGCTCCCCGCTGCCCTTTCCGCAGCGGGGAGCCCTCAAGCCCTCGCGCACGGCGCTTCTTGTCATCGACATGCAGCGCGATTTCTGTGCGCAGGATGGCTACATGCATCGTCTTGGGGTCGATCTGGCGCGCCTGAGACAACCTGTCGAGCCGATTCGCCGTGTCCTTGACGTGGCGCGCCGGTGCGGGATCACGGTCATCCACACGCGCGAGGGCTATGCGCCGGATCTCTCGGACCTGCAGCCCTGGAAGGTTGGCGGAGCCGCCAACGAGGCGATCGGCAGCGCCGGCCCCCTGGGTCGGGCGCTCGTGCGTGGCGAGGAGGGGTGGAACATCATTGACGAACTTGCTCCATCTCCAGGCGAGGACGTGTTCGACAAGGCAAGCTACGGGGTCTTCGCGACGACTGCGATCGGTGCCGACCTTCGGGCGCGGGACATCCGGGCGGCGATCCTGGTCGGGCTCACGACGGACTGCTGTGTCACGTCGACACTGCGCGAGGCCCTGGATCGTGGCATCGAGTGCATGGTCATCGAAGACTGCACGGCCGCGGCGAGCCAGCGGCGACATGATGCCGCCATCGACCTCATTCGCTCGTCCGGTGGCGTCTTCGGGACTCTCGCAGGCAGCGGCGATGTCATCGAGGCCCTTGAAACGGCACATCGCCACCGGTGACGTTGTCGCCGGCATCACTTCACGGTAGCGTTGCCTTCTGGAGGCTTCCATGGTGACGTTGACGCCGCTTGATGCGGCCTTCGGAGCGGAGATTCACGGAGTCCGGCTTGCCGACCATATCTCCGAGCGGGTCATGCGCACCCTCGTGGAGGCGCTTCATGCCCATCGCGTCATCGTCATCAGGAACCAGGATCTCGACAAGGACCGGTTTCTCCGGTTTGGCAGGCTATGGGGCGACCCCATTCCCCATGTCCTCGATCACATGCGCATGGAGGGCTATCCCGAGCTCATGACCGTCGGCAATACCGAGGAGCGGGACAGGGACGCGAAGATCCGCAACGGTGCCGCCCTGTGGCACACCGACCAGTCCTACGAGGAGGTGCCGGCGAGCGCTACCATGCTCTATTCGGTCCTGGCGCCCCGGGAAGGCGGCGAAACGCAGTTCTGCGACATGGCGGGCGCCTATGATTCCCTTGACGCCGCCACCAGGGAGAGGATCGATTCTCTCGAGGTGGCGCACAAGTACGGACGTGGCCGCCGCCTTGCGGGCGAAGCCGAGGTCAACCCGATCATCAACGATGACCAGGACAACCGGGTGCCACCGGTCCATCACCCCCTGGTGATGCGCCACCCGGTCACCGGCAGGAAGGTGCTCTACGCTGTCGGTCACGGAGCCTACGCCATCAGGAACATGGCCTCCGGGGAGGCCGGCGCGTTGCTCGATTCGCTAAAAGCCCATGCCCTGCGCGAGGAACATGTCTACCGCCACTCCTATCGCCCGGGCGATCTTGTCATCTGGGATACCCTGCAGACGATGCATGCGGCGAGCCCCATCGCCTTCGCCACGTCGCAGGAGAACGCCCGCCTTCTCTGGCGGATCAGCGTGCGCGGCCTGCCACAGATCCTGCCACGGACCGTCTGATCGATGTCGCCGGTCCGGGGAGGGTGTCTGTGCGGCGCCGTGCGCTTTTCCATCGACGCACCGCCGCTGTGGACGGCCTACTGTCACTGCCGGAGTTGCCGGCGCGCCACCGGTGCTCCCGTGGCGGCCTTTGTCGGGGCAGCCGCCTCGTCCGTAACCTTCACCGCCGGCACCCGGGCCATCCATGAATCATCGCCCGGTGTCAGGCGAGGGTTCTGTGCTTCCTGCGGGACGCCGTTGACCTATGAATCGGACGAGGTCCCCGGTGAAGTCCATTTCTTTACGGGGACCTGCGACGATCCTGATTCCCTGCCGCCCGCCATGCATGTCTGGTGCGAGGCAGCCCTTGCGTGGTTCGATACCGACGATGCGCTTGTCCGTCACGAAAGAGGCAGCGGCCGCCTGGACAGCTGACAGGAGCGTCAGGCAAGAAGGGCGAAGACGACGCCGATGGCGATGATCACGAAGCCCATGATCATGAACTTCGCCATCAAGCGCCTGAAGCCCGGGTCCGTGATATCCGCATGCTCCCGCTGGTGTTCCGTGAAACTCATGTTGAGGATATTGGCGAGCGACAGCAGCCCGAAACCGACGATCATGACGCCCAGGGTGATGAAGATGACGGCGGCCGTATCCATGGATGCCGAGGATACGCGAAGGACGACGTGATGCCTACAGATGCCGCTGACGCCCATGACTGCCGTTGTCGAACCGCATCGTGCGATTTCGCGAAGCGGTCCTCCCCTGTTTCACGACAGGCGCACGGTCTGCGGCGCCCCCTGATCGAAGTCGGCTACATCGACCCGCCTGTCCTCACGGACGAAGTCGCCGTCGCCCCCCGATACCATTTGCTTGCGTGGGACAGTTGAGGGGCCAGAGCGAAACATCAGGCAACACCGACGGCTCCGATCAAGGAAATCGACGCGTGCCGACAGCCATGGCTGACATCTGGAAAGGCTTGGGCTTTGGGCGCAGGCCATGGTATCGACAGACCATGTCTGGCAACCATGACAAGGGCGCTTCCCCGAAGGCTGCAGCGCCGTGCGGAATTCCGGATGGCAGCGAGGCTCGATCGCCTCTCAGGGTTCCGCCCGGCGGACGTGGATACCAGGCAAGACTCGCGACAGTGGCACTCGCGGCCGGACTGTGCCTGGCTTCCGATCTGGCCTTTGCAGGAGACTACTACCTGCGCGGCGGCATCGGCCTCGACAGGCGGGTGACGACAGCCTTTACCGACACCGATTGCTCCAGCGCCACGCCGGCGGCTCTCTATGGTTGCGGAACCGGCGGCGATGGCGCGCGCTTGCGTTCGGCAGGGGACTTCGGGACGGCGCCGTCGGTGGAACTCGGCCTCGGCTACGAGACCGGAGCGGTCCGTTTCGAGGTGCTGGCCGAGTATCGCCCCGACTTTTCCTTCGAGGGGCGTGCGAACTACCTGGCGCCGGAGCGCCGACAGGAGGTCTCGGCAGACCTCACCTCCGTGTCCGGGATGCTGGCCGGTTTCGTGGATCTCGCCGCGCTGGAGTTGCTCCAGCCCGGTCCCTTCGCGCCGTTCATCGGTGCAGGGATCGGCGCCGTACACACCCGAATCGGGCAGACGACCATGACCTTTCCGGCGACGACGACCATCGTGCCGGGCGGGAGCAGGACCGGACTGGCGTGGATGGCGACGGCCGGGGTCGCAGTGGCGCTGGCGAAGCGAGTCAGCCTCGATCTTGCCTGGCGCTACACGGACCTCGGCGAAGTCCGCACACCGCGGGGTCCGGGCCGGGTGGTCTGGCGGGACGGGAGCCGGGAGCCGATACCGCTCGATATCGCGCCGACGAAGGCGAGGCTCAAGAGCCACGGCGTCCGGCTGTCGCTGCGCTACACGTTCTGACAACGACGCCTGCCATTCTCCCGACCCGGCGGAGACTGCAGTGTTGCAGAAGTCCGGCGGTATCGCGACACCTGGGCCAACAAGGAGGCCGGGGCCCAATGCAGGGCACAAGGTCTTCGCCCGGCTCTGGTTTCCGGCGGTGAATTCCAGGGACTGGCGGTTCCTGCAAGCAATCCAGACGGGAGGCGAGCTTCGACGGACCTCAGCCCCGACACTTGCGCCTCGCTGTCGGCATGCCCTATGCGTCCTTACTCCTGCGACCGAAACGGCGTTCGCCGCCGCTGCCCTCACCAATGTTTCAACTCATCAAGAGAAACGCCCGTTTCCGCCTCTTCGTGCTTGCGCAATGCGTACTGAACGTCGCGGAGGCAGCCAGCAATGTCATCATTCCCCTGGTCGTTCTTGACCTCACCGGATCTGCGGCCCTGGTGTCGTTCGTCGTCGTTCTGGAGATGGTGCCGTACTTCGTGTTTCACCTTCCCTTCGGCGCTCTCCTCGACCGGCGCGACCGCAAGCGAGCGATGATCCTGGCCGACCTCGGCCGTGCCCTTCTTCTTCTCCTTGTCGTCGGCGTCCACGTTCTGGACGGCCCCGTTCTGATCGCCCTGCTTGCGGTTGCCGTACCGTTTGGAACCCTGTCGTCAATCTCGGACGCGGCGCGGTCGGCGATCGTGCCGCAGCTCGTCGGGAAACCCGAACTTGAAGGCGCATACGGATGGACGGAGGCCACCGAGTCGGCTGCCTGGATCGCCGGGCCCGCCGTCGCCGGCCTCACCGTGGCAACGGTTGGCGTCGTTGAGGCGCTGTCGCTGGTTTCCGCCTTTCTCGCCCTGTTCGCCCTCGCCATCCTCTTCGTCAGGATTGACACCATCGTCCACGCTTCCTCGTGCAGGAGCACCCTTGTGCTCGACATCCGCGAAGGTCTGACGTTCTTCTGGCGTCATGCGCGCCTGCGCACCATGCAGTTGGTCTGGACCGCCTACGGTACCGTCGGATACGGCGTGGTCCTGGGTCTCGTCTACGTGGGTTCCGGCGGTAATGCCAGCGGTGCCCTTGCGGCGTCCTTCGCCGTCTCGTCCTATGCGGCCGGTTCAGTCCTCGGAACGTTTTGTGCCGGCTGTCTCAAGGTGCGGAGCGGGAACATCCCGGCCTGTTGCCTGGTCGCTTTTGCGGCCGGTGCGATACTCGTTTCCAAGGGGGGCGTCTACCTTGTCATGTCTGGCGCCTTCCTCATCGGAGCTGGCGAAGGGTTCCTGCTTGTGCTCTATCTCTCGGCCAGGGCATCGCACACCCCCGCCGAACTGATGGCACGTGTCGTGAGTGCCTCCGCCCTGCTCGACAAGGGAGCGGGAATGCTGGCCGCGGCGTGGATCGGGTTCTCGTTGAGTCTCGCTGGTGGCAGCGCAACGTTCCTGCTCATTGCGGGGCTCGGCGTGGCCCTGGCGATTCTCGCAGCAACACGCCGAACAAGGCTGGAACGCTGAACCGGTTTCCACGACCCTTGACGACGCCGGGCGCGAGGAATGCGCGACCGGAATTGCCGCAGCAATGCCCTTTCCGTCACCAGCACCCCAAACCCGTCTGTCAGACGGCGGGGACAATGCACTGCAGAACGGCAGGCTCCGCACCACACAGTCGGCCTTTCTTCGGTATGCTTGGGGAGGACGACCGTAACCAGGGAAGCAGCGGACAACGCGCCCCTCTCAAAGACGAGTTACATGATTGGAGAGATTTGAATGAAACCGGGGAAAGAGACTTGTGGTGGGTGCCTTTGCGGAAACATTCGATACAGCATCGATGGAAACATTGGTGGAGCGAACTACTGTCACTGTGCAGATTGTCGACGCGCAAGTGGCAGCGCGTTCAATGTCGGTGTACGAGTAGAGAAGTCGACGTTCAGCTTTGAAGGTCGTACTCTCTCCGCGTTCACGACGACAGGAGAAAGTGGGCGTGAGATTACACGATACTTCTGCAGGGTTTGTGGATCACCTGTTTTCACGAACTCATCCAACAATGACAATACAATACACGTGAAGGCAGGGTCATTCGACGACCCTGATGTTGTTGATCCGAGATATCAGATTTGGACCGTTTCAAAAGTGTCATGGGCGAGGTTATCTCCCGACATACCCTCGTTTTTCAAGAACAAGTTGGAACGAAAGCAGTGAACCTGACCTGCCCCCGTCGACTGGTTCAAGTCGCATGGGGATGCTCTGCGGGTTTGTTGGTCAACCGGCGGGAATGATGTTTCTGGGACTGGTGGTCCACGTTCCGCGCCGCTGCGTTGACGGAAAGTGTTGTAGTGGCGCCTCCAGGCATCGATGGGTATCCGGGTTTCCTCGAGGGTGTGGAAGACCAGCCCGATCAATGCTGGTCTCATCTAAAGTCCGCCACTTGGGGGAAGGGGTTCATCACCTGAGAATGCACATCTTGTCCGGAGGTCGACTTCGGATGTTGAAGCACGTCTATTTTCCTGATGCGGCGCCGGACGAAACCATAGACCTGCCGGTTTCCTGTTTCCTGTTCCGACATCCACAGGGCAATGTGCTATTCGATACCGGCTGCCACCCAATGGTCGCCGAGTACCCCGAAGAGAGATGGGGGAATCTTGCCCGGTCAGTCGTTCCGGTCAAGGGAAGCGAGAGAAATGTCGTGAGCGAGCTTGCCCGGGTAAACCTGACATCCTCTGACATTGATGCTGTCGTGAATTCCCATTTGGATTGCGATCATTGTGGCCGCAATGAATTCTTCTCCAGGGCGACAATCTATGTTCACCGAGATGACTTGAGCAGGCGCGGCGGCCGAACATGGAGCAAGTGGGTTGCTTCAGCGCCGACTGGGAACATCCGATGTCAATGATCGAAATCACCGGAGAGGTCGATATTTTCGATGATGGTCGCATCGTGCTTCTGCCTCTCCCCGGCCATACGGCCGGACTGACCGGCGCGCTTGCTTGTCTGCCCAACAGCGGCGCATATCTACTGGCGTCCGACGCTGCAGTTCTCAGAGAGCATTTGGATCGGGAGATCATTCCAAAGAACACTTGGAACCAGGATTTGTATACGAAAGTCCTGGACGAAATCAAGCGGATAGAGAAATCTGGAGCGGTAGTAGCATGTGTCCATGATCTCTCGCAGTGGTCGGCCTTTCGAACGGCAGAGGGACACTATGACTGACATTTGCAACCAAACGCAAGGATAGAGCATTCTTCGAGTGGGACTCGATATTTGGACATTTCTGGGATGATCAATTTGGCCAGGGTGCGGGCCTGTTCTCCCCTCGAATGATTAGGGCGCCGGCCTTACATCCCGCGTGGCCGCTCGATTTGTCCCGGCTTCGACAGGCGCACGGCGTTGCTTGGCTGCACTGAATTCGAAGACGGGAAGAAAGGGGCGCGAGATACCCGACATCAAGGAGCCGTTCCGGGCCATGATCACGCGGTCGCGGAACACTCCATCCAGTCCGTGGAGCGTCGGCGTTCCCCGGTGGCGAGCAGCGGTGACGTCAACGCGTATCCGTGCGTGCCAGGGCGGGTGATGATCGCACTTCCGTCCAGCGACGAAACCCACGCCGCGGGACGGAGTTTCGCCTCAACCGGCAGCGGGGTTCAGGACGAGGTCTCGCGGGCAAGCAGCACCCGCTTGCGTTCCACGCCCCAGCGGTAGCCGCCAAGAGTGCCGTCGTTCCGGACCACGCGGTGGCAGGGGATCGCAACGGCGAGAGGGTTGGCGGCGCATGCGCGCGCGACCGCTCGCGCAGCCTTCGGCGAGCCGACATGATCGGCGATCTCGCTGTAGCTGGCGATCGTACCCGCCGGAACATCGCAAAGCGCCAGCCAGATCTGCCGCTGAAACGTCGTTCCGCGGATGTCGAGCGGCAAATCGATACCGAGCGAAGGGGCTTCGATGAGGCCGACGATTCGTGCCACCAGGGATTCGAACTCCCCGTCTGCAAAATTCCTACGGACTTGACGGCGGGTTCCTATTTTACTTGACCGTTGTTCCTGGTCATTTGACCGCCGTAGTGGTGCCGATTTGTTCTCTCCCG
>Ga0209021_1004468_pt1 | contig 10300 bp, 8 predicted proteins | sample PinacodermFT_FD_187299 | JGI IMG/M metagenome (GOLD analysis project Ga0209021, IMG submission 187299) | Host-associated microbial community of the marine sponge Aplysina aerophoba from Gulf of Piran - sponge pinacoderm, lysed by freeze-thaw... | ecosystem: Host-associated > Porifera > Sponge >... | reverse complement strand
AAAGCACAAATGGCTAGTTTCATAACCAGAGCCAAACTCCTAACCCAACTCCAACCCCGAACCAACCCAACCAACTGCCCAAACCCAACCAACCAAACGACCACGCCAACCACCCAAACAACACTCACCACCCCCACAACCGCTACACCTTGGTACGTTCCAAGTTAGGACGCTTCCAACATCGTACTAACCGGTTACCTCCGCAACCTGGCTCGGGCGTGATCATTGTTCATCATCACCCACGCTTTCAACTACGGACTGACCGGCCACCTCCGCAACCGCTACACCCAATGCGGCGGTCGTTCTGATTGTGCGGGTGTTGAACCAATGGGCTTAATCGTGCGCGCTAATTGCGATGACGACCCCCGCAGAAACTGTGATTGTCGGTGACGGCGCGATTACGCGGTTGGCGATACCTAAGGCAACTAATGCGGGAAGTTCCTGATCCTCGAGTGGGTACAACAAGTTGGTTGCGGTCACGCCGTGGGCCGTTCCGCCAACGGCGTGCAATGCTAATGGTGCGCCCACCGTCAACGGGAGAGACCTCTCGCGATGCACGACCCACATTTGCTGAAAACCCACTAGCGCATCAATGTCAGCGTTGCGCCAGCGTGGCGAAGCGAGCACCAGCAGGTTTGCTAATTGGTGGTCGAGTCGTCCGCCGTCCCGCAAGACCACATGTAACTGGTTTGCCCCGAATTGAAGAGCTTCAGTTAATGCGAGTTCGAGATCGGATTCGTCTTTGTCTCGCGGAAATCGTTTGATCGTTATCTTTTGGTGCCGCGCTTCAACAAGTGCCGTTGGAGCCACCGAGTCTAAGTCTCCGACCAGCACATCAACACGCCGTTGGGCTTGAATTAGCACTTCAAGCCCCGCATCAACGGCGATTACGAAATCGGTTCGGGGTGCGGCCTGCACGGCTGGCAACGGCGCACCGGAGGCGACCAACAAAGCACTCCGGGTCTGTTGCATTACGTACCGAGCAACAATAGTAAACCGATGACGGTGTACGCCACCATCACGGTCAACATCGGGTATTGGGAGCGTAGCGCAGTGGCGCGTGGGTAACGTTCGATTGCTAGGTCGTGCGCTGCTGCGACCGCTAACACATGGCCGAGAGCGATAGAACCCGCTTGCACCCAAGCGATCTGTCGAGGCGTTACCAACGTCCAGTTGATTGCGTAGTTGCGCGTCCCAAAAATATTCCAACCTCTACCGAATGGGTCGGACAGCAAGTTGATAATCACTTGCCCGTCTAACAAAACGGTACTGAAGTAGTGTGCTATCGCGTAGGCCACGACTATCGGTATCAAGGTCGGCGCGAAAGTGTTGGCTAGTTCTTTCATCGGGTCGCCACAAAGCGCGGCCATGGCGCGCATGGCTAGCAAGTAAAGCAATCCGACCAAAGCAACTATGGCTATGAGGCCGGCAGTGTTAACAAATGTGGCTGCCCAGCTGTTGTATTCGGCAGCCAAATCAAGCCAGAATGAACTGCGCGTGAAGCCATCAAAAGTTGTGGCCCCCAACACGATCAAAATAAGGGCTGAACCGTAGGTGTTGACACGCAAGGTGCTGAGCCCGCTTAGCGGGGGTCGTACACGCAGAAACCGATCATCGCCTCGGTAGACCGGAGCGAGCATCGAGATTTTCTGGAACAACACCGCGAAACCGTCCGCACCTCGCACCCAAGCACGGCCAAAGAGAACCGCGCCACCGAGCATCACGAGCGAATACACAGTCAAAAATATCGCTAGTGCACGGGGGGAGTCGGTGCTGTGATATGCGAGTTCATACCACAAATAGGCCGAGATCGTTGCAACAGCTAGCCAAAGGGCATAGCGGTTGGCACCAATCGCTTCTTCGGTGAGTGGCACTTTGGACCACTTGGCCTTGAGCCAAGCGCAAGCATCGGCGATCGTCACGTAGGGGTTGAAGGCCCGGTAGATGTCGCCCAACAGCACTGACAGCAACTGCACGCCCACCCAAAACCAAATCAAGAAGGCGGTCGGAGCGAAGTTTGCCAAAGGTGCTGTGTTGCCCCACCAAGCCGCTGCCAGCACCACCGCAAATAGCCCCAATCCGATGAACCGCAACAAAACGCTGATTGGCTTGGACAGAGGTGAGTCTATTTTTAGAAAACGGCGGCCATGAGCAGCGGCTGAGAGGCGTGGTTTTTCCCAATATGTGCCGAGCGCCACGAAGGACACGATCACCGAAAACGCCGCCGCCCACGCCATCTGCCAAGCTGGCAAGGGTAAATCCGTGCGGTTGCCGGTGCCGTGGGCGGCCACGGGACTGCTCACGGCAAGTACCCATAGCCCTGCGGCCACTCCAATCCAGCGAACGCGCGCAAACACAACTCTCAGGCTAGGTGTTTTGACATTTCTTGGGTTAGACAATTTGACAACTTCTGATTCGTCAGTTACCATTCGCTGAAACTCTCCTAGGAAGGCTTTAGGCTATGCCCAAAGACTATTTGGCGATTCGTCGTCCCAAAAAAGATTTGGACGAATCCCGGACGATTTTAACGGGGTGCCGTGTCACGGCTGCTGGTTCTGGTTCGGGTACGAATGCATTCAAGCATCGGATCCTTAGGCAAAGCATCAATCCTGCATATCTGCTATCGGGAAAACCCACGCTCGGCTAGGCTTAATCGTGTGCTAATCATTGAAGCCTCCGAGGTGACCCAGAAACTAGTTGAAGCGATGGCGACCTTGGTACCTCAACTTTCGAGGTCGAACCCTGCGCCGCACGAGCAAGCCCTGCAAGAAATCATCGATTCGGATGCCACAACGTTGCTGCTCGCACAAGACGAGAACGGTATCGTCGGCGCCCTCACCCTAGTACTGTTTCCTATCCCCACAGGGATCCGTGCTTGGATTGAAGATGTGGTCGTTGATGAAAAAGCCCGAGGGCAAGGCATCGGCCGCAGTCTCAACGAAGCTGCCATCAAGCGAGCCCGCGATAGGGGAGCGGTCACCATTGATCTCACCTCGCGCCCTTCACGACAATCAGCCAACCGCCTTTACCAACAAATAGGTTTCACGAAACGAGAAACTGCGGTCTACCGGCTCGATCTAAGGGACGTTCCACAAGAAAGCCAAGATAGGGTCTAGGCGTGTACGACTCTGCCGATTCCGCCGACTCTGCCGACTCTGCCGACGCGACCGATTCCGCCGACTCTGCTCATATTCGCTGGGGCAATGAACCTCCCACACTGCGAGCGCCCGTTCTCCTAGCAGCGTTTGAAGGTTGGAACGATGCTGGCCACGCCGCCACAATGGCAGCTAGGCACTTTGTCAGCCGATGGAATGCAATCGAGACGGCGAACATTGATGCGGAGCACTTCTACGACTTCATATCGACCCGCCCCCATGTGGCTTTTGATCAGTTTCAGACGCGCACCTTGACTTGGCCAACCAACGCGTTCTTGACCTGTTCTGTGAGTGAGAGTGAGAATGAGCAAGATCTGGTCATCCTTTTAGGGGTGGAACCCAATCTGAAGTGGCGCACCTTTTGCAACCAGATTATTGAGACTGCCAAACGACTCAATGTCAGTCATGTGGTTACCTTAGGTTCTTTGTTGTCAGATATTCCCCACAACCGACCAGTCGAGGTTTATGGATCAAGCACTAACGAAGAAACGGCAGCAAGACTTAGTCTGAAACCCTCGGATTATGAAGGGCCAACGGGTATTGTCGGTGTTCTTTCCACACAAAGCCGCGAATCAGGGTTACCAACCACATCGTTGTGGTCGACTGTGCCGAATTATGTTGCTGCGACCCCGTCACCCAAAGCGGGGCTTGCTCTTGTGCAAAAAGTTTCCGCTCTATTTGGTGTTTCGGTTTTTGCAACCGATTTAGAACTTGCTGCGGCGAACTACGAAGACGAAGTTGCGGAGTATGTAGCCTCCGATGAAGACACCGCTAGTTATGTCGCCTCGTTACAGGAATCCTGGGATAACCGATCCAGCATAGAACACGCCAATTTTCTTGAGATGAACACCGACCCCGATGCGCTCCTAGCAGAAGTTGAGGATTTTCTGCGCGGAAACGATTAGGTGTCGCCAAACGGTTAGGGGTTGCCGCGCCACGGTGGGACACGAGGACGATCAAACAGCACCGCAACATCCTCGCCACGAAGTGCCGCGAAAACGTGGTCGGCCCAGGATTCGGGGCTCACAGTCGCTTGCGGCAAAGCATCACGGGCAAAGAAACCAGCGTCTGAACATTCAAGTGGATGCGGCTGAAGTTCACCCCCTACTGCACGACAATGAAATACCAACGACACCAAAGGAATACGCGTAAACCCGCGACGTAATCCATCCAAAATAGAAATTGGGCGCAATACTTCACACTCAATCCCGGTTTCTTCACGCACCTCTTTAACGACGATCTCCGCAGGTGAATAACCAACGTCTGCCCAACCAGTCGGGTAAAGCCAAAACCCCGAATCGGCGCGTTGCACCATTAGCAACTCGTCTTTTTCGTTGCCGACCACCGCCCCAATAGTGATTTTTGGGGTCACATATCCGGCCACTCCAATCCCTACTCGGTCAAACCACTCCTGAACCTGTTCGTCAGGGTCGAAACCGCCTTGCACATGAGAACGAATATCTGCCGCCACGGCTAGCACTTCCTCAAAACGTTCCCGTTCGTAAAGGCTTTGGGTGAACCCAAGGCCAGTCTGAGCGATTGCGGACAAGGCTTCAGACCAACGCAATAGTTCACGTTCATTGGCGCTGGGAGCACTCGCAGGAACATTCGCGGGAACACTCACAGGGTGACTCACGGGCGCACTCACAGGGACGACTCTACGCAACGATCGCCTGAAACGTTGCTAGGCATCTGAAACGATGGCCGTAAGGACTGCGAGTTCGATCTCTGCCAAGTAATCTTTATCCGTAACCTTTGTGCCGTCAGGGCTTCGGACATAAAAAGTATCGACCACATCATCACCCAACGTTTGCACCTTGGCTGAGGCAATATCAAGGTCCAGATCGTCAAGGGCTCTAGTGATTCGATACAGTAAACCAATCGAATCAGGCCCTTGCACTTCCACAACAGTGAAATCTGGGGACAGGTCATTGAAAAAACGCACAACGGGTTTCGATAGATTTGCCGTGGTCACTCGCTGAAAACGGTAAGCGCGAGCGCGTTTCAGCAACCTCGCCCGCACTGCTAAGCCGCCAGCGAGCGCTAAACGAATGCCTTTCTTGACTTCTTCGGGTCGCTCTTCAAGCCCTATCGCACCGCCCACTCGTAGCACCACCAAAGTCATTGCATCTTCGGTGTGAAGTCGGGCTTTTAGAATTTCGATGTCATGTAACGCTAAAGCTCCAGCTACACGAGAAAAAACGCCTCTACGGTCTGGTGTGATCACAGTGAGTTCGTGGTCGTCAAGTGTTACTAGGTCGTCTCCGCTAGCGAGCAACTTCAACTGTTGATCAGTTGGGAATTGATCGGTGAGCATGGTGTCGCCGGTGTGCAGCAAGTGCGCTGTTCGGTTGACCAACCGTTTCACCAACTCTGCTTTCCAAACTCCCCACGCAGCTTTGCTCGTGGCGATTGAATCGGCTTCCGTGAGTGCGCCGAGTAGCTCAAGGGTGCCAACTGAGTCGATCTGTTCGGCAACGAACTTGATCGTTTCTGTGGCATCAAGGTCACGCCTTGAAGCCACATCAGGTAGCAGTAAATGGTGGCGCACCATGGTACCTAAGGTTTCGATATCGGCGGGTGGGTAACCCATGCGAGTAGCGATGCGGCGAGTTAAACCAACGCCAACTTCGCTATGGTCGCCGGGGTAGCCTTTGCCGATGTCGTGGAACAACCCTCCGAGCACTAATAGATCGGGGCGTTCCACACGGTCGGCGATAGCTGCCGCTTCAGCAGCAGTCTCAAGCAAATGCCGATCAACAGTGAAACGGTGATATACATTGCGTTGAGGGCGGCTGCGATTCGGTGTCCATTCGGGGAAGAACCGCGAAAACAAATCAACTTGGTCGAGTGCTTCAAGTACCCGGATCGCTTCGTAGCCCAACAACAGTAGGTCCACAAAAATCGTGCGTGCTTCATCAGGCCAAACATCGGGCATTGGTGGGGTTTCTGCGGCGAGCCTATCAAGCACACTTCTTTCGATAAACGCGTCTTCGGCGGCCGCCGTGTAAGCCACCCGCAGCGGCATTATCGGGTCGTGTGAAATGTCCGCATCACCGCTAAAACGCAAAGTTTCGTCAATTATTTCAATGCCATGTCCGAACTGACGGATTTTGGGTCGCCAGCGGTGGCGTGCTGAACGCGCATGGATTCGGTGCAGCGCTGCATCAGTTATCCAAGCGACAGTGCGCGCCGCTGACGCGACCGCCGCCATGAGTTCGTCTGCGTCGGGGTAGCCGAGCGCGGTTGCTACTTCGTCTTGGATTTCCAATAGTAGCCGGTTGCCTGTGGCGCCGCTTTGACGGTGGAGTTCAATGCGAGACGACAACAATATCCGATGTGGGTCAAGCAGTTCGCTGCGTTCGTTGGCTTTCAGCAAGCCAAGTTCGGTGTGGTCGATCCAATGCAACGAATCGATGTCGCGTAAGCCACCCCGTGCGAGCTTCAAATCAGGTTCTAGCAAGAACGCGACTTCACCAGACGTTTCATGGCGTTCACGCACCGACTCAACTAACCGCGTGAGCATTTTGTCGGCGTTGTTGCGCCACAATTCCCGAGCCTTTTTTTGCAATTCATCGACTAGGCGAGCTTCACCACCGATTAGTCGAGTGTCGAGCAATGAAGTGGCCGTGTCTAGGTCATCAGCTGCTAGTTCTAGTGCTTCGTCGATGGTACGCACGGCATGACCAAGCCTTACGCCACTATCCCAGATCGGATACCAGATGCGTTCCGCTACTTCAGCCACATGACCTGAGTTATTGTGAATCAGCAAAAGGTCAAGGTCGCTGCCCACGCTGAGCGTACCTCGCCCGTAGCCCCCAACCGCAACGAGCGCCACGCCTTGAACCTCTTGAATGCCAGCCACCACCGACTCTAACCAAGTGTCGATTTCTGCGGTATAGGCGCGAGCGAGTTCCGTGCCAACGAGGTTTTTGTCGGCGAATAGTGCTGCGGTTGCGGGATTTGCTTTCATAAGGGTATCCGGTTATAAATCAAGGCTAATCCAAATATTCAAAGCAATCAATATGGCCAATCACGGGTTGTGTGACCAAATATTCGTGTCAAGGGATACAACTTCAAGGTTAACGCTGTTTTGATAAAGATATTCCGCAGGAACCAACCAAGTTGCAGAGTTTGCTGAAAGACGTTTGTTAGCGCGGCCGAGCCGCGAACAGGTTGACGTCGATACTGTGCTAAAGAACCGCAACGACCCTGATAAAGCCATCGCCGACTAGTGAAAGTTGATGTCAACAAGGCACCTGTCACTCCTATGGAACTGAATGCATCATGCACCAACATTGTTCCGTTAGTGACAACACGGTTCCCGTAGCGGACGATATCGTTGCGGGCCGTTCGATAACGATGGGCACCGTCAATGTATAACAGGTTAATATCGCCGTTGACATCACCGCTAGCTTCAGTAGACATTTTGCGGATGTGGGTTACTCGGTGGGCCACGCCCGCCCTGTCGAGATTGGCTTTGAAAACGCGATTGTCTGCATCGCCGAGTTTTTGATTGGAGCGGATTTCTTTGGGGCCGCGGTCATTCCCGGCGTGAGGGTCGATGGCCACCAACTGTGCGTCTTCTGGTGCCGCACACGCCAATACGATCAAGGAACGGCCACGAAAACTACCGATTTCAACGACTTGCGATCCTTGCGGCAAAGCCACCGCGCGGTTGTAAAGGCAACGGGCTTGCTCTTTGCTCAACCAGCCTTCGACATCAACGATTTTTGTCAGCACATCGGCAAACGTAGAGGCACACACGCCCACCAAGTCTAGCGGCGTGTCCTACTAGCAGTGTATTGATTGAGTTCTCTGCGGCAAGGTGCAGCGAATTGCGTTACTGTTATGTCTATGGCTGGCACACTTATTATGGGAGTGGGTGAACGAAGCGGTAAACAGCGGGTGCGCGTCGGAGTTGATGTTGGCGGCACCTTTACCGACATCGTGCTCCAAACCGAATCGGGTACGTTGCATTCCAGCAAGGTTCTCACCACATACCATGCCCCCGAGCAAGGGGTTGTCTACAGTATCGAACAAGTCAGTCGCACTAGCGGAGTCGAGCTCGGTGATGTCAACCAAGTAATTCACGGCACCACGCTGGCCACCAACGCACTCATTGAGCGGCGTGGCGCCAAGACTGCTCTAGTGACAACGGCCGGGTTTCGTGACGTGATAGAAACCCGCACGGAAAGCCGCTTCGAGCAGTACGACCTCAATATTGTGCTACCCGATCCACTCATCGCACGTAGAGATCGTTTCGTCATCAGTGAGCGGCTGAACGCACGTGGGGAAGTTCTCATCGACTTTGATGACGATGCCGCGCGCGCAGTTATCGAACGTATTGGTGTAGCCGGGTATGAGTCGGTGGCGGTCGGGTTTTTGCACAGCTACCGCAATGGGATGCACGAGCGTAGGTTTCGTAGCTTGCTGAAGAAAGAACTCAGCGGGGTTGCCGTGTCTATTAGTAGTGAAGTTTCGCCGCAGATGCGCGAATACGAGCGTTTTAATACGGTTTGCGCCAACGCTTATGTGCAACCATTGATGGCATCGTATCTGTTGCGCTTGCGTGATCAACTGAAAGGAATAGGGGTCGGTTGCCCGCTTTATTTGATCCATTCTGGGGGTGGGTTGATGAGTGTTGAAACTGCGGCGGAGTTCCCGGTGCGTCTCATTGAGTCGGGGCCGGCGGGTGGTGCCATTTTTGCTGCCGACTTGGCTGCGCGTTATGGCTTAGACCGTGTGCTTTCCTACGACATGGGTGGTACCACCGCGAAAATTGCACTCATTGAAGATTATGTTCCCCGCACCGCCAAAGTATTTGAGGTTGACCGGCGTTCCCGTTTCAAGAAAGGTAGCGGGATGCCTATTTCTATTCCAGTTATCGAGATGATCGAGATTGGTGCGGGCGGTGGTTCTATCGTTCAAGTCGATTCATTGGGGCAGATACGTGTTGGTCCGCACAGTTCTGGCAGTGATCCCGGCCCTGCCGCATATGCGCGTGGAGGCGATGATGCCACGGTTACCGATGCCAATTTGTTGCTTGGTCGCTTGCATCCCGACACTTTTGGTGCGAAGGACATTCTGCTCAACCCTCAGTTGGCGGGTGAAGCGATCGCCGCTGGTGTTGGTGGCCCGTTGGGGCTTGATAACGCAGCTGCGGCGGTAGGGATTGTTGAAGTTGTGGACGAAAACATGACCAACGCGGCTCGAGTGCATGCGGTTGAAGGTGGTCGTGACTTGTCAGGCTTTTCGATGATTGCTTTTGGTGGGGGAGCGCCGTTGCATGCCTCGCGTTTGATCGACAAGTTGGGTCTTGATGAGTTGATTGTGCCGAGTGGCGCGGGGGTGGGTTCGGCGATTGGTTTTCTGCGTGCCCCGTTTTCTTACGAAGCTATCCGAAGTTTTTATACAACCACCGCCGATTTTGATTATCTGGGAGCTAATGCGCTGCTCGCCGAGTTGACTGCTGAAGCTGAGTCTTTTGTGCGGGTTGGCCTTGCTGATGATCGGGCTCATGAAGCAAGTTCTGTTGAACCGGCGATATCCGTTGAACGCCAAGTGTCGATGCGCTATGCGGGTCAGGGATGGGAAATACCGGTGAGTTTAGATGAAGGCGAATTCGACGAGTTTGCTGCAGAATTATTGGCCGCTAAGTTCACCAAGTCTTACTTAGAGTTCTTTGGCCGTGCGATTGACCAGCTGAATATTGAAGCGGTCAGTTGGGCAGTGAGAGTGTCTTCCGTGGAGGAACCAGCGGCGTTGGTGGAACTTTCCAGAATCGGTAATCGGGTTGCTCCTGAGCAGACTCGGCAAATGTATGATCCGACATCAAGCGGTAGCGTCGAAGCTGGATTGTTCCCCCGCTCACGGCTGAAACCCGCGGATTTGGTGGTTGGCCCAGCACTAATCTTTGAACCGCAAACCACAACCGTGCTTGGTGCTCAACACGCTTGCGTGGTTCAGTCCGATGGTTCACTTTTGATCAGACGAGTTCAGGTGCCCCGATGAACACGAGCGCCCGGCAAACCACCGACTTGCACAACCAAGTCATGTGGAACCGTCTCATTGCCGTTGTTGAAGAACAAGCAGCGACCTTAGTTCGTACTGCGTTTAGCACCTCAGTTCGAGAGGCGGGTGAT
>Ga0209021_1004466_pt1 | contig 10304 bp, 6 predicted proteins | sample PinacodermFT_FD_187299 | JGI IMG/M metagenome (GOLD analysis project Ga0209021, IMG submission 187299) | Host-associated microbial community of the marine sponge Aplysina aerophoba from Gulf of Piran - sponge pinacoderm, lysed by freeze-thaw... | ecosystem: Host-associated > Porifera > Sponge >... | reverse complement strand
CGGAGGCGCCGGGTCATCGCCCGCGGGCGCCGGAGCAGGGTCGGGAGGCGGAGGCGCCGGGTCATCGGAGGGTGCCGGAGCAGGCTCGGGAGGCGAAGGGGCCGGGTCATCGGAGGGTGCCGATGGCGGCTCCGGCGCCGGCGGCGCAGTGGTCGTGCCGTCGTCACCACCGCATGCGGCGGCCACCAGCGCGATGGCGGCGATGAGAGCCGTCCAGCGGGATCTCGAGGCCAAGCCTCTCCTCACCTTGAGCCTGCGTACGGTGCGAGCCTGCTTCATGGCCACCTCCTCGTGGCTTCCGGGCCGGTGCACTGCGTTGTCATCGCATCGAGTCGCGACGCCGCCACAGCGATCCGATCCCGGATTTCGGCTAATCCTATCTGACCTCGACGGAGGGGCTCAGCGGGGGGCGCGGCCGGCGAGGCGCATCCGCAACGACCGCACGACGCCGGCGATCCCCTGGGGCTGGAACAGCAGGGCCAGCACCAGCAGCAAGCCGAAGAGCACCTCGCTGAACGACGACGTGCTGAACAGCGGCTCGGCCGCCACGATGTCGGACACCAGCGGGCGACCCAGACCCGGCACGGTCACGTCGAGGTAGCTCACGAACTCCTTCACCAGCTCGGGCAGCGGTCCCAGCAGCAGCGCACCCACGACGGCCCCGTAGACGGTGCCCATGCCGCCGACGATGATGATGGCCACGAAGCGGATCGACAGGAAGAGCTCCGCCAGCGGCTCGTTGGGGGTGATGAAGCGCAGGCCCACCGCGTAGACGGCACCCGCCATCGAGGCCATGGCGCTGGAGATGGCGAAGGCGGCGATCTTGTAGTGGGCGTTGCTGACGCCGATCACCTCAGCGGCCAGATCACGGTCCCGGATGGCCTGCATGGCACGGCCGGGCCGGCTGCGGACCAGGTTCCGCACCACCAGGGCGCTGATCCCCACGAGGATCCACGACAGGTAGAACAGCCCCTGCTCGCGGTCCAGCCTCTGGCCGAAGGCGCTCATGTCGCCGAAGTCCAGGCCACCGAGGGCCAGCGGCGCCTTGTTGGTGGAGATCCCGTCGAAACCGCCGGTGAACCCCTCCCAGTTGCGGGTCACGTGGGTCACCACGAAGATCAGCGCGAGGGTCACCACCACCAGGTAGTTGCCCTTGAACCGCAGGGCGAACGGGCCGACCAGCGCACCGATGACGGCGCCGGTGGCGGCCGCCAGCGCCAGCCAGGCAGGAAGGGGCCAGCCCCAGCCGGCGCCGAAGTACGCCACCAGGTAGCCGCCCACGGTCAGGAAGGCGGCGTGGCCCAGCGACACCTGGCCGCAGAAGCCGGTCAGCAGGCTCAGCCCCAGGGCGGCCACCGCGAAGGTGCCGGCATTGCCGAGGACCGTGATCCAGAACGGGTCGTCCAGCACCAGCGGGCAGATCACCACGCCCGCCACGGTCACCGCAGCGGCCACTTTCGCCCCGGCGCCGGGTAGCAGCGGGTTGACCGACACCCCAGCCGGGCGCGGCGGGCGCGCCGGGTCGGGTGAGGGCAGCATGCGCCGCAGGAACCCCCCGCTCATACGCGCTCCACCCGCCTCGTCCCCAGTAGCCCCTCAGGACGCCACAGCAGCACCAGCACCATCAGCACGTAGGGGACGACCACCTCGACGTTGGACCCCAGCCAGGACACGTCCAGGTAACCCTGGGACATGATCTCCGCCAGGCCGATAAGCACTCCGCCCACCACGGCGCCGCCCGCGGAGTCCAGCCCCCCCAGGATCATGGCCGGGAAGGCGGCCAGGGCGACGAAGCCGATGGCCGGCGAGAGGGCGCCGCCGCCCCGGCTCACGAGCATGACACCGGCCACGACCGCAACCGCCGCAGCCACGGCCCACGACACCGCGAACGAGCGCCCCACCGAGATGCCCTGTGCGGCGGCCGCCTCCTGGTCCAGGGCCGTGGCGCGCATCCCCAAACCGGTGCGTGAGTAGCGGAAGAAACCGAAGAACGCACCCAGCAGCACCGCGACCGAGACCATGGTCCACAGATCGGCGTGGCGCAGCGTGACGTTGCCCAGCTGGCTGCGGCCGTTGCCCCACGGAACGCTGAGGACCAGCCCGGGCGTTGTCCAGACAGAGCGGACCACCTGTTCGATGATCAGAAGCAGACCGAGCGTGATCAGCACGACGGTGAAGGTGGGCTTGCCCACCATGGGCCGTATCACCAGCCGTTCCAGGAACATCCCGACGGCGGCCATGGCGATCATGACCAGGACCAGGGCCAGCCAGAACGGCAGGCCCCAGTCGGTGCCGAACTGGTACACCATGTAGACCCCGAGGGTGACGAAACCCCCCTGGGCGAAGTTGAACGCGCCGCTGGACTTGTAGATCACCACGAAGCCCAGCGCCACGAGGGCGTAGATGCCGCCGAGGGCGACCCCGGAGAGCAGCAGTTGCAGGAACTTGTCCATCAGCCCTCCGCGCCGGTTCGGTCCGTCCCAGCGGTGGCACCGAGGTAGGCCTCCACCACCGCGGGATGGTTCGCCACCTCCTCGGGGGCACCGGAGGCAATCACGGCACCGAAGTTCATGGCCACCACCCGGTCGGCCACCTCCAGCACCAAGTGCATGTGGTGCTCCACCAGCAGCATGGTCAGGCCCATCTCGGCCCGGATGCCGCTGAGCAGTTCGCCTGTTTCGCTTCGTTCGGCACGGGTCATGCCCGCCACCGGCTCGTCGAGCATCAGCAGGCGCGGCTCGGCGGCCAGGGCACGCCCGATCTCGATGCGCTTCTGCACGCCGTAGGGCAGCAGACCCACCGGGCGCCCCACGTAGCCTCCGAGGTCCAGGAAATCCACGAGTTCGGCGCAGTGCCGGCGGTGCCGGATCTCCTCGCCGCGTGCCCGGCCGAACCACACGGCGCCCGCCAGCAGTCCTGTTCGCATGAGTGTGTGGCGGCCGAGCATGAGGTTGTCGATGACGTCGAGGTTCTCGAAGAGCGCCAGGTTCTGGAAGGTGCGAGCCACGCCCGCCGCGGCGATGCGGGAGGGGCGCATCCCGACCAGGTCGGTCTCCTCGAAGAGCAACGCACCCCGCTCGGGTCGGTACACACCGCTGATGCAGTTGAACATCGAGGTCTTGCCGGCGCCGTTGGGGCCGATCAGCGCCACGAGTTCGCCGGGGCGCACACTGAACGACACGTCATCGAGCGCCGTCAGACCCCCGAAGGACAGGCTCACACCGTCGGCGCGCAGCATTGGCGTCACCTGGGCGGCCGGGGTCTCCCCAGCGGATCGACCGCCGGCGCCGCCCGCCGCCGAAGCGCCGTCCCCGGCGCTGACCTCAGCCATTGCCCAGGTAGATCTTCTGCACGTCGGCGTCGTCCCGCAGCGCTGCGGCGGGACCGCCCATCGCAACCCTCCCGGCCTGCAGCACGTAGGCGAACTCGGCGATCGACAGCGCCATGCCGGCGTTCTGCTCCACCAGCAGGACGGTGGTGCCGGCTGCACCCACCGAGCTGATCCGCTCGGCGATCTGTTCGGTGATCCTCGGCGCCAGTCCGAGTGACGGCTCGTCCAGCAGCAAGAGCTTCGGAGAACTCATGAGTGCCCGCCCGATGGCCAACATCTGCTGCTCGCCGCCCGAGAGATAGCCGGCCTGGTAGTCGCGCCGGCGGGCCAGCTGTGGGAATGCCTCGAGGATCTCCTCCAGCGTCCGTGTCACCCGCTTGCGGTCCCGGACGGTGACGGCGCCCGCCCGCAGATTCTCCTCCACGGTCAACTCGGCGAAGATCCGCCGGCCCTCCATCACCTGCGCCATCCCTCGCCTCACCAGGGCGGTGGCGCCCGCACGCCCCACCGGCTCGCCCTCGAAGAGCACCTCGCCGGCCGTCACCCGCCCGTGATGGAACGGCAGCAGTCCCGTGAGCGCACGAAGCAGGGTCGTCTTGCCGGCCCCGTTGGGCCCCAGCAGGGCCACGACCGCACCCGCCGGAACCGCCATGTCCACGCCGTGCAGCACCGACAGGGCAGGGCCGTAACGCACGCTGAGACCGCGAATCTCCAGGACCGGCGTCCCGGAGTTGTCCCCCACCATCGCTTCGCACCGTACCAGTGCGCGCCCGGGTGGCCGGGCACCACCGGTCAGCGGGGCGCGCGCCTATCGTTCGTCCCGCAGGAGAGCGCGGCGCGCTAGCCTTGTGCGAACAACCGTTCTATCCCCGGATCCCGAGGAGCCGCGAGCCCAACGTGACCGCCATCGACGCCGACACGCTCGCCCCCACCACCGCGGCCTCCGGTGTGCTGGACGGTTTCCATCCCGCTGTGCGGGCCTGGTTCTGCGGGCGTTTCAGCGGCGGGCCGACGGCCGCGCAGGTGGGCGCCTGGCCGGCGATACGCGCCGGCGCCGACACGCTGGTGAGCGCGCCCACCGGTTCGGGCAAGACACTGTCGGCGTTCCTGGTCGCCATCGACGCTCTGTGGCAGGCGCACGAGCGGGGCGAGCAGGTGGCCGGACGGGCGCAGGTGATCTACGTCTCCCCGCTGAAGGCCCTGGCCACCGACATCGCCGAGAACCTCACGGCTCCGCTCGCCGAGATCAGCCGGATCGGCCGGGACATGGGGTTCGAACCGCCGCCGCTGCGGGTCGGCGTCCGCTCGGGCGACACGACCCCGTCGGCACGCGCCACGATGCTGCGCAACCCTCCCAACTTCGTCGTCACGACGCCCGAGTCGCTGTACCTGCTGCTGACCGCGGCGCGCAGCCGCGAGATGTTGCGTACCGCCCGCTGGGTGATCGTCGACGAGATCCACGCGGTGGCCCGCGACAAGCGCGGCTCGCATCTGGCCCTCAGCCTGGAGCGCCTCGAGCACGTGTGCGAGCAACGACCGCTGCGGATCGGGCTGTCGGCCACCCAGCGCCCGATCAGGGTCATCCAGCGGCTGCTCCTGGGCACCGGGGGCCCCGAGTCCCCAGCCGACCGTCCCCCACCTGCGGTGATCGACGTCGGCCACACCAGGCACCTGGACCTGGCCCTCGAAATGCCGCCCAGCGAGTTGGAGGCCGTGGCCCCCGCCGAACAGACCGCCGAGATCCTCGACCGCATCGCCGAGCTGATCACCGATCATCGGACGACGCTGGTGTTCGTCAACACCCGCCGGGAGGCCGAACGCATCGCTCACCTGCTCGCCGATCGGCTCGGCGACAGCGCGGTTGCCTCCCACCACGGCTCGCTCTCGAAGGAGCGGCGCCTGCGCGTGGAGAACCGGCTCCGGGCCGGCGACCTGCGGGCCCTCGTGGCGACCGCCTCGCTGGAGTTGGGCATCGACATCGGCCCGGTGGACCTGGCGTGCCAGATCGGCAGCCCGCGCAGCATGGCCACCTTCCTGCAGCGGGTGGGCCGGTCGGGCCACTCGGTCGGCAAGATCCCCAAGGGCCGCCTGTTCCCCACCACCCGTGACCAGCTCGTCGAATGCGCCGCTCTGCTGGCGGGTGTGCGGGCCGGCAGGCTCGACGCCGTGACGCCCCCGGTGGCGCCCCTCGACGTGCTGGCACAGCAGATCACCGCGGAATGCGCTGCCGAGCGCTGGAAGATCGACGACCTGTTCGGCCTGGTGCGGCGGGCCGCGCCGTATGCCGACCTACCGAGGGAGGACTTCGACGAGACCCTCGGATTCACCAACGCCGGCGTCGTGACCGGGCGGGGGCGGCGCGGCGACTACGTGCACGTCGACTCGGTGGCGGGAGAGGCCGCAGGGCGCCGCGGCGCGCGCCTCGCTGCTTTGACCTCCGGCGGGGCGATTCCCGACGTGGCGGACTACCGGGTGCTGCTCGACCCCGACGACACGTTCCTCGGAACCGTCAACGAGGACTGGGCCATCGAATCGATGGCCGGCGACGTGTTCCTGCTGGGCTCGCACAGTTGGCGGATCCGGCGCATCGAGTCGGGCGTGGTGCGGGTCGTCGACGCCGAGGGGGCGCCACCCACAGTGCCGTTCTGGCTGGGCGAGGCCCCGTCCCGCACCACCGAGCTGAGCACCGAGGTGAGCGATCTGCGGGACTTGGTGGACGAGTTCTTGGACGCCGGCGACCCTGACGGTGCGCGAGCGGCCACCGCCGAGCGGTGCGGCCTCTGCCCCGTCGCCGCCGAGGCCGTCGTGTCGTACCTGGCCGCGGCACGAGCCTCCCTGGGTTCGCTCCCCACGAAGGACCGGCTCGTCATCGAGCGGTTCTTCGACGAGACCGGCGGCATGCAGCTCGTGATCCACAGCCCCCACGGCGGCCGGTTGAACCGGGGGCTGGGTCTCGCCCTGCGCAAGCGCTTCTGCCGCACGTTCGACTTCGAACTGCAGGCCGCGGCGAACGACGATGCGGTGGTGCTGTCGCTGGGGCCCCAGCACAGCTTCCCCCTCACCGACGTGCCGCGGATGCTCGACCCAGCCACCGTGAACGACGTGTTGACGCAGGCCATCATCGTCTCGCCGCTGTTCGGGGTGCGCTGGCGCTGGAACCTGAACCGGGCTCTGACCGTGCTGCGCTTCAAGAGCGGCAAGCGCAACCCGCCGCCCATCCAGCGGATGGAGGCCGACGACGTGATGGCCGCCACCTTCCCCGGGCTCGCGGCGTGCGGCGACAACAACCCCGGACCGATCCCCATCCCCGACCACTTGCTGGTCCGCCAGACCCTGCACGACGCCCTGCACGAGGCCACCGACATCGAGGGTCTCGTGGAATTGCTGCAGGCGCTGCGCTCCGGCGAGGTGACCGTCGAGTTCAGGGACACGCCCGAGCCGTCGCCACTGTCGCACGAGATCCTCAACGGCCGGCCGTTCACGTTCCTGGACGAGGCGCCGCTGGAGGAGCGCCGCACCCGGGCCGTGCGCCTGCCTCGGGGCCTGCCGGTGGACCTCAGCGAGATCGGCGCCCTGCATCCCGACGCCATCGCCCGGACGTGTGCCGAGGTGGCGCCGGAGGTGCGCGATCCCGACGAGTTGCACGACCTGCTGTCGCAGATGGTGCTCTGCGGGCCCCGCGCCGGCTGGGCGGACCTGCACGCGCAGCTGGCCACCGCCGGGCGGGCGGGCACCGCCGGCGGATACTGGTGCACGACCGAGTTGCTCCCGGCTGTTGCCTCCCTGCTGGGCGACGACATGCCCGGCGCCGACGGATCCGACGCCCCGACCGACATCGGCGACCCTGCCGACGTCGCAATCGAGGCGGTTCGCGGTCACCTCGAAGTCCTGGGACCGGTGACCGCCGCCGAGCTTGCAGCGGCCACGTCGCTGGGGACCGGAACCGTCGAGATCGCGCTCGCGGCACTGCAGGCGGAGGGTTTCGTTCTCTCCGGTCGGTTCCGCCCGCAGCCGCCGGGCTCCAACGGCACCGCCGAGACCGAGTGGTGCAGCCGCCGCCTGCTTGCACGGATCCACGTCTACTCCCAGCGCCGGCGGCGCCAGGACATCGGGCCGGTCACCGCGCAGGACTTCATGCGCTTCCTGTTCCGCTGGCAGCACGTCTCGCCCGGCACGCGGGTACGGGGCCGCGCCGGGCTGACCGCCGCCATCGAGCAGCTGCAGGGATTCGAGGCGGCTGCGGGCGCATGGGAGCGCCAGATCCTCGCCCGGCGCATCGACGGCTACCTGCCCGTCTGGCTGGACGACATGTGCCTCTCCGGCGAGCTCGCCTGGGGTCGCCTGGGACTGAGACGTGGCGATGAGGGGCGACCCGGGACCGCCACGTCCCGCGCCACGCCGGTGACGCTGGGACTGCGCGGCGACTTCGACTGGCTGACCTGTGCTGCCCGCGGCGACGAGGTGCCGGTGGTTCCCCCCGCCGGTGCGGTCGCAGAGATCGTCGAGTCCCTCGAACGCCACGGCGCTCGTTTCGCCGGCGAGCTGGCCACCGATTGCGGGCGGTTGGTGACCGACATCGAGTCGGGCCTCACCGACGGCGTCGCCCGCGGCCTGCTGACCGCCGACAGCTTCGGCGCGCTGCGCGCCCTGCTGGGCGGGCCGCGCCGGGGAACCGCCGGCGGCCGGCAGCAGCCGCGGCGCGGGCTGCGACGGGGGGCGCAGGGCCTGACCGGCCCGGTGGGGCGCTGGTCGCTGCTGGCCGCTCCCGAGGGCAGCTTCGAGCCCGACGAGCTGGCCGAGGCGGTCGCCGAGCAGCTCCTGGCACGGTGGGGAGTCGTCTTCCGCGACCTCCGGGCGATGGAGACTCTGGAACTGCCCTGGCGAGAAGTGCTGTGGGCGCTGCGGCGCCTGGAGGCCCGCGGCGTCGTACGCGGCGGCCGCTTCGTCACCGGATTCGGTGGCGAGCAATTCGCGCTGCCGGGCGCCGTCGACGAGTTGCGGCGCGTGCGCCGCAGCGAGCGCGACGGCACACGGGTGGAGGTCTCGGCGACCGACCCGCTGAACCTCACCGGCATCATCACGCCTGGCCCTCGGGTTCCGGCCGTCGCCACCCGGACGGTCACCTACATCGACGGCCTGCCCCTCCCCTCCCCGGAGACCCGGCAGGTCGCGACGCCCGATGTGGAGCACCCGGCTCCGCCCGTGGGGGCGACACTGCCGTGAGCGGCAGGGGCGGGCCACCCGTCACGATCGGTATCGACGTCGGGACCACGGCGACCAAGGCCGTAGCCGTCGACGGGTCCGGGACGATCCTGGCCCGGACGCGCCGTCCCCACGAACTGCACGTGCCGGCGCCGGGGCTGCTGGAACACGACGCGGCCGGCGCCTGGTGTGCCGGACCACTGGCGGCCTGGGAGGAGGTCCGCCACGCGGGAGATCCGCGGGCGGTGTGCGTAGCGTCCATGGTGCCGTCGCTGACCGCGGTGGACGTCCGGGGCGTGCCACTGGGCGCGGGTCTGCTGTACGGCGACGCCCGCGGCGAGGCAATCGCCGGCCTGCCACCGGTGGGCAACGAGGAGTGGCTGGGATTCCTGCGCCATCTGGCCCGCTCCCACCGCGACGCCGCCGGGTACTGGCCGGCGCAGACCGTCGTGAACCACGCCCTCAGCGGGGTGGCGACCCTGGACACCGCCAGCGCCATGACCGCCATGCCGGTCTTCGACGGCACAGGCTGGGATCCGGCGCTCTGCAGCGAACTCGGCGTCGCTCCGGGGCAACTCCCGACGCTCGTCGCCGGCTGGGGTCCGGCCGCTGACGTCGAGGGAATCCCCCTGGGCGCCGGCATACCCGACGGGCTTGCGGAGTTGACCGTGGCCGGGCCGGTCGAGGTGGGCGATGTTCTCGTCCACCTGGGCAGCACCCTGCTGTGCTGGGCCGTTACCGACACCTGGCTGGAAATCGACGGCCTCTGGACGATCCCCCACGTGGCTCCCGACCGGTTCCTCGTCGGCGGCCCCAGCAACGCCGGCGGGCTGTTCCGGGACCGGGTGCGGGCGCTGCTGGGCGACCCGCCGGGCGACGAGGAATTCGCCACCCTGCTGGCGGGCATCGATCCTGGCGACCTACCCGTCTGGATCCCGTCGATCCACCCCGAGCGGACGGCCACCGCCGGTAAGGCGCGCACGGCATCTGTTCTGGGGCTGGAGGCCACCCACCGGCAGGTGCACCTCCAGCGCGCGGCACTGGAGGCCACCGGGTTCGTGGTGCGCCGCCACATCGAGGCCGCGGCGATCCCGCCCCGCCGCATCGTCGCCACCGGCGGCGGCACCGCGGTGGGACCGTGGGTTCAGGCTGTCGCAGACTGCTGCGGGCTCCCCGTGCACGCCGGCGCCACCCCCGAGAGCGCGGCACTCGGAGCCGCCTTCGCCGCCCGCCTAGTCGCCGGGTTGGAGTCGGACCTGGCCGACGGTGCCCGCTGGGCCGCCACGGCGCGCATCGTCGAGCCGGACACCCGCTGGACGGGCCCCGTCGAGGACCGCTACCGCCGCTTCGAGTCTCTGATGGAACAGGTCTGACGGGCCGTCAGCAGCCAGTCGCCAGCCTCGTCGAAACCGCGCCCAGGCGGCTCACCTCGACTTGGGCGGAGTAGGCATCGGGTGTGGCGGCCCCCGCCGGCAGGACGGCGTCGATGAAGCAGACCGGAGAACCGCCGCCTAAGAGCGTGGTGAGTAATGGCCATTTCGCCGAACCGACAAGCCCATTACCAGGGCTTTCGCGGCGATGGATTGGCCGATTCGGGGATTACTCAGCACACTCCTAAGAGCGTGCGCGGGTAGGTGGTTTGGCGGGGTCCCAGCGGTCGCGCCAGTCGATGGGTTTGGCGCAGATCGACAGGGTGATGGCGAGGGCGAGTCGGACGAGTCGGTGCTGAGGGCGCCGTGGGTGATCCTGGTGTCGATGCTGTCGTCGGGTA
>Ga0209021_1004465_pt1 | contig 10305 bp, 9 predicted proteins | sample PinacodermFT_FD_187299 | JGI IMG/M metagenome (GOLD analysis project Ga0209021, IMG submission 187299) | Host-associated microbial community of the marine sponge Aplysina aerophoba from Gulf of Piran - sponge pinacoderm, lysed by freeze-thaw... | ecosystem: Host-associated > Porifera > Sponge >... | reverse complement strand
GTACCATTACCCACCACCATGCCGTCGGGCGCGACCACATGCCCTGGTACAACCGCCAGCGCTCCGATGTCTTCGCGGCCGCATTGAAGGGCGCCAAGGCCGCGCTCGACCCGGCCGGCATCATGAATCCGGGCGTCCTGCTCCCGGCGCCGTAGCCGAGCCCGCGCCCTCTGCTAGCCCGGAAAGTCACAGCGGAGCGCGGTGACCTGGACGAAGGACCGGGAACCGGCGCGGGCGGCGAAGCGGTATTCGTTGCCGGCGAGGCGCACGGAATGGTCGAGCGGCAGCTTGCCCTGCGCCTCCGTGGCGTCGCCCCCGATGGCCGTGAACCGGAGCGAGATGGGAGCCGCCGGGTCGAACCAGGCCTCGGGCAGGCCCGCCTCCGTCAGTTCCGCCGCGCCCTCGCCGGTGACCGTGATCGCGCCTTCGGCGAATTGCGCCGAGGCATTGGCGCCATCGTGGAGAGGCGTTGCAAGCACGAACCGTTTGGTGACCGGCTCCGGGTCGCATTCCGGCTCGGGCCCGGCTTCGTTGAGGAGAAAGGCGATCCGGGCCTCGTCGAGGCCGGCGTTTATCCGCTCCACAAGCATTTCGAAGAGCGCCTTGCGTTCGCCCGTCGGCACCTCGCGGTCGTAGCGGGCCTGAAGCGCGCTCTCACCCTGGACCGCCGCAAGCCGCCGCCTGTCGAGTTCGGCCTTTTCGGCCTCCAGCCGCGCAATGTCGGCATCCTGGGCCGCCAGCCTCTCCTCCATGCGATCGATGCGGTATTGCGTGCGGGTGGCGCCCGTCTCGTAGGCGAACACGCCGATCGCAATGACCGCAGCCAGCAGCAGGATCCGCTTGACCAGAGTCCAGCGCCGGGCCTGGGCGGCCATCCTGCGGCCTTCCTTCAATCCGATCGCCATGCGTTCGCTCCTGCGCCGGCTAAACCGCCGCGAGGGATGTTTATCTCAAATCCCCGCCCGTTTTGACAGGCTCCGCACGGCCTGCAATGGTCTCCGGCACTGGCGGAGCCGGGCGGCCGTGACCCTGAGCACCAGCGATTTCGATTTCGACCTGCCTTCCGAGCTGATCGCGCAGCATCCGGCGGAGCCGCGCGACGCGGCGCGGCTGCTGCATGTGGGCGACCGCTTGGCAGACCGCGACATCGCCGACCTGCCGGCACTGCTCCGGCCCGGTGACCTGATGGTCGTCAACGACACGCGGGTGATCCCCGCCCGGCTTTACGGACAACGCCGGGAGGCCAGGGTCGAAGCGCTGCTGCACAAGCGTCTGGACGACAAGCGCTGGCTGGCCTTCGCGCGGCCCGGCAGGCGCCTAAGGGAGGGCGACCGGATTACCTTCCCCGGCGGGCTCGAAGCGGTGCTGGAGGAGCGCCGGGCGGGCGGAGAAGTCGCACTGGCCTTCTCGGCGGAGGGGGCCGCGCTGGACGCGGCGCTGGAGGCGCACGGCTCGATGCCGCTGCCGCCCTATATCAAGCGGTCGAGGGGCGGCGACCCGGACGACCGGGACGCCTACCAGACCGTGTTCGCCCGCGAGCCGGGATCGGTCGCCGCGCCCACAGCCGGGTTGCATTTCAGCCCCCGGCTGCTGGCGGCACTGGAGGCGCGCGGCATCGAGCGCGCGGCCGTCACCCTGCATGTCGGGGCCGGCACCTTCCTGCCGGTCCGCACGGAGGACCCGGCCCGGCACCGGATGCACAGCGAATGGGGACGCATTACGGAGGAGACGGCGGCGCGCATCCGGGAGCGCAAGGGCCGGCTGGTGGCGGCGGGCACCACTGCGCTTCGCCTGCTGGAGACCGCGGCCGATCCTTCGGGCGAGGTGGCGCCCTGGGAGGGGGAGACCGACATATTCCTGCGGCCCGGCGGCAGGCAGGTTCGGACGGCCGACCTGCTGCTTACCAATTTCCACCTGCCGCGCTCGACGCTCTTCATGCTCGTCGCCGCCTTCGCCGGGCTTGAGCGGATGCGCGCCGCCTACGCCCACGCCGTCAGGCAGCGCTACCGCTTCTTCTCCTACGGCGACGCCTGCCTGCTGGAGCGTCGGGACTGATCCCGTTCAGCGGACCTTGGGCAGGGTGTGGCCCGCAAAGCCCTCGACCATCTGCACGATGGAGGTGATGTCCTCGCGGCCCTTGCCCTGCATGTGCCAGTGGCGGAAGAACTGGCGCACAGCCGACGAGACCCAGGACGGCACCTGGAGACGCTCGGCTTCCGCAAGCGCAAGTTCGATATCCTTCATCAGAATGTCCAGCGCCGCCCCGTAGGCGAAGGACCGGTCGAGGACCGAGGCCGGGACCTTGCCCACCGTTGCGCTGTTGCGCCCGGAGCCCGCATTGACCGCCTCAAGCATCGCCTCGAGATCGACCCCGGCCTTGGAGCCCATCACCAGCGCCTCGGAGGTAACGGCGAGCGCGGCGGCCGAGAGGATATTGTTGACGAGCTTGACCGTCTGCGCGGCGCCCGGCTCCTCGCCTACATGGACCACCGTCGTGCCCCAGCAGGAGAGCGCCGGCTGCAATTCGTCGAAGAGCGCGCGGCTGCCCGACGCCATCACCGAGAGCGTGCCCGCCTCGGCACCGGGCGGGCCGCCGCTGATCGGGCAGTCGAGCATCTCGATGCCGGATTCCGCCAGCGCTGCCGCCATCTCGCGGATGAAGCCGGACCCGACCGTGCAGGTGTTGACCACCTTCGCGATCCGCCCGCCCTTCGAAAGCCCCTCCGCGCCGAGCCCGACTTCCCGCCAGGCCCCGAGCGTCGGCAGCGAGACGATCACCGTCTCCGCCAGATCGGCGACCGCCTTCGGGCTGGCGGCCTCGCGCGCCTGCCTCGCCGCAAGCGGCGCCACGGCTTCGGCGCGGACATCGTGCACGATGAGGCTGTGGCCCCCGTCCAGCAGACGGCCGGCCATCGGCCCGCCCATGGCGCCCACGCCTACGAATCCCAATTCCATGACCTTCATCCCCCTTGCCGCGAGTAGTCGTCGAGTATGCGCGCGGCGGCCCCCTCAGGCCAGCAGCCAGCCGAGCAGCGTGCGATTGCCTTCCACCACCTCCGTCCAGAACTGCCACGGCCAGAGCCAGAACCGCATGAAGGCCCTCAAGGCCGCATCGCCCAGCGCCGGGCCGAATTCGCCCGGCCCGAGGCCATGGACGACATGAACGAACATGCGCGAAAAGCCTGCGACCAGCCCCAGCAGGAAGCCGATGCCCAGATAAAGCGACAGAATGCGGCGCAACAGTCTCAGCATGATGGGCTGCAAACCTCCTTGCGCCAGTCATGCCCCGGCCCGCCCCGAAAGTCGAGCCGCGAGGGGCTCGCCTTGCCCGGCATGCGAAACACCGTTACCAGACACCCCCATGACCGCCACGACCCTGGTGCTCGGCGGCGCCGCCTCCGGCAAGAGCCGTTACGCCGAATCGCTGTTCGACGGACCCGCCGTCTATATCGCCACGGCCGAGGCCGGCGACGCCGAAATGGCGGACCGCATCGCCCGGCACCGTGCCCGGCGGGGCCCTTGCTGGACAACCGTCGAGGCGCCCTGCCGACTGCCGGAAGCGCTGGCGAACGCCCGCGACATACCGGCGCTGGCGGACTGCCTGACGCTCTGGCTTTCCAACGCGCTTGTCGCCGGCCGGGAGCCCGATACCGAAGCGCTGCTGGCCGCCGTCGTCGGCCGCAACCGCCAGACGGTGCTGGTCTCGAACGAGACCGGCATGGGCCTCGTGCCCTCAACGCCTCTCGGCCGCCGCTTTCGCGATGCCCAAGGGCAGTTGAACGAAGAGGTCGCCCGCGTCGCGGACCGGGTCGTGTTCGTGGCGGCCGGCCTGCCGCTCGTGCTCAAGCCCTGAAGGCGCCGATCATGCTCAAACCGAAAATCCCGGCAACCGTCGTCACCGGCTTCCTCGGCGCCGGCAAGACCAGCCTGGTCCGCCACCTGCTGGAGAATGCCGCCGGGCGGCGCCTGGCGATTGTCGTCAACGAATTCGGCGATCTCGGCATAGACGGCGACCTGCTGCGCGCCTGCGGCATCGAGGGCTGCGAGGACGAGGATATCGTCGAGCTCGCCAACGGGTGCATTTGCTGCACGGTCGCCGACGATTTCCTGCCGACCATGCAGGCGCTTCTGGACCGGCCGGACCCGCCCGACCATATCGTCATCGAAACCTCGGGCCTCGCGTTGCCGAAACCGCTGGTGCAGGCCTTCGCCTGGCCGGAGGTTCGCTCCCGTACCACGGTGGACGGCGTGGTTGCGGTAGTGGATGCCGCGGCCGTCTCGGCCGGGCGCTTTGCGGCCGATCCCGATGAGGTCGAGGCCGCGCGCCGGGCCGATCCGGCTCTCGACCACGATGCACCGCTGGAAGAGCTGTTCGAAGACCAGCTCGCCGCCGCCGACCTCGTCGTCGTCAACAAGCGCGATCTTCTGGACACGCCGGAATGGGCGGGCGTGCTGGCCCAGGTGCGGGAGGGACTGCGCTCGCCTGCGGTCAAGACGGTCGGCGCAACCGGCGGGGCGGTCGATGCGCGCCTGCTGCTCGGCCTGAACGCGGCGGCGGAAGACGACATCGACGCACGACCTTCGCACCATGACGGCGAGGACGACCACGACCATGACGACTTCGAGAGCTTCGCCGTTGAGGCGGGGCCGATCGATCCGGCTGCTCTCGCGGAACGCATTTCGGCGGCGGCAGAGGGCCATGACGTGCTCCGCGTCAAGGGCTTCGCCGCGGTCGAAGGCAAGGCGATGCGGCTCGCGGTCCAAGGCGTCGGCGCCCGCACCGAGACCTGGTACGACCGGCCCTGGCAGGCCGGCGAGAAGCCGGCAACCCGGCTGGTGATAATCGGCTTCGCCGGCCTCGACCGCGAGGCCGTCGCCCGGACGCTGGGCGGGCGGTGCATCTCCTAGCCGCAACCCCCGGCGCGGTCGAGGACGGCGAGGCGGTCGACCTCGGCCAGACACCGGGCGAAATCGCGATCCTGAGCGCCGCCGACACGGAACTCGCCCTGCTCGCCGAGGCCCAGCGAAAACGCCTTGCCGAGGACAGCCGGGCACCGACGCTGCGTCTCGCCAACATCATGGCGCTCGGCCACAACCTGTCCATCGATCTGCATACCGAGCGCGTGCTCTCCCGCGCCCGATTGGTCGTGGTGCGGCTGCTCGGCGGGCGCGGCTACTGGCCCTACGGCGTCGAGCGGCTGAGCGAGCTGGAGGCGCCTGTCGCGCTGTTGCCGGGCGACGACCGGGCGGACCCGGAACTCGACGCCTGGTCCAGCCTCGATGCAGGCGCCTGCCGCCGCCTCTGGCGCTACCTGGCGGAGGGCGGGCCCGAGAATGCGCTGAACTGCCTGCGCTACGCAGCTCACCTCCTCGGGCGACCCGCTGCCTGGCAGGAGCCCGCGCCGATCCCCCGCGCACAGTCCTACGAGGCGGCAACAGGCGCGGGCCCGGTCGCACCGCTGCTGTTCTACCGCGCGCATCTGCAGGCCGGGAATGTCGCGGCGATCGACATGCTGGCCGAGGAAATGGCGGCGGCGGGCCTCGCGCCTCGGCCGGTCGCAATCTCGAGCCTCAAGGACCCGGACTCGCTCGGTCTGCTTCACCGGCTGTTCGCCCGCGAGCCACCGGCCGTGATCGTCAACACAACCGGGTTCGCCGCGCGCGGCGCGGACGGGCCGGGACCGCTCGACCGTTACGACTGCCCGGTGGTCCAGGCGGTGCTGTCGGGCGGCGCGGAGGCCGTCTGGCGCGAAGGCACGCGCGGCCTCTCCCCGCGCGACATCGCCATGAACATCGCGCTCCCGGAGGTGGACGGACGGCTTATCTCGCGCGCGGTCTCCTTCAAGGCGCCGAGCCGGCGCGATGCGGCGACGGAGTGCGACATCACCCGCTACCGGCCGGTGCCGGACCGGGTGCGCTTCGTGGCGCAACTCGCCGCCAATTGGGCGCGGCTCCGCCGGGCGGGCCGCAAACGCATCGCGCTGATCCTCGCAAACTACCCGACTCGCGACGGGCGCATCGGCAACGGCGTCGGCCTCGACACCCCGGCCTCGGCGCTCGCCGTGCTACGCGCGCTCGGGGCCGAGGGGCTGCCGGCGGATGGCGACGCGCTCATGCGCCTGCTACAGGGAGCACGGACCGGCGGGCCCGTCTTTTCGAAAGGCGCGTTCGGGGCCTTCCTGGGCGACCTGCCCGAAGCCGCCACGGAAACTGTGCGCGAACGCTGGGGCCTCGACTGCCGGGACACCGTAATACCCGCGCTCCTGTTCGGCGATATCGCCGTCGCGGTGCAGCCGTCGCGCGGCTACGACGTCGACCCGGCTTCCAGCTACCACGATCCCGCCCTGCCGCCACCGCCCGCCTATCTCGCCTTCTACGGCTGGCTGAGGCGCGGCTTCAGGGCCGATGCAGTCGTCCATCTCGGCAAGCACGGCAATCTGGAATGGCTGCCGGGCAAGGCGCTGGCGCTCTCCGGGGACTGCTTCCCGGACGCCGTTCTCGGGCCCACGCCGAACCTCTACCCCTTCATCGTCAACGATCCGGGCGAAGGCGCGCAGGCCAAGCGCCGCACTCATGCCGCAATCGTGGACCATCTGACGCCGCCGCTCACGCGCGCCGAGAGCCACGGACCGATGGTGGAGCTGGAAAGACTGGTGGACGAATACTATCAGGCAGCGTCGCTCGATCCGCGCCGCCTGCCCGTGCTGGCTTCGGATATCCGGGACCTTGCCGAGCGCGAGGGACTGGCGGCCGATTGCGGCATCCGGCATGAGGACGACGAAGCGGCGGCGCTCGGCAAGCTCGACGGCTATCTCTGCGAGTTGAAGGAACTCCAGATTCGCGACGGGCTGCATGTCTTTGGCGTCTCTCCGGGCGGCCGCCTGCGCCGCGACCTGCTGGTCGCCGCCATGCGCTCCCGGTTGCTGCCGGCGCTCATGGCGGATCTCGGCATCGAGATCGGCGAGGACCTGGCAACGCCCTGGACCGGATCCCGTCCGGCCTTTCTATCGGGGGACGCCCTCTGGCGCACGGCCGGCGACACGCTGGAGCGGCTGGAAGCGGCGATGGCGCGGCTGGCGGAGGGCGCGGAGAGGGCGCCCGGTGCCGAAAGCGCCGCTGCGCTCGGCTTCCTCAATGCAACGCTCGCTCCCGCATTGGACAGTTCGGGCGAGGCAGAGATTACCGGACTAAAGACAGGTCTCGCCGGTCGTTTCGTCGAGCCAGGCCCCTCCGGCGCTCCGACGCGGGGCCGGCCGGACGTATTGCCGACAGGGCGCAACTTCTATTCCATCGATACCCGCGCCGTGCCGACGCCCGCCTCCGTGCAGCTCGGCTGGCATTCGGCGACCCTGCTGGTCGAGCGTCATGTCCGCGACCACGGCGAGTGGCCGCGCGCGCTTGCGCTCAGCGCCTGGGGAACCAGCACCATGCGGACCGGCGGCGACGACATCGCCCAGGCGCTGGCGCTGATGGGCGTGCGTCCAACCTGGGATGTTGCCTCCGGGCGCGTGACCGGCTTCGAGATCGTGCCGCGCGATGTGCTCGACCGTCCGCGCATCGATGTCACGCTCCGCATTTCGGGGTTCTTCCGCGATGCCTTCCCGGGGCTGATCGACCTGTTCGACAGCGCCGTGCGCGCCGTCGCGCGGCTGGAGGAGGCGGACAACCCGCTTCACACGCCGGAAGGGGACGGCTTCCGCGAGGCAACCTGGCGCGTGTTCGGCTCGATGCCCGGAGCCTACGGGGCGGGCCTGCAGGCGCTGATCGACGAGGGCGGCTGGGACGGCCCCGAGGACCTCGCGCGCGCCTATGTCGCCTGGGGCGGCTACGCCTATGGCGCCGGTGAGGAGGGAAAGCCGGCGCACCGCGCGTTCGAGCGCCGCCTCGCGCGCGTTGAGGCCGTGATCCACAACCAGGACAATCGCGAGCACGACCTGCTCGACAGCGACGACTACTACCAGTTCGAAGGCGGATTGACCGCAGCGGCGGCCATGCTCTCCGGGCGGCAGCCCGCTGTCTATCACAACGACCACACGCGCCCGGAACGCCCGCGCATCTTCAGCCTGGAGGAAGAGATCGCCCGCACGGTGCGCGCCCGGGCCGCCAACCCCAAATGGATCCGGGGCGTCATGCGCCACGGCTACAAGGGCGCCTTCGAGATCGCCGCCACCGTCGATTACCTGTTCGCCTTCGCCGCAACGACGGGCGCGGTGCGCGACCATCATTTCGAGATGCTGTTCGACGCCTATATCCGCGACGAGGCGGTGCGGGCGTTCATGGAGCACAGCAATCCCGCCGCGCTCCGCGAAACGGCCGCGCGATTCCTGGAGGCGCTGGACCGGGGTCTGTGGCGGCCGAGGGCCAATTTCGGCTATGATCTGCTCCGGTCGCTGGCCAGCGGAGAGCGCCCATGAGCCGAGAGTCCGGCGCCCCCGACGAGGCGGCCGTCAACGCCCGCGCCAACGAGAAGGCCCGCAAGCGCAAGGCCGCGCGCGACCGGATGCTGGCTACCAAGACGATCGAAAAGGGCCTGCTGATCGTCCATACCGGCAAGGGGAAGGGCAAATCGACCGCGGCCTTCGGGCTTGCCGCCCGCGCCGTCGGCAACGGCCTCAAGGTCGGCGTGGTCCAGTTCGTCAAGGGCGTGTGGCATACAGGGGAGCGAGAGGTGTTCGCCCGCTTCCCGGACCTGGTCGAGATTCGCGCCATGGGCGAAGGCTTCACCTGGGAGACGCAGGACCGGGCGCGCGACATCGCGGCGGCCGAAGCGGCCTGGGAGTTGTCGGAGGCAATGATCGCGGACCCGTCCAATGCCATGGTGATCCTCGACGAGCTTAACATCGTGCTGCGCTACGATTACCTCGACCTCGACCGGGTGCTGGCGGCGCTGGCGAACCGCCGGGAGGACCTGCATGTCGTCGTCACCGGGCGCAATGCCCGGCCGGAATTGATTGAAGTTGCCGACCTCGTCACCGAAATGACCTTGGTGAAGCACCCCTTCCGCGCCGGCGTAAAGGCCCAGATCGGCATCGAATTCTAGGAGCATGGCGCAGATGAAATACCTTTCCGGCCGACCGATCCTTCCACTCCTGCTGGTCGCGGCCTTGTGGTCGGCGCCCGCAGCGGGATCGACCGAAGAAGCGGAAGCGACCGAGCTCGTGGACAAGGCCCGCATTGCGGTGCAGCGCCTCGCGCGCGACCCGGATGTCGGGCCCAGCCTCCGGCACTTTCTCGGCCAGGCAAAGGCCGTGCTGATCTTCCCGACCCTCATCAAGGGCGCGTTTTTGGTGGGCGGCGAGGGCGGCAGCGGCGTGCTGCTGACCCGCAACGAGAAGGGATCGTGGAGCTACCCCGCGTTCTACACCATGGCGTCGGTGAGCTTCGGTCTCCAGATCGGCGGCCAGACCGCCGAGGCTATGCTGCTGATCCACACCGACGGCGCCGTCGAGTCCGTGCTCGAAGACCAGATGAAGCTCGGCGCTGACGCCTCCGTCGCCGCCGGCCCCATAGGCGCCGGCATAGACGGTGCGACGACCAGCAATGTCGGGCCCGATATCCTCACCTTCTCGACAAGCCAGGGCTTCTTTGCCGGCGCGTCTCTCGAAGGCGCAGTGATTGCGCGCCGCCAGGATTGGAACCGGGCCTTCTACAAGGCCGGTGCGACGCCTCACGCCATCGTCATCGAGCGCGCCCACGCCAACCCGGCGGCAGATGAGCTCCGTGAGGCGTTGAGCCGGTTCTAGAGGGCCGGAACGCCGGCAAGCTTCACAGGCAGGGCATCGCTCCAATGCCGGCCAAAGCGCTGATGGTGCAGGGGACCGGCTCCGATACGGGCAAGTCGCTCATCGTCGCGGGCCTTTGTCGGGCCTGGGCGCGGCGCGGCTTGCGTGTCCGGCCGTTCAAGCCGCAGAACATGTCGAACAATGCCGCGGTCACGCCGGAAGGCGGCGAGATCGGGCGTGCTCAGGCGCTACAGGCGCGGGCCGCGGGGATCGCGCCGCATGTGGACATGAACCCGGTGCTGCTGAAGCCCGAATCGGAACTCGGCGCACAGGTCGTGCTGGCGGGACGTGCCGTGGGCCGGGCGGACGCGAAGGGCTATGCCTGCCTGAAGGCCGGCCTGCTGGACGGCGCGCTCGACGCTTTCCACAGGCTTTCCGCCGATGCCGACCTGGTGCTGGTCGAAGGGGCGGGGAGCGCCTCGGAGATCAACCTCCGCGCGGGCGACATCGCCAATATGGGCTTCGCCGAGGCTGCCGGGCTGCCCGTGTTGCTGGTCGCCGATATCGACCGGGGCGGCGTCAT
>Ga0209021_1004464_pt1 | contig 10313 bp, 7 predicted proteins | sample PinacodermFT_FD_187299 | JGI IMG/M metagenome (GOLD analysis project Ga0209021, IMG submission 187299) | Host-associated microbial community of the marine sponge Aplysina aerophoba from Gulf of Piran - sponge pinacoderm, lysed by freeze-thaw... | ecosystem: Host-associated > Porifera > Sponge >... | reverse complement strand
CCGCCGCTTGCGCGTAACGCAGTCTTCCGCCATGCGCGCGGAACGAATCCGCGAGGGTGTCGGAGAAGGGTTGCAGCACGATGGTCTCGAGGCGGACCAGACCGACATAGCACAGCGATGCAGCCAAGCGGCAGGCATAGGCGAACTTGGAATCGGAAGCGTCCTCTCCGCCGACCGCCATCGACTCGCTGGTGTCGATCAGGATGCGCACGGGGATCCGCGGTTCCGACCGGAATAGCTTCAAGAACATGCGCTCCAAGCGCATGTAGGCTCGCCAGTTGACGGCGCGCAGGTCGTCGCCGCGCTGGAAGGTGCGGTGGTCGAGAAACTCGTGGCCGACACCGGCGTAGCGTGACACGATGTCACCGCCGATCCTCCCCTGGAATGACTGGGTCCAGCGAATCGTGAGCCGCTCGAGCCGCTCCAGCGCCTTCCCGCTGAGCAGTGTTGCCGGGGCGCGCATTGCTTCAGCGTACCAACAGCAGGGCTCGGAACAAGCGCGGCGCAAGGCCGAGACCGGACCGGCAGGGTCGGGAATCTCTGCGACTGCAGTGCTGGGACCGCCTCGAGGGCGTTCCGGGTTGCGAAGTGGAATCGCGGGCATTCGTGAATGGAATCAGCGGCCCGCCTGCTAGTCATTGCTCGCGCCGTCGCGAGGATAGTCCCGTGATAGCCTGAGAGCGGTCGGCAATGAAGATCCGCCACATGCTCGCGACCGGATCGCCGACGGTATCCTTCGAGTTCTTCCCGCCGAAGGAGGATCACGGGTTTGTACGGCTCTTCGAGACCATCGAAGCCCTGCGCCCGCTGCAGCCCAGTTATGTCTCGGTGACATACGGCGCGGGCGGCAGCACTCGCAACAAGACGGTCGAACTGGTCAAGCGCATCAAGCGTGACGCCGGTATCGAAGCGATGGCCCATATCACGTGTGTAGGTGCCACGCGCGAGCAGATCTCAAGCGTGCTGGACTCGCTTGAAGCCGATGGGATCGAAAACGTCTTGCCCCTGCGAGGTGACCCGCCCCGTGGTTCCGATTGCTTCGAACCCGTGCAGGGTGGCTTTCGCTACGCCAACGAATTGGTCGGCTTCATCCGCCAGCGCTACCGCTTTTGCCTGGGCGCCGCCTGCTACCCGGAGACCCACCCAGAGGCTGCCAGCCCCGAGGAAGACCTTGCAAACCTCAAGCGCAAGGTCGATGCCGGGGCCGACTTCCTGATTACCCAGCTCTTCTTCGACAACGAAGACTTCCTCAGGTTTCGCGACAGGGCTGCTGGCGCGGGAATCACGGTGCCCCTGCTGGCCGGAATCATGCCGGTCCGCAGCCTGAGCCAGACACAGCGCTTTGCGACGATGTGCGGCGCTCGGATACCGGCGGCCTTGCTGGCGCGGCTCGAAGTAGTGCAAGAGGACTCCGCCCAAGTCCGGGCCGTTGGCATCGACCACGCCACGGCCCAGTGCGGGCAGTTGCTAGCCGAGGGCGTAGCCGGGCTGCACTTCTACACGCTGAACCACTCCACGGAAACGCAGGCAATCTATCGCCGGATCCGAGACCAGCTCGGCCGTTGAGCGCCCGCTTGCGCTGCCTACGCTTCCGGGTATTGCATCGTCAGCGGGTCGGGCAGCGGAATCGCGCGAATGCCGGCATCGGAGGCGAACTTCTCAAAGCTGAATTCGGGCTTGTCCGGATTGCCCTTCAGCATGGCATCGCGGTCGCCGACAGCCAGCACCACCAGCTTGGCCGGGTGCAGGTGCTTCTGGGCGGCCTCCAACACGTCGTCCACGCTCACGTCGCCAACTCGCTCGCGATAGGTCTTCCAGTAGTCCTTCTTCTGCCCGGTGAACTCATCGTTGGCGAAGGTTCCGGCGACTTGGCCGGCGGTGGCAAAGAAACGCGGAAAGATCTCGATCTGGTAATTCTTGGCCGTGTCGAGTTCTTGGGCCGTGATCTTGTCGTTCTGCATGCGCTCGATTTCCTCGATCACGATTGCCGCCGCTTGCGCACAGGTGGCATTGCGCGACTGGAAGCCGGCCGCGAAGGTGCCCGGGTAGTACGTACCCGGCTGGAATCGCGAGTAGGCGCTATAGGCCAAGCCCTCGTCCGAACGGACGCGCAGCATGATGCGGGAAGTGAAGCCGCCCCCGCCCAGGACGGAGTTCATGATGCGCACCTTGAAGGCATCGGGGTCGAAGCGGTGGATGCCCAAGTGTCCAAGCATCACGTGGGATTGGTTCACGTCCCGGCTGGTCTTATCGACCATATAGACGCCTGGCTGCGGTTCGTGCGCCGGGGCCGGAATCTCGGCCGGTTCGACGGTGCCGGTCGGCCAGCCGTCGGCCAAGGCCTCGTTGAGCCGCCGGATCATGTCCTTGGTGTCGAAATCCCCGGACACGGAGAAGAACATCCGTCGCGGGTCGAAGCTCCGGGCATGGAACTCTTGCATGGCTTCCCGCGAGATCGATTCGATGGAAGATTGCGTCGATTGGATCGTGGTGAAGTGGTCCCCGTAGGTGAGCCGGCGAAACTCGCGCGACTGGATCCGGTCCAGCCGGTCGTTGCGGCGAGCCAGCCCCTGAAGCGTCTGAGCGCGGGCAATCTCAAGCCGCTCTGCTTCGAAGCCGGGGTGCTTGAGCATGTCGAAGAACAGTTCCAGCGACCGGTCGAGATTCTGGGTCAGGCAATTGACCGAACCGCCGCCGGAGGTTGCGCCGATGTTCGCGCCAATTTGCGTCGCGAGGAAAGCGGCTTCCTCGTCGAATTCCTGTGCGCTGAGGTTGGTCGTGCCGCCGGAGCGCATTTGGCTGCCGGTGAATCCCGCCAGCCCCGCGCGCTCGGCCGGGACTTGATACGAGCCCGTCCGCAGCGTCAGCCCAACGGACACCAGCGGGAGTTGGTGGTCTTCCACCAAGTACGCCAACGCCCCTGAGTCCAGCTCATGGCGGTACTGTGAGGGCTCGGGCGGGTCGTAGGAGAGCTTGGGGTAGACCAGCTCCCGGGGGTGCTCCGGCAAGCCGTCCTGAGCATGCGCCAGCGTCGCCAGTGCGCCGCCTGCGGCTGTCTTGATCCAATCGCGGCGCTTCATGGCCGGCCTCCTTGCGGTCCGCGGCCCCGCCCCGGTCCGCGGCCTCTAGGCGGACCAGTGCCCTCCTTGGTGTAGTACAGGGCCACGGTACGGTTCGTTGCGGTGAAGTATTTCTTCGCCACACGCTGGATGTCCTCCGGTGTCACCGCTTGGATGCGGTCCGAGAAGACATTGATGTTCTCCCATTCGCCCAGCGCGTCATAGACCAACAGTTGCATCATCAGTCCGAACTTCGATTGCAACTTGCGGAAGTCACCGGCGAGCTGCTGGTTCTTTACCTTTTGCAGCTCACGCTCGCCAACCGGCTCGCTGGCGATCCGTTCCAACTCCTCCAGCAACGCCTTTTCCACGTCTTCGGGGGTCGAGCCTGGAGCGGCCACTCCCGAGATCTGGAAAGAGCCGTCGTACTTGCGCCCGTCGACTCCCGCGCCGGCTTGGACGGCCACCTGTTTCTCTAGGACCAGGGACTTGTACAGCCGCCCGGTGCGGCCGTTCAACAGGGACGAGAGCACGATCAAGGCGGGCTCGTCGACGTGGGCGTCAGGGACCGTGTGGAAGCGAATGTTGGCTTGGGGGCGGGTTTCGGCCTCGCCACTGAGCCGCTGCTCGGCCTGTTGCTCGACCTCGCGCGTGCGCACCGCGCCCGGCTCGCGTTCGTTGCGCTCCAGCCGCCCGAAGTACTTGTTTGCGAGAGCCTTGACTTGTTCGACGTCGAAGTCCCCAACCAGCGCCGCTACCAAGTTGTTCGGCGCATAGTACATGTCGAAATACTCCATGGCCTCGTCACGGGTAATGGAGTTCAGATCGGAGGGCCAGCCGATCACCGGCCAACTGTATGGCGAGGACTGCCAAAACATCGATTCGAACTGCTCGTTCAGCTTGCCGGTCGGCGTGGAGTCGACACGCAGCCGGCGTTCTTCGTTGACCACGTCGCGCTCGGCGTAGAACTGCCGGAAGACCGGCTTGGCCAGCCGGTCGGACTCCATCCAGAACCACAGCTCCAGCTTGTTGGACGGCACGTTGATGAAGTAGATCGTGTAGTCGTTGCTGGTGCCCGCGTTCATTCCCGAACCGCCGTTGAGGGTGTAGATCTGCGAGAACTCGTCCTTGACTACCAATGCCTGCTGCTCGGCGATCAGCCGGTTGAAGCGTTCCAAGAGTTCGCTGTGCTCGGGGCTGCGGACAGCCGGATCGCCGGCGTCCGCGATCAGCCCGCGCCGCTGCTTCTCCAGTAGCTTGGCCCGTTCGGATTCCATCTGGGCGTACAGCTCGTCAAGCTCGTCTATCAGCTCGAGGTCGCGCTCGATGTCTTTGGTGCCGATGGCATGGCTGCCCTTGAACATCATGTGTTCGAACAGGTGCGCCACACCGGTCACTCCGGGCCGCTCGTTGACCGAGCCGAACTTCGAGATCCAGCCGGCGGCGACGTTCGGATCGCCCTCCCGCGGCAGCAGCAGGAACGTCATGCCGTTGTCGAGGGTGAATTCGTCGACTTCGACGCGCTGCGCGACCAATGGCGCGGCCAGTGTTAGCAGCAGCGCGAAGAATTCTAAAGTTAGTTTCCGCATAGCCTACTTTTGAGTATGACGTAAGGACCTGTCGCGGCGTGTCCCGGCCGCATGGGGTTCGTTCGCGGCGTGGTGATATGCTTGCGCCGGAATGAATTGGACGCGCATCAAGCGCACGGTCGCCAGCTTGGCGCCGGGCATCTTCATCATCGGCTACGTCGTTGGCACGGGCAGTGTCACGACGATGAGTTCGGCCGGGGCTAGTTACGGCATGTCGCTGACATGGACGCTGGCGCTGGCATCGGTGTTCACACACCTGATGATCGTCGGCATCAGCCGCCTCACGATCCTATCCGGCGACACCCTGCTGTATCTGTTCCGGCGGCACTTCGGCACTCCTGTCACCGTCTTGATGATCCTGTCCCTAGTGGCCACCCAGCTCACGTCCATCATTGGCGTGATGGCCATCGTGGTCGATGTATTCCGCGAATGGTGCTCGTCGGTTCTGGGCTTCGGGGCGCATCCACTGGTGGCGGCCATCGCGTTTACGGCGCTCCTGCTCGGGCTGTACTGGGTCGGTCGCCACGGGTTTTTCCTCAAGGTCTTGGCTTCGTTTGTGGGCGTGATGGGCTTGGCGTTCTTTTTCACCGCCGCGCTGGTCTTGCCCGAAGCGGACGAACTCGCCGCCGGCTTAGTGCCCAGCATCCCCTCGTCGGGTAACCCGCGCCTGCTGATCGCGGGCATGGTGGGCACGACCATGGCCTCGGTGGTGCTCTTCACCCGCAGCGTGCTGGTCAAGGAAGAAGGCTGGCGCGCGAGTGACCTGCCCGAGGTGAACCGTGACTCCGCGTTCTCGATGACGTTGCTGTTCTTCATCAACGCCGCCATCATGGCCTGCGCTGCCGGGACTTTGCACCGCCAGGGCTTGGAGATTGAGGCGGCCATCGATATGGTTAAGTCCTTGGAACCGCTGGCGGGTGGGCTGGCAACCGGCGGCTTCGTGATCGGCATCATCGCCGCCGGCCTGTCGTCGCTCTTCCCCAACTACCTGCTGGGGCCGTGGATGGCCGCGGACTTCCTCGGCCTGCCGCGTAACATGGGCGGTGCAGCCTTCCGGGCGATGGTGGTGGGTGCCGCTCTATTCGGACTGGTCGTACCTGTGTTGGGGGGCAAGCCAGTGCAGATTATGATTGCCTCACAGGCTGTCAGCCCGGTGGCGATGCCGCTGCTGGCGCTGTTCGTCTTGCTGCTGCTCAACAAGAAGGACGTCTGCGGACCCAATCCGCCCTCGCTCGCCCTCAACGTGGGTCTGGGCGTGACGGTGCTGTTCTCGTTCTACATGTGCTTTGTGGCTCTGTCGGGATTCTTAGGATCGTAGAGGCATTGGGCTGCCGTTTGTCGACAGTTCACGCTACGCACACCGGGGGGTCTGTCAGCGCGAAGAACCGGCCAGCTCTGATAGACAGGCTATCTGCCACACTGCATCACCACTTCGCGATGGTCGCGGGCGGATTCGGCGAGTTAGAGTTCACCCGTCCGCCCTCCTTCGCCCGACATCAAGAATTGGTGCCGGGGTATCGGCAAGAGGGGTTGCCCCGGTTCGGCTTCGCTTCCATGCCTCAGATGACGGCTTTGAGGCGCTTGGCCAACGCGTCGAAATCCTCGCGGCACTTCTGACGGATCGAGGGGATACGGTGCGCGGCTTCCTCGCCCAGCACCTCACGCCCGCCGCCCAAGCCATCGGCCACGCCCCGTTTCTTGGCAAGGACGTCAAAGTAGGTTTCCTTGACTTGAATCTCCCCTCGAACTTCTGCCCAGTTCCAGTCTGCGGGGAGATCAAGACCGGCAAGTGCCCAGGTTTCGATCTCTTCCCAGGCACATTCGGCAAGAAACGTGCGGCCCTGCCCGAACTCGTGTTCGATCTGGTCTAGTCTCCGTCGCCGCCCCTGGACACCGTCACGGTCGACGCAGAGAATAATGATGTCGACCATGCTGTCGTGCAGATCCAAGACCTCTTGGATACGCTTCAATTTCAGTGCCTCGCCGACACCGCCGAGCAGCGGGTCCTGGCACACCTCGACGCGTGCTCTTGGTTTCCCCAGAGTCTTAAAGAGTTGCTTGAACAGAGGTTTCAGGAGGTATTGGTCGTTGCGAAAGTCCTCGGGAATGACAAGAACCGTCATCAGGAACGCTCCTCGTTTTCGCCGTTTCCTTCGGCAAATGCGAGCGCGGTTTCCATCCAACCGCCGGTAAAAAGCCGAGCCAAGCCCTGGGTTTTCCGCAGCTTCCTTGCTTGGTGCAGCTCGGCAACACGCCGGATGATGGTCTTGTTCGCATCTTCCAAGCGGCTGACCACCGAAGTGCTTTCAAACGTCGAGTCTCGCACCAACGAGAGCAAGTCGGAAGAGTGGGTCGTGGCGATCACTTGCTTAGTTCCATTCGAGGTCACCCCTTCAATCAGATCGATCAAGAGATGAAGCCGCGACGCGTGGAGGCCGTTCTCGATCTCTTCAAAAAAATAGACGTAAGACGGGTTGTCTCCAAGTAGCGCCGCCAGCATAGCGAGAAACCGCAATGTGCCATCGGAGGCAGCACTGGCGGACACCTTTGCGCCGTTCGTTTCACGAATGACAAGATGGATTCTGCCGGATGGATCTGCGGGGAACTCGAAACTCGCCACATCCATTGGCGTCAATCCGCGAAGCCAACTCGTCAGAACCGACTCGCGCTTCGGATCGGCACAGATTTCTCGCAGCACAGTCGGCAGATACTCGCCGCTGTCGCCCAAGGTTGTCTGGCCCGGAAACGCTGGTTCCCGCATGCGATCGGGACTGAAGTCAAAAAAACGCACCCACTGGAATTGCCTTACAACATCGGCTACTTTTCTTGATTGGAGTGCGCGATGCGAACGAATATACGGGGCAGGCATGTCGGTATGCTGCGCGGCAACGCTGTCAACATCCTGCGACTTCGGTGGGAGCTGGGTTAGCACGGGCCTTGAACGGTCCAGTAGTATGTTCTGGTCGTCAAATATTGCCCCCGTATAAATCTCTTTCGAATCGATCCACAAAGCCTCGTCTGCGACCGATAGCCTGTCACCGCTGGAGTATTCGGGATGGATGTCGATACGATATCTGGCCTTGTGCTCGGTTCCCAAGAGACTCTGCCATATCGCAGGCACGATCATCTCGACATCCAGAGAAAACTGCCGGACTTCTGGAGGTGCCTCGGAAGTCCGGAAGCGAACGAGTTCGTTGGGCGCCCCTCGGATCGGCTTCCAGCCTGCTTCATGCTTTCCACCAGCGATCTCGGCGAGCGAGTAGCCACGGCCTATTCCATGTAGGAAGCGGAAGGCGTCGAAGATGTTACTCTTTCCGCTGGCGTTGGCGCCGACGATTAGAGTGAACTTGCCAATGTGCAGCGTCTCGTCCGCGAAATTCTTGAAATCCTTCAGTCTGAGAGACGTAATCACGTTGCCTCCTCTAGACAGAATACCGACAGGTGAGGCGCGACATAGGAGAGCGAGTGCTGGCAGTACTGCATTTCAGCTTGGATCGGACAAAGGCCATCGCTTGCGGAATCGGCTCGGAGTAAAGCGCTAGCCAGAGTTTTTCAGGCATTCGGAGGCTTGTTTGGGAAAACCACGACCGGCGCTCCATCTGGACTCAGGGCGTTGCGGCATGTCCGACCGTGCCTGGATCGTTGCGCCGTACGTGCCTGAGCGCTGCCCGTGCCGATTGCTCGTCGACCATGTTCCGCTCCAAGTAGTAAGAGATCACATCGCTAATGCGGTAGAGACTGTGCACCGGATAGCCCTCCTCGCGAAGGCCGCGGTCGCCACCTTGCTCGCGATCCACCACGACCAAGATCCGCGCGACTTCGAGACCTGCCTCGCGCAGGTAGGCGGTCGACCAGACCTTGGTTGCGCCGGAAGCGATGACGTCGTCTACTAGCGTGATTTCACGTTCGGTGTTGCAAGTTCCCATGTACGCGCTGCTGCCGTAGTGCCCGCCCGGATAGGCCGCCCGCTGCTTGCGGAGCTGGCCGTAGGCCAAAGGTCGATCCGTGTCGCGTGAGGCCAGCGCCGCAGCCAGCGCCAATGGCGTGGCCGTGTCCGGGATTCCCACGATCTGCTGCGGTCGCCGCGAATCGCCTACTAGGGCGAAGATCTTGCGGTGCAGGGCTTTGCCCAACGCGTGCAACAGGTCGAGATCGTCGTAAAGGCCATGCCGCAGATCAATGAAGATCGGCGTCTTCAGCCCGTACTCTTCGTGCACGCGGTCGCCAAGCAGGATCAGGCCTCGCCGCCAGAGTGCGTCTAGGATCGGGTCAGGTTGCATCTGTCCTAGAGCGCTCTAGCGGGCTTCTCGCACCGCGGGCATGCCATCCACGAAGCCGGCATCGTCCTCCCGCAATTCCGCGATGGCGAGTTCCCGCATGCGCACCAGACGATCTCGAAATTCGGGCTTGATCGCGAGGTTGTCCAACTCCTCCGGGTCGGCCCGCAAGTCGTAGAGCTCCTCCAAGTCGGTTATCAGGGGGCGGATGTACTTGAAGTGTTCCTCGACCAGCATGACGTACCACGGAACGTTGTTGTGCATGACCTCTTCTCCGGTGGGAATCGTGTCCGTATCAGAGCCATACATGCGCCCGGTCGCAGTTAGCAATGCGGGGTGTGGCCAGCTGCGCTGAGGATCCTCGAGCAAGGGCGTTAGGTCTTCTCCGTGCATCTTCCAGGGCAAGTCAATGCCCGCGAAGCTGAAAATGGTCGGAACTAAATCCACCCCCGCCACCGGGCGCGGGCTGACCGCACCCTCGGGGATGCGTCCGGGCATGGATATGACTAGCGGCGAGCGGATGGTGGCGTCGTAAGGCGCGACCTTGTGCCGGAAGCCGTGCTGCCCCCACGCAAAGCCTTGGTCGGAGGTCCAGATCACTAGGGTGTTGTCGCGCTGGCCGGACTCGTCGAGGGCCTTCAAGACGCGGCTGATGCCTTCGTCAAGGGCCAAGACGCCTTGGTGGTACTGCCTTACCAGGGGGACTAGGGAGCGCCCCCCGTACGTAGGCGTTCCGTTGGGGCCGCGCTCCCAGTAGTTGATTTTTTGTGCCCAGTCGGGCTTGCCGGGCCGAGGCGGGAAAATATCCGCGGGAGTGTCGAAGTCAATCCCCGGATAGGCGTCCAAATGGCGGTCCGCCGGCGTGAACGGCCCGTGCACGGCTCCGTAGCACAGCCACAGGTACCACGGCTTGGACTCATCGCGCCCGTCACCCTCGATCAGGTCGACGGCCCAGTCAGTGTACTGATCGGTCGAGTAGCGCTTGAGCACCTCGGTCTTGCCACCCTGATAGGTGATGGGCTGGTCGTAGTAGTAGTTCTGGCTCGTCGAGGTGTACTTCGGGCGATTCCAGACAATCTGGAAATCCCAGTCGCGCCCATAGCCGGTATCGGTGCCGGTATGCCACTTGCCGATCTGCGCGGTGAAGTAGCCGTGCTTGCGAAACACGCTCGGCCAGAACGGGCTCTTGGCAGGGTCGTACGTGCTGCCGGGATAGGGCCCTTCCATGCGCATCGATTCGACCCCGAACTGGTGGCGTCCGGTCAGCAGGGTTGCTCGCGAGGGCATGCACCACGTTCCGATGTAGGCGTATTCGAAGCGGACACCTTGCGACGCCAGCCGGTCGAGGTTCGGAGTCTGCACCCATGGATAGGACCCAGCGTAGGATC
>Ga0209021_1004451_pt1 | contig 10344 bp, 9 predicted proteins | sample PinacodermFT_FD_187299 | JGI IMG/M metagenome (GOLD analysis project Ga0209021, IMG submission 187299) | Host-associated microbial community of the marine sponge Aplysina aerophoba from Gulf of Piran - sponge pinacoderm, lysed by freeze-thaw... | ecosystem: Host-associated > Porifera > Sponge >... | reverse complement strand
TGGCCGGCGGCGCTCGGGCTCAAGGACATCCCCTTCCTCGAGACGCCGGACCTCATGCCCTTCCTCAAGGACTACGTGGACCACCCGGCCCACGACGCCTATTGGCAGGAATGGGAGCTCGCGCCCCGGCTCGGGCAGATCGACGTGCCCTGTCTCCACGTCAGCGGCTGGTACGACAGCTTCATCCCGCAGACCATCACTGCCTACGAAGCGCTGAGCACCGCCGGCCGGGCCGAGCACCGGCTGATCGTGGGTCCCTGGTATCACATCCCGTGGACCCAGCAGGTCGGTGCCATCGACTTCGGCGACGAGGCGAAGAACACGGTCAGCGTCTACGAGCGCGCCTGGTTCGATGCCTGGCTGAAGGACGACCGCTCCGCTTTGGAGGCGCTGCCCCCCGTGCGCCTCTTCGTCACCGGCGAGAACCGCTGGCTCGACGCAGACGCCTGGCCGCTTGCAGGCACCAACTCCGAGCGTTGGTACCTCCATAGCGGCGGCCGTGCCAACTCGCTGAGCGGGGACGGGACGCTGGACCGGGAGCCGCCGGGCGACGAGGCGCCCGACTTCTTCATCTACAGCCCCTTCGATCCGGTCCCGAGCATGGGCGGGCATTCCTGTTGCCTGCCGCAGACCGCACCCATGGGACCGATGGACCAGCGCCCGGTCGAATACCGGAACGACGTGCTGGTCTACACATCGGCGCCGCTGGAGGCGCCCTGCTTCGCCGCCGGCGCGGTCACGGCGCGGCTGAGCGCCGCGACCAGCGCCGCGGATACCGACTTCACGGTCAAGCTCTGCGACGTGGAGCCCGACGGGCGCTCCATCAACCTGTTCGAGGGCGTGATCCGCGGCCGCTTCCGCGAGGGCCGAGAGCGCGAAGTGCCCCTGGAACCCCACAGGGTCTACGAATTCACCATCGATGTGGGCGTGATCTGCCACGTCTTCCGTGCCGGGCATCGGTTGCGGGTCGAGGTGTCGAGCAGCAACTACCCGGCCTTCGACCGCAACCCCAATACCGGCGGGCCGATCGGCGGCGAGCACGCCTTCGACCTCCAGCCCGCGCACCAGACCGTGTTCCACGACGGGATCCGCCCGTCATTCATCGAGCTGCCGGTCGTCCGGCGCCGCTGACCGCCGAGAGGAGGATTCACCGATGGCCGACGACGGCGATCGGCATGACCGGCCTGCATCGGATGGGCCAGGTCGGCTGCTACCGGGCCATCGCGGACTTCAGCGCGGGCCCCCGGGTCGCGCACAACCTGTCGAGCATCCACTGGCAGGATCAGCGTATCTCGGGAGCGAGCCGCAAGATGAACGGACGGCTCATCGGCATCTCCGGCCAGGTCGCTTCGGACGGGCAGCAGAACATCATCGCGCGGGGCGATGTCGCCTCCCAGGCGCATTACTGCTTCGGCCAGATCCGGGGCGTGCTGGAGATGCACTGACCTGCCCCCGTCGACTGGTCCAGTTGGAATGTTAATGCATAGCAGGTTTCTCGGCCAAGCTGGGCGGCCGACGCGCAGAAAACCGGTGCGGTGACGAGCACATCATGAGTTCTGGGCAGCCCTTGGCGAAGCGCGCATCAGCACCTGCGCTCGAGCTCAGGCGCATCTGCAAGTCCTTCGGCAGCAACCGGGCGCTGGACGTCGCCTCGATCACCGTCGATTGGGGCGAGGTCCACGCGCTTCTCGGCGAGAATGGTGCCGGCAAGTCGACCATCATGAATGTGGCGACCGGCATCTATGCGGCCGACGAAGGGGAGATCCTGATCGACGGCGAGAAAGCGAGGATCCAGAACCCTCTCGATGCGACACGGTACGGCATCGGCATGGTTCACCAGCGCTTTCGTCTGGTGCGCAACTTCACTGTCGCCCAGAACATCCTGCTGGCTTGCGAAGGCCGGGATGGGGGCATCCGCAACATCCGGGACGCCAGTCGGGAAGTCGTGGCCATGGGCGAGCGGGTTGGCCTGCGGGCCGACCCCGGCGTTCCGGTCGCTCGGCTCTCGGTGGCCGAGCAGCAGCAGGTCGAGATCCTCAAGGTGCTCCTCCTGGGGGCACGCATCGTCATTCTCGACGAGCCGACGGCGGTGCTCACGGAACAGGAGGCGGAGTCCGTGCTGGCGTTCGTCAGAAATCTCGCCCGGCACGGTCACGCGGTCGTGCTGATCACCCACAAGCTGCGCGAGGTGACGGGATCGAGCGACCGGGTCACGGTGATGCGCCACGGCAAGGTCATCTTGAAGGCCGCGGAGGCGCCCGAACTCGGCGCCGACGATCTCGCGCGCGCCATGGTGGGCGAAGAGATCGCGACGGTGAAGCCACCGACGGCGGATAAGACGCGAGAACGCCTGCGGATTTCCAGCCTCAGCGTTCCGCCCCGCCCCGGGGAGAGCGGCGTCGGACTTTCCGGCCTGGATCTCACCGTATTCGGCGGCGAGGTGCTGGGCGTCGCAGGAGTCAGCGGCAACGGGCAGCAGCAGCTCGCGGACTGTCTTCTCGGGCTGTTGCCGCCCGCATCGGGATCGCTGCAGCTGGACGGCGTCGAAGTTGGTCATGCGGGCATGCATGCCAGGCGGTCCTTGGGACTGCGTGGAATTCCCGCCGACCGCTTCGGCACCGGACTGGTCGAGGAACTGAGCGTCGCGGAGAACTTCGGCATGACCGGCGTTCGTGGCGGCACGTTCGGCAGAGGCCCGACGTTCTCCCGCAGGACGATGGTCCGCAGGACCGCCGCGGCGATCGACAGAATGAACATCATGGGTGCCGCGCCCGGCTCCCTCACGCGGCTGCTCTCGGGCGGCAATGCGCAGAAGCTGCTGCTCGCCCGCGAGCTCGACGGCAACGGCTCGATCCTGCTGGCCCATTCGCCCACGCGAGGGCTGGACGTGCGCGCCTGCCATGCGGTGCATACGCTCATCAGGGATGCCGCAAGCGCGGGCATGGCATGCCTGCTGATCAGTGAGGACCTCGAAGAGATCCTGGCTCTGTCGTCGAGGATCGTGGTGCTGAGCCGCGGTGAGACTACTGCCAGCTTTACCGCCGATAACGCCACGCGAAAGGACATCGGCAGGGCGATGCTCGGTCATGCTTAACGCCCCGATCCTGCTTCGCCGGCAGAGTGCGTCCCTCCGGCTTCGGGCCCTGTGTTTCTCGAGCGGAATCGTTGCCGGTCTCCTGATTTCAGCCGTGCTGCTGATGGCGGTCGGCGTGCCCGCAGAAGCGATCGTCAACGAGTTCATCATTCAGGTGTTTTTCACCGAACGAGGGCTGGCGCAGACCGCCACGATGGCGACGCCGCTGATTCTCGTCGGGCTGGGGGCTTCGGCTGCCCTGCATCTCCGTTTCTGGAACATCGGGATGGAAGGCCAGCTCTGGTGCGGCGCGCTTGCGGCCACCGGCGTCGCTATCTACGACATCGGCCCGGAGTCCATTCGTATCGTCGTAGTCCTGGCGGCGGGTTTCGCCGGCGGCTCGCTGTGGATCGCCCTGCCTGTGTTTCTGAAGCTTCGCTACCGGGTCAACGAAATCATCATGACGCTATTGTTGATTTACGTCGCCTATCTCCTCGTGCAGCACATGCTGTTCGGTGCCTGGCAGGATCCGGCGACGAGCTTCCCTGTTTCACCGTCCTTCGATCCGTTCGAAACGCTTCCGGAGCTGGGCTGGGGGCACACCCATGCCGGGCTGTTCATCGCGCTGGGCGCAGGCGCGCTCCTTTGGCTGCTGATGTCGCGCTCGCGTTTCGGCTACTACGCCAACGTGGTCGGACACAACGCGGATGTCGCGCGCGTCGCGGGATTGCCCGTCGCCACCACGGTCATCCTCGCCGTGCTCTTGTCGGGAGGCCTCTCGGGGCTTGCGGGCGCGGTGATTGTCACGGGCGACGAGCACCGGCTCACCCTCTTCCTGGGAGAGGGATACACCTTTAGCGCCATCGTGATTGCGTTCATCGCGGGATCACGGCCGATTCCCACGGTCATCGCCGCCTTTGCCGTTGCCGGCGTCTACGCGGCCGGAGAGACTCTCAAGGTGTTCTACTCGATTTCCGAAGCCGTGGTGATCCTGGTCGAGGGAACCATCCTGTTCTGCCTGCTCATTTCGCGCTTCTTCTGCACCTTCGAGATCAGGCGCAGCACGAGGCCGGCTTCGCCATGACAGCGGACTTCCTGCTCAACTGGATCGCTTCCACGCCCAACTTTGCCGCGCCGCTCCTGCTGGCCAGCCTGGGGCTGATCATCTGCGAGCGCGCCGGGGTGATCAATCTGGGCGCCGAAGGGTTGATGGCAGGCGGCGCCATGATTGCCGTCATCATGAGTTTTGAGACAGGCAATCCATGGCTCGGGCTGCTCGTGGGGGTGCTTGTCGGCGCGGCTCTCGCCTCCCTGTTCGCTATCGCTGTGGTCGTCTTTCACGCGAACCAGGTCCTGGCCGGGCTTGCGATCGTTGCCCTCGGGGCCGGGTTCACGGGAGTGATCGGCCGCCCCTACGTTCATCAGCCGGTCAAGGGCTTGAACGAAACGGACTTCGGGGTCCTCTCGGAGATTCCCTGGCTCGGGAGAATTCTGTTCTCGCAGGATCCGCTGGTCTATCTCACCGTGGCGCTGACGGTCGTCGTGTGGTGGATCGTCATGCGGACCAACACGGGCCTGCGTCTTCGCGCCGTGGGTGAGGACCCGGCGACGGCCGACGTCTCCGGCGTCCGCGTCGCGTGGTATCGGTTCGTTGCCGTCGTCTCGAGCGGCGCATTCTGCGGCTTGGCAGGCGCCTATCTTTCCCTGGCGTCTAGCAAGGTCTGGGTCGAAGAAATGATCGCCGGACGCGGCTGGATAGCCGTTGCCCTGGTGATCTTCGCCCAGTGGCATCCGCTCCGCGCTCTCGTGGGCGCCCTGGTGTTCGGTGCCGCAGAAGCTCTGAGTCCGCGCCTCTTGGCAACGGGCGCCGATGTTCCCGTCTACCTCTTGATGATGCTTCCCTACGTGGTGACCCTGGCGGTGCTGGTCGGGTTGGCCGTCGTTCGCGGGGGTGCCGCCGCAGGACCGAGCGCGCTCGGGCTCTCCTACCTGCGGCAGGACCGGCACTGACCGTGGTGAGAAGTGCGGGCTAATCCGCGTTGGCTTCGGGCCCGCCCAGGCCGTAGCGCTTCCACATATGCCTGTACGAGACCGACAGACCGTCCGCTGGCAGATGAACCTCGAGACGCGTGTCGACCGGAAGTTCGGAAGGGCGCTCGCCTTCCACCATGCGGCGGTCTTCCTCGTTCACGTCGATCTGGAACTGGATCCAGTCGTCAACCGCCTCGCCCAGGTCGTGATCGCGCGTCTTCCACATGAAGACATGGCAACGCCCGTTGGAGACCGGGCTGACGATATCGTAGATGAACTCGTCTCCGCGGGGAAAATGCAGGATCAATTCTGCGCAGTAGGGCATGGAGATGGTGTAGTCGGAGAGGACCTCGGCGTAGTCGGGTTCGTCGAAGGTGAGCGAGCCGTCCTGCTGAATGGTCATGATCGAGGCAAAGAGGCCGTGTTCGCGCTCCTCCACCTCGTAACGTGGGATCTCCGGCGCGTCCGGACAGCCGAAGGTGACCCGATGGGCGAAGGGGAAATGTGACGTGTCGCAGAAGTTCTCCACATGCCTGCCCGCACCGCACTGTATCGGCACGCTGAGCTTGGTCTTCTGCACATCGGGATCGTCCAGGATCGGCCAGTCCGGCAGCGGCGCGAGCGGCGATCCGCTGAGGCAGGTCCAGACGATCCCGTACTTCTCCTCGGCGAGGTAGGTCTGCAGGCAGAGCTTCTTCGGAATCTTAAATCCCTTGGGAGCTCCAGGAACATGGACGGCCCTACCGTCGCCGCCGTATTCGACACCGTGATAGGCGCAGACAAAACTGTCGCCGCGCACGCTGCCGAGACTCATCCGCGTGCCGCGATGGGGACAGGCGTCGCGGGCGACAATCAGGCTGTCGCCCACCCGCACGGCCACAAGGTCGACGTCCAGCAGGGTTATCTTCTTCGGCGTCGAGGAAACCTCGGACGAAAAGGCGATGGGATGCCAGAAGGAAGCCAGCACCTTCCAGTCACCGGCCGGATAGGTGCACTGAGCCGGTGGCTGCAGGTCGGTCATCCTGCCCCCCGCCCTCCGTCGTCGGCAGCGCGCACGCGCGGCCTGGAGAGGAGCCTACTCTTGCGTAGGCATTGTCCCGATGGCGCCCTCGACGAAGTAGTTCATGGCCCAGAGAGCCTCATCGCTGATCCGTTCACCCTCGGGAACCGCCACGGAACCGTCCTGCTTCAGTACCGGTCCATCGAAGGGAGAGAAGCTGCCATCCGCCATCATCGCCCGGGCCTCGGCGATGCGGTCGAGAACGCTCTGCGGAACGTCCGCGTGGATGCCCGCCAGGTCCACGACGCCGAAATCCATGCCCGGGAACGCGCCCCACTCCGAAGGCTCCCATGTCCCCTCGATGATGCTTTGGATCGTGGGCTCCAGGAATTGGTCCCACGTGAAGATCACGGACACGAGGTGGCCGTTCGGCGCGTGCTTCGACATGTCGAGCTGGAATCCGACGGAGTGGTTGCCGGTCTCCTCGGCGGCGTTGAGCACCGAGGCTGCGCTCAGGTCAGTCGCGATGACGTCTGCGCCTTCCTGGATCATCGCCTTCGCGATCTGGCCTTCCTTTACGGGATCCCACCAGGAGTTCGTGAACGTCCCGATCACCTCCGCGTCTGTGTTTGATTCTCTCACTCCGCGAATGAAGGCGTTGATGTCCCAGTTGACCAGACCGATGGGGAAGCCGGCCAGCATGCCGAGCTTGGCCGTGTTGGTCATCGATCCCGCGATCAGGCCTGCGAGATACCAGCCCTCGTAGGTGCGTGCGTAGAAGCTCTCCAGATTCTTGCTGTTGTTGGTGATGCCTGCCGCATTGAGAAACGCGACGTCGGGGTGATCGTTGGCGGCCAGCAAGATGCCGTCGCTGTAGCCGTATCCCGTTCCGACGATGATGTTGAAGCCTCTCTGGACGTAGAGGTCGACCGCATTTCGTATCGCCGTGGCTTCCTCGGGGATGCTTTCGGAAAACGCGATCTGCATGCCGAGGCTCACTTCAAGATTCTTGCGCGCGGCCTCGAACGCTTCGTTCCACCCTCCATCCTGGGCGCTTGCGGCATAGATAAAGGCAATCTTCGGCTCCCCCTTCAGCTCGAAGGCCTGTGCTCCCATTGCATTGATCGCGATCAGTATGAATCCCAGAACCGCCAGCAACCGCTTCATCGTGCCCTCTCCCTGCAAGAAACCAGTTGTACCAACATCCATTGCAAGGAATTGGTATCCGTAGGGTAGCAGGTGTCAAGGTCCTCTTTCCATGACCTGAGGGTGGACCAATTCCATGGGGAGATCGGCCGAATATTTCGGCGGCATTCTCGTAACATCACGAAGCGAAGGCGGGCAGGACGATAGCGCGACACCATTCGTGGATGCTGAGAAGGCTTTGTCATCGTCTCAACTACAATTGCACTATTGCATATATCACTTACTAGCGCGATTGCTTTACGATCTATTTCCGTCATTGAATGAAGAGTTCGATATATTCGACGTTCTGAACACGAGGGAAATCTAAATTCCGGCATCTACAAGACGTGTAAATATAAATTTGTTGGCCCTCGATCGACTCGGCTTGATTGGCGCCTTTTCGTACGATCGTACAATGCTCAACAATTATGAACGCTCCCGAATGCCTTCAAGCACGTAAAATTCTGCACCAGCCTGTCCGGAATACTGCGTGCTGTATATCTCGATCTAAATCATTTGGAACTGTTGTTCCGTCGCCATCAACTGTTGTTCTGCGCGGGAGTTTGACGCCGAACGGCACCGCAACCTATTGAGAAAGCTAAATTCTTGGAGGTGAAAACTCGACGCTAAACAACAGACCTGCGCGGCGCGCCGTTGGGCCGTCCAGCATCGGGATCGGCAAAGCGCTTGCCGAAACAATTGAGCCAAATCACCTCTCGTCCAATGTCGACAGCCTCGGCAAAAAGCGAGGCGTCGGTGGTGATCAAGAAGCGGAGGGCGCCGAGCCACACTCAGGCTCTACTGATCGCAAATGGGGATAGGCGCTGCGGGCGTAGGGAGAGCAGCGATCTTCCGGGTGCGACGATGAGGCCGTTCCAGGTCTGAGCGCTGTGTGCCAGGCCGTGGACAGCGATGGTGACTGAGATGACGGCCGCTGCGGCGAATGCAAGCCAAGCGAGCGATATCGCCATCTTGCGAGTTGTTTCCGGCACGAGCTTGATAAATCCCTACGACTGCTCGTCACATTGATTGGTCGGCAGGAGGAAAGCCTCCCGTCCGGGCGGACGGTTCATTCAAACGTACTGCTCGATGGCGAATCCCAACTGTGGAATTCAGGCGGTCGGCGTCGGCCCGCCACAGGAAGCGCCGGTGCGAGGTAAGGTCGAGTGCTGGGCAGGCGTCGCTCAGTCTATCCCATACCCCACCGAACGCACTCGTCCGACGATCTCGGCACCCTCGGGCAAGGGCGCATCCGGCCAGGCGGGACAGTCGCTTTGAATGATGCGCTCGCCAGCCTCGACAACGGCAAGCTGCACCACCAGACCCTCGACGGTGCGGAGCAACAGGATGCGCGGCGGCTCCCACTCCCGGCTTGATCGATCGACCAGAATCGAACAGCCGTCCGGCAGGGTCGGCGCCATGGACTGCCCCTTGCAGCCGATGACGATGCACTGCTCGACGTTGAGTCCGCGCTGCTCCAGCCAGCCGCGCCGGAACCAGACCCAGCCCTTGAACGCCTCGCTCAACTCCAGGGCGTCCTCGCCGGCGGCGCTCTCCAGCTCGATCACGGTTGTTGTTAAGCCCGCGGATTGGACGCCGATCGGCGTGGTAAATCTTGGTTCGCTTCGATTCCGGGGGGTCAAACGGCGATGCCGAACAACAGCCGAGAAACCAGCTATGCACTAACATTCCAACCGGACCAGTCGACGGGGGCAGGTCAGTACTCGGCGCCGGGTTGACCCTGCGAGAGCGCCACACCTAGAGCGTTTCCGTTTCACTCGGAAACGCCTTGACTTCTTTATTGCTCACGGTAGCAGGCCTGGCCGGAGGACGAGATGGACCGCATCAGCATGGTCCGCGACACGCTCAGTCGCGCTCCCGGCCCGGTGGCGCCCGAAACCCTGGGCGTCGCCTTCAGAGGCAGGAATTCTGCTGGGCGTACGAAGGGAGTGGAGAAGGCCCTGCAGACCCTAGTCGCCGCTGGCGTCGCCCAGCAAGGGATCGACGGGCAAGATGGCAGCAGCCATTTCTTCATTGCCCGTCAGGTCTCGCTCTTGCATCTGCCAACGAGCTCTCGACACGGTGCGTCGACGGGTGTTGTTAGGCGTGACTCCGTGACCCCGCAGAATTGCGCCTGTTCAATAGGTCAGGGTGCCGCTCGGCGTCGAACCCCATGGCGAACAACAAACGGGAGACTTAGGGCTGCCACCAACACGTTGGAGCCGACGATCAACGCGATCGCTTGGATATTTCGTGTTTTAGAGCGTCAAGGCGTGCATCGAGCTGGTCATGGATCGGCTGCCAATGGGCCCATTGGATTTCGGACATCAATGCCTGGAGTCGCCTGAGGGCGACGGAGAGCACGGTTCTTTCATCCCTGAGTTCCGCAAGCGAGAGCTGATAGACCTCGCGAACGTCTCTGGCTGCCGCTTCGGTCACACTCTCGGCAAGTTCCCCCTGATCATCCGCCAAGAGGAACATGTCGACGAGGACGTCGAAGGAAAGCTCCGGCGAGCCCCGAGAAATCTTCCCGCTGCTGTCGCGGTAGGCGTACTTGATGGATCGCGATTCGTACTTGCCATTGTCCCATGACGCCCAGCCAATGCGGAGTTCACCATCCCGGTAGGGAACCTTGTAGGTCGTGATCATCAACGGCCTCCATACTGTTATCATAGTACAATATTAGTACCGTTATAGCGTCAAAGCTGTCGCCGTGCCTTGATTGACATGCGACCGGGCATACGCGCCCCTGGCCCGGAGCGCTGCCGGTATCAGCACCGGCCGAAACACGGAGTGCCGACGCGCAGCGACCCGGAAGGCCAGTGAATCCAGGGGTTTCACCGACTCACCCGGTCATCCAGACGCGTGATGTGCAGGCCCGGAGGTTCGCTCAACTGCCGTCGCTGTTGGGAAGCCGCGAGCCCGGACGGCGGAGGATCAGCTCTTGAGTGCGACTACCGCTTCGATCTCGACCGGTATCTGGAAGGGCAACGAGCTCATGCCGACCGCCGAGCGCGCACACCGGGCCCGCTCCCCGAAGATGTCGATCATCAGG
>Ga0209021_1004450_pt1 | contig 10345 bp, 9 predicted proteins | sample PinacodermFT_FD_187299 | JGI IMG/M metagenome (GOLD analysis project Ga0209021, IMG submission 187299) | Host-associated microbial community of the marine sponge Aplysina aerophoba from Gulf of Piran - sponge pinacoderm, lysed by freeze-thaw... | ecosystem: Host-associated > Porifera > Sponge >... | reverse complement strand
CCTCCGGGAAGGGGTGCGGATCGACGTGGAGGAGGCGATTCCGCCGCACGCCGGGCTGGGCTCCGGGACACAGCTCGCCCTGGCGGTCGGCGCGGGCATGGCGAAGCTGTTCGATCTCGACGTGGGCACGGTCGAGATCGCAGCCGCCCTGGATCGGGGGACCCGTTCCGGTCTCGGTATCGGGCTGTTCGACCACGGCGGCTTCGTGGTCGACGGCGGATCGGCCGGCGACGGCGTTCCGCCGCCGGTCATCGCCAGGCAGCCGTTCCCCCCCGAGTGGCGCCTGCTGCTCGTGTTCGACCGGAACCGCCAGGGGCCGTACGGGGAGGCGGAGATCGAGAAGTTCGCCGCGCTCCTCGAGTTTCCCGAGGCCGATGCGGCGGAGCTCTGCCGCCTGGTGCTGATGTGCGCCCTGCCCGGCGTGGTGCAGGCCGACCTCGACGCCTTCGGGGACGCGGTCGGGCGCATCCAGGCGCGGGTGGGCGATCACTTCGCGAGCGTGCAGGGTGGCCGATTCGCGAGTCCGGGGGTGAGCCGGGTGCTCGAGTGGCTGGGCTCGTGCGGCCTCAAAGCCGTCGGGCAGAGCTCCTGGGGCCCTACCGGCTTCGCGGTTTGCCCGAGCGATGCGACCGCTATTCAACTGAAGGCGGAGGCGCAGACCCGGTTCGGGCGCGAGTTCGGTTTAGACTTTGCCGTCACCTGTGCGCGCAACCACGGTGCCGGCGTCGAGAGCACCTCACCTGCGCACTGAAACGGGTAGCGACTGTCATGGCCAAGCCGAAGATTCTTCACATGCTGGATCCGCGCGGAAACGTCAGCCCGTTCGACGTCAACATGGCGGTGGATGCGGGCTACGAGGTCGTCGTGCCGTACTCGGGCACCGGTGTCGAGGACGTCGCCGGACTGGTTCAGGACGCCATCTTCTCCAGGCCGCCCGGGCGCTACAACGAGACCGGGGTCTTCATTGGCGGCCACGACGTCAACCTGGCCGCGGAGATGCTCGATCGGGCCCGTGGTGCGATGGTGGGCCCCTTCGAGGTTGCGGTGATGGCCGACCCGAACGGCGCCTACACCACCTCGGCCGCGCTTGTCGCGCTCATCGAAAGGCAGCTTCGCGCCCGGAGCGGCGCCGGACTGGAGGGCCGCAGCGTGCAGATTCTGGGTGGCGGTCCGGTCGGGCTGTGCACCGCGGTGCTGGTGGCGCAGGGAGGCGGGCACCCGAGGCTGGTGCGGCTGACGCCGATGACTCCGGCCAGGGCGGAGCCCGTCGAGCGCTTCGCGGGTCGATACGAGGTCGAGCTTCCGTGGGTCGCCGGGAGGGACGATTCGCAGATGCACGCGGCGCTCGAGTCCGCGGACGTCGCGGTGTGCTGCGCGAAGGCGGGTGTCCAGGTCCTGTCCGCGGATCTGATGGCGCGATGCGGAGCGCTCACCGTGGTGGCCGATGTGAACGCGGTTCCGCCTTCCGGCATCGAGGGTCTCGCGGTGACCGACGACGGTGCCGAGCTGCCGTCCGGCGCGCTCGGGATTGGCGCCCTGGCAATCGGGAGCGTCAAGTACAAGGTTCAGCGCGGTCTGCTGGAGCGCATGATGAGCGCGGATCGCGCCGTGGCGCTGGACTTCTCCGACGCGTTCGAGCTCGCTCGCGGGATCGTGTCCGGCTGAGGCGCCGCGCGGCATGAGCATGCTGCCCAGCGTGAACGCGACCGCGGCCCCTCTGGTCGCCGAGCTCGCGGAGCGTGCGGCCGCGCTGCGCGTGGGGGTCGGTCGCATGGAAGACGGCACCCGCGTCGTCGACGCGGGCATCGACCACCGCGGAGGCATCGAGGCGGGGTTGCTCATCGCCCGCATCTGCATGGGCGGCCTCGGCCACGCGACACTGCGCTCGAATCCGGCGTTCCCCGACTGGCCCTGGCAGGTGGAGGTCCGCACGAGCCACCCGGTGCTCGCCTGTCTCGGCGCCCAGTACGCGGGCTGGAGCCTGAGCTTCGACGCGCCGGAGAAGTTCAACGCCCTCGGCTCGGGTCCCGCCCGTGCCCTGGCGGCCCGCGAACCACTGTTCGAGGAGCTCGGATACCGGGACCGCGCGGATCGCGCCTGCCTCGTGCTGGAGACGGACCTCCATCCGCCGGCGGCGCTGGCGGAGAAGGTCACCGGGGACTGCGGGGTGGATCCGAGGCGGCTGACCCTCGTGCTCACCCCAACCGGCAGCCTCGCCGGCGTGGTGCAGATCGCGGCCCGGGTGGTGGAGGTGGCGCTGCACAAGGCCCACGAGATCGGCTTCCCTCTCGATGCGATCGTCGACGCGGCCGGCAGCACACCGCTGCCGCCGCCGATCGACGACCCCCTGATCGCCATGGGGCGGACCAACGACACCATCCTGTTCGGCGGCCAGGTCCAGCTCTTCGTCTCCTGCGGGGACGAGCAGGCGGAAGACCTCGCGCGCCGGCTTCCCGCCAGCGGCTCGAAGGACTACGGCAAGCCGTTCGCGGAGGTGTTCCGGGACTACGGGTACGACTTCTTCGAGATCGACCCGATGCTGTTCAGCCCGGCCCGGGTGGCGGTGACGCCGCTCGGTAGCGGACGGACCTTCCGGGCGGGACGGCTCGACGGCGATCTGCTCTCGCGGTCCTTCGGCGGCGGTGCCTGAGGCGCATCCCGCATACGAGGCGGCCAACCCGGTCGCCGCCGGGGTGTGGCGCGCCTGCATCGAGGAGCTCGACGCACCGAAGCCCGGCAACGTGAGCTTCGCCTCCGCCGGACACGGCATGACGGCGGCGGATTTCGTGGCGAGCGCGCGGTGCACCGCGGACGCGCTCGGGACCCCTGGCCTTTCGCTCGGCGAACGAGTGCTCGGCGGCGTCCAGGCCACGCGCGCGGCGACGGGCCTGAACACCAACCTCGGAATCGTGCTGCTGTGCGCGCCGCTCGCGCAGGCGGCGCTGGACGGGCGCCCCGATCGACCGCTGCGCGCCGGGCTCGTCCAGGTTCTCGAGGACGCGACCATCGAGGACGCGGAGCGGGTGTTCGCGGCGATTCGCCTGGCCGAACCGGCGGGGCTGGGCGAGAGCGAGCGTCACGATGTCCGGGACCCCGCCGCGGCGCCCCTGCTCGCGGTGATGCGCGAGGCCGAGCGTCGCGATCGCGTTGCGCGCCAGTACGCCCGTCGGTTCGAGGATGTCTTCGACCTCGGACTCGCGGCGCTCGCGAGGAGCCGGATGCGGTGGCCGGGCCCGCAGGCGGTGGTGGCGCTCCACCTCACATTCCTTGCACGCTTCAAGGACTCCCATATAGAGCGTAAACTCGGCACGCTCATCTCGCAGCGGGTTCGACTCGAAGCCCTGCGGCTGATCGAGCGTCTCGAGGCGTCGGAATCGCCCGAGATGAACGTGGGGGAGCTGACGAGGTTCGACCGCAGTCTCAAGAGCCGACGCATCAACCCCGGTACGAGCGCAGATCTGACGGTGGCGACCCTGCTTGCCGCCAACCTCCTCGACGAGAGGGGGGAATCGCGTCGCGGCCCGACGAGCGCGGAGCGCGGCTGAACTGACAACGATGCAGAGGAGGCAGCCATGGCTATCACGAATGTTCGTGTGGGAGAGTCCCTGGTCGGCGACGGCAACGAGATTGCCCATATCGACCTGATCCTTGGCCCGCGCGGGTCCGCGGCCGAGACCGCGTTCTGCACCGGCCTGGTCAACAACAAGGACGGCTTCACCAGCCTGCTGGCAGTGGTGTCGCCCAACGTGCCCGCCAAGCCCAACACCATGATGTTCAACAAGGTCACCATGAAGGGCGCCAAGCAGGCGGTGCAGATGTTCGGTCCGGCCCAGCGCGCCGTCGCCCGCGCGGTCATGGAGGCGGTGGCCGAGGGGACAATCCCCGCGGCGGAGGCCGACGATCTCTACGTCTGCGTCGGCGTCTTCATCCACTGGGAGGCCGAGGACGACGCCAAGATCGAGCAGTACAACTACGAGGCCACCAAGGAGGCCATCGAGCGCGCCGTCGCCGGCCGCCCGACGGTCGACGAGGTGCTGGCCCAGAAGAACGCGGAGCATCCCTTCGCCGCCAACGTCTCCTGACGGCACCACCGGCTCCCCCGGACCCCCGGAGCCCCGGGGGAGCCGGTTTCCCGCTCGCGCGTCCCTTCGGACTCCAGGATCCGTTCCAGTCACGCCTCACGCGGCATCGAAACGCGCGAAGAGCTGCCCACAGTCGAGGTCCGCAGCCTCGTCCAGGTACAGGGCCTTCAGACGAAGCCGGCCAGCCGCGCCCAGCGGCGAGTCGCCCCGCACCATGGTGTCGAAGCGGTCGCCTCCGACCACGCGGTGGCCGATGGTGAGGTACAGCCGCGCCAGGACGCGATCGCGCAGCGCGCTCTCCAGCATCCGGGGGCCCGTCTGCAGGTAGAGCCGGCGATAGCCACGCGCGGCCAGAGCCTCGACCGCGTCCCGGGCGCGCACCCACGGTCCGGATCCCGTCACCACGACGTCGTATCCCGCCCGTTCGAGCGCCGCCCGCCGGTGGTCCCCGACTCCCGTGCCGCCGGCCGTGGTCAGAACGTGGACCGGCTGCCGGTGGGCCCGCAGGGAGTCGGGAATGGGAAGGTCCAGGCTCGCGCTGACGACGGCGACCGCGGGCTGCGCCGCCGCGCCATGCATCTCCCGCCACCGGGCGATGTCCTCGCTGCCGGCGGCGAGGCCTGTCTGCAGGACGTTGCCCAGGCGGCCCGACGCGAACGCCCGAAGATAGCCGCCGTGGGTCACGAGGCAGTCGGCGTGGGCCTGCAGCTCCTGGAACAGCCGCCAGTCGCGGGGGTTGGTCAGCCCGTCGGGCAGGCGCGAGGCGCCATCGGCGTCGGTGAGCGCGATCCGCCCGTCCAGGCTGGTGACGAAGTTCGCATAGACCATCGCCGGGGCGCCGGCAGCCGGCGGCGGCATGCGCTCGTTCAGGTAGAGCCCGTCGAGCCGCCGCGGGCGCGCCGGAGGAGGATGGAGCTGCATCACCTCCCGGTGCTCCGGCGGCGGGGTCTCTCCGGGTCCGGTCAGGCTCTCTTCCATTGCGCCGAAATCCGAATCTGACGCCACGGGTGCCGAAGCTCCCGTAAACAAGCGCGAACATGGCGGCAGGCGTTAGATTACACTGCGGCGCAAGACCGTCGTCGAAGGGGGACCGCGATGACCACCGACCGGCGAGAGGACAGGACCTACAGCGAAGACGAGATCAAGGCGAAGCTCGAATCCGAGCTGCCGCACTGGTACTACGAGAACGGCTGGATCAGGCGCCGGTACCGGACCAGCGGCTGGAAGGGGACGCTGATGGTGATCAACGCGGTCGGCCACCTCGCGGAGGCGGCCTGGCACCATCCCGACATCACCGCCTCCTACGCCTTCGTCATCGTCAAGCTCATGAACCACGCGGCGAAGGGCGTGACCGACAAGGACTTCGAGCTCGCGCGGAAGATCGAGGAGTTCGTCCACTGGCAGCCGGGCGAAGAAGGCGGCGCGCTGGAGGGTACGCCCACCGACCAGAGGTTCCGCTACGTCAAGTACGACTGAATGGACGAACGGATTCTCTTCCTCACCGGCCGTCTCGCCCACGAAAGCCTGTGCCGGGAAATCGAGGGGCTCGAGAAGAGGAATTTCTCGTATCGCGTGCACGAGCTGGGCCTGCAGGTCGCGGGCCTGATGACGGCGGACATGATCAGGCGCCGCCTTCCGGCCCCGAAGGACGTTCAACGAATCATCGTGCCCGGGCTCTGCGGCGGTGACGTCGAGGCACTTTCGCGGGCGTATGGGATGCCGGTGGAGCGCGGCCCGAAGGACCTGAAGGATCTTCCCGAATTCTTTGGCACCGCCGGCCGCGAGTCCGATCTGAGCGAGCACGGCGTCACCATCATCGCCGAGATCGTCGACGCGCCGAACATGGGCGTCGAGCAGATTCTGGAGCGGGCCGCCGCGTACCGGACCGACGGCGCGGACGTCATCGACCTCGGTTGCCTGCCCGGTGTCGCCTTCCCCCACATGGAAGAATCCATCGCCGCGCTGAAGCACGAGGGGTACGCGGTCAGCGTCGACTCGCTGGAGCGTCCGGAGCTCGCTCGCGCCGCCGCCGCGGGCGCCGACTACCTGCTGAGCCTCAAGGAGAGCACGCTGGACATCGCCGGGGAATGGGCGGGCGTCCCGGTGCTGATACCCGAGAATCCTTCGGACCTCGACTCACTGCACCGGGCGGCCGAGGTGCTGGCCGCGCAAGGCCGACGCTTCCTGCTCGATCCCATCCTGGAGCCGATCCACTTCGGCTTCACCGACTCCCTGCTGAGGTACCACGCGGTCCGCCGGCGATGGCCCGACGCCGAGATCATGATGGGCATCGGCAACCTCACCGAGCTCACCGACGCCGACACCACGGGGATCACCGCGGTGCTGATGGGGGTGGTGTCGGAGCTCGGCATCGCAGCGGTGCTGACCACCGAGGTGAGCCCCCACGCGCATACCTCGGTGCGGGAGGTGGACATCGCGCGCCGCATCATGTGGGCGGCCAGGCGCGATGGCAGCCTGCCGAGGCGCTACCACGCCGGCCTCATGGCGCTCAAGGACCGCAAGCCCTTTCCCCACACCAGCGAGGAGGTGGCGCGGACCGTGTCCGCGATCAGGGACCCGAGCTTCCGCATTCAGCTCACGCGCGAGGGCATCCACGTCTACAACCGCGACGTCCACCGGATCGCCGCCGATCCCTTCGAGCTCTGGCCGGGGCTCGGAGTGGACGACGACGCGAACCACGCGTTCTACCTGGGCGTCGAGCTCGGCCGGGCGCAGATCGCGTGGCAGCTCGGCAAGCGTTACCTCCAGGACAACGAGCTGGAGTGGGGGGTGGCGGTCCGGGTCGCGGCGCAAGAGTGATCCGCGAGACCATCGTCACCACGCTGGACGCCGCGGGAGCGCCGTACATGGCGCCCATGGGCGTGCGCCGCGAGGAGAGCCTGTACCGAATCGCGCCGTTCCGTCCCTCCCGGACGCTGGACAACCTCCTGCGCAGCCGCCAGGCCGTGATCAACTGCACCGACGACGTGCGCGTCTTCGCCGGCTTCCATACCGGGCGCAGGGACTGGCCGACGGTCCCGGCGGGGGTGGTGCGCGGGGTTCGGCTCGCGCAGGCGCTGGCCCACGTGGAGGTCGAAGTGGCGAGATGGGAGGACGACGCGGTGCGTCCCCGCATCTGGTGCCGGGAGCTGGCGTGCGCGAGCCATGGCGCCTTTCAGGGCTTCAATCGGGCCCAGGGGGCGATCATCGAAGCCGGGATACTCGTCAGCCGCCTGCGCAGGTTGCCCGCGGAGAAGGTCGACCGCGAGATGGACTACCTGCGCATCGCGGTGGAGAAGACCGCCGGTCCCCGCGAGCGGGAGGCGTGGCGGTGGCTGGAGGGTCGGATCGCCGAATTTCGGCGCGGCCGGGACTGAACGGCTGCCTCCGGTGTGCGCGATGCAGACGCTTCCAGGGGAGCCTCGCGCCGGCGCACGGAGTGTCGGCGCCGCGAACCGCGGAGCGGGCGTGATGACCACGGCCACGGACGAGCTTGTCCGGGACGGTCGCGAACTCAGCGGCGGAACCGTCCGGTCCTCTCGGTTTATGGACAGTTCCCGCGTGACATCGCCCCGTGGACCGCCGAGAAGGGGCATCCGCTTTACTGCCGTGCCGTATGGATTATCATTGACTGAGGTTCCGCCTCGAAGCGCCCCGTCATTCGGGCGGTGGCGGATCGCTCTCGCAAGGCACGCACGAGGTCGTGGCTCGCGAGCGGCACGTGCCCTCATCGATGCCGCGGCGCAAGCGGCGGCGCGTCCAGGGGAAGGGAGGAGACGATGCCCGAAGCAGCAGGTGCAGGGACGGGTGCGGACGCCGCGGCGGCTCTCGACACGTTTCCGAAGCTGCTCGCTCTCAACGCCCGCCGGTTCGCGGACCGGCACGCGGCGCGCGAGAAGGAGTACGGCATCTGGCAGAGCTGGAAGTGGAGCGAGCTCAAGGCCGAGGTCGAAGGGCTCTCCAGCGGGCTCGCGGCGCTCGGCTTCGAGCGCGGGGACAAGCTCGCGATCCTCGGCAGCAACCGGCCGCGTCTCTACGGCGCGATGTGCGCGACCCAGGCCCTCGGCGGCGTCCCGGTGCCGATGTACCAGGATTCGGTGGCGAAGGAGCTCCAGTTCGTCGTCGAGCACGCCGAAGTTCGCTTCGCGATCGCGGAGAACCAGGAGCAGGTGGACAAGCTCCTCGAGATCCAGGCGCAGTGTCCGTCGCTGGAGGTCATCGTCTACGACGATCCCCGGGGCATGCGCCACTACGACCAGCCCTTCCTGCACTCGTACGCGTCGGTCCAGGAGCGCGGGAAGGCGTTCGCGGCCGCAAACCCTGCCCACTACGACGAACAGGTCGCCCGGGGTAGCGGCTCCGATGTCGCAATCATCCTCTACACCTCCGGCACCACGGGCAACCCGAAAGGGGTGATCCTCACCCATGACAACGTTCTGTTCGCCGCGCGCAGCTCGGTGGAGTTCGAGAGGCTCACCGCCGAGGACGAGGTGCTCGCATACCTGCCGATGGCCTGGGTGGGCGATCACATCTTCTCCTTCGGACAGAGCTACGTGGCCGGGTTCTGCGTGAACTGTCCCGAGAGCGCGGCGACGGTGATGCAGGACCTGAAGGAGATCGGACCGACTTACTACTTCGCGCCGCCCGCGGTGTTCGAGAACCTGCTCACCACGGTGAGCATCCGCATCGAGGACGCGAGCTTCATCAAGCAGAAGATGTACCACTACTTCATGAAGCTCGCGAAGCGGGCCGGGGTCGGAATCCTCGAAGGGAAATCGGTGTCGTTCGGGGACCGGCTCATGTACCGGCTCGGGAACCTGCTGGTCTACGGGCCGCTGAAGAACACCCTCGGCTTCTCCCGTATCCGGCTCGCGTACACCGCCGGCGAGGCGATCGGCGGCGAGATCTTCGACTTCTACCGCTCGCTCGGCATCAACATCAAGCAGCTCTACGGACAGACCGAGGCCGCGGTGTTCGTCACCATACAGCCGGACGATCAGGTGCGCCCCGACACCGTGGGTCCGGCTGCGCCCCAGGTCGAGCTCAGGATTGCCGACAGCGGCGAGGTTCTCTACCGCAGCCCCGGAGTCTTCCACAGCTACTACAAGAACGAGGAGGCGACCAGGGAGACGAAGACCGAGGACGGCTGGGTCCATACCGGGGATGCCGGAGTGCTCGATGCGGACGGCCACCTTCGCATCATCGATCGCGCCAAGGACGTGGGAAGGCTCAACGACGGCTCCATGTTCGCCCCCAAGTACCTCGAGAACAAGCTGAAGTTCTTCCCCCAGATCGCCGAGGTGGTCACGTTCGGCCACGAGCGCGACTACGCCGCCGCGTTCATCAACATCGACCTCGATGCGGTGAGCAACTGGGCCGAACGCAACAACATCTCGTACGCGAGCTACCAGGAGCTCGCCGCGCATCCCCAGGTCTACGGACTCGTGAAGGACTGCATCGGACGGGTGAACGCGGATCTGGCCGGTGACCCCCAGCTCGCGTCGTCCCAGATCAGGCGGTTCCTCGTGCTGCACAAGGAGCTCGACGCCGATGACGGGGAGCTCACCCGCACGCGAAAGGTCCGCCGCCGCATCATCGCCGAGCGATATTCCCCTCTCATCGACGCACTCTATTCCGACGTCGACACGTGCCACATCGACACCGAGGTGGTCTTCGAGGACGGGCGCCGCGGTCAGATCAGCGCCGATCTGACGATCGACGACGTCCAGGCGTTCCCTGGCGCGATGGCCAGGGCGAGCTGACGCCGACCGATGACCGGATGTCGGCACGCACCAGGATGCAGCAATGAGTGAGCGATCGATCGCGGAGCGCCTCACGTTCCACAAGGACCGCGAGACCCTGGAGGTCGACTTCTCGGGTATGACGTTCCGGGGTGCGGCGGAGGTCGAGGAGTTCTACGACGTGGTCGACGCCAGCGTCGACGAGTCGGGTTCCCGCTGGTACTTCCTCGTCAACTACGAGGACTGCACGATCGCGCCCGAAGCGTGGGCCGCGTTCGCGGAGCGCGGCAAGCGGGCGAACATCAGCTACGGCCTCGGGACCGTGCGATTCGGCGTGAACGTCGACGTGCGCGATTCGATCCGCTCGCACGCGCAGAGCGCGCAGTTCCGCGCCAACCTGTTCCAGTCGCGCGACGCCGCGATCCTCGCCCTCGCCGATATGCGCAGGCGCCACCACACCACCGGCGCCGCGTCGGCGGAGTCGTTCCTGAAGGTCGAGGACATCCTGCTCAGGTTCGGCGG
>Ga0209021_1004449_pt1 | contig 10345 bp, 6 predicted proteins | sample PinacodermFT_FD_187299 | JGI IMG/M metagenome (GOLD analysis project Ga0209021, IMG submission 187299) | Host-associated microbial community of the marine sponge Aplysina aerophoba from Gulf of Piran - sponge pinacoderm, lysed by freeze-thaw... | ecosystem: Host-associated > Porifera > Sponge >... | reverse complement strand
CAACCGGAGTGAGCGTGCCCGGCACGACCGGCGAAATCGAAGCAGGCAACAACCCCGCAGGTACGGCGACCACCAACCCCTGCGAAAGCGGCCCCGGCGCGGCCACCAATCCGAGAGCAGTGTCACACCCTCCTCGTACTGTTCAGCCCGTGGAAACAACCGGAGTGAGCGTGCCCGGCACGACCGGCGAAATCGAAGCAGGCAACAACCCCGCAGGTACGGCGACCACCAACCTCTTCGGGAGTGGCTCCGGCAAGGCGTTGGTGGAGTCGGGGCGCGGCGAGGTGGGCGCGGGGGCCGGCGCGAGCGCTGTCGGGGACGTGTCGCCCGGGGTGGTCGTGGTGGGTGCGAGTGATGGGTTCGAGCGGGTGGCGGCATTGGCCGGGGCGTTGGTGGGCGAGCTCGCCGGCTTGTCGCTGGAGGGAGCGCACCGGGGTCCGCTGCGGGCGTTGGTAGCGGCGATGGGGCGGGTGCGGGCGGGGGCCGATGCGGCGGAGGCTCGGGTCGTGCAGGCGCTGGAGCAGCTGGATGACGGTGGGGTGGACGCTGTGGAGGTGCTGCGGCGCAACGCAGGGAGTTCGCACCGGGAGGCGCGACGACGACGGCGCCGCGCGGAGGCGTTGGCGCAGATGCCGCGTGTGGCCGGCGCGTTGGCGGCCGGTGACATTTCCACCGAGCACGCCGATGCTCTGGCACGGGCCGCGGGAGCGACTAGCGCCGAGGCCGTCGATGGCGACGCCGAGTTGCTGGCTCAGGTGGCTGCGGTGCCCGCGGATCGGGCCGGGCGCGACATCGAGGCGTGGACTCAGCGCCACCAGGATCCGTTCGATCTGCACGAGCAGCATCTGCGTCACCGCCGGCGGCGGCGCTTGAACTTCGGCGACGGCGAGGACGGCATGTTGATGGCGCACGCCGCGTTCGATCGGGTGCTGGGCGCGCAATTCCGGTCGCTGATCAACGGCATCGCCGACCGCATCTGGCGTGCCGAGGGCGGCCGCGACAACCCCGACAGCCGCAGCGCCGAGCAACGCCGTCTCGACGCCCTCGCCATCGCCGTCGGCCTCGAGCCGGCGCCGTCGACCGCCGTGGCGGCTGGGCGATCAGCCGAACCCGGCAACACCCCGGCGCCCCAGGGCACAGCGCCTGCTGAGCGATCAGCCGAACCCGGCAACACCCCGGCGCCCCAGGGCACAGCGCCTGCTGGACGACCAACCGCATCCGGCAACACCCCGGCGCCCCCGGCGCCTTCGATCGGGGCGGGACCTGCGGCGAGTCCGCGGGCCGCCGATCCGGTCTCGCCGGTTGTTGCTGGACCACGCCGGGTGAAGGTGGGGGCGTCAGAGGCCGGAGCGTCGGAGGCCGGGGCGGGACCTGCGGCGAGTCAGCGAGACAATCCGCCGGCAGGCACCGGCGACCCCAAGCACGGAAACCAGCGCCCGAAGAAAGGGATACCGACGACAGGTACCGACGCGATTGCTCCAGGCGATCCGCCGGCAGACATCAGCAGCCCCAAACAGGGAAACCAGGACACGAAGCAAGGGATACCGGCGACAGGTACCGATGCGATTCCTCCGGACGATCCGCCGGCAGGCACCGGCATCTCCATGCGGACTTCCGTCCGCGACGATTGCTCCGGGTCGAGTGACGGCCCGTTGACGTCGGAGCCTTGGGGCGATGGCGACAGCCGTGCCGCATGGGAACCTGGCCGCGCGCCAGTGCCTCAGCCCGTGGCGGTGACGCCGCGGCATCAGATCGTGATCGTGGCCTCCGCCGATGTGATCTCGGGCAAGGATCCGCAGGGGCGCTGCGAGATTCCCGGCGTCGGGCCGATCCCTCAGAGCGAACTCGAGCGGCTCGCCTGTGACGCCGAACTGTTCGGCATTCTGTTCTCCGGTGACGGCGAACCGCTCTGGCACGGCCGGGGCGAGCGGACCGCCACCGACGCGCAGCGCCGCGCCCTGCTCGCTCGCGACGGCGCGTGCGTGCTGTGTGCCGACGAGCCGGCCAACTGCGAGTCGCACCACGTCGCGCCCTGGGGCAAACCGACCAACGGGCCGACCGACATCGACAACCTGGCCCTCCTGTGCAGCACCTGTCACCGCCGCCTGCACAACCACAAACGTGTCCTCATCCGCAGACCCGACGGCACTTGGACCACCGCGCCAGATCCCCGATACGGCCCCCCTCGGAGAGACGGCGGCACGCGAAACGGCAACCGAACCGGGAACGGAGACCCCACCGGGAACGGAAACCCCACCGGGAACGCAGACCGAACCGGCAACGGAAACCCCACCGGCAACGGAAACCCCACCGGGAACGGAAACCCCACCGATAACGGAAGCCACCCTGACTCCGGAGGCGAGAGCCGGAAGCGCCACGGGCAGACCCCGCCCGAACGACCACGGCCGACCCAGCCCGGGCAGCGACCAGCCCGGCCCGGGTAGCGAGCAGCCCGGTGTAGGGAGCAGCGCACTAAGGCCGGGAGACGACGGGGCCGTCGGCGGCGCAGTGGGGCCGTCGGCGGCGCAGTTTCGCCGGACGCGCAGCCGACGGGCACTGGCGGATCCCAGCGATGGATGCGGGCTCGAATGCGGACTCGAATGCGGACTCGGATGCGGGCTCGGACACGGGCAGCCCCGGGCCGAACCCAGAGACGGATACCGGCCTGGACGCGGCCCCCCGAACCGAACCCAGAGACGGACACCGGCCTGGACGCGGCCCCCCGAACCGAACCCAGAGACGGACACCGGCCTGGACGCGGCCCCCCGGGCCGAACCCAGAGACGGACGCGGGCAGCCCCCCGGGCGGGTCCCGATGGGGGGAATCGGGGGCTCGGGGGGCTGGTGATCCTGGGCCCCGGATTGCCGGGGCGCGGGGGCGCCGGGCGCTGGAGCGCTTGGCGCCGGGGCTGCTACATCATTCCGCCCATGCCTCCCATGCCGCCCATGTCGCCGCCCGGAGGCATCGGCGGGGTCGGCTCGGGCTTGTCGGCGACGAGGCACTCGGTGGTCAGCAGCAGGGCCGCGATCGACGCCGCGTTCTGCAGCGCCGCTCGGGTCACCATCGCCGGGTCGATCACGCCGGCGCCCGGCAGATCTTCCAACTCGCCGGTCACGGCGTTGAAGCCTGTGGTGCCCTCCGCGGACGCCACACGGCGGACGATCACCGAACCCTCGAAGCCGGCGTTCGCGGCGATCAGCTTCGCCGGCGCCTCCAGCGCCTTGTGCACCAGGCGGGCACCGGTGGCCTCGTCGCCGGAGAGCTCGTCGGCGACCGCGGCGACCGCGTCACGGCAGCGCAGCAGAGCCGTACCGCCGCCGGCCACGACACCCTCCTCGATGGCCGCACGAGTGGCCGACAGGGCGTCCTCGATGCGGTGCTTCTTCTCCTTCAGCTCCACCTCGGTGGCAGCGCCGACCTTCACGACCGCCACGCCACCGGCGAGCTTGGCGAGACGCTCCTGGAGCTTCTCGCGGTCCCAGTCGGAGTCGGTGTTGTCGATCTCGGTGCGGATCTGGCGGATGCGCGCCTCCACGTCGGACTTGTTGCCGGCGCCCTCGACGATGGTGGTGTCGTCCTTGGTGATGACCACCTTGCGGGCCCGGCCCAGCAGGTCGATCGTGACGCCGTCCAGCTTGATGCCGACCTCGGGCGACACGACCTGGCCACCGGTGAGGATCGCCATGTCGTCCAGCATCGCCTTGCGGCGCTCGCCGAAGCCGGGGGCCTTCACCGCCACCGACGTGAACGTGCCACGGATCTTGTTGACCACCAAGGTGGCGAGGGCCTCGCCCTCGGTGTCCTCGGCGATCAGCAGCAGCGGCTTGCCGGTCTGCATGATCTTCTCGAGCACCGGCAGCAGGTCCTGCACCGAAGCGATCTTGGCCTGGTTGAACAGGATGTACGGCTCGTCGAGGACTGCCTCCTGGCGCTCCGGGTCGGTCACGAAGTACGGCGACAGGAAGCCCTTGTCGAACTGCATGCCCTCAACGAAGTCCAGTTCCATGCCGAACGTGTTGGACTCCTCGACGGTCACGACGCCGTCCTTGCCAACCTTGTCGATGGCATCGGCGATGACCTGGCCCACCGCAGGGTCGGCGGCCGACAGGCCCGCCACCTGGGCGATCTCCTTCTTGTCCTCGATGTGGGTGGCCATCCCGGCGATGGACTCGGTGGCGGCGGCAACCGCCTTCTCGATGCCCCGCTTCAGGCCCGTCGGCGAAGCGCCGGCGGCCACGTTGCGCAGACCCTCGTTCACGAGCGCCTGAGCCAGCACGGTGGCCGTGGTGGTGCCGTCGCCGGCCACGTCGTTTGTCTTGGTGGCGACCTCCTTGACGAGCTGCGCCCCCATGTTCTCGAACTGGTCCTCGATCTCGATCTCACGGGCGATCGAGACGCCGTCGTTGGTGATGGTGGGTGCGCCGAACTTCTTGTCGAGGACCACGTTGCGGCCCTTGGGGCCCAGCGTGACCTTGACCGTGTTGGCGAGTTGGTTGACGCCGGCCTCGAGGGCCTTGCGGGCGTCGTCGTCGAACTTCAACAGGGTTGTCATGGGGTGTCGGTGACTCCTTCTAATAGGTGGCCGTGGAGGCGGCGTGCGGTCCGGGGTGAATCGGGTCGCTCAGCCGCTGATCGTGGCCAGCACGTCGCGGGCCGACAGGATCAGCAGGTCCTCGCCGCCGGCGGTGATCTCGGTGCCGCCGAACTTGCTGTACACCACGGTGTCGCCGACGCTCACGTCGAGGCCGATGAGTTCGCCGGTGTGCTCGGAACGCCTGCCCGGACCGACTGCGAGCACCTCGCCCTGCTGGGGCTTCTCTTTGGCGGTGTCGGGAATGACGAGGCCGCTGGCAGTAACTTCCTCGGACTCGCTGGGCCGTACGACAATACGGTCCTCGAGGGGCTGAAGGTTCATTGGCTCTCCCTTTGGTTCAGTGGTTAGCACTCTCGGTCTGAGACTGCTAACCATATCGACCGCTCGGGAGATACCAACCCCGCAGGGAGCCGGAACCAGGGCCCTCGCCGGAGCCGGGGCTTTCGCCGAATCCCGGGGCCCGCGGCCGGGACGAGCGCCCTCGCCGGCAGGGCGGAGCCCGAGGTGGGAATCGAACCCACTGCCTCCGGTTTACAAGACCGGTGCTCTGGCCAGATGAGCTACTCGGGCGGCGCACCTCAGCCTACGAGCCGCCGGACCGGGGCACGAGCCGTCAGACCGGGGCACGAGCCGGCAGACCGGAGCACGAGCCGGCAGACCGGAGCACGAGACGGCAGACCGGAGCACGAGACGGCAGACCGGGGCACGAAGACGATTCGACCGATCAACCAAGCCAAGCCGTGCGCCACAGACGGCGTGGCACGGGACCGGCCACGTGACACCGGACCGGCGGCGAACCCCTCGCCGCGGCGCACCCGAGGATGCGCAACACCGGACCGGCGACGAACCCCCGCCGCGGCGCACCCGAGGATGCGCAACACCGGACCGGCGGCGAACCCCCGCCGCGGTGCCGAATGCGCGGATATGACCCAACTGTGCCGTAGACGCGTCTAGCCTGTCTGCGATGTCCCCAAGCAGGTTGGTTTCGCGCCCATGAACGCCCTGCGCGGCGCCATTGTCGTCGTAATCGCTCTCGTGATCGCCGTGGTCATCCTGGCCCGCGGCCTCGACGAGCCGGAGACCACCAATGTGCCGGCCGAGACGACCGATACGACCGAGGCGAGCACCCAGCCTGCCGACACGTCGCCCCCCCCGCCCGACACCGAGGCTCCGGACGATCCCCCGCCGCCGGCCGACACGGCGCCCGCACCGGCACCCGCACCGGCGAGCGAGGAAGTGGAACTCCCGCCGGCTGCGCCCGAGGAAATGTTCGACGACCCGCCGCCCCCGCCGCCGCCCACCCGCAGCCCCGACCAGGTGCGGGTGCTCGTCGCCAACGGCACCGACACCTGCGGTGCGGCCGGCCGGCTCGCCACGGCGCTCAGCGCCCAGGGGTTCAACGTGCTGCCGGCGGTGAACGCCGACATCTCCGCCGAGATCTCCGCCGTGTACTACGTGGAGGAGTACGGAGCCGATGCCGGCATCGTCGCATCCAAGATCCAGGTGGACCTCTCACAGGTGCTGCCGATGCCAGCATCACCCCCGACAGCGCCCGGCGACGCCCACGTCGTCGTCCACATCGGCGCCGACGATCTGGCCCAGCCCAACTGCTGAGTCCCCACCGGGGGCCACGGTAGACCGCCGCCATGGCGCGCAGAGTCCTGCGGCTGCTGGCCGCCCCCGACAAGTTCAAAGGCACGGCGTCGGCCGCTGACATCGCCGCCGCCGCCTGCCGGGCCGCCGAGGCCGCCGGCTGGGAAGCGGAACCGCTGCCGCTGGCCGACGGCGGCGAAGGCACGCTGGCAGCCCTCGGCGGCGCCAACCGCCGCACCGTGGTCACGAACCCCCTCGGCGACGCTGTCAGCGCCGGCTGGCGCCTCGCCGGCGAGACGGCGGTCATCGAGATGGCCGAGGCGTCGGGGCTGCAACTCGTGGGCGGCGCCGCCGGCAACGACGCCCTCGCCGCCTCCACCTACGGCACGGGCGAGCTCATCGAGGCGGCCATCGAGCGGGGAGCCCGGCGGATCATCGTCTGCGTGGGAGGCTCGGCCACGACCGACGGCGGGTTCGGCGCGCTGCGGGCGCTGCTGCCGGGCCACCTCCTGCGGGGCATCGAGCTGGTGGTGGCCTGTGACGTGCGCACCCGCTTCTGCGACGCCGCCGCGGTGTTCGGCCCCCAGAAAGGCGCCACACCCGCGGAGGTCAAGCTGCTCCGGCGACGCCTGGAGCGGCTCGTGGACATGTACGCCGCCGAGTACGGGGTGGACGTGGCGGAGATCCCCGGCGCCGGTGCCGCCGGCGGGCTGGCGGGCGGCCTGGCGGCCCTCGGCGGGCAGATCGTGGAGGGCTTCGAGGTGGTGGCCGAGGAGACCCGCCTGCTCGAACGCCTCGAGGGCGCCGACCTGGTGGTGACCGGGGAAGGCCTGCTGGACGCCGAGTCGTTCAACGGCAAGGTCGTCGGCGGGGTGTGTGAGCTGGCGGACAGCCTGGGGGTGCCGGTGCTGACCGTGGCGGGCGACGTGGACAGGGACTCCCCGGCGCCGCCGGTACCGGTGCTGTCGCTCACCGAACGCTTCGGCGCAGACCGCGCCTGGGCCGAGCCCACCGCCTGCGTCGAACAGGTAGTGGCCGAACACCTCGCCGACTAGCGGCGCTGCGACCCGTGCCCCGTCCTCCGTTGACTGCAGCGCGGCAGCCCGGGTGGAGGTCGGGGGGTCGCTCTGCTCCTCCATGTCAGGCCAGAAGTCGTCGCAGCCCGGCCCCCGACCTCCGCCCTCGGTGATGTGGGCGTATCCGGGCGCGGCCGGCGGGGGCTCGGTAGCGCAGCCCGGCCCCCAACCTCCGCCCTCGGTGATGTGGGCGCGTCCGGGCGCGGCCGGCGGGGCCTCGGGGGTGGCTCGGTAGCATGGCGGCCATGACTGTGACCGTGCGCATCCCCACAACGCTGCGGCCCCTGACCGAGGGCTCGGCAACCGTCAGCACCAGCGGCGCCACCGTGGCCGCCGTCCTGGCAGACCTGGAGACTCGCCACCCTGGCCTGCGCGAGCGGATCCTGGACGAGTCGGGCGCCCTGCACCGGTTCGTGAACGTCTTCGTGGACGACGAGGACGTGCGCTTCCTCAACGGCCCCGGCACAGAGGTGCCCGACGGCGCCACCGTCGCCATAGTCCCCGCAGTCGCCGGCGGCGCCGAGGTCTGACCCGCTCCCCACCCCGGCCCCACACGCCCCGCCAGTCCCCCAACACCCGGCACCCCACCCGGCGGCTGCCAACTGGATTCCGGCCTTCGCCGGAATGACGCATCGAAGGGCCGGACCTGACTCGCCGGCGAGGGAGGGGACGCCGGGGGGCGGCGCCGGATCGATTTCGCCAGACGAGCCGCCGACGGCCACCGGCGGCCCCGGCCCGGACAGACGCACAACCGAGGGCGGGGAGCCGGGGGGCCGGGCTGCGACGACTTCTGGCCTGACATGGAGGAGCAGAGCGGCACCCCGGCTCTCCGCCCGGCCGCCAACCCCGGACCCGCGCCGACGTTGGGGACCGCCCCCACCACCCTTAGGCTTCCTAGCAGTCTCAGATCGAGAGTGCTAGTACACGAACTCTGCCACGGAGGAAACCCAGCATGGCCAAGATGATCGCCTACGAGGAACAGGCTCGCCGTTCGCTCGAAGCAGGGATGAACCAACTCGCCGACGCCGTCCGCGTGACGCTCGGCCCGAAGGGTCGCAACGTCGTCCTCGAGAAGAAGTGGGGCGCCCCGACGATCACCAACGACGGCGTTTCGATCGCCAAGGAGATCGACCTCGAGAACCCGTATGAGAAGATCGGCGCCGAACTCGTCAAAGAGGTCGCCAAGAAGACCGACGACGTGGCCGGCGACGGCACCACCACCGCCACCGTGCTGGCGTGGGCCATGGTGCGCGAGGGGCTGCGGAACGTGGCCGCCGGCGCCTCCCCGATGGCCATCAAGGGCGGCATCGAAGCCGGTGTCGACGCAGCCGTGGCCGCCATCCGCGCCCAGGCCGCGGACGTGGAGTCCAAGGAGCAGGTCGCCCAGGTGGCCGCCATCTCCGCCGCCGACGACGAGATCGGCGCCCAGATCGCCGAAGCCATCGACAAGGTGGGCAAGGACGGCGTCATCACCGTCGAGGAGTCGCAGACCTTCGGCATGGAGATGGACCTCGTCGAGGGCATGCGCTTCGACAAGGGCTACATCTCGCCCTACTTCGTCACCGACCCCGAGCGCATGGAGGCCGTCCTCGACGACCCGTACCTGCTGTTCGTGAGCTCGAAGATCACCGCCGTGCGCGACGTCGTGCCCGTGCTGGAGAAGGTCATGCAGGCCGGCAAGCCGCTGCTGATCATCGCCGAGGACACCGAGGGCGAGGCCCTCGCCACCCTGGTGGTCAACAAGATCCGCGGCACGTTCGCCTCGGTGGCCGTGAAGGCTCCCGGCTTCGGTGACCGCCGCAAGGCGATGCTGGCCGACATGGCGATCCTGACCGGCGGCCAGGTCATCTCCGAAGACGTCGGGCTGAAGCTGGAGAACACCACGATCGACCTGCTGGGCCGGGCCCGCAAGGTGGTCGTCACCAAGGACGAGACCACCATCGTGGAAGGCGCCGGCTCCAGGGCCGACGTGGACGGGCGCATCCGCCAGATCTCCCAGGAGATCGAGAACACCGACTCCGACTACGACCGGGAGAAGCTCCAGGAGCGCCTCGCCAAGCTGTCCGGCGGCGTGGCCGTCCTGAAGGTCGGCGCCGCCACCGAGGTGGAGCTGAAAGAGAAGAAGCACCGCATCGAGGACGCCGTCAGCACCACGAAGGCCGCCATCGAGGAAGGTGTCGTGGCCGGCGGGGGCGTGACGCTGCTGCGGGCGCAGGCCGCCGTGGAGGAGGCCGCAGCCGGGCTGGACGATCCCGACGCCGCCACCGGGGCACGCATCGTGGCCCGGGCGCTGCAGGCGCCACTGCACCAGATCTCGGTGAACGCCGGCATGGAGGGCGGCGTGGTCGTCGAGCACGTGCGCGGCCTCGAGGGCAGCAACGGGCTGAACGCCGCCACCGGCGAGTACGAGGACCTCACCGCCGCGGGCATCATCGACGCCGCCAAGGTGACCCGCTCGGCGCTGCAGAACGCCGGGTCGGTGGCCGGGCTGTTCCTCACCACCGAGGCGGTCGTGGCCGACAAGCCCGAAGAGAACGGCGACGGTCACGGGCACGGCGGCGGCATGCCCGACATGGACTTCTAGGGGCACCGAGCCATACCGCTCCCAGACGGCCTCAGCGGCCCGGCCCCGGATTCCGGCCTCCGCCGGAATGACGGTGCCACCGGCCCGAGGCTCGAAGTGGTAGCCGGCTAAACCCATGGAACTGCACCCGGCCGTCGCCCACCTGGCCCCCCTGCTGGGGACCTGGCGGGGCGGCGGCCGTGGTGACTATCCGACCATCGAGGCGTTCGACTACACCGAGGAAGTCACGATCGGTCACGCAGGCAAACCGTTCCTGGCCTACAGCCAGCGCACCAAGAGCGCCGACGGCTCGCCGCTGCACGCCGAGTGCGGCTACTGGCGCCCCGACGGCGACCGGGGCCTGGAGATGCTGGTGGTGCATCCCAGCGGCATCGGCGAGATGCTGGTGGGCGAGGTGACCGAGACCCACTACGGCCTGCTGCTGGTGCTGCGGGCCGGCGCCGGAGGTCCGGGGCTTGGGCGCGGCGGCGACGGAACCGGAACCACCGGGGAGCCCGA
>Ga0209021_1004446_pt1 | contig 10348 bp, 15 predicted proteins | sample PinacodermFT_FD_187299 | JGI IMG/M metagenome (GOLD analysis project Ga0209021, IMG submission 187299) | Host-associated microbial community of the marine sponge Aplysina aerophoba from Gulf of Piran - sponge pinacoderm, lysed by freeze-thaw... | ecosystem: Host-associated > Porifera > Sponge >... | reverse complement strand
TCCTCGGCAATATCATCAAACAGTACATAGGGCCTGTGTTTGCCATCGCCTTTGTTTTTGTGGGTTTCATATTGATGTCTCTTATATGATAGATAAGACTGTATCTTCTTTGAATATTGAACCTCTTTTTCAAACTGTCCTTGCATCTCTTCAATGTACTCAGGCGTTTCGTACCACTTCTCACCTGATTCATATCGGTGCTTTGCCTCTGCCCTTATCTGTGGAAGGTCTTTCTTGAATTGCTCCAAACGGAAGGGGCCTGTCTCCCCCGTGCGGACGATCCAGTAGCGGCGGTTTCCGGTGACATCGTCCAGTATTTGGTCATCGTTTGTTGTCCCTATTACTACATAATGCCGTTTGATCTTGTTAGAGTCGTTTTCATAGAGATTTCGATGCTCGTCTTCCTGATTTGATATAAAGTTTTTAAAAATATTTCTATCAACCTTTCTAAATGAACTCATCTCCCCTGCTTCGAGGACGTGCTTCCCTCTTGTTGTGTTTATCGCCTCTTTCAGGTTTCTTAGAGATGGGAGCTGGGATGCAAATTCGCCGCCGAGTACTCTCACAAACTCGGACTTCCCTATACCCTGCTTCCCATGGAGGACGACCATATGGTCAAACTTGCATCCGGGGTTAAACGCCCTTGCGGCCATAGCAATGAATAGGTTTTTGAATATAGTTTGATAGACCTCACGGGCCTTTTCGTCCCCTTTGTCGTCTGTCCCCAAGTAGATGAATGGTATTTCCTCGAGTCGATTAACGCCATCCCATTTTGCTTCTTCGTACATTTCTTGAATGGGGTTGAACTGGTTATGGTATGCATAATGCGAAACACCTTTTGTGACGGTCTTTACATCAGTCATCTCTTTAATTCCAAGCTCCATATCGATAAATCTAAGAATATCCATGTATCCGTGGGTGGTCATTGGCATCCTGTCGATGGTTGTTTTCCCGGAGGATGCATCCATCTTTATCCTGTCTTTGTATTTGGGATGGTTTTTCATGATATTGAAGACAGTCGTGCTGGAACTTGGGATGGGGGCGCCGTTTTTCCTTTGTCGAACGCCGAGCTTATCCCAAGAAATTCTTTTGGCAATATTCTCCGGTGAGTTTTCTTCTTTAAGTATTTCCTCGTCGGTATATGTTTTGAGTTTTGTTTTTCTATTCTCCACCCATTCGGCAAACTCGAGATAGGTTTTAAACCCGGTATCTGCGGCATCGGATTTGTGTGGTAGGCCCTCGGTGCTTATTATTTCTATTGATTTGGCAATTGGGTTTATGTGTTCAATGATTTCATCAGCGGCCTTAGCTCCTGATTCGTCGGCATCGGGCCATATAAGGACATCACGGCCCTCGAGGGATTCCCAGCCTGCCTGATGGACGCTGTTTGATCCGAACGGCCAGGTTGTAACGATATAGTTATCCTCGACAAAACATCTTGCGGCGAGTGCGGCCTTTTCGCCTTCTACTACGAGGACAGGTTTGTCTTTGTTGTCATGTAATAGATTCAGCCCGAATAGTGGGTAGGGTTTTATTTTTGGCCGTTTGCAGACCCAGTTACCGATTCTATCGTCGTCAATGCGGTAAGTGAATGGTAGCCCCTTGGCCGTCTTCGTTCTTACCGTGCAAAACAACAGCTCTCCAAACATTGATGTATAGGGGTAAACCTTAATGACATTTGATATGTTTGGAGGTGGTGTGTTTTTCATCGGTTTGATTTCGTGCTTGAATCTGTCACTATTCTTTTTCCCGAAGAGTTCGGGGCCTGCGTAGTGTTCTATTTCTTCCATCGCACTCATGGTGTCCAATAGCTCGTTTATAACTTCCGGGGTTTCTTCTTCCACGGGTTTGCTTGGCCGTGTTTCTTGCCCGGAGAGCGTTCCATTTTCAGTAAGTGCCTTAACCGCCTCGCCGGTTGTTTTGAGTCCTTCTTTTTCCCGGTAGAGGTCGAGCAGGTTGGAGCCGTGGTTCTCTGTGGCAAAGTCGTTCCACTTGCCTGTCTCTGTATTGACCTTGAGGGACTTCCCTGCCTCTCCATGCAGGCTCCCGACTTGGAACTCTGCACCCTTAAATACCCCTGCAGGAAACCATGTGGGCAGGAGCGTCCTTGCGTTGTTTAATAGATTTTGTTTGATTTCTTCAAAATTAATCTTGACGGATTCGTTGTTTTCGTGCATTCTAATTTCTCCTTTTGGTTATTGTAGACTGTATTAATTCTTGACGGTTGGTATTGGTCTTTTTAACTGTGGATGTTGAAGCTAGCCCTCCGGCATCCCTGATTACCTTGAGGAAAGTTTCTTGCTCATTCGTCGCCTTCGTTCTTGCGGTCTTCACCTCAACAGCGGTGAAGACTGCCATTTCCTTTCCTACCATGTCCTCAGTTACTTTAACTTTTGTATAGCCTATTAGGTCGGAAGAACCTTTACATAGCCCGAAATTGATGGGCCGTGGGCCTCGTAGGATGAGGAGGTCACCTGTCCAAAGGGGTTTTCCCTGCCATGCTTGCCCTGTGTTGTTACGCCATAGCCTATCGCCCCGGCGGCTGGCCTCGAGCATGAGTTGATTCATGATGTCCTTTTCTTTTGCGGCCATAGGGCGCTCCTTTAAAAGTCGAACGACTAGGCTAAGTTCAGATCAAGGCTATTTCAAGAGAAAAATAATGAAGACTGTCTGTTGCGGAGGGAAATGGTCGACTATTTGCCTCGGTTGCGGAACTTTAAAACATTCAATGCCCAGCCACGGGGATGTTTATACCCCCGGCGTTGGCCAAGCTCCACTAAGGCCTCAAGGGTCTGGGCCTTGCCCTGCTCTCGTTTCCGTTGCCGCTTCACGGTTGCCGGGTCGAGTTCCTCGAGCTTGCCATCGACCTCCTCGACCTCACGTTGCTTTGATTCAAAGATCGTTCCACAGGGACACATTAGGGTACTAATCGGCAGGGCCATCATGCAGTTGGGGCAAATTTTGATCGGTGCAATGTTTTCTCTTTGGGATTTCTTTTTGCTGTGGAGTGACCATTGGCGCTCGTCATCGGGGAACCCGTGGTGCCTGTAGTTTTGCACATGATCGAGTATGACCGCATGGGGCTTTCCCGGGGAGGGCCTTAACGCCCGGCCAACTTGTTGGAGGAATATGGTCAGGCTTTTGGTGGGCCGCAAGAGAATGGCCCCCGTTAAGTTTGGGATATCGAAACCTTCAAAAACGATTTCACAATTTGAGAGTATCTTTATCTCGCCTCGCCTAAAGGCCTCCACGGCCCCATCTCGCTCTTTTGCATTCATCTTCCCGTCAATGTGTCGGGCCTCTATCCCTGCCTCATTAAATGCGTTTGTGACATTCTTAGAGTGCTTGATTGATACACAGAAGATAACGAATTGCCCGTCCCTCCCATAGCGTAAATATTCTCTGATTGCGTCTCCTGTAATGGTCGGTTTATCCATCACATCCTCGATGTCGCTTATTTTGTAGTCGCCCATGGATGTTCGAACGCCCTCCAGTGATATTGCGGAGGGGGCATAATATTTATACCGGGATAGGTTACCCGACAAAATCAGTTTTTGAGTATCGGGGCCTTGGACGATAACATCAAAAATATCCCCGAGGCCCCTGCCGTCTAGTCGTGCCGGGGAGCCGCTCAGCCCGACGCACCAGCTCTCGGGATAGGTGTCGTGGACTCGCTTCCAAGTTTTACTGATCGCATGATGGGCCTCATCTATTATGAGTAGATTGGGTTGTGGAATGGTATGGAGTCGCCTCGTCAGCGTCTGTATTAACGCAATCTGGACGAGCTTTCCGGGAATCGTTTTGCTCCCTGCGGCGACGATGCCAAAATCAATATTATTCTCGTGGAACATCTTGGCCGTTTGGTCTACCAGCTCCCTGCGGTGACAGGTGAATACGCACCGAAGGCCCTTCTTTGCCGCCTCTGATATCATGAATGTTGCGATGCAAGTCTTGCCCCCACCTGTTGGGAGGCCTAGGAGTACCTTTCGGTTTCCGGCACGGAATTCTTTTCTTATGTCCTCAATCGCTTTTTCCTGATAATCCCTCAACTTAATCATCCCAAGGAGGGTATCCAGAGCGATGCAACACAGTCCAAGATATTGTAAAATTTACACTACTGATTTAATATTGGACTCCCGTGGGGCATAATAGGCCCATGAAATTTGACGGGCATTCCACAGGGAATTTAAACAAACTCCACAAAGACAAAATAGAGAAAGAGACTCGGTCTTTTCGCCAAGAAAAGATGGAGCAGTTTTTAAAAACATATCAAACAAAAAACCTAATGGAGGTTATGAGAATGAAAGATTCGGAAATTAAATTAAGAAATGAAACCGAGAAAATGGCCGGTGAATTTGAAAAGGTACTGCCAACAAATATACCCGTGCAACGATTCCTCCGGGTTTTGCAATCGAGTATATTTAACAGCGACACTTTGATGAAAGCAGACAGAAAAAGTCTATACTCCGCCTGCATTGAGTCTGCAAGCGACGGGCTATTGCCCGACGGAAAAGAGGCGGCACTAATACCCTACAAGGGGATGGTGTCCTATGTCCCGATGGTCACCGGTCTAATCAAAAAGATTTACTCTGTCCCCGGCGTTAAGAGTGTCGTCTCCAATGTCGTCTACTCTAATGATGAATTTGATTATCAAGTTGACGAAAGGGGCGAGCATATTCGCCACTCAACAGATATGTTCGCAGACCGAGGTGATCCTGCCGGTGCTTACGCTATGGTTGTTTTTGATGGCGGCACCTGCACATTTGAATATATGTCTGCAAAAGAAATCCTGGCCATAAAAGAAAAGGTTACGAGCAAGGCCTCCCCCTGGTACGGCCCCCACGAGCTGGAGATGTGGAAGAAATCCGCAATTCGCAGGCTATCCAAGCGGCTCCCTATCAATGTATTTGATTTTAATCCTTCCCTAGATGTTGCCACGGGTGAAATCCACGACACAAACACCGTCGCCGCCGTGGAAAACGCCGGGGATTTGTAGGCCAAAACAGGGGTATATCCCCGTAAAATAAAGGCCCCAAAACGGGGCCAAGTTACTAAATTCACGAAGCGGCCCATGCCGCGGCCTCGTAAAATCGGGTGGTTACGGGCTTGATTTCGTGCGGCATTTGTGGTATATTGTGGCCAAAAGGAGGAAGTTATGAAAAATGAAAACGAGAAAGATGTCATTGAAAAGAACAGGATGCCCGGTTTTGCAGGGTATGCGGCCTTTGAGAGAGGACACATGATCGACTATGATGTCACAAAAAGAGAAATAGACGAGTATCTATCGGGCGATGACGACAACGAAAACTTAAGTCTTACTGACGGTGAGAAAACCCTCTATGTATTGGAGCAGTTCGAGGGCGTTTTTTCGTTTGTGGAATTGTATAACGAAAAAGGCCGGGAGCTTGACAGTGATGTTTTGTGTGACAGCAACGACCCGGATTTTAAAGACAAAATGTTGAAGATTGTAAAAGAGTATTACGACAAGAACAGATAATTAAACGCCCTCCCTACGCCTCTTCTTTCGTTCCGTCCATTCTTTCCTTGGTTATCTTCACCGCATCCTCTGACAGGTCACAACCAAGATAATATCTTCCAAGTTTCTTCGCCGCAACCAATGTCGTTCCCGATCCACAAAAAAAGTCGGCGACAAGATCGCCCTGATTAGAAGATGCTTTGATAATTCTTTCTAACAAGGCAATGGGTTTTTGGGTGGGGTAGCCTGTTCTTTGTTTTCCCCCCGAACCCGTTGAAAAACCCTTGATGTCAGACCATACGCTTCCGACAACTCTGCCCTTGCATTCATCAAGATAATATTTTTTGCTATTATTTCCTGTTTTTGATGTATATATCAGGTTTTTCTCTTCCATGTCCTTGATTGATTTTTCTGAATAATCTCCTAGGCTAACAGTTTTAAAGATTCTCCCTGTTTCAGGCTCTTTACGGGAATATCTTTTTCGGTTGGACTCTGATAAAGGGAGATACTGATTTTTGTATATTGACTTTCTTGATTTTTTGTAAAATAAAATAGTGTCGATGTTTCTTGGAAACATCTTTGACTTTGTCGAGTTCCCTATTCCTGAAGGTGATCGCTCCCAAACTATTTCATTCATAAAGTTATCCTCTCCAAAAATCTCATTCAACATATAGCGGAATCTATAGTTAGTCCTGTGGTCACAATGTAAGTATAGGCTTCCTGTATCTCTCAACAAGCGGTGACAATGGAATAATCTCTCATCCATGTATTCAAAAAAAGATTCTTTGGATGGCCACTTGTCATTGAACTTACCAAAGGATCGTCCCGTCATGAATGGCGGATCCAAATAAATCAGGTCAATTGATTCATCGAGAAGGGATTCCATGAATGGAAGATTGTCTTCACAATAGACTTGGTTCAGGGCAACGCCTCGTCCTGTTCTAATCATGTTCCGAGTTCCCTCCGCCTCTTCTTCCGTTCCGTCCATTCCTTCTTCCAGTTTTCATATTCTTGAGGGGGTCTGTGGATTTTCATAAAGGGCCTCCGTGGCCTCTCTTCAATACCGCCTGCCTCCCATAGGGCCATATCGTTTTCATACTTTTCCATCCGCCTGAGAAAGTTCTTGTACGCTAATTTATGACGATTCTCCGCGCGGTACTTCAGCGAGTACTCGTGGTTTTTCTTGAGCCGCTTTGTTACAGGGTCGTTTGGGTCTTCTTCCTGGGCCTTAGGATAGATGTTTTTTCGTTTATCCGGCGACCTCGCCTCAATGATGGCCATCCTGTCTTTTTTCTTTTGTAATACCTCTTCCTTCCGGCGGTTTAGTTCCTCAATTTGTCGGGCCGATTCAATGGCCCTGCGTTTACGCCTGGCCTCATCTCGTTCAACCTCGATCTCAATGGGACGCCGACTCTCAAGATATTTTAAGGCCTCGTGGATTGAGGCAGGACTAGCTGGGGTCATGGAACCTGTTGAATGCCTCCCGATATCCGGCCTTGCATTCTCGTCTCGGGTTAACCTCGATGTGGAAAAGATCCCTGATAGTTTTCCAACGCATCACTCTGCGGACTTTTGACGCATACAACTCGCAGGGCAGGCCGGACAGTAGCATATCAAACGCCTCCGATGTCCCCTGTATGTAACCCAAAAGCTCCACATCGTAGATGTCTTTCTTGCCGTTAACAAATGGTTTTGCCTTCCTCGTGGAGCGGATATCCGCCGCTTGTGTGGGATAGGCAAGGTGTCGAGAGCCTTTTACGGTTGTTGACACCCCTCTTTTGTAATTCAACTTTTGTTGTTCAAGATTCCGAGCAACATCAAACATCCTGAAATCCGGAACCCTTTTGTAGTCAAGGTGTAAAATAGTTATCAAATCCCGATGGGCCGGTTTAAGTTTGGGAAACTTCTTCAAAAAGTCTTCCCTTGAAATATTTGACTCAAAAGCGATGTTTTTAACGGCGGCACGGATAGAGGCCTGACGCTTTAATACTGCATCCTTTCCCTTTTGATAACCTGTTTTCGCTCTCTTGATCTCTTCCTTGGTGAGTTCCCTGTTCTCCTGGGTGACGGTTATCGTTTGAGTATTCCCGGCGGTCGTCCCCGACCCGATCGTCCCTTGGTTGGATAGGTTGCCCTGCAGGTTGATTTCTTTTAAGTTGCATCCAAATAATAGCAATATTATCAAGTATTTCATTATGTCCTCCTAGATCATGATTCTGTAGGTCAAAACAAAAGCATAAATTAGTGTAAATATAAATTTCAGTGGCAAGAAGAATGAGAGTATTTTGTGGAGGATGTTTTGCATATCTTTGGGATAGTATTGGAGTCCTATAGTTAGGTACAAATAAACTCCTGCCATGACGAACTCCCACGCGGCCTCAAGAATAGGTTGAAAGATTTCCATTATTTCCTCCTCGTTAGGTCCTTAAGTGTATCCAGTTTCTCATTAGTGGACGATTGGTATTTATCTATTCGCTCCTCGGTGCGGATGAGGCTTTCAAAGGCCTTACCGAGTGCCTCGGTATTGTTTGAGATAATGTTGGTGATGCTCCTGTTCTGTTGTCCTTGGTTGTTGAGTATTCTACACAGGATTATGACCTCGATTATCCCCAGCAGTAGTGTCGCACTGGAGATAATAAGGACAACAATATAAGGCAGGTCTTGCATACTTCACCTAAGGCACATCACCGGTGCCGTTATCCTCTCCTAATCTCCAAGGCCCGTCTCTACAGAGTCCGAAGTTGTCCCACGAGGAACACTTTTCTCTGCCACTTTTAACTCGGCCTTGAGGTTTTGCCTCTCTCTTAGCACCATTAGATAATTCGATATCGCCGGGATCAGGAGGGTTATAACGCCGTCCTCGTTCCCGTTTTTCTTTTGTGTTAATAGGGCCATCTCCTTTACGACGAGCTGGTTTAATTCTTTGAGTTTTTTTTTATTTTCCTCAAGGTCTCTGAGGATTTCCTGCTTGCCTCGAACCTTGCCCACCTCGTAGGCCGTTTTGAAGCTCTGGAATACATTATCAACTAATGCACAGGACGAAAACAGGAGTGCCGGCAGGAGGATTAGGTTTTTCATTCCTTAATGTTATACTTTTCTTTCAGTTTTTGAAATTTCTTTTCATACTTTTTGTTGAGTTTGTCTTTTTCCTTTTGGAATTCGTTGTCAATCTTTTTGTGTTCTTTCAAATATTTGACCCTCTTCTTCGCATCGAATGCTACCTCTTTACATTCCTTCTCTTTGTCGTGAACTTGTTTCTTCAAGTCTGCCAGCTCCTTGGAGCAACTCTGGGAAAACATCGTCCCCGGATAGATAATAAACAGGGCCAGTAATAGCTTCTTCATTTTAAAAATCTCCTTATAAAGCGATCAATATTATTATTGAATAGAAGACCAAAACGATCTGTAGAAGTACTTCGCCGGTGCCGCAATACTTGACAAACTTAACCCACCATTCCTCATATAAACCGGAGTAATCACTGCTGGGACCGAGGAAAACAATGAGGCGACAAAACACCATCAGACAAATCAGGACGGCCAAGGTTTTCGCATGGATCATTTAGTGCCTCTTTTCGAACATCTCCAAGGACCTCTTTGCCCGATCCTCGCCTGTTAGGTTTGGGTCAAACTTGCGTTCCGATTTCGCCCGTTCCCGGTCTAATTGAAACCGCCTGAGCTTTGATATGTTCCTGTCTCTCTGCTCGTTTTGAAAACCTTGAATCTCATTCACTGTTTCGGCACGGCCCTTCTTTTCCATGTTCGAGCCGAACTTGTAGACCATCGTCCCACCGAATGCCAAGAGGCTGCCAACAACGATCGCTGTTATCACTATTCGTCTCCTAGTTGGGCCATACCGTTTTTGATCAAGTATTTTAAAAGTTTTTCCATGGATTCTTCGGGCCATATATACACCAATTCTCCCTCTTCAAATGTTCCCTCCAGCGAGTATGTCTCCGATATATGCTCCCCGAGGGTTATATTTGTATCATTACAATACCCGTCGGATTCCCTCAAGATATACTGCCCTCCTCGCATGGCCCTTTTCCGGACGACGGCAACGCAGTTTCTATCCACAATGAGATATTCACCCGGGGCGGTTTGCACGACCTCCAGTCGGGCCTTACTTCCGCAAGAGACAAAACTGATAACTAATAATAGAAAAAGGGTTATTTGGGCCATTAATTAATATGATGGCAGATAATCACCGGTCACACAAGGGATTATTTTTCTTTGAAGACGGTTCCCGTCGGGGATACGATCGTGACCTTATGCCCTCGGATTCGCTTTAAAACATCCGTGGAGTCGTTAAATGCGTCCTCGGCGGTGTGGAAGGGGTCGCTACACATAGCGACAAGGCGTCCCTTCATGTGCCAAGACCATCTGTAATGTTTGTCCCGGCCCTTCTTTATCTTGACGGCATACCCAAAGTTTTTACACTTCTTGCACTGATCAACCAGAGACCTGACCGCTCGCATTGCACCGTATCTATTAAAAGGCTCCTTCGAACTCATGCGGATATCGTCGTCCTCGAGATACCTCCACCAAGTGGTTACCTTTCCCTTGCGGTTGATTTTTCTATAAACCTGAAATTTTCTTTCCATCTTTCCTCCTAGTAAAACGACCGGGCGTTAGTGTTTTGATATGCTAATTTAATTATTAAAGGCCACCCAGTCGTTTGTTTTATTATATTCCACACATAAGGCCGTCGCAAGCATCTTCCAACGATTCCGAAGCTCTTTTCACTTTGGGGTTAAAAACAACCTTGTCAAGAGGAGTGCAGGAGGTGTGTATATACACATTCTCCGTCCGCTCCCCTTTATGATTTCGGCCATGCTTCCGCATCCAGTAATCATACTCTACGGCCCTTTTAAAA
>Ga0209021_1004444_pt1 | contig 10349 bp, 13 predicted proteins | sample PinacodermFT_FD_187299 | JGI IMG/M metagenome (GOLD analysis project Ga0209021, IMG submission 187299) | Host-associated microbial community of the marine sponge Aplysina aerophoba from Gulf of Piran - sponge pinacoderm, lysed by freeze-thaw... | ecosystem: Host-associated > Porifera > Sponge >... | reverse complement strand
ACGCTGCGGTGGACCGAGGCGCACCTGTTGGCCGGTGGCATGCTCGCGTTCTCATTCGCGGTGATCCTGTCGATGATGATCCTGCAGAAAAGGATTGGAACTGGGGACGCATAGTGCTTGGCTCGGATTGCATCGCCGCCGCCTTCCAGGGCCAACTCGGCTCGTTCCGACTAGATGTCGAATTCTCGGCGCCATTGCGCGGTGTCACCGCACTGTTCGGACCCTCGGGCTGCGGCAAGACCACGATCCTGCGCTGCTTGGCTGGTCTGCGGAAGATGCCGGGGCGGCTCAGCGTGGCGGGGCAGACTTGGCAAGATGACGCCACGAACGTCTTCCTCCGCCCCCACCAGCGTTCCGTAGGGTATGTGTTTCAAGAGCCCAGCCTCTTTCGGCACCTCTCGGTGCGCGACAACCTGATGTATGGCTCGTTGCGGTCGTCCCGGGCCGGTTCGCGTCCGATCGTAGAGTTCAGCGAGGTTGTCGAGTTGATGGGACTTGCTGCGTTGTTAGATCGCTCCCCATCTGCGCTGTCGGGAGGGGAGCGGCAGCGGGTTGCTGTGGGCCGGGCTTTGCTTGCTCAGCCCCAGCTGCTGCTGATGGACGAGCCGCTGGCGGGCTTGGATCAAGTCGCCAAGGAAGAGATCCTGCCCTACATCGAGATCCTGCACGAGAAGCTGTCGGTGCCAGTTCTCTACGTCAGCCACGACCTGCGCGAGGTCGCCCGGCTGGCCGATCTGATGATCGTGCTGTCGGCTGGCCGCAAAGTGTGCGGCGGTCCGGTCCAAGAGATTCTAGAGCGTCTGGACTTGGATCCCAGTGACGGGGACTTCGAAGCCGGCGTGATCTTGGAAGCGCGCGTGTCCGGTCACGACCCGGAATACTGCATGACTCGCTTGGACCATCACGGCCAGAGGATCGTGATCCCGGGCATCGACCTAGCCGTCGGAGAATACGTCCGCTTGCGCATCCGCGCCCGCGATGTCGCATTGGCTGTGGCCAAGCCCGCGGCCATCAGCGTGCGCAACATCCTTGCGGGCGGTGTATTGGATATTGCGCAGAACTCGGACACTGCGTTTGCCGAGGTCTTGGTGGATGTGGGTGGCGGGCGACTCCGTGCGAGAATCACGCGCGATGCACTGCAAGATCTGGGCTTGTCGGTCGGCAACCCCGTCTTTGCGCTGATCAAGAGCATTTCGTTCGATCGCCCTGCGATAGGGCGAGTCGAGCGCGATGTCTCAGGCCAGCAAACCGGACATCCGTGACGATCACTATACGAGCGACCGATAGGACCGTTGTTATTGCCTGAGGATCCTATCCTAGGCTAGGTCGCTCATGCCAACTTGTGCATCGGTCGCGAATTGGTGCCGTCATCTATTGACGGCCCTGGCTTCCAGCCGTACCTTAGATTGTGATAACGGAAAGAAGGAGGATCTAGATGAAATTCAGGCTTCGCGGTGCGCCGCTTTCGATCACGTCAGCCGACGTCATCAGAGCTACGTGCAACGTTCCCCCGACACCAATTGACGGGCGGAACAAGTACTTCGTCGAACTCCACGAACAGCGCTTCCCAATCAAGCAAGTCCTTCGGCTAGTCACCGGCTTGCCGTCGGTTGGCTTCACGGCACAAGACGCGTATCGGATTCTCTCGAGACTCGGCTTTGAGATTCTTGATGACCAAGCACCATCGTCGGCCGATGCGGGAAGCCGGGACCGTACGAGTGGCGAGCCTACCTCGATCATCGACACCGGAGCTACGAATCAGGACGATGGCGAACTCCTGAGACTGCTGGTGGTGTTCCAGACTGATGAGGACGGCTGGGAGGTGGCGAGCTGTCCGACGCTGCCAGGGTGTCACAGCCAAGGACGGACGCGGGAAGAGGCGCTCGCCAACGTCCGAGAAGCGATCAGAGGCTATCTGGCGAGTCTGCGAGAGCACGACGCCGCATTGCCCCATTCATCCGAATTCCAAACCATCGACATGCGGGTGTAGCCGTAGTGCGACTCCCCGTTCTGTCGGGAGAAGACTTCGTGAGGACGGTTGCCCGGATCGGATTCTCCCTCGATCGTATCGAAGGCAGCCACATGATCCTGATTGGGCCAACGGGCCGGCTCCTCTCGGTGCCGAAGCACCGCGAACTGGGCAGGGGTCTCCTCAGAGCGCTGATCCGCGACGCTGGCTTGACACGGGAAGGCTTTCTCAAACTCCTAGGCGGGAAATGACGACCGCAAACTCATCGGGAAGATTGGCGGCGGAGAATTGCGACTGTGGGAACTGGAACGCGGAAGATAAGGCCGTGGCCCGCGCGTGATCCTGTTTGTTCTGCCACTGCAGCAACCGCAGCCCGCGCGGAAGCCGCCCGGCGTCGCCAACGGAACGTGGCAATGCGCATTTCCAACCGTGGCTGCCGTCGATGCCCCTGCACAACGAACCAGCCGACTGGTCCGCTTCCCGGGCGCGAGTACTTCGGCGACCATGGATGGCGAAGCAGAATGGCATGCGCGAGTTCTGAAGCGAGGGAGGGCACTTCGGTGCTTACACACGTTGATGCTGCTCGTGATTCACGATCTCGACCTGTCCATCAACGGTGCTTTCGCCCGCAGCCATCAGGTTGCGAGCGACAGGCAGCTTGGGCGAAGGAGACCCAGATCCTTCCGCTAGGTGTGCTGTCAGTCTGCGCTGACTCGCATGAGCGCGGCCCGCGCCGCGTCAAGCTCGGCCTTGTGGCTCTGCTCGTAGTGCTGGCGCAGTAGATCTTTGCCGTAGTCGTTCCCATTGGGCGTGCGTGTCACCGAGTGGATGTGCTGCCGGGTAGGTCGGCGTGGCAGGTGGCGCAGGAAGATCGGACGCTGGTGGTCGAATTCGAGCAGGATGACCGGGCTGTGGACGCGGTAATAGAAGGTGCTCTCCGGGCCGAACTCGCCGATCCAGGCGAAATAGGTCTGGCCTAGGTGCCGTTCCACCTCGGCCATTTTCACCTTGGCGTGACCGTCAGACATGTTCCCGACATATTCCTCGACGAGAGCGAGAAGCAGTGCGCGTTGCTCCGGGCTGAACTCGCTGGCCCTTAGCCCGGCGTAGTCCAGAACGACGTTGTCGCTGAACGCCTCGGCTGCCGCGTTGTTGCCAGTCTTGGTGGCGGCGAGCACAGCCTTGGCCCGTTGTGCGCTCGACAGCGACTGCACAAGCTCCAGCCCCAGTCGCTGCTCGTCCTGCATCACGGCCACGCCCTTGTACTTGCCGGACTCGGCGACCACCGGCTCAGAACCCATGAAGGTCGGTGTCATCACGACTTGGTCGCCTAGGACGAAGTAGTTGACGATCAGGTGGTGGCCGTCCAGCTGCCATCCCCACGGTCTGTCCTCGGACGGCCCGCCCATGAACGTGAAGTAGTAGAACCACTCATCCAGTTCTTCGAAGTTGGAGGTAATCTCGCCCAGCGTGTAGTTCAAGCGCATGATGTCGCGGCTTCGTTGAAATCCCTTCGCGCTCAGGCCCGCCTTCATCAGAGCGTAAGCAGCTTCTCGTTGCCCCTCGTCCAATTCCGTGAACGACACGCCCTGCCGGGGTAGCGAGTGCTGGTTTGCCCAGCGGCGCCACTCCGGGTCGTCGACCGGGAATTGCGCCTTGCCGCGCTGCTCGTCAGTCAGAGTTGCTAGGAACGCACGGGCGGCATCCAGCACGGGCTCGGTGGAGATTCCGGTCGAACGGATAGAAAAGAGCCCCGCCTGCACGTTGCCATTCGTTGTCGCACCAACGAATGGCTGGGCCAGCGCGGCTCGCTCGGCCTGGGCAAAACGGTTTCCGATGTAGCGTTGCTGCGGCAGGGCGGTGGTGACCACCAGGCCGGTTGCCACTAGCGCAACGAAGGCAGCCAAGAGGTGAAATCGTCGTGAGCGAAGGAGTGCCATGGTGCCCTACAACGATACAAGACTGACTCGCTGTTTGGTACGGCTCGCATGGTGCGGCTGGTTAGGTTCCTCTTGGACCAACCGCAACGTCTGCCACGAGACTCAACACGGGGCCGTCATCTTTGGACTGGATCGCCGAGACGCGATCGGCACGTACGCGTGCCGCCTGCCGTCGGTGTGGCTAGGACGGTTCACCGATTTCACGCTCCAATCCCAGGCTCAGATTGCTAGGCTAAATCACTATGAGAGTCCTAATCGCCACACTGTTCGCCCTTGCGATGCCGCTGGCTGCTGACCAGCGTCTCGGCGTGATTGAGTTTCCCAACAGCGGAAGCGACGAAGCGCAGACTCATTTCCTGACCGGTGTCCTGCTCATGCACAACTTTGAGTACGACGACGCGGCTGCCGCCTTCCAGCGAGCGCAGGAGGCGGATCCAAGTTTCGGGCTAGCCTATTGGGGCGAGGCGCTGTCGCATTACCGCCCGGTTTGGGGGCGCGAGGACCTGGCCAAAGGCCGGGCCGCGCTTGCTGGCGCTGCCAAGGCGAAGCGGCTTACGGAACGAGAGCGCGGATACATCGACGCGGCTCGAATTGTGTTCGCGGATGGCGACAAGGAAGATCGCTGGCAGCGGTACTCCGATGCCATGGAGCAGCTGTATCGAGCGCATCCCGAGGATCTTGAGGCAGCCAGCTTCTATGCTGTGTCCCTGTTCGGAACGACGGGCAGGGTGCGGGACACCCGCACTTACATGCGGATTGCGTCGATCGTTGAAGATGTCAATCGCGAGAATCCGGACCATCCGGGCGCTCTGCACTACCTGATTCACTCCTTCGACGATCCAGTTCACGCCCCGCTGGGACTGCGGTATGCCCGCCGCTATGCCAAGGTGGCCTCGTCGGCGCCACACGCGCAGCACATGCCGACCCACATCTTCTTGGCGCTAGGCATGTGGGAAGAGTGCGTTTCGTCGAACATTGACTCTTGGGAGTCGTCAGAGGCCAGGGTCAAGCGCTTGGGTCTTGGCAGCGACAAGCGGGGCTACCACGCGCTTTGGTGGATGCAGTACGGCTATCTGCAGATGGGCCGCATCGACGAAGCGCGCCAGCGGCTGGCCGTCATCGAGCACGATGCCAAGGTTTCGGCCAGCCGATTGGCCCGCGGCCATCACGCCTACATGCGTTCGCAGTTCTTGATCGATACCGAGCAGTGGGACTTGGATTTGATGCCAGTCAATGCGGAAGGTATCGATGCGCGGGCGTGGGGTTCTAACGCCTTGGCGGAAGGGATGCGCGCTGTCAAGACCGGTGACACCGAGGCCGCCGAGCGCTGGCTCGCCAGGCTCCGCGAGTATTCCGCCAAGCACGCTGATCGCGCCCGCTCGTTGCCCATCGTGGTGCTGGAACTCGAAGGATTGCTCTTGCTCGAAAAGAAACCAAAGGCCGCCGTGGAGAAGCTCCGCGAGGCGGCTGCCATGGAGGAAGGGACTGCGTTTGGGTACGGCCCGCCGTTTCCCGCCAAGCCCGCATTCGAGCTGCTTGGTGATGCATTGCTTGGCTTGAACCGACCCGGAGAGGCGGCCAAGGCTTATGAGTCCTCTCTGGATCGCGCGCCGCGTCGTGCCCGATCCCTGAAGGGGCTGCGCAACGCCGCCCAGGCAACTGGGGATAGCGCGACGGTCGCACGTATGGACGCCGAACTCAAGGGATACGAGAAAGGGAAGTCGTGACCCGGATTTCGTCCTCTCCGGCAAGGCCACGCCGGGAGCTAAGCCGGCGGTTGTCAGGCATATGAGGGAATGCTGCGACTACTATTCAACGTGACCAACGCCCGCTTCCAGAACTACCCAGACGAGCAGGTCGAAGTCGTCGGGCTCTCCGTTGGATGTAACTCGAAGACCAAGGTCATGACCGGGGGAGTGCTCATGATCTTTTCGGTTACGATGGCCAGCATTTGCCCCTTCCCGTCTGGCGTCGAAACGATCCGCGTGCGTTCCGCCCCGAGGCCGCCGTCTCTGGGTAGACGACGGGCACCCGCACGAGCTTCAGGCCAGGCTTTGTTCGATGATGCTTGGACAGGTTCCCCCGAACATAGAGAGCTTGATGGGTGCGACCACAACGCCCATGTGCGACATGATGGCCGTGTACTCTTCTATTGCTTCGCGCTCTCCGTGTCGGCCAACCGTGTCGGCCGGCATGGACTCGGTCGCTGGCTGGAGGAAGCGACATGATCAACTCGCTACGACTCGTAGACTTCAAGAATTTCAAAGACGAGACGTTGCGCGTCGGGCCGTTCACCGTGATTGTGGGCACGAACGCCAGCGGTAAGAGCAATATCCGCGACGCCTTCCGTTTTCTGCACGGCATCGGGCGGGGCTACACTCTGGCGGAGATTGTCGGAGGAAAGTACGGACCCGGGGGGCAGATTGAGTGGGAAGAGATTCGCGGCGCTGGTAGGGAAATCATTCGATTCGACCAACCCGCGTTTGGGCTAGAGCTAGGACTGACGGTCGCCGATCAAACAGCCACCTATTCCGTGGAAGTGAGTCCGGAGATCGGGGGGAGGGCCGGATTCAGAATCACCTACGAACGACTGCGCCGGGGACCGAGCACCGTCTTCGAGAAGCCCCGCAGTGGTTACGGTGATCAAGAGGTTCATCTTGAATGTGGAGGCTCAATCGACATCGCTCTGGATAGGCCAGCCCTTACACAGGTTCGGGACAAGAAACAACTGGGCCTTGATGCTAAGGAATTGGTGGAGTCTGTGGCCGAGATCCTAGTCAGCATGCGTTTTCTCGAACCAGTGCCCGACCGCACACGCCTACCAGCCGACCCAAGCCAGACCGTTTTGGGTGATCGCGGGGAAAACCTCGCAGCCGTTCTCAACAAGATAGCTGAAGATCCGAAAGGGTGCAGGCTCCTTACGAACTGGACACGGGAACTAACGCCGATGGATGTAGAGAGACTCGAATTCCCACTTGACCCTTATGACGATCGCATTCGGCTCTTTATCCGCGAAGCCAATGGTAGAAAGGTGTCCGCGGCCAGCGCCTCCGATGGCACACTTCGCTTTCTGATGCTGCTTGCTGCGATGTTCGGATCCGAACGGGAGCACCTCTACTTCTTCGAGGAAATAGATGCAGGAATTCACGCCGCTCGGCTCGCGCTCCTATTGAACCTGATCGAACAACAGAGCGCCAACGGTACCGTCCAAGTAATGACGACATGCCATTCGCCAGAAATGCTCACAATCGCTAACGATACGACGTTTGAGTACATGTCGGTTGTTTGCCGCCGCGAGGATTCACACGATGCAATCATCCGCTCGGTTGCCGATCTACCCGATGCCAAGAAGTTGCGGAAGACGCAAGGCTTGGGGCGCCTCTTGGCCGGAGGCTGGATGGAAACGGCACTTGCCTTCACCGAGGAGAACGAAGATGCCGAGGAGAGTTCGGAATGAGAGTTCTTGTCATTCCGGAAGATTTTCGCAATGACCAATACATCCTGAAGCCGCTATTCGAGCGGCTGTTTGGGTCTCTCGGGCGGCCACGAGCGCATATCAAGGTATGCCAGGATCCGCTGCTTGGTGGTGTCGGTGAGGCGCTGAAGTCGGAGCGTATTCGGGAAGTCATCGAGCAGCACCAAGGGATGACCGACATCTTTATCCTTTGCGTCGACCGCGACGGCGTCCAGGGACGGCGAACAAGACTGGACCAGCTCGAAACCGAGTTCAGTGATGGCCGTGCCTTTGTTGCGGAGAACGCATGGGAAGAACTAGAGACCTGGGTCTTGGCCGACCTAGCTCTGCCACAGGACTGGGTCTGGGCCGATATCCGTGCGGAGGTTCACGTAAAGGAAACCTATTTTCTCCCCTTGGCCCGAGCCCGGGGCGTGGCCGACGAGCCCGGTGGCGGTCGCAGGGAACTTGGAAAGGAGGCCGCCGCAAGTATCGCCGCAATCCGCCACAAGTGTGGAGAGGACTTCGACTTGCTCGCACGGCGCCTTGAGAGTGCCCTCCGAGAGCGGTGACGACCGATGGTGCGTCGAAAGAATAATCGACTCCCTTGGCTCCTTCAGGTGGAGGGAAAGGCACAGGCCTGCAAGTCTAGGCGAGGGCAGGAGATCGTCGCCGCTGAATGAAACCGTCAACCCAGCATTCGGGTCGGAACAGCGTAACCGGACAGGATGCCCATTGTCAGAGCTTCACGGATGCGGATTCGCACGAAGCCTGAGAGCATCAGAACCGAGAGCGCGAATGGCTCCGACCCTGGTGCCAACTTCGTCACCTACTCCGCATACTGGGCGTGAGTCGTGATCGAATCCCTTCGGTGCGCGAGCATCAGCACACTGACATCGGGCAGCAGCATGCCGCTCAAGAACCCATCTGACGGAAGCCAGCTTCGTCGTCTACCATCTCGATCGCTCGCGGACGGTCGAGGTCAATCCCCGGGCGCGGGCCATCACCGCCAACCGTTACCAGCCGAAAGGGCCTCGCCGCTACGGATGGTGCACGGCGCTTGATCGCATCGTCCAGAGTAGCGGCGATGAAGGCGCTCACGCTTAGGCCCGTGGCGGCTGCTTCGCTGCGCACCCGTGCAGCAAGCCGGTCTTCAAGCGAGATTGTGGTCCGCATGTATGCACACCATAACTCATGTACACCACTTCACCAGCAGTTGTCGGCTGCTGAGCGTGTTACGGCTTGCCCGTGTCTGGAGCGGCTGTAGTCGTTGCGGAAGCATAGGCAGTGTCGCGGCCGAGGGAGTGCGTTCCGGCGTGCCTCCTCTTCGGGCTGCATAGGGCTCGGCCCTAGACGGGCCACCGCCGCTACACGTCGCCATCGACGTCATCGCTTTCAACCGGGACGGCTTCGCGAGGCAGGACCCGGTTGCGAATGTGCTCGACGATGTCTGAAGGGGATTGGTGGCTGTCGTTGGTGATGTGATATGGTTTTCCATATGAAAACGACCCTGAATATTGATGACTCGGTTATGCAGCGGTTGCGGGAGGAAGCTGCGCGTCGGGGGACGACGATGTCGTCACTGGTCGAAGCAGGACTTCGCCGCGTACTCGCTAAGCCGGTCGCCGCGGAACCGCAGACACCGCTGCCGCCATTGCCGATGTGGAACAGTGGTGGGCGGCTGGTTGATATTGATGACCGTGACGCGCTGTACCGTGCGATGGAGGGCGAGTAGTTGCTGGTCTTCGACACCAACGTGCTCCTTCATGCTGCGGACGAGCGCTCGGACCTCGGCTTGGTTTGCCGCCAACGCTTGGACGATGCACGCGGTGATGCTGCACCTGCGTTCCTCACTTGGAGCGTCTGCTACGAGTTTCTGCGAGTTAGCACGCATGCCCGTGCATTCCGGTCACCGTGGACGGCTTCAGCCGCTTGGGGGTTCATCGAGCGCCTACTGGCAGCGCCTGGATTCGAAGTGCTAGTGGCGACGCCGCGTCACGGAGCCGTTCTCGCCCAGACCTTGGCTGAGTTGCCGGAGTTCCGCGGAAACGTGATGCACGACCTGCACACGGCTGTTTTGATGCGCGAGCACGGCGTCAGCCGCATCTGCACCCGAGACAGGGACTTCCGACGCTTTCCTTTCCTGAGCGTCCTAGATCCACTTGGAGAGTGGTGATGTCCGCGGCAGGCATAGAGCCACGGCCGCTCAGAAACATCTGAGACGGTGGCCAACTTTCTCGTCCGCTGTCTTGATCGCTCGCGGACGGTCGAGGTCAATCCCAGCGCGGAGCCTCACCGCCATCTGTGGCGAGCCGAAATGGCCTCGCCGCTGCGGATGGCGTGCTGTGCTCGATCGAATAGGCCAGCCTGGAGTCGATGACGGCGCTCGGTCTGAGACCTCTGGTAACTGCTTCATGGCGCACCTACGCTGCAAGCCGGTATTCAGGCAAGCCACAATGCCTGGGGGGCAAGGCAGAATGGCCCTGGTTTGGCCTTGGCTATGCGACTGCGAGGCTTGAGACGGCCGGATCCGCCGATCGCCAACTGGATTATGATCCGCGAAATCGAGACCCCTTTCATGTCAGGGATGTCGCCCACCAATTCTTGGCATCTTCATTGCCGCAACGCGAACGCCCAGAACCCCATTCCTGAAGCGATAGAGACAAACTGCCTGCCCCCGACCATATAGGTCATGGGTGACGCCTTCCAGTCCTGATTGGCTTGGAAGTGCCAAAGAGGGTCACCGGTCTCGGCGTCCAGCGCAGCGAAGGCGCCGCTGTCCTCACCGAAAAAGACCAAGCCGCCGGCGGTGGAGAGAACACCCGAGTATGTGGTCGAGTCGCCGGTCTGGGGGTAGTTCCAGACGGTTTTGCCGGTCTGAATGTCCAGCGCTCGGATATGCCGTTGGTTGGGAGATCCATCTGCCAGCCGAAACGTCCCGCCCAGCCACGACTGCCCCCGTTGCCACGGGCTGTCGCCCTTGATA
>Ga0209021_1004440_pt1 | contig 10353 bp, 9 predicted proteins | sample PinacodermFT_FD_187299 | JGI IMG/M metagenome (GOLD analysis project Ga0209021, IMG submission 187299) | Host-associated microbial community of the marine sponge Aplysina aerophoba from Gulf of Piran - sponge pinacoderm, lysed by freeze-thaw... | ecosystem: Host-associated > Porifera > Sponge >... | reverse complement strand
CGGGCGCATGACCCGGGGAAGCCGAACCGCAGCACCTTGCCGGCGGCTCACCGGTGCCAGTCCGCCGCGTTCCAAAGCTCCGAGTCCCAGACGTTCATCCGCACCCCCTCGAGGGTGTTCGCGTGGGCGGAGACGTCACCGCGCCAGATGAGCGGGATCATGTAGTAGTTCTGCACCAGGATGTCGTTCATCTGCTTGGCGAGCCTCGCCCGATCCGCCAGCGAGGCGGTTTTCGACATCTCGGCCACCAGCGCGTCGTACTCGGCGACGCATGAGCGCTGGATGTTGTTGCCGAGCCACTGGTTTTCGGGACCCGGAATCTCCGAGCACGCCCAGTTCGCCATGTAGGACTCGGGATCGGTGCCGGAGAAGTTGTTGGTGTACATCTCGATGTCGGCGTAGAACTTCATGTAGGTGTCCGGGCTCGCCGGGTCGCCGCCGAAGAACACCGCCGCGTCGATGTTGCGCAGCTCCGTCTCCACCCCGACCTGCTCCCACATCTGCTTGATGAGCGCCTGGGTGCCCTGGCGCACGGAGTTGGTCGAGGTCTGGTACAGGATCGAGAGGCGTACACCGTCCTTCGCCCGCACTCCGTCGCCGCCCGGCATCCAGCCCGCATCGTCGAGGATGCGGTTGGCCTCGTCGACATCCTGCGTCACGCACTCGTCGTTGGCGGTCGATGCGTACACGGCCGGGGCCGGCAGCACGTTGCAGGTCGGCTTGCCGGCGGCGCCGTAGCCCGCGTCGACCAGGATCTGGCGGTCGATGGCGAGCGAGAGCGCACGGCGCACCGCGGGATCGGACAGGAAGGGATGCGGGTTGGTGCCGTCGAGGTAGAGCGAGCGCTTCTCCGCACCGAGGTCAGGGTCGTCGTTGGTCTGGTTGACCATCAGGCGTTCCACCGAGGTGCCGAATGCGGTCACGACGGTGCCCTTGCCGGCCGCTGCCATCTGCTCCAGCACCTCGGGCTCCACCTGCAGGTTCCAGGCGTAGTCGAACTCCCCGGTCTCGAGCACCGCCCGTGCGGCGGACGCGGCGTCGCCACCCCCCTTGAAGGTGGCGGTCGCGAACGCCGGCTTGTCAGGGTCGCGGTAGTGCTCGTTGGCCGAAAAGGTGATCACGTCGTTCGCGCGGAACTCCTCGACCTTGAAGGGGCCGGTGCCGATGGGGCCGAAGTTCTGCTCGGTACATTCCTGGGCCTTGGCGCCCATGCAGTCCTCGAACTGCGCCTTCTGGACGATCGGGGAGGTCGAACCGACGAAGGGGCCGTAAGGGAACGGCTTCGCCACACCGAAATGTACCTTCACGGTGAGGTCGTCGAGCGCCTCGAGCTTCGTCACGTCCGTGAAGTACGACGTGGAATTGCAGCCCCCGTCCGGGTGCAGGCAGTACTCTCCCGAGAACACGACGTCGTGGGCGGTCAGCGGCGAACCGTCGGACCACTTGATACCCGGCGTGAGCTTCCAGGTGATGCTGCGCAGATCGGATGCCACGCCCCCATTCTCCACGGTCGGAATCTCGTCCACGAGCACCGGCACCATGTTGCCGTCCTCGTCGTAGTGGGCGAGCGGCTCGATGACCAGGGACGCGGCTTCGATGTCCTTCGTGCCGCCCGAAAGGTAGGGATTGACGGTCGACGACGCCTGCCAGTAGAGGATATTGAGGTGGCCGTCGTGACCGCGCTGGGCATGGACGGTCGACGACATCATGGCCATGACTGCCACGGCCGCGATCAGGCTGGTTCTGTCGGGCATGTTCGTTCCTCCACTTTGAATCATTGGTCGGGCGCTGCTCCGAAGCTGACGGAGAGAATCAATTCAGCGACGGAGAATCTTAAGCGTCTGCGCGCAACCATGTCAGCAACGCAGCGCCGGAATCGGATCAAACCGTGCCTCGTCACTGCGCGAAATGACAGGCGGCCCAGTGTCCCGGACGATGCTCGCGCCAATCCGGCGCCCGCTCCGAGCACTCGGGCGCGGCCATCGGGCAGCGGGTGCTGAATCGGCAGCCGGCCGGAGGGTTGGCCGGGCTCGGCACGTCGCCGCGGAGGATCACCCGTTCACGGCGCGCCTCCAGCTCGGGATCGTGGATCGGCACCGCGGACAACAGGGCGCGCGTGTAGGGGTGCAACGGCTCGCGGTAGAGCACGTCGCTCGATGCGAGCTCGACGATCTTCCCGAGGTACATCACCGCGACCCGGTCCGCGATGTGCCGGATCATGCTGAGGTCGTGGGAGATGAACAGGTAGGTGAGGCCGAGCCGCTCCTGCAGATCCTCGAGCAGGTTCACCACCTGGGCCTGAATCGATACGTCGAGCGCCGCAATCGGTTCGTCGCACACGATGAACTCCGGATTCAGCGCGAGCGCCCGCGCCACTCCGATGCGCTGGCGCTGTCCGCCGGAGAACTCGTGCGGGTACCGGTTGGTGAAGCCGGGGTCGAGTCCGACCGCGTCGAGCAGCTCCTCCACCCGGTCCCGCAGCGCCCTGCCCTTCGCAGTGCCGTGCTCCAGCAGTGGCTCGCCGATGATGCTCCCTACCGTCATGCGCGGATTCAGGCTGTCCTGCGGGTCCTGGAAGATCATCTGCATGCGCGGGCGCAGCCGGCGCAGAGCCTCGCCTTCGAGCGAAGTGATGTCCGTTCCCCGAAACACGATGCGTCCCGCGGTTGCGGAGTGCAGGCGCAGGATGACCCGGCCCGCCGTCGACTTTCCACACCCGCTCTCGCCCACGAGTCCCAGCGTCTCCCTCTCGCGGATCTCGAAATCGAGGCCGTCGACCGCCTTCACGCTCCCGACCTCGCGGCGAAACACACCCTGCATGATGGGGAAGTGCTTGGTGAGGTTCTCGACCGCGAGCAGCGGTTGGGAGTCGGTGCTCATGCTCCGATCGCGTCTCGTCGATGCGGGTCAGGCGTCATGGCCGGCTCCGGTCCCGGCCTCGAGCCAACAGGCGACCTCGTGCCCTTCCACGACTCGCTCCAGGGACGGGTTCTCCTGCCAGCAACGCTCGAGCACATGCCCGCAGCGCGGAGCGAACGGGCACGCGGCGGGTGCACGGTCGAGGTTCGGCGGCTGCCCCGGGATGCTTTCCAACCGCTTCGCCCGCGTGCCGTCCAGCCGCGGCAGGGTGCCCAGCAGGCCGCGCGTGTAGGGATGGCGGGGATGCTTGTAAAGCTTGTCGGCGCTCGCGCGTTCGACCACCAATCCCCCGTACATCACCATGACCCGGTCCGCGAGACCCGCCATCACTCCGAGGTCGTGGGTGATCCAGATGATCGCGGTGCCCGACTCTCGCCTGAGCCTCTTGACGACATCGAGGATCTGCGCCTGGATGGTGACGTCCAGCGCGGTGGTCGGCTCGTCGGCAATCAGCACCTTGGGGTTGCACGCGAGCGCGATCGCGATCATCACCCGCTGGCGCATCCCGCCCGAGAACTGGTGCGGGAAGTCGTCGAGGCGGCTCGCCGCGGCGGGAATGCCGACCCGTTCCAGCAGCTCCACCGCCCGCCGCCGCGCCTCCCTGCGACTCATGCCGAGATGGATCCGCAGCGGCTCGGTGAGCTGATAGCCCACCGACAGCACCGGGTTCAGCGAGGTCATGGGGTCCTGGAAGATGAACCCCACCCGAGCGCCCCGCACGCGCCTCAGCGCGTCGGTGTCGAGTCCGATCAGGTCTTCGCCATCGAGCAGCGCGCGGCCCGACACGATCTCGGCCGGCGGCATCGGCAGGAGCTTGAGCAGCGACATCATCGTCACGCTCTTGCCCGAACCGCTCTCGCCCACCACCCCGAGAAGCTCTCCCTCGCTCAGGTCGAAGCTGATGCCGTTGACGGCATGCACGGTTCCGTCCCGGGTATGGAACCGGGTGCGGATGTCCTTGACTTCGAGGACCTTCCTGCGCGCAGGCGCTGTCGCCACCGTGTTCATCGCGCACGTCTCACGGACTCATGTCCGGGCAATGGTAAGGGCGCCGTGTCACCGCTGGGATCGACCGGCCGCAAGGGGGCCACGGGAGACGGCGGCGGCGCCAGCACGGCGACGGCGTTCGGGGTCGGGTGAGAACGAAACCGCGGGGCGACTGTGGCCCGGGAGACATTGAGCGATACCGACATGCACAACACGACGGACAGGCGCCGGGCGAATCAGTCACCCGGCCGAACCATTCGAGCTGGCACCACCACCTCGTCGAATCGTTCCCCGCTCATCAAGCCCTTCTCCACCACCACCTCGCGCAGGGTCTTGCCCCGAGCCCAGGCGGTCTTGGCGACATCCGCGGCGCTGTCGTACCCGATGTGCGGGTTCAGCGCGGTCACCAGCATCAGGGAACGGTGCAGGTTCTCCTCGATGCGCTCGAGGTTCGCCTCGATGCCCGCCGCGCAGTGCTCGTCGAACGAATCGACGGCGCCCGCGAGCAGGTCGACCGATTGCAGCACCGCGTATCCGATGACGGGCAGGTAGACGTTGAGCTCGAAGTTGCCGGCACCGCCCGCCACCGTCACTGTCACGTCGTTGCCGATGACCCGCGTCGCCACCATGGTCAGCGCCTCCGACTGGGTGGGGTTGACCTTCCCGGGCATGATGGAGGAACCCGGCTCGTTGGCGGGAATGAGGATCTCGCCGATTCCGCAGCGCGGGCCGCTCGCGAGCCAGCGCACGTCGTTGGCGATCTTGTTCAGGGCGCCGGCCGCGGTCTTGAGCGCGCCCGACACCGCCACCAGCGCTTCCTTGCCGGCCATGGAGGCGAAGCGGTTGGGCGCCTCGGTGAAGGCGAGGCCGGTGCGCTCGCCGATCGCCGCGGTCATCCTCCCCGCGTACCCGGTCCGGGTGTTCAGTCCGGTGCCGACCGCGGTCCCCCCGATCGGCAGCTCCAGGACGAGCGGCAGGACGGCGCGCATCGCTTCTTCGCTGATGCGGATCTGATCGGCGTAGCCGGAGAATTCCTGGCCAAGCGTGAGGGGCGTCGCGTCCTGGAGGTGGGTGCGTCCGATCTTGACGATATCGTCGAACGCCCGCGCCTTCGCCTCCAGGGTGGCGCGCAGCCGCGCCAGGGCGGGGAACAGCCGCTCGCTGATCTCGACCGCGACCGCAACGTGAATCGCGGTCGGGAAGACGTCGTTGGTCGACTGCGAGCGGTTGACGTGGTCGTTCGGGTGCACGCTGCGGTTGGCGCCGAGCGCGTCGCCCATGCGCTCCGCCGCCCGGTTGGCGATCACCTCGTTGGCGTTCATGTTGCTCTGGGTGCCGCTGCCGGTCTGCCAGACCACGAGCGGGAAGTGGTCGTCCAGGCGCCCGTCGATGACCTCCTGCGCCGCGTCCCGGATCGCTTCGGACACGTCGCCGGGCAGATCGCCGAGTTCCCGATTGACCGCGGCAGCGCACTGCTTGACGAGACCCAGGGCCCGGATCAGAGGCCGCGGCAGCCGTTCCGTGCCGATTCTGAAGTTCTGGAGCGAACGTTGAGTCTGCGCTCCCCAGTACCGGTCCGCCGGCACCTCGATCTCGCCCATGCTGTCCCGCTCGGTGCGCGTGCCCATGGCCTGCCGCTCCCTGTCCAAGCTAGTGATGTGGTGGGTGACGAAATATAGTACAGGCCCGTAACCGAGCACCGAATCGGACACCGCGCGACACCGGACTCCTCCAGCGCCTCGGGCCTTCACCGTTGCGCCGGCCTTCCACCGCGGGTACGTGGACGAAAGGTACGAGACCGCGACCGGTACGACGGTCGCGGACTCGAGAGGGGTGGCTTCGACGAATGTCTCGTCGGTCCGCAGGCAACCTCGCCAGGAGCATCACATGATCAAGACCATCGATCTGGGCCGCGATCTCGCCGGCCTGGTCACCCTCGAAGGACGCGGTCCCCACACCACCGAGGAAGAGGCGCAGGGCTCGTTCATGAGGCTGGCCGACTTTCGCGACGGCGCCCTCTTCGTGGCGAGCTTCAGTGGCTCGAGCGGCTGGGAGCGACACCTGAATGGCGACGAGATCGTGCAGGTCATCGAAGGGTCCACCCGTCTCGACATCATCGTCGACGACGAACGCGAGTCGCACCATCTCTCGGCCGGGATGCTCCTGGTGGTGCCGCAGGGCTGCTGGCACCAGTTCTTCTCGGACGACGGCGTCAAGGTGCTGACCGCGACCCCGCAGCCGACCGAGCACCTGCACGTCGACGACCCCAGGACGCTGACGGATGCCGGTTGACCGCGCGAGCCTTCCCCCACCTCGTTCGAGTTGCCCCACATTCGACGGTCCGCGCCTCGCCCCTCGCGGTCCTGTCTTGTATTCTCGCCACGACCCGGACGCGTCAACGGGACGGGCGATACCGGCGACTCGATCTCATGACCAGCGTGCACGTTCACAGCGGTCGGTTCCCCTCCGACGAGCATGATCATCGTCGCTGCGTGGCGAACGCCCTCGATGACGCGGAGGCGGTGTGCGCCGAGCGCGGAGCGCGGCTGACGCCGGTGCGCAGACGGGTGCTCGAGATCATCTGGCAGAGCCACCGGCCCCTCGGAGCGTACGCAATCCTCGAAGTGCTCTCCGGCGAAGGGCATTCGCCGGCGCCGCCCACGGTCTACCGCGCGCTCGAGTTCCTGCTCACGCACGGTCTCGTGCATCGCCTGTCGTCTCTCAACGCGTTCATCGGCTGTCCCCGTCCCGGCCATCCCGGCGCCGGGCAGTTTCTGATCTGCACCGCGTGCGGCACCGCGGCGGAGCTCAACGACACCGGCATCGAGCGCGCGATCGAGCGCAGCTCCACGGCCGAAGGTTTCACATCGCAGGTCCACACCGTCGAGATCAGCGGGCTCTGTCCCCACTGCCGCGACGCCTGACCGCCCGCCCCGGACCCCGGTGCGGCCGACGAGCACGGACGCCTGACTCGTCACCCGCCAATCCATGCCCTCCCGACCCCGAATCGTCGCCATCGCAAGGACCCTCGCCTGCCGGACGGACGCCCTCGCGTTCGCTCCTCCGGTGACCCACGTATACAACCCTCTCCAGTACGCCTGGGCGCCGCACCGCGCGTTTCTCGTGCGCTACGGCACGGGGTCGCCCGCGATCCTGATGCTGGGGATGAATCCCGGTCCGTTCGGAATGGCGCAGACCGGGGTGCCGTTCGGCGACGTCGCGATCACCCGCGACTGGCTCGGAATTCGCGGCAGGGTCGCGCGGCCGCAAGTCGAGCATCCGAAGCGGCCCGTCACCGGTTTCGACTGCCCGCGCGGGGAGGTAAGCGGACGCCGGCTCTGGGGGTGGGCCCGAACCCGGTTCGGCGCTCCCGAACGCTTCTTCGAGCGCTTCTTCGTCTGGAACTACTGCCCGCTCTGCTTCATGGAGGATTCGGGGAGGAACCGCACCCCCGACAAGCTGCCGGCGGCCGAACGCAGGCCCCTCTACGAGGCGTGCGACGCCGCGCTCGCGCAGGTCGTCGGCGCTCTCGGGACGCGGCACGTCGTGGGAATCGGGCGGTTCGCCGCGGATCGCGCCCGCGCCGCGCTCGGTGAGACGGAGGTGACCGTCAGCGTCGCCCCGCACCCGAGTCCCGCGAGTCCGCTCGCCAACCGGGGATGGGCCGAGGCGTTCGAACGCGCTCTCGAGGATGCCGGTGTCGCGGTCCCGACATCGCCGGCGACCGCGAGCGCCCGCCGGCGAAACGGTCGATGACCGCGATGACCGACCCGGCTTCGCCGCTCCACGACCGCATCCACTACCCCGGCGGCGCGTGGGAGCACTCGCACCCGGATCGCATCGCGGTCAACGCGCGAATGCACGGCCTGCGTCCCGCGCCGGTCGAACGCTGCCGGGTACTGGAGCTCGGATGCGGCGCGGGCGGGAACCTCGTCCCCATGGCCTACGGACTTCCCGGCGCGCGGTTTCTCGGAATCGACGTGGCGGCCCGACCGATCGAGACTGGACAGGAGCTCGCCATCGAGCTCGGGCTTGCCAACATCGAGCTGCGACGGTGCGACATTCTCGACCTCCCCGCAGATCTCGGGGAGTTCGACTACATCATTGCGCACGGCGTGTACTCGTGGGTCCCGGCGCCGGTGCGCGACGCGCTGTTGTCGGCCTTCGCGCGCCATCTCGCGCCCGGCGGGATCGCCTACCTGAACTTCAACGCCCTCCCCGGGGGCCATTTCAGAAACCTCGCGCGCGACCTGATGCGGTTCCGGCTCGCGGTGTTCGACGACCCCGAAGCACATGGCGAGGACGCGGTGCGGTTCGTGCGGCAGGTCACCGGCGCGCAGCCTGAGGGGTCGCCCTACCGCCGGATCCTGGAAGACGAGCTGGACCGCATCGAACGCAATCCGCCCGGTGTGCTCTTTCACGACGATCTCGTGCCGGCGCACCGGGCGTTTCGCTTCCAGGCGGTGGTCGAGCACGCGGCACGGCACGGTCTGCGGTACCTGTGCGAGGCGCGGCCCGCCGACGTCCACCCGGGGCGTTACCCCGAACCGATTCGGGCCGCGTTGCGTCGATTCGGCGGCGGCCGCATCGCGCGCGAACAATGCCTCGACTTCCTCGTCTGCCAGATGTACCGCTGCTCGCTGTTCTGCCGCGAAGGCACTGCGCTCGTGCCGGTCGGAGAACTCGACGAGATGCGGGCTCTGCGCGTCGCGTCGCCGGTCCGTCCCGCCGTCGCGTCCGTGGACCTCACCGACGGCATCGCGGTGACCTACGTCGCGCCCGACGGCGCCGGCCTGCGCCTCGACGACTCCACCGCCAAGGCGGCGCTCGCGCTCCTGGCCGAGCGCTGGCCCGCGAGCGTGGGAGTCGAGTCGCTGCTGCGGGACGCGCGCCGGCACGCTGGCCGCTCCGGCCGCCCCACGCCGCTCGAACGACGCGAGTTCGCCGGCTTCCTCGCCACGAACCACGCCATGGGCTTCGTCGACCTCCACACCTGGGAACCCCCGATGGCGACGTCGCCCGCCGATCGACCCGTCGCGAGCGCGCTCGCACGCATCGAAATCGAGCGCGATGCCCGCGTCACCAGCCTTCGCCACCGCCAGGTGGAGATCGACGACCCCGTCGCCGCCGCGGTGCTCGCGCGTCTAGACGGAACCCGTGACGTCGCCTCACTTCGGCAGGAGCTGAACCGGACGTCGCCCGCCAAGCCCGTCGAGGAGCGCCGTATCGAGGCCGTGCTTTCGGGACTGGGGCACCTCTGCCTGCTGGAAGGCTGAGCGGGCGGCGATGCCGGTGGAGCAACCGGCGGTATTCCGGTGCCCGAGCCGCGGAAATTCGTGCGTCGGGACGTGGAGCGGCGGTCAGGGTTCCGAACGGCGCCGCCGCGGCCTCGGAGGTTCAGGCCGCGGTGATGGTTGCGAGGACGGCGTCGCGGTCCGTCAGGTCGGCGAACGTCCGATCGGGATCCGCCGCGATCAGCTCCGCGAGGGATGAATCGCCCGTCGCCACCGCCATCGCCCTTGCGGCGATGGCGCGGGCGCAGCGCACATCCTCCGGCGTATCGCCGATCACCGTCGTCCGCGCGGGCACCGCGGACAGCCGGTGCGCGGTCCGCAGAAACGCGTCCGCGGCGTCCAGCGCGTCGGCCGCGATTCCACCCCGGTCGGTGTGGTGGTCGCCATACCCGCCGAAATCGAAGAACGAATCGATGCCATAGTGCTGGAGCTTCAACCGGGCGCCGGCCGCCACGTTGCCGGTGACGATGCCCATCGCGATGTCGCTGCGTTCCCGGATTGCCTGCAGCAGCGGCAGCACCCCCGGCAGCAGTCCTCCCCGGCGGGCGGCGAGGGTCTGTTGGAGCCGTTGCAGGTAGCCTTGCAGGAACCGCTGCCAGGTGCCGGGATCGTCCTCGATTCCGTGCTGCGCCAGGACCTCCCGCACGATCGCCCGATCGCTGCGCCCCGCGAAGGAAATCGTTCCCTCGAAACGCTCGATGTCGAACTCGGCGCGAAACGTCTCGGCAAACGCCGCTCGCCCGGCCCCCTGCGTGCGGAGCAGTGTCGAGTCGATGTCGAACAGAGCCACGTACATGGTCGATTGACGCAAAAGGACGCCCGGCCGGGAACGCCGCACGCGCGAACCGCTTGCCGAATGCAGCGTAAGGAGCAACGTAGTATATCAGCGACAGGTTTCCGACTCGTGACCGGACGGCGCGGGCGCCGAAGAAGCACGGGCGTGTCGTGTACACTCCTCCCGCCTCCGGCTTCGCATGCATCGCGATGGCGGCGGCGGCGTCCGCGGCGCTCGGCGGCGCTCGGCGGCGCGGCGCACCATCGACGCATCGACTGGGTACGCCGGCGTCCGGCCCGCAAAGCGGATCAGGAAGCCGGAGCGTTCGGAATCGGACCATGCGAGTCTATCTGGGGCTGGGCTCGAACCTCGGTGATC
>Ga0209021_1004439_pt1 | contig 10354 bp, 8 predicted proteins | sample PinacodermFT_FD_187299 | JGI IMG/M metagenome (GOLD analysis project Ga0209021, IMG submission 187299) | Host-associated microbial community of the marine sponge Aplysina aerophoba from Gulf of Piran - sponge pinacoderm, lysed by freeze-thaw... | ecosystem: Host-associated > Porifera > Sponge >... | reverse complement strand
CCTGCTCCCAGTCCCGGGCCAGTCTCTGGAGCGTCTTGCCCAACACGTGCGAGGCCAAGTTCTTGACCTGCACGCCCTGCACCAGCACAAAGCGGTCATTGCTCACGATCCGCTCGATGTGCGCTCCGCGCGTGCGGTCGTCCCACCCCAGGAAGGCATCGCGCGGCCCCAGCCGGAACGGCGCTGCCACGAACGAGAGCACGCCCAGCGGCCCGCCAGCGTCTGGCAGCGGCAGCTCCAGTTGGGCGGCCAGCGTGGGCAGCACCTTGCGCGCCGAGGCCGTGCAATATTCGCCTTTGGGGTTGCGCCAGTCCTCCCGCTCGCAGATCCCGCGACCCAGGGCCGCGCGCGACAACTGGCCTCGCTGCAAGGCCTCTCGCAGCCAAGCGATCGTCTGCGGACGGAAAATGCGGAGACCTACCCGCACTAACCCCGTTCTACACAAAACACCGCGCCTGTGTATAATTGCGTCCGGTCGCTAGCGACTCTGTCGAAGTGTGCGGGGAATTCGCTAAGAATCTTCTTTCCCGCAACTTTGGTCCCCGGTGCACGTGAAGCCTATGCTACTGCGATGACGGTATGTGTGGTCTGGAATACCGTCGTAACAATGGCACAAGAATGCACAAGAGAGGAAGTGTGCGAATGACGGACAAGAGCCTACTGACGCTGTTTCGTATCGTGTTGCCAGGTCTGGCGTTGGCTTTGGCGCTGACCGGGTATTTCCTGAACGAGAAGGAATGGTGGCGCTGGGCCGTCATTGCGGATTGGAGCGCATTGCTGTTGAGTCTCGGCTGGCTAGCAACTCTCCCCTTCACCCCGACCAAGGGGCGCTGGAGCCTTCTTCGGACTATTTGCGTAGGTGTGTGGCTGCTATTTGGAGCGATCTTAATGCTCCACTACCTTAGTGAGGGGCAGGCAGCACCTACGTATGCAGATGCTGGCAAATTCGGATTGCTAGTCGCTGTTGGGCTTGGCATTCGGGGTTGGTTGGAGGTTCGTTTCGAGCCCGTTCGAACGTCTGAGCTTGAGGCTGTACCCAGCCATCACGGCTGCGACAGGATCTGAACCTAGCGATTGACTGGTCGTCGACCAAGACCTGAGTCTGTGAACTCTCGTGATGCGCGCATTGCCGAGGACGCTCGCCATGAAGCACCTGACTAATGTTCGAACTGACCGAGTCTAATGGCTACATTGTCGGCCATCCTCTCAAGCTGCGCCAACTACAGGCCCGTGAATCATGTGTCACCACGCGCCTTACCCTGCCTAGCTGCGGCATGGCGAATTCACCTGGAGTCAGTTCATGACTGCATTGCCGCGGCTAGGCCACCCGAGTGCGAATTCGGGGATGCTCACCACCACCCGACAAGAGTCGCATGAGACTGCGGCGTGTGTTGCTGCCAAGAGCAATCCGATTGGCGACCAGATGCATCGTGTGCACAGTGCCAGACCAGTACGGTAAGTCAGTGCCGGGCTGCTCATTAGTTCCCTTTACTGGTTACTTGGACGGCAGCAACTTGCGCTCGATAGCGCAGGGCTACCATTTCACCGGTGCGGTGATCACCCCGCCTAGCCCCAACCTCCGCGCTAGGCCTTGGCCCTAGCAACGAGGTCGCCTAGCTTCTGAAGGCTGTGAAGGGGTTGATTTCCATTGCGATGTATCGGGGTCGCCGGGTCGGTGTCTATCCTAGTGGCGACTATGAAGACCGCTCAAGTATTGACCTTGGCTCTGCTGACCGCGTGCGGGCCAGCAGACGAGGCCCGCCCCCCCAACTTCCTTCTCATCGTCGCCGACGACATGGGCTTCGCGGACGCGGGCTGTTACGGCGGCGAGATCTCCACGCCCAACCTAGACTCGTTGGCCGAGGGCGGCCTGCGATTCACGCAGTTCTACAACACGTCGCGCTGCTGGCCGACGCGGGCGTCGCTATTGACCGGCTACTACGCCCAGCAGGTCCGGCGCGACTCGATGCCGGGCGTCGATCCGCTCGAATTTGGTGGCAGGGGGATCCGACCGGATTGGGCGGTGCTCGTCTCGGAACGGCTCCGCTCCGCCGGCTATCGGGCGTACCACTCCGGCAAGTGGCACATCGATGGGGATCCGCTCGACAACGGGTTCGACCGTTCCTACCGTGCCGGCAACCGCGCCGGCTTCTTTCACCTCATCGGGCATGACAGGGATGGAGTGCGACTGCCCGACTTCGAGCCCGAGCAAGGCGCACACTTGACCGCCGTGACGGCGGATCATGCGATCGAATGCTTGAAGGAGCACGAGGCAGAGCACCCGGACCGTCCGTTCTTTCAATACTTGGCCTTTCACGCCCCTCACTTCCCACTGCACGCCAGGCCCGAGGATATCGCCAGATATCGCGGACGCTATCTCGCCGGATGGGATCGACTCCGGCAGGAGCGTTTTGCCCGCCAACTGTCGATGGGCATCGCGAGTTCCCAACTCTCGCCGATGGACGAGGACATTGGCCCGCCGTACGCGTTTCCGGACGGTATCGCGCAGTTGGGAGCGGGCGAAGTCAACCGCCCGATACCGTGGGAGCGTCTCAATCCAGAGCAGCGCCAGTTCCAAGCCGAGAAGATGGCTATCCACGCCGCAATGATTGACCAGATGGACCGCGAGATCGGCCGAGTCTTGGACCAGCTCCGCGTCATGGGCGCGTTGCGGAACACGGTTGTGTTCTTTCTCTCCGACAATGGCGCCAGCGCCGAGATCATGGTGCGCGGAGACGGGCACGACCCGAATGCTCCGCTAGGCTCGGCTGGCACGTACCTGTGTCTCGGCCCGGGCTTCTCCAGCGCGGCCAACACGCCGTTTCGGCTGCACAAGACATGGGTGCACGAAGGGGGCATCGCAACGCCCCTGATCGTGCATTGGCCCGCAGGGATCAAGGCGCGGAGCGAGTTGCGTACCACGGTCGGCCACGTGATCGATATCGCGCCGACCGTGCTCGATTTGGCCGGGGTCGAAGCGACCGCTGGCACCGGGCCGCCGATGGCCGGTCGCAGCTTGGCGCCTGTGTTCGAACACGACCAGCCTCTGCACGACGCCCTGTGGTACTACCACCAGGGCAACCGCGCCTTGCGCATGGGGGACTGGAAGATCCTGCACACCGTGCGTTCCCGCGACGAGGGCTGGAACGCGGTTGCGGAGGCCGAGGACGCGCGTCCCGGCGAATGGGCGCTCTACGATCTGTCTCACGACCGGGCCGAGCAACATGATCTTGCGGACGAGCGTCCCGAGAAAGTGCGCGAGCTCGCCTCAGTATGGAGCCAGTGGAGGGAACGCTTCCTGCGCGACGCGGGCCATTCGAACTGAGAGGGTGCCGCCAAATCCGGCAATCCTATGCTGATTGCCGGATCGATGCCTCCGCCCCGACCGCTTCAGCGGGGGAAAAACTTGCGAAACGAGCGGATTGTCATCTCGGCCGCTGCCTGCGAGTTCGGCAGCGGAAAAGCTTCCGCAGATGCGAAGCCTTGGAAGCCGGACGAGATCAATTCCTGTGCGACAGGGCCGTGAGGCATATGCCCGAAGCCTGCGGCGCGGCGATTCGAATCGACGAAATGGACATGTCCGATGTTTCCCGAGGCGTCTCTGATGGCCTCGCTGATATCGGTCTCCTCGATGTTCATATGGAACAAGTCGGCGAGTAGCTGGAGGTTCTCGGCACCGACCTCAGCGAGCAGGGCCGTTCCGTCAGACAGCGTCCGCACCAAGTCGGTCTCGTAGCGGTTGAGCGGTTCGAACAAGAGCCGCTGGCCAACGCCCTCGGCGTAGTTGGCGAGATGCACCAACGACGCGGCAAGACGTCCCAGCGCGACTTCGCGACTCTGAGCAGTGCCTGCCTGCCCTTGCATTGAGCCGATAATCGCCGGTGCGTCGAATGGTGCGCCGAAGTCGATGATCTGCTTCACGAACTCGCAGGCTTTCCGTCGGGCGCTATCGTCCGGGTCACACAGGCTGTGCCCGTGTACGATCATCCCGGCCCCGGTCCCGACCGCGGCTAGCCGCAGGTCGTGCAGCGTGAGCAGCGCGGCCAACTCCGTCCGGTCTACGTAGTCTCCGGAAGGGGCGAAGATCTCGATGCCGTCGAATCCGAGCGCAGCGGCCTGCTGGCATGCCTTGGCCAGGCTGTCGTGGAAGACAAACGGGCCTGCACTTGCTTCGGAAACGAGGCAGACGGTGACGGCAGACAGAACCACGGTCAGTCGCTGACCTCGATGATCGCCTTGATGACACCGGACTCCGGCCGCGTGTAGCCTTCGAAGTTCTCCACGACTTCCTCGAATGGCGTGCGGTGCGTGATCCAAGGCCCGGTATCGATCGTGCCGTCCTCGATAAGGCCGATGATGCGCCCGAAGTCCCTCGGCAAGGCGTTGCGTGAGCCCTTGATTGTCATTTCCGGGCGGTGCAGGGCAGGGTGCGGAAACACCACGTTCTCGGTGGTGATGCCGACGTAGACCAGTGTGCCCGTATGCGCTACGAAAGCCAGTGCATCGCTCATCGACGCGGGACTGCCCGTAGCGTCCGTGACCACAGCATACATGTCTCCGCCAGTGATGGCTCGCATTTGATCGATTGCGCCTTGGCTGTCCTCAAACACAACCGTGTTTTGAACGCCGTATTGGCTACGGCAGAACTCCAAGCGCGACGCCACTCGGTCCATGACTGTGATCTCGGCGCCGGTCAGGCGCGTGAACTCAAGGGTGGCGAGGCCGATCGGGCCGGCGCCGATGATCAGGACGTGGCTGCCTCGAGCCGGAGCGCCCCGATCTGTCGCGTGGCAGCCGATGCCGAGCGTCTCGACCAGCGCGAGCTGCTCAAACGAGAGCTTGCGAGACACGTGGAGCTTTTCTGCGCGGATCAGGAAGCGGTCGCAGAGGCCGCCATCGATCATCACTCCGATCACCTCCAAGCTCTCGCAACAATTGGGGCTTCCGCCGCGGCAAGCGTAGCACCGTCCGCAGTTCATGTAGGGCTCGACGCTGCAACGGTCGCCAGGCGCAACGTTGGTCACTCCCGCGCCGGTTTCGAGCACAGTAACGCCAAGTTCATGCCCGGGCACGCGGGGATAGCGGAAGAACGGCATCTTGCCTAGAAATCCGCTGTAGTCGGTGCCGCAGATGCCCATGCGGTGGGTCTGGACCAAGGCCATGTCCGGGACTGGAGATCCGGGCTCGTCGATTTCGACGTATTCCAAGTGCCGGGGCTCTTCCAGTCGGATTGCTCGCATGAGAGGGTGGGTTGCAACTCGGCACCGCCGCCGAGCGGCGGGATCGGCTCGCTTGATGGCCCAGATTAGCACCGGCACCAGAAGTCGTGCAAGCGAGGGGCACAGGGTTTGGAGGCCGACGGGTAGACGACCTATTTGCCTAGGCATTCGTGATCTCGCGAACCGAGGCCGGGCACAGCATGAACAGCAAGCTAGGTCCTTGACTTGGCGATCCATGACATTTCGTATAGGCGTCAGCTGCCGAGTGGGCCAGAGATAATATGTCTGCGGAAGATTCACGCGCCAATGCGTTCGAGACCTCTCTGTAGTCCGCCGCGGGCGCGGCGCAGTCGGACGTTAACTCGTTCACCTGCTGGTGCGGCTGCTCCTCCCTGCTCGCAACCCACCGCCACGCAAGGAAATGACTGGCCGCAGACTACCGCGTTGCGGTAGACGCCAGCACGCTACAAGTGCCATCGGGCCGCGGCGAAGTCCGCCTGTGCCTGATTCTATGAGCGCCAACGCGGGCGGGTAGGAAGGAGCTCCCTGCCGAGAAGGGCAGAACCCTTTACGGGTTGGGGCTTTGCTTGGTCCAGTCCGGTAGCCACGTCCGGGCCGCTGGCTTCGAACCGCATTCTTGGGCTTCGGCAGAGCCTTCCTACTTGTGCCCAATCGACACACCATGAGAATCCTCGGTTAGCCTAGACAGTGGAATGCCTACGTTCGACACATTGGCGGCCGCACGCGGCTTGCAGGATGCGGGTATCGACTCCAAGCACGCCGAAGCGATTGTCGATGCCATGCGGTCCGCAATCAGCGAGCAACTGGCCACGAAGGCGGACCTCCGCGAATTAGAGCAGGGTCTACTGATCCGGCTCTGCGTACTGCTGTTCGCCTGCCTCGGCTTGTTGTTCGCCGCCCTCAAGCTCACAGCCTAGGCGCAGCCGGCGGACACAGCCGCCTTGTACGTTAGCGCGAAGCCAGCAGATACTGGGAGTGGCCTCGCGCGCCCCTCCACAAAAGGATCGGTTCGCGGAGGGGGGCCGACGGCCCTACCCTCCGACTTGGGCCGCGCCCCCGGAGGTGGCATCACGCGGCGATCGCGGAGGCCCGGGAGACGGAGGTCGCTCCCGTGGCGGCGGCGGCTTGAGCGGCGGAGGAAGCGGCCCGCTCTGTCGCGGCTCAGGCGTCTGCGCCGGCGACGCGCGCCGATCCTACCCAGTACTCATAGGTCTCGACTTCCGCCCGCTCCTGCAGTGCCCGGTACCCGAACAGGTCGGACGGGACGTGCCGAGTGACTTCCGTCGCGCGACTGTCCAGTTCGCGCCACGCCCGCTCGGCCTCGGCTCCGTCCAGCTCGTCGAGCCGGTACCACAGCGCCCGCATTTCCCGAGACAGGTGCCCCAGCTCGGCAGCTAGGTCGCGACTCCGCGCCGACTTGCCCGAGTAGTCCGACAGCTCCAGCCAGACCGTCAACGCTGCGACCACCAACGCCAGCACCTGGGCAACCACCAACGGAACCCCTGCAAGCAACGCGGCCGCGGCCCCGGACGAAGCCGTGAGAACGGTTTGCGCGAGCCGCCGCCGCCGCCCGGCGAGGCGCATCGAAACGAACGTGTAGTAGCGCTGCAGGCTCTCGTAGTGGAGCATGCTCCTCCAAACGTCCTCAGCCTGCCATTCGCTGGTCACCGCCCCTCATTATGGCACGCGCCCAACCGCGCGACTCCCCGGCAGCCCGGTACCCGCCCCTCAACAGATGCATGCACGGACGACGTTGGGACGGCGTGCTCGCCACATCCACTCCCAGTCGCGCCTCTCCCCGTTGCCGCAGGCTACCGACCAAACCCAAAGCGGTTGATCGCTGCATCTCCTGCGGCCGACACCCGGGCTGGGCCGAAGGCAACCTCAGAACCAACAGTTCCGCAATCCGTGACCACGCACAACCTCTCGTGCGCCTTGCGATGCTAGGAGCGGTCTAACTCTTCGCGAGGCACCACCGTTGGCGGGCTTGCCGAAACGGGCCCCGTTGCAGTGCTATCGCCGCCGCGCGTCATTATATGCGCCAGCTCAAGAGCATCACGGAACTGCCACTGAATTGGGCAAGTTGGCCTGATCGGAAGTGCTGGCTTGGCGGCTGAAGCCGAAAGGCCGTGGCTCCTCGCCGCACGCGCAAGGGATGCAAGAAATCGGCGCTTCGATCAGAACTGGGAGATGATCAGGGCTTGAACTACCAAGACTCCGAACCAGTGCATCGAGTCAAGGACGGTTAGTTTCGCCTTGGTGCCTTGGAAAGCGTTGTTTGTGGCGATGGTTGTCACGACAAAGCCCAGCCAGAGGGTGGCGGCCGACCCGACGGCATGTAGCGAGTTCATGGCCTCCGGATCTTGACCCGCGAAGTACCCGGCCAGCACGCAACCCATCACCAGAAGCGATACGAAACTGGTGACGAACGGAACTGCCGATCTGCCCTTGACGTCCTCTTCCGATTTCCCGATGGCATCCAGCCAGTGCTTGCCGAGCAGTGTGTAGTAGGCGGCGCCGAAGGCAAACCCTGCGATGGCTCCCAAGAGGACGCCTATGAAATTGATTCCTGCGATGAGCATAGTGTCTCCTCGACGCGTCGAACCGGTATCGCAAGCGTTTCGCTGCTGAGAATCGGGTCGAAGAAGCGCCGCCAGCATCTTACGCAGGCTGTTCGCAGCAGGTCAAGGCCGAACTGCTCCTTGCTAGCCGCGCAGCGTCGCCAGAATCCGTGGACTCGAGAGCAGGGCAGATCGGCACGGCAGCTTCTGAGGCCTGACCGCGGGACAGCCCTTTGGCGCGTTTCGCTCTTGGAATCGTCCGCCGAATCGTGCAATGCTATCCGCAACGATCGCATGGACGCGCCGCGTTGCTCGGCGGTCGGTGGTATGCAGGAGTTGAGACCATGACCTTCCTAGGGCGCGGGTTGCTTTGTCACCTGCCGATTTGCCTCGCTTTCGCCGCGGCGCTGGTCGTCCCCGGCGCTCCGCCGGACGGAGAGCCCGTCCCGCTGTTCGCCGGCCAGAGCTTGGAAAACTTCGATACGTTCGTCTTTGGGCAGGGTTTCAACCGCGACCCGGAGGGAGTCTTCCGCTTGGTCGATGGCATGATCCGTGTGGAAGGAATCCCCTATGGCTACTTCATCACGAAGGAGGAATACGGCGACTTCTTCTTGCACGCCGAATTCAAGTGGGGCGAGGCCACGCATGGTAGCCGCGCGAACAAGGCGCGCGACAGCGGCATCCTCTATCGAGCGGTCGACATTGAGAAGAAGGCCGAAGCCGCTACGTCGAACGGCACGATCTGGCCGAAGGCGCTGGAGTTTCAAATTATGGAGGGCGGCACCGGCGACGTCATCCTGCTCGGAGGTGCCCAGCTGACCGTGAACGGCGTCAGGAAGGGCGGCGACCTGGGTATCCAGATCGACCGCTTCAACAAGACCGACCTCGGCCGCATCGATGGCTGGCCGAAACACTACCGGGAACCGGCCGGCTTCCGGGATCCAAACAACGAAGTCGAGAAGCTTCACGGCCAGTGGAATGTCTTGGAGATGATCGCTGAAGGCGATCGCGTCAAGTACTGGGTTAACGGAACCCTCGTCATGGAGGGGCGCGATGCCAGCTTGGAGAAAGGCAAGATTCTGTTCCAATCCGAGGGCTCCGAACTCTTCTTTCGCAACATCAAGCTGTGGCCTCTACGGGGCATCGAGCAGTAAGCTCTTGGGCGAGTCCGGAAACGGATCACTCGGTTAGATCGGAACGAACTCGCAGCAGTTCCTTCCACAGGCCCGCGGCCCCGCTCCGGCCTGTCCGCTGTTTGCACCGCTGACTCTGCCGGACGGTATGATGTGCCCTATGAGGCAGTTTGGTTCTTCGTTCAGTCGCCGCGACTTGTTGCGCATGGGAGCTGCCGCCTCGGCGTTACCGTGGGCCTGCTCTACGGGCGGCGACACTGGGCGTGCCGCAAAGCGGCCCAACATCATCGTCACGATGGCGGACGACATGGGTTTCTCCGACATCGGCTGTTACGGCGGCGAGATCAACACGCCCGTGCTCGACAGCCTCGCCGCCAACGGTCTGCGCTTCCGCTCGTTCTACAACTACGCCCGCTGTTGCCCAACGCGTGCCTCGCTTGTCACGGGGCTGTACCCCCACCAAGCGGGCGTGGGGCACATGATGAGCGAGTTTCGCAAGGATGGCGAGCCGATCCCCTCCTACATGGGCAATCTCAACAAGAACTGCGTCACTTTCGCCGAGGTCATGAAGTTGGCCGGCTACACGACCCTGATGAGCGGCAAGTGGCATGTCACGCCAGCGGAGGGGTCCGGAGCGAAGGTCGACCGCTCCAACTGGCCGATGCAGCGCGGGTTCGACAAGTTCTTCGGCACCATTCACGGTGCGGGCTCCTTCTACGATCCTGTCTCGCTCACGCGCGGCAACGAGCCCGAGGATCCTGGGCCGGACTTCTATTACACGACTGCGATCGGCGAGAATGCCTCGCAATTCATCGGCGAGGCACTGGACGAGAACCCCGACGCCCCGTTCTTCCTGTACATGCCATTCACCTCTCCTCATTGGCCGCTGCACGCTCCGGAAGATGCTATCGCCAAGTACAAGGGACGCTACGCCATGGGCTGGGACGCCCTCAGGGAGGAGCGCTTGCAGCGCATGCGCGAAATGGGCGTGCTTGACGAGACCGCAGCCATGAGCGACCGCGATCCATCGCAGTTGCCGTGGGAAGAGGCGCCGAACAAGGAATGGCAGGCCCGCCGCATGGAAGTTTACGCGGCCCAGATCGAGCTTATGGACGAGGCGATCGGCAATGTCGTCGACACCTTGAAGGCACGTGGCGAGCTTGACAACACGTTGATCCTATTCCTTGCCGATAACGGTGGTTGTGCGGAAGAGGCGCGGGATACATGGCAGGCCCTCCACATCCCCACCGAGACCTACGCCGGCGCGCCGGTCGCCGTCGGCAACGACCCCGCGGTCATGCCGGGCGCCGAGGAGAACTACCAGAGCTACGGAATTCCTTGGGCGAACGTTTCCAACACGCCGTTCCGCTACTACAAGCATTGGGTCCACGAGGGCGGGATTTCGTCCCCGCTGGTGGCG